>Ga0114945_10001083_pt1 | contig 17192 bp, 14 predicted proteins | sample OV2TP3_FD_87194 | JGI IMG/M metagenome (GOLD analysis project Ga0114945, IMG submission 87194) | Hot spring microbial communities from Beatty, Nevada to study Microbial Dark Matter (Phase II) - OV2 TP3 | ecosystem: Environmental > Aquatic > Thermal springs > Hot (42-90C) | place: USA: Beatty...
GACCACGGCAAATTGATTTTTATCGACATTCGGGATCGTTATGGGATAACCCAAGTGGTGTTTGTCCCTTCCGTTAACAAAGAAGCTCATCAATTAGCGCAACAATTAGGACCAGAATTTGTCATTAAACTCATCGGTCAAGTGAATGTTCGTCCCAAGGCCAATGTTAATCCGGAAATCCCAACAGGTGAAATTGAGGTGACGGCTGAACAGCTAGAGATTTTAAACAAAAGTGAGGTTCCCGTTTTTTCTATTGAAGAAGATGTTGAGGTTTCCGAAGAAACGCGTTTGATGTATCGTTATTTAGATATCCGTCGAGAAAAAATTGTAGAGGCCTTAAAGGTTCGTCATCGGCTTTGTTCGGTGGTGAGAAACTTCTTATCTCAAGAGGGATTCTTAGAGATCGAAACCCCTGTCTTGACGAAATCAACGCCCGAAGGCGCACGGGATTTTTTGGTGCCATCACGTCTTAATCCTGGCCAATTTTTTGCCCTTCCCCAATCCCCACAATTATTTAAACAAATCCTTATGGTGTCGGGCGTTGATCGTTATTTTCAAATCGTCAAGTGCTTTCGCGATGAGGATTTACGGGCGGACCGACAACCGGAATTTACACAGTTGGATATGGAAATGGCTTTTGTGAATGAAGAAGATATTTTTGCTATGACCGAAAAATTATTTAAGCATATCATGAAAGAGCTGAAAGGCATGGATATCCCTATTCCTTTTTCTCGGATGACGCACAAGGAGGCGATGACGCAGTATAAAAGCGATAAACCTGATACACGTAAGTCCCAAGATGAGTTTTCTTTTCTTTGGGTTGTTGATTTTCCGTTATTAAAATATAATGAAGAGGAAAAACGGTGGGAAAGTGAACACCATCCCTTTACTTCGGTGAAAGAAGAAGATATACCTTCTTTGGATAAAAAGGAATACCAAAAGGTACGGGCGCGTTCCTATGACTTGGTGTTAAACGGTCATGAGATTGGTAGTGGTTCGATACGTATTCATAAAAGAGATTTACAACAGAAAATATTTGATATAATAGGTCTTACCAAAGAAGAGGCGCAAAAACGATTTGGTTTTCTTTTAAGAGCCTTTGAGTATGGGGCGCCACCGCATGGAGGCATAGCCTATGGGATTGATCGGTTGGTGGCGATTCTTTTAGGATTGGATTCGATTCGCGACACGATCGCCTTTCCTAAAACACAGAGTGGGAGCTGTCCTTTGACGCAAGCCCCTGCGATGGTGGATGAGAAACAGCTTTTAGAGTTAGGGTTGATGACATTAAAGAAGAAAGAAAATAAAAAATAAAATTTTTATCTATTGTAAAGGAGGCACACATGCCTAAGATTACATTTCGTCTGTCGATGATTATTGGAATTGTTTTTATTCTTGTTGGTTGCGGTGTTCAAATGCGAAGCTATACTCAAGTACGGGAACGTGTTGATCAGGAGCCTTCGGGTAATGCCGGTTATCTGATGGGGACAGCACCAGCGACCGATACGACCAATGTGAAAAAAACACGCAAGGTTTACGTGGTGGAGTTTTCCAAAGAGGAACAGGAAGAGGATCTCGCGACAGCGTCCAACGCTCCTAAAACTTCTTACGAAAGTTTCACCGACTATTATGGTGAATCTCAAGAGAGCGAACCCTCTCAAGAAAGAATAATTCTCCCTAAGTTCGAGGATGTGGAGGAACCTGTCTTCGAACCAAGTGGTCCCACCGAGGCGATTGAATACACCGTAGAGAAGGATGATACCCTTCAAAAAATTTCAAAGAAATTCTATGATTCTTATGCGAAGTGGCCACGCATTTACGAGGCCAATAAAGATAAGCTTCCAGACCCGAATCGCATAAAGCCGGGAATCGTCTTAACCATTCCTCCACTACAATAATTTACTCAGCCATAATGATTGTGACCTACCGGTGAGTTATGGAGCAGACCCTATTTTTTGATAATAATAAAGATCTTCAGCTCATTTTCGGAGAGTACGATCAGAACCTTAAACTCATTGAGCAGGAGATGAGCGTTCGTATTATGCCCATTGAGGGAGGCCTTAAAGTTAATGGTTCAAAAGATTCGGTAGAAAAGGCTGTGGATTTGTTTAATTATCTTTTAGGGCTGGTTGAGGATGGTCAAGATATTAAGAAAAGGGATATCGTGTATGCGTTACGTCTCACACAATCTGATAAAGGAATTGATTTTAAACAGTTAGCGAAAGAAAAAATTGATGTCTCGGTTAAGGGCGCTTTGGTTACACCCAAAACCAGAGGGCAAATCGAATATGTGGAGGCTATTAAACATTATGATATTGTTTTTGGGATAGGCCCGGCTGGTACTGGAAAGACTTATTTGGCCATGGCCATGGCGGTGAATGCCTTGAAAAAAGGTTTGGTGCGACGGATTATTCTAACACGTCCCGCACTTGAGGCGGGTGAGAGTTTAGGATTTCTCCCCGGTGATATGGTGGCCAAAGTTTTACCGTACTTAAGGCCGCTTTATGATGCCCTTTATGAAATGATCGAGCCAGAGAAGGTCGAGCAATATACAGAACGCGGCATCATTGAAGTGGCTCCCCTAGCGTACATGCGCGGGCGCACCTTAAACGATGCCTTTGTTATCTTGGATGAAGCCCAAAATAGTACGCCCTTCCAGATGAAGATGTTTCTCACACGTCTGGGGTTTGATTCCAAAACAGTCATCACTGGTGATATCACACAAAGTGACCTGCCCAAAGGCGCCCCCAATGGACTCATTGAAGCCCAAAAGGTCTTAGGGCACATCGAAGGGATTAAGTTCGTTCAGTTAACCGGTGAAGATGTTGTCCGTCACGAGCTTGTCCAACGGATCATTGAAGCCTACGCAAAGATTGTTTAGCCATGCCTACTCAAGATTCCCATATTCATTTTCGTCATATTGGTTTAAGCGCACTTTTTATGCTTATTTTAGGTTCCTTTTGCTATTTCGTGGGCTTTTCCCTCCTCATGCCCTTTATTCTTGTTTTTTTGGGAATTCATTTATTTTTCTTTCGAAAGGCCAATCCACGATTGTTTATGAATTTAGGTTTGCTTTTGGCGCTGATTGTTTTCGGAGCCTATGCTTTTATAAAGTATACAAATGTTTCTGAATTTTATATCCCTGTGGCCACGGTGGCGATGCTCACCATGCTTCTTTTTAATGATTTACAGTTGGCCTATTTGATGTCATTTGCGAGCAGTATTTTTGTGACCTTTATCGTTGGAGGCGATATAAGTCTGATGGTGATATTTTTTATTGGAGGTCTAACGGCGGCTTATTTGGTGAAGGGATCAAGAACACGAGGGGATTTGATTAAGGCTGGCTTTGTGATTGGCCTAATACAGAGTCTGGGGGCCATTTTCACGTATCCGGATCTACATTTTATTGTGACAAAAGAGTTTGCGTTGAATTATCTTCGTCCATTTTTGATTAATGGTTTTTTAGTAATTGGGGTAGTGATGGTCTCTTCCAAAATTTTTGAATCCCTTTTTGGGGTGTTAACCAATTTTAGTTTGCTGGAACTTTCTGATTTTAACCACCCCCTTTTACGACGGATGGTTATGGAGGCCCCTGGCACGTATCATCATAGCTTGGTTGTAAGCAACCTCTCGGAGGCAGCGGCTGATGCAATCGGCGCCAATGCCCTTTTGACACGGGTTGGGGCCTATTATCACGATATCGGCAAGATGGTCAATCCCGAATACTTCACGGAAAATCAATTGGTGGATGGCAATAAACACGATACGATTGAACCAACAATGAGTCGACTCGTTATTCTAAATCATGTAAAAGAGGGAATCGAATTAGCGAAAAAATATAAATTAAATTCTTTGATCATTGATTTTATTCCCCAACATCATGGCACGAGTTTGATGCATTATTTTTATCAAAAGGCCCTCGAGACCGCTAAGGGAGAGGAGGATGTGACCGAAGAGCATTTTCGTTATCCTGGACCGAAACCCCAAACCCGTGAGACGGCGATTGTTATGCTGGCGGATTCGGCAGAGGGGGCTACTCGAGCTTTGGATGACCCCACTCCAATGGCGATAGAGGAGACGGTTCGTAAGGTTATCAATAACAGATTTATCGATGGACAACTGGATGAATGTAATTTAACACTCAAAGAGATCGATCGTATCGCGCGTACCTTTAGTCGTGTTTTAAGTGCGATGTATCATGCGCGGGTGAAATATCCCGAGAAGAAAAATAGTAATGGAAATCACCATCGTCAATCAGCAGAAGAAGATTCGACTTCCCCTCCTAAAAATTCTCCGCAGCACAAAAAAAGTGCTTCGTTATAAAAGAATTTCCCGCGGAAGTCTTTCTCTTGTTTTTGTTACGGATTCTGCCATTAGAAATCTCAATCAAAAATTTTTAAATCGACGATATGCGACGGATGTCTTGGCGTTTGATTACGGTATGCCTTCCGTTCGGCGAAAAGATAGAAAAACACTTAGTGGTGAAATTGTTATTTCTACGGACATGGCTTGCCGTCAAGCAAAAAAGTATGGGACATCCACCCAACGAGAAATTATTCTCTATATTATTCATGGAATTTTACATTTGCTAGGATTCGATGACCATGCTCCTCAGGATAGCCAACGTATGAAAAAGGAAGAAATTCAACTTTTGCGGTTAGTGGGGGCGATCAAATAAGGTATGATTTTAAAGACAGAGGCTATTGTTTTAAGGACGATTGATTTTCGTGAAACAAGTCGGATCGCTATTTTTTACTCCAAGAATTACGGGAAGCTAAAAGGTATCCTAAAAGGGATTCGTAAAGATCCTAAAAAATTTGGTAGTCACGTAGACAGATTTTCTGTTAATGACATCGTTTACTATCACTATCGCCATTCCGATTTACATTTGATTAGTCAGTGTGATCTTCGACAGTATTTTTTTCCCATTCGACAGGATATTAGAAGGACATTAGCGGCGATGTATATGCTTGAGCTCGTTGATAAAATCATGCCACTTGAGGAAAGCAACTTTGATGTTTATCAACTGATGATAGATTTTTTAACAACCCTTGAAACAACCACGGCCATGAATAAAGTCATCTGTCTTTTTCAAATCAAAATACTATCCCTTTCGGGTTTTCAACCATATCTGGATGCCTGTTTAGTGTGTAACAAAAAGATTACCGGAAAGGCCAGATTTAGTATGAAAGAAGGAGGTTTGATTTGTCTGACTTGCTCTCTGCAGGACCCTTATGTCACATTGATTTCACAAGGGACGATTGCCTCGCTTCTTCATGTGGAGAATCATCCATGGGAACGTTGTCTTCGTCTAGGTTTTGCGCCAACAGTTCAGAAGGAACTCAAGTATATCTTAAATAATTTTCTGATGTTTCATTTGGGACAGCCATTGAAATCCGCTAAATTTGTGGCGTCATAGAGACGTTTTCTCCAACGAGGAAAGCCCGCTTTTTAGGGATGGGATTTTTGAGTTGTTGGAGGATATCCCTGGCCAAGGTCTTGCCAATTTGAGGGACCTTGCTTAATTCATCCATCGAGACGTATTTGAGATCATTAAGATTTTTGTAACCTTTTTGATAGAGATGGCGGGCGCGAACACGTCCTATACCTTTGAGTTGGGCCAACTCCAAGAGTTCTTCTTTAATACCATAGCCGACGCGTTGTTTGAGTCGGTCTATGGCAAAGACAATAGGACGCAGTTGAAACAGGTCCGCGATGACGGTGGCCGCATGTAGCAGCCATTCGGTGGATTCAATATGACGATAAATATCACCTGGTCCAATCCCGAATTGGTCACATATCAGTTCTTCCTTTTCCTCTTCTGTCCATGCCAATATCATCGCCGTCGTCTTTAACGTGGCTAAATAAAATTCTAATTCCCCTAAGAGATATTCATCGGTTTCAGGAGACAAGATAAGTTCATCATGATGCTGTGCGGCAAATAACTCCACATCTTCATAATCGCCCTTGGTTACACTTAAGAGAGGACTGTCGGGACAGCAGCTAATAAGATGCAACATACCAATCGTCGAAAAAGATTTCTTCGTGTTTAATCGTTTGAGGCCATGACGTAAGGTAAGACTTGTCATGGGATCGATGTAAAGTCGACTCGTGCATTGTCCGAACGTTGTGGCAAAGAAGCGAAAGCCACTCTTTTCAATAAAACCTTCCTTGAGAAGAAAATCGAATATCTGTGTCATTAAATCCAAAAGGTTGGGTGTCAGTTTTTGATGGGCGAGTAAGGTATGAGAAATAAAATCGAACATTCCCTTAATATCATGCACATAGCCGGAGGCAACAGAGGAGAGGATGTGGATACGTAGTGCCGATTCTTGTCCTAATTTAGAGGTGATTGGCTCGGGCGCGGCATGGATATAATTATCAAAAAGGGTTTGGATCTCGGAAAATGTTTTGGCCATGAGGACAGCCTCACCATATTCGTCATATTGTGGTCGGCCTGCTCGCCCTGCACATTGCTTATATTCTGAGGTAGGGATATAGGACATCCCCAAGCCACTTTCATATCGTTTGTAATCTCGAATAATAGCCCGTCGAGCAGGAAGATTAACACCCGCCGCTAAGGTCGGTGTTGAACAAATCACTTTGATAAGATTTCTCTTGAAATTGTCTTCAATGAGTTTTCGCTGATTGGATTTTAAGCCGGCATGGTGAAAAGCGACACCGTGGTTTATCACCTCTGCCAATTTACGACAAATTTTTGTTGAACTGGAAGGTGGGCCGACAATTTCTTTGGCCAAGAGAGACAAGTTTTTTTTCTCTTCGAGGTTAAGGCAACGCGAGACGGCTGCTGTCATCTGTCGGCCCGCTGCTTGGGCTGAACGACGAGAATTAACAAAAATAAGTACTTGGCCCTTGCCGCGTAAAGTATCGAGAACGAGTTTGCTTAAATCATCGTTGGCTTCCTCCCGAATCAAACGCGTGCCGTGTTTCTCAAATTGAATCGTTTCATTAAAATAGACACCTTCTTTAAGAGGAATCGGACGCCAAGTACTGGTGACACACTCTGCCTTAAGCCAATCAGCAACCTCGTGGGCGTTATGCACCGTGGCGCTTAAGGCTAAGAATTGGACTTTGGGATTTAATTGTTTGATGCGGGCGGTTAGGATTTCCATCGTTGGGCCACGATTACCATCATTAATAAAATGGATTTCATCAAGCACAACGACATGGAGATTATGGATGAGGCCTTGAGCCCTGGCCCGCAGAAGAGAATCGACCTTTTCTGCAGTGGCGATAAGAATTTGATAACGACTTAAAAATTTTTCATGGGGTGTATCGAGGTCACCGAGGGTGAGACCAATGTTGACCCCTAAGGAGGCATATTTGGTCTTAAAATCTTCATATTTTTCGTTAGCTAATGCCTTGAGGGGCGCGATATATAAGCATCGGCCATTATGATGAAAGATGGCTTTAAGCATGCAGAGTTCTGCCATGAGGGTTTTGCCAGCGGCAGTCGGAACGGACATAAGAAGACTCTTACCCTCCAGGATACCTTTTTCGATACTTTTCGCCTGAGGAGGAAAGAGTTCCTCAAGGCCAGCTTTTTGAAAGACTTGTATAACTCCTGCTGGAAAAGAATATTTTTTAAGAACATCAATGAGTTTCATAGTTAAATGAGGGAGTTTGGAACGTTGTAACATAAAAAAATGAGATTGTCAAAGAGACAAAAAAGGTTACGGTTAGGGCTAAGAAGCCAGTTTCGTTTAGCGGTGAGGGTTACGTGTTGAAAACTAAAAACTTAACCGTTACCTAACAACGATACGGGCCCGGCTTCGCCAAGGCTATGCCGAGGCGAGCAGCGTAACCTGAACCGATGACCCATTTATTGAGTGGTGGTTCCTGTTATTTATATTGACCGTCTGTCATTAGCTCTTTATAATTGTAGAAACTTATACTTATATAAATATTTTATGCGCGTTGTTATTCAACGAGTTAAGCAAGCTCAAGTGACCGTAGATTCAACGGTGAAAGGTGCGATAGGTAAGGGACTTCTCATTTTTGTGGCTGTCGCTAAAGAGGATAGCCTAACCGATATCGATTATTTAACACGTAAGATCGTCGAATTACGGATCTTTGAGGACCAACACGGGAAGATGAATTTATCTGTTCTTGACGTTGGTGGCGAACTTTTAATTGTTTCACAATTTACTCTCTTAGGTGATTGTGTGAAAGGTCGTCGTCCTTCTTTTGATGAAGCGGCTGATCCTAAGACCGCAGAAGATCTGTATCAACGTTTTGTGGAAGCCCTCAAATCAAAGGGGCTGACGGTCGCCACAGGTGAATTCCGTGCCATGATGGACGTTTCACTGATTAATGACGGCCCGGTGACGTTTATTTTGGATAGTAGATGATAAGCTGTCAGCTATCAGCTTTCAGTTTTCAGCTGAAGGCTCAATGCTGATGACTGAAAGCTAAGTTATGACACTCATTGACACCCATACCCATTTGGATCATGTCGAACATGTTGAACAGGTTTTGGAGGAGGCCTATAAGGCAGGGGTGACAGGGGTTGTCACGGTTGGTGTTGATTTAGCATCAAATCGCAGGAATTTAGAAATTCAAAGAGTCACGACGAATCCCAAAATTTATGTGGCCCTCGGTATTCATCCCGGCAATATAAATCTTGAAGAGATGGAAGAGACTCTCGAATTTATTCGCAACCACATTCATAAGGCTATCGCCATCGGTGAAATAGGACTGGATTATTGGTACAAATGGGTTCGCAAAGATGACACCAAGAAAAAAGAGCAAAGAGATATTTTTCAAAAACAGTTAGCGTTAAGCAAAGAGTTCAATTTACCTGTGGTTATACACAGCCGAGGGGCTTGGCGTGATTGCTTAACTATGACTAAGGATATGGCCATTCGCAAGGCCTTGTTTCATTGGTATAGCGGGCCAGTGGAAATTTTAGAAGAAATCGTGGCGGCCGGCTATTATGTTTCCGCCTCCCCATCGTTAGCATACAGCCCACAATCACGAGAGGCAATAGCCCATGCGCCTCTAGAGAGGATATTCATCGAAACAGATTCACCGACTTTTTTCTCATCGGATGGGAAAAATGGTTTTCAGGCCACACCTAAAGACGTTTTTCGAACAGTACAGGCGTATTGTGAACTGACAAATGTCGAAGCAACGATCGCCGCCAAACATTTTGATGCCAACGCAAGAAGTTTTTTTAATATGAAAGACGAATAATCATCCCTATGAGGTAAGAGACAATGAAGAAAAAAGTTCTTATTATTTCGATGGTGATTTTATGGGGAGCCATAGGCGGATGGTTTTATTTTCAATTTCAAAAAAAGTTCACCATTGAGAATATTATTCCCAAAGAGGCCTTGATTTATGTCAATCAAAAGGATCTGGCTCAGCTTATAAAAGATTTTAAGAATAGTCAATTTGGGAAAGACATGGCGATGATTAACGTTCCTGCATTGCTTGAAAAAAGTGGTGTGGCTAAAGAACAAATTGAACTTTTTACAAAATTCCAGGCCGTTTTGGGAATACTTATTGAAAGTCCTCTCTTTCAAAGGGTATTCGGTCAAGAAGTAGCCGTAACGATTTATCCTGCGGATTTTTTCACTTATGATATATCAGCTTTATGGGAAATCGCTAAGCAGATTATGGTTGTTATTCGTCTCGATAAGGAAACCGAGATTGCTGAATTTTTATCTCGCCTTTTTAGTCAGATTGGCCAGCAAATTATTATTACTAAAGCAAAATATCAAAACCAGACCATTGTGAACATAACCATGCCTCAATTAGCGGCTTTGAATGTCAAAATATCGTACACGAAAATCGGTCCTTATCTTGTGTTGGGCTTAGGTGAGGATAGTGCACGTCGTTGCATTAATGTTGTTAAACGCGGTAAACCCTCCTTGAGCCAGGATAAAAATTATCGCCTTACTAAATCTCGATTTGTTGAAGGCGCCCGCACCACAGCCTTTGTGAATATTGATATGTTGCTTACGACATTGAAAGATCGGTTGCTCGAAATGACTAAGGCCTATGAATCGGAAAGTGGTCAGGATCGTCCTTTGGATGAAGTTTTAAAGGATCTGAGTGGTTTTCTGTCGTTTGGCTATTCGGCGGTATATAGCCCTTTAATACAATCGAGAATAAACTTCTTTTTTGTTAAAGAGCAGATGACATCCGATGTTCAAAAATTTTATTCCTGTGAACTGAAACTAAATAAAAATATCAAGTTTATTCCAAAGGACATTATTCTGTACCATTGGAGTAATTGTTATGATATGCCGGCTTATTGGTCGCGATTGAAAGAAGAGATGAATAGATTTTCAAAAGAAAGGCAAGGGGGCCCCTCACCACAACAGGTCATCGAAGGCGTAGAAAAACTTCTTCAATTGAGCATCGATACGGATATCCTTCCTCTCATGGGACGGGAGCAGGGATGGGTTTTATCCGATATTACTTTGGGTGGCATTTTCCCTATTCCTAAATTTTTATTTTTCATGAGTGTGACCGATCGCGCTAAGGCCCAAGGAATGATAGAGACTTTGGCGGATCAGCCGGTATTGTTTGTTCAAAGTGAGGATTATAAGGGTATCAAGATTAATTATATTACGATACCTTTAAGTTCAGATGTTCAGCCGGCCTATTGTTTTATAGAAGACTATTTTTTGCTCACGAGCCATCGGCAACTTTTTCATGAGGTGATTGATGTTTATCAAAATCAAAAACCTTCTCTGGCTAGCGACTCTATCTTTTTACAATTGAATATGGATTTAACTCAAATGACGAACGGTTTATTTCTTTTGCGAGGGAAGGAATTCATCAACAAATTGCGAGGAGTGGTCGCCTGGGGTGGCGAATGGCTCATCACAAAATTTAAGGAATTGGAGGCTTATAAAGCAGGTAGTCAAAAACGATTGTCTGATTTAGCCGAGGAAATGAGAATGTTTGAAGAGGATATTCAGAATTTGAAGAATCAACTGCAAGGATTTGAGGAAGAAAAGAAACAACTTATCAGTCAAGGGGCGGACGTTGTCGGTGTCGATGAAAAAATCAAGGAGGTGCGAGAATCTCTATCCCTCAAAGAACGATCCCGGGCTTTAAGTGAAGATAAACGAGAAGAACTTAAGGGAATCATCGAAGGGTTGGATAAGGAAAAGGCCATTGAGCCGGAGCCGGTGACATTGTATTTAAATGGTTTTGTCTATCCCTCTCTTAAAGCCTTTGAATCATTACGTGCTGTCGGTAATAAGATTGATATTAGCAATAACTATTTTGAATCAACGATGTTTTTAAAATTTGGAGAATAATATAGATATTCCGGACATCATGCGTTCTTTTAAAAGATATAGTTTCATTCTTTGTTGCGTCAGTATCATAATCATTGTCAGCGGCTGTGCACTTTTGGAGATCCCTGGAAAAATTATTGAAGGAACGTTTTCACTGATAGGGAAACTGTTGGGTATTATTGAGAAAGTTCCCAAACCACCACCGGGTGTTTTTTGACACGCCGATATGTTATGTCAAAAAATCAGGAACAAAGATTCGACTGATTATAGGCATAGGAATATTTCTTTTGGTGGCCTATCAGGCCTACCAGTGGTATTCTTATTTTTTTCAAAAAGAAAGAATTTTAAAACAAATCATTCATCATCTCAGGGCAGATTCACGGGAGAAGATTTTGAAGTGAAAAACAAACAAGTTGCTGAAATCCTGGAGCGCATGGGAATGCTTTTGGAAATCAAAGGCGAGTTGATTTTTAAGATTCGTGCTTATTATAAGGCGGCCGAAACCATTGCCAATTTAAGCGAAGATATTGAGAAGATCCATCGAGAAAGCCGTCTCGGTGAAATCCCAGGAATCGGAGAGGCCCTAAGTGATAAGATTGGCCAATATCTCGATACCAGGCACATCAAGGCTTATGATGATTTAATCAAAGAGATTCCTGAGAGTATTCTCGAAGTTGTTCAAATTCCAACCATCGGGCCTAAAAAAGCGAAATTATTTTGGCAAGAATTAAAGATCACGAATGTCGAGCAATTACGTCGAGCCGCTGAATCAGGGAAGCTCCTGGGCCTGCCGGGAATCAAAGAAAAAACCATCGAAAACATTCTAAGTGGGATTAAGATTGTGAAAGAAGGTCGGGAGCGGATGAATTTGGGGATGGCCACAGAAGTGGCTCATGGATTTGTTACGGCCCTATCCGTATTACCGGAAGTAAAAAAAATTGAAGTGGCGGGGAGTTTGCGTCGTTGTCGCGAGACAATTCGTGATATTGATATTCTCATAGATTCTTCAAATCCCAAAAAAGTCATGGAAAAATTTGTCTATTTGCCTCAAGTAAAAACCATTAATGTTCACGGCGATACCAAATCATCGATATTGACCCACGATAATGTCCAGGTGGATGTGCGTGTGGTTGATCCCAAAAGTTTTGGGGCGGCCCTTTTGTATTTTACGGGTTCCAAAAATTTCAATGTTCGTCTTCGTCAGGTGGCTATCAAAAAGGACATGAAGGTCAATGAATACGGTATTTTCAAGTTGAAAGGGAAAAAAGAGCAATGCGTGGCCAGTAAGACTGAAGAAGAATGTTTTAAAGCGCTGGGCCTTCCTTTTATTCCACCGGAGTTACGTGAAGATTTTGGAGAAGAAAAAATTTTCACCGATACCAAGATTCCAAAGCTGATTGAGTTAACAGATATGAAGGGTGAGTTCCATGTCCATTCCACTTATTCCGATGGGCACAATACAATCGCGGAAATGGTGGAGGAAGCCCAAAAGCGCGGCTATCAGTACTTGTCCATAAGCGATCATTCTCCTCGTTTGCGGGTTGCGGGTGGGGTTTCGCCAGCAGATTTGAAGAAAAAGAAAAAAGAGATCGATAACTTGAACACAAAATTGAAAAATTTTAGGATTCTTTTCGGTACAGAAGTTGAAATAGACATGGATGGCGATTTGGATTACAATGATAAAATCTTAAGTGAGTTTGATGTTGTCCTTGCTGCGATCCATAGCGGCTTTGAACAAAACAAAGAAAAATTAACGAAGCGTTTGGTGAAGGCCTGTCAACATAAGTATGTGACAGCGATTGCCCATCCAACGGGTGTGCATCTGGGCAAGCGAGAATCGTATGATATTGACTTTAAGGAATTGTGCAAGGTTGCCGTTGACCATAACAAGTTTTTGGAAATCAATGCCTTTCCGATTCGTCTGGATTTAAATTCTGCCAACGTCTATTTTGCGCGTGAGCAGGGCGTAAAATTTATTATCAGTACCGATGCCCATCATCGCGAGCATTTGGATTTTATGAGATTTGGTGTGGCCATTGCCCGACGAGGATGGGTCACGAAGGAATTGGTCTTAAACACATTAACCTTATCACAGTTAGAAAAGATTTTGAAACGATAGAAATAGTACTGCTGATGACATTTAGAATCCTTAACCGACAAGTCTTGTCGAATAACATTAAACGCTTGGACATCGAGGCGCCGCTGATTGTCCGTCAAGTTTGGCTAGGCCAGTTTGTGATTCTCTCCATCAAACCTCATGATGATAAGATTTCTCTTCCCATTATTGACGCCGATAGCCAACGCAAATCGATCACGCTGATTTTTCAGGAAACCGATGCGGCCTTAATTAGACTGGGGCAACTCCAGATTAACGACGAAATCTATTTAGTGGCTGGACCGTTTGGGAATGGTGTGACAATCGAGAAATGGGGGTCGGTGGCGTGCATTGCCGATGGGATTGGCATCGCACAAATCCTCAGCGTGGCGCGGGCATTAAAGCAGGTTGGTAATAAAGTAATGAATTTCATCGGAGCGTCAACGAGAGCGTCGCTCATTTTGCAATCGCAGATGCGTCTGATTTCCTACAAGATTTTTATGGCGACCGAGGACGGTTCATTTGAGAAACGTGGACGTATCTTGGATGCATTTCGGGAATTCTTAAATAAAGATAAAGTCGATAGGGTATTTACAGCCGGATCAGCGGAGTTGATGGAGGGCGTCTGTGCCTTGACTCGGCCCAAAAATATCAAGACGTGGGTGTGTTTGAATCCCGTGATGCTGGACGGCACGGGTATTTGCGGTTCATGTCGGGTGACTGTGGATGGAAAGATCCGTCTGGCCTGTGTGGACGGCCCTATCTTCGACGGTCACAGTGTCAATTTTGAAGACTACAAAATCCGTCTTAATGCCACCAAGGAGTTTGCATGGGACAATCTCAAGTCATTTGTCAGCCCAAAGAGAAGCGAGTCCAAAATTTTCGAGAAGTTTCTCTTGGGTATCCTAAAAAAGTAGCCGTGGCAGAAGCCCAGCGATGTCCTCAATGCGCCGACCCCGTGTGCAGCCGAGGGTGTCCTTTAGGGATTGATGTACGTGGGTTTATCCGTCTTTTACGCGAGGGGAATGCGGTTGCGGCCTTAAAAAAAATCAAGGAAGAGAATCCCTTTCCCTCAATCTGCGGACGAATTTGTCCCGCCCCATGTGAAACCGTCTGTGTCTTGACCGCAGAAGAGGCCACCATTGGAATTCGCGCCCTCGAGCGTTATGCCGCGGATTTCGGCAAAGAAAAATTGTTGGGTAAACCCAAAATTTGCCTTGGCAAAAAGATTGCCGTCATTGGATCAGGGCCTATGGGACTAAGCGCGGCTTTTTTGTTGGCGCAAAAAGACTATCGTGTCACCATTTTTGAAGCCATGGATCAGGCTGGCGGTATGCTTCGCTATGGGATCCCGGAATTTCGTTTATCCGATGCTATTTTGGAGGAAGAATTGCACAATTTAACAATGGGTGGAGTTGAGATAAGGACCAATTCGTTCTTGCGGCAGCGGGAGAATGTTAAACAATTATTTAAGGAAGGCTTTTCGGCTATTGTTTTAACGTTAGGGGGAGGACGGCCGGTTCTTCCCGATATCCCTGGACTTCACTGGGTTGGTGTTTATTTCGCGCAAGAATTTTTGATGCGCGTTAATCATTTCAAATCTGATCGTGTTTTACGCGAGCCACAGGCAACGAAGATCGGTGCTAAAGTTGTGGTGATTGGTTCCAATCACGCGGCTTTGGATTGCGCAAGGATTGCGTTGCGACTGGGGCGCGAAGCGAGTGTTATTTTTCCACATGTTGAGGAGGATATGAAAGTAACGAAAAGCGAACTCAAGGAAGCCAAAGAGGAAGGGGTTAAAATTGAAGCGCTCACGAAACCACGGGAGATCGTGTCCGATGAGAAAAAATTTGTGAAAGGTGTTCGTTGTCAACACATGGATTTTGCGGATCCTTATGCCAATGAGCAATGGCAATTGATGCCAGTGGCGGAATCAGAATTTCTTTTAGAAGCTGATACCGTGATCATTTCTTTAGGTCAGCAGTGCAATCAAATGATCGAAGAGCTCGTTGGCTTAGAAGGCATTTTTGTGCCTCAACAAGCTGCAACAAGCGAAGGTAGTGTGGTAGAAGCCATTGCCGCTGGTAAACACATTGCGGTGCAGATCGATGAATATCTTAAAAGCAGAGGATAGGGGTTAGGGACTAGGGTATAGAAAAAATCCTAACCCCTAAACCCTAAAACCTATCCTCCTTAACTTATGTCTCGTATTTCCGTTTCCCAAATTTTACAAAAGAAGAACTCTGGTGAAAAAGTCGTCATGCTTACCGCTTATGATTATCCTTTAGCCTCGCTCTTAGATGAAAGCGGGGTTGATATTATTCTGGTTGGTGATTCACTAGCCAATGTCGTTTTGGGTTTGGAATACACGAAACAAGTAGGCATGAGTGAGATGCTCCATCATGCCAAGGCCGTTAACCGAGGGGTGAAGCGTGCGATGCTCGTTGGCGATATGCCATATGGGTCTTATAAGAATGCGACAGTCGCTGTGAAGAATGCGAGACGATTTGTTAAAGAAGGCGGCTGTGATGCGGTGAAAATTGAATGGTTCGATGGATGTGAAAAAGTGGCATCCGCCATTGTGAAGGCAGAAATTCCTGTTATGGGACACGTCGGGTTAACACCCCAGCGAGCTGATCAATTAGGCGGTCTCAAAGTGCAGGGTAAAGAAGCCAAATCCGCACAGGATATTATCAAGCACGCTAAGCTTTTGGAAAAGGTCGGATGTTTTAGCATTGTTCTCGAATGTATTCCTCGCGAGGTGGCGGCGATCATCACTAAAAATTTGAAAATCCCCACCATCGGCATCGGTGCCGGTGTAGAGTGTGACGGTCAGGTTTTGGTCACGCATGACCTTTTAGGATTGTTCACACGTTTTCATCCCAAATTTGTCAAAGAGTACGCTAACTTAGACTCTACGATAAAATCCGCTATTGGGCAATTCATAAGCGAAGTCAAACAAGAAAAATTTCCTGATTCTGCGCATAGCTTTTCGATGGATGAAGAAGAGTTGAGTAAGATGAAAGTGGTTAACTAACTTATTCAAAAGGAGGACATATGACTCTAAGAAAGTATGTGATGGCAGTACTCGTCGTATTCGGTTTCATCTTTGTTTTCGAATGGATATACCACGGCATCTTTTTGAGTGATTATTATGAGCAGACAGCGAATTTCTGGCGAGCTCAAGAGGATATCGTAATGCCGATGATGGTCTTCGGGCAGATGCTGTTTGCGTTGATGTTTGTGCTTATTTTCACGTATGGGTATCAGAACAAAGGGATGATGGAGGGGGTCCGTTATGGGGCCTTGATTGGGCTTTTCCTCGTCCCGAACAGTCTTATTTTTTATGCGGTCATGCCGTTACCAGAACCGTTAGTGGTAGCGTGGATCATCGGTGGGATGGTGGAGATGATTTTTGCTGGCTCGATTGTCGGGACGGTTTATAAAACATAAAGCGCTATATTTTTTAGAATAAAAAGAGGTGATGGAGTGCACATTTTGGGACATCGATGAAAACTCACCTCACGAGCGATACAAAAAGGAGGTTAGTATGGAACAGGGAAAAAATAACAAACAAGGGAAGTTACTCGTTGCTGTTGGTGTTGTGTTGATCGTTATCGCCTTTCTTGCCGATTGGATTGGTTTGGGGAGGATGGAGGGTTTTGGTTTTAAGCAACTAGCCATATTTCTTCTCGGTATTATCTTGATATTCTATGGAAGAAAAAAGTGTAAGTAAGGACAAGGGAAGAAGAGAGAAAAGGTTTTTCTCTTGGGAGGAAATGCTTTGTTAAAGAATTCTGGGATTTTGTGCCTGGAGA
>Ga0114945_10001084_pt1 | contig 17184 bp, 5 predicted proteins | sample OV2TP3_FD_87194 | JGI IMG/M metagenome (GOLD analysis project Ga0114945, IMG submission 87194) | Hot spring microbial communities from Beatty, Nevada to study Microbial Dark Matter (Phase II) - OV2 TP3 | ecosystem: Environmental > Aquatic > Thermal springs > Hot (42-90C) | place: USA: Beatty...
GACTTCAAACCGGTTGCTCTAAAATTTCCCGATCTCCCGAAACAACTCCCGTCTCAGTTCCTTGATCTCGACCGGCGATTTCATGTACCCCAACTTCACCGTCCTCTCGGGGTCGAGCTGGTTTTTTTCGTACTCCCGGAGCCACTTTTCCTCCATCACCTTCCGATCCTCCTCCGGGAGACCGGCGAGCTTCTTCCCATAGAGCACACCGACCGCCCCCTTTGCCCCCATCACGCCGACGCGCGCCCCACGGACGACCAGTCCCGCCCGTGGCGGACCAAGTGTGATCAGATTCGCGTGGACGAGCCGGCCGCCGTAATTCTGCCGGAGCGTCACGGCGACCTTCGGGATCTCGCTCAAGACCTCCTCGCGGATCGATTTTCCCCCCTCCCCCTGGATCCCGCCATGCTCCTGTTCGGAACCGGGGCGAAACGCCGGCGAGTCGTTCAGCTCCACAATCGGGATCCCGAATCGGGAACAGAGACGATGAAAACGTGTAAACTTTGCGATCGATTCAACCGTCTGCGCCCCCCCCTCCACCTCCGGATTATCGGCGATCACGCCGACGGTCCGGCCACCGAGACGGGCGAGTCCGGTGATCAGAGGGAGCTCATCCTTGCCCCAGAACGGAAGAAACGAACCTCGATCAAAGATCTCGCCGATCACCTCCCTCATCGGATAGGGGGACGAGAGATCGGATGGGAGCTCGATCGAGGGTTCCCGGTCAACCGGATCGAGCGCCTCTTCTTCCCTCCGGACCCGGATCAACCGGAGCGCCCGATGCGCGAGGTCGAACCCCTCTCCGACCGATCGTGCGACGAGCGGGGAGAAACGCCCCCTCCGCTCGAGTTCAAACGGCGTTTCATTTCCGCGATCAACATAAATCGTAAAATCCATCCTCTGATGGACCACCTGCTCGAGGGATCGGGGGCCGAGGGCGAAGCTGATCTTGGGGACAGTCGCCCGGTTGAGCCTCAGGGCGAGCTCGGCGCGGGCGAAGAGCCACTCCTCCGAGGCGGGACGGGAGAGCGCCTGCCACTGGGAGCCGGTCAGGAGCAGCAGGGGGATCTGCAGATCCTCTGACGCCCCGACTGCCGCGGTCACCTTCCTGAACGCCCGCGGATGCGAGAGGCCGTAGTCGGTCGCCGTCGCAACGACCGCGACCGGCATCCCGCCCAGCGCGGCATAACCGGTCAGTATCCCGGTCGCCCCCTTCAGGGCGGGGCGTGTCTCGAAGAACTCCCCATGATCGAGGTGGGACCGGAGCCCTTCCCGGCTTAAAATAAGCCCCCCCTCCCGTGGCACCTCGAGTCGCGGGATCCGCGGGTCGCGGAGGATCTCTGTTGCAAAATCGGATCTGTAAAAAAGTTTCAGGAGCCTCCGGGTCTGGTCGATCACCTGCTCCTCCGTCTGAAAGACCATCTCGATCTCACCGCTCTCCTCCGCATGGGCCCGGGCCCCACCCAGACTGTAATTGCTTCCACGCTCCCCCAGCACCCGTTCAACCGTCTGGGCGCCGGTCAGGACCCGATACGCCTCCGGGTGATCGGTCATCAGACTTAAATGAGAGATCGAGGCGCCGTAGACCAGCATCCCGACCGTCGCCCCGACATGGAGATGAAAATGCACAAGCTGACGCGGGACCCATTTTAGAAGCTCATCGACAGGTTCCGTCAGGCCGAAGTGGTGAAGGACTTTTTCAAAATAGTCGCGCTCGTGATGACCGAGAAACCAGGAACGGAATCTCCCCTTGTCGGAGAAGCCGCCGGTCACCGCAATCGCGCCGAAATAGGCGCCGGCCCAGCCGAGCGAGGCGACCGACTCCCGGATGTTCGCCCCCGCCCCGTCATGCAAGGCGACACAGGCGCGTCCGGAGAGGTAGGCCAATACCACGGCGGAGGCGAGCTTCTTCCCCTCCCTCTCGCCCAAGGCCCCGCCGCGATAGCGGAAGTCGCCGGCGTAGGCGATCGTCGGTATCCCGCAGACATTGCCGCGATAGACATTGAGGCCGACCTCCGTCTCCTCATCCGCCTCCGGGAAAAAGAGTTCCTCAAACTCCCCGTTATCAAAGAGGAGCATCGCCCGGTCGCGATTCAGGAGCTTCCCCATCTGGTGCTGCCGCTCGTTCAACCCCTTCTCGCGATCCAGCGGGACCTCCGGCCTCCTCTCAGGGAGGAGAAGCGGCGGACGGCTGATCACCCCAAACGGTTTCGCATGACGGACCTCGATCACCGCCCAGTAGACCTTCTGATCGGCGTCATTCAAAAGGGGGAGGACCGCCTCGGTTGCCTGGACCTGAAGGCCGACCGCAAAACCGCCGATCCGGGCCGCCGCCTTGCGCGCCTGTTGAGGCGTCAGCACGACCTTTCCCGCCTCTCCATCCCGCGTCCGCCACGGGACAGGGCGGCGATCGGTCGAGACGAGGAAGAGGTGATTCGGCCTGTGAGGGACAACCGCCTGCGCCAACCGGAGCGTCCGATACGCCTCGATGGCAGACCGCTCGAGGACCGGGAAACTTAATGAGTGATCGTCCGTGACCTCGATACGGGTATCGGACACCGTCGCGACGACCAAGAGGCGTCTCTCCTCACAACGGGGCGAGCCCCCCGACCCGATCTCATAAAGCCTGACGCCCGACCGTGCCATCCTCTCCGGGACCGGGATCTCCCTCCCCTTCCACTCCTCAAACCACCTTTGAAGCGCCTCTCCCGCCTCGCCCGTGATCTCCGGAAATTCAAGTTTCTTCAATACCCCCTTCTCTCCGAATGCCTCGACGAATCGCCGATACTCCTCGGGGTTCAGGACCCCCGCAGGATTTTCCACGAGGTGATGAAACTCCTCCAGGTATTCGAGGGCGACGGGCGGTTTTTCGATCGTCCGGTAGAGGTCCCGGTCGACTCTCTGGAGAAGCTCAAGGATCTTCTGCCGGTCAGCGGTGGAGAGGGTCGGCTTCTCCCGGAACCATTGGGCAAGAGGTTCCGCGAGTGAGGTGTCGGCACACCCCTCTTCCGCCGCCAGTCTCAAGAGATCGACGATCTCCTTCTTCCCCCGTCCTTCCGCAAACGACTGAAAGAGACGAACCAGGAGACGCGGCTCCCTCTCCAGTTCCGAAGAATCCTGGAGACCGTAGGGGGCGAGGAGACGGTTAAGGAGCCTGCGCGTCTCGTCGGGAAGAGACGTCTTCCCGCGCTCGGCAACGAAAAGCATCAGATGGCCATGGGCGGTGAAAAGCTGTTTCAGGAGCAGATGGTGTTCAAGCAGCCGGGTGAGTCGTCCAGGGAGTTCAGCCCGGCCCCGGATTTTTTCGATCTCCTTCTCAGCCTCTTCCGCGGGGATGTCGTACCCTAGAAAGAAGCGCTCGAGCCGATCCGGGTCGTTGGAATGATCCTCAGGCAGATTCCCAAGATCCCCCTCCGTAAAGAGCTGCTCCGATGGGGAAGGGGACTCCTTCCTTTCCTCAAGTTCCAGGATTGCCTCCCCCGCTTGGACGATCTCACCCGGCTGCTTCAGGATTTTTTTGACCCTGCCGGAGGAGATGGCGCGGATCGCCGTGATCATCTTCATCGACTCGATCTGAAACAGCTCATCGCCCGGGGCGATCTCATCCCCCTCCTCGGCAGAGACCGATACCAGACGGCCGGCAATCGATGCCCGGTGCGGATCCTCTTCCGTCGCCTCCTCCCTCCGGATCTTCAGGTTATAGAGTTCTCCCCCGAGCCAAAGATCCAGACCCGACCGGGTCGGATGAAACCAGGCGGTCTTCACCTCCCCGTTCGTGAGGAGAAAAGTGACGCGCTGGTCCCCCTGCGGCAGCATCCGGAAGGCGACTGTCCGGGTCGACTGGCCCCGGATCTCCACCGTGAACAGATCCGGCCCCGTTTCACGGACCTGAACGGTCCCCTGCCGATTCCGAAACGCGATCGCGAATTTTTTGGGGATCCCGCCAAGGAGTCTTGTGACATGCTCGAGGCTGGTCGGCTCCGGGGAGAGAATCCTCTTTCTTGCCCCCTCCATCTCCATGTGAAACGCGATCGCCCCCCCTGCCGCCAACGGGAACGCCAGCTCCCGAATCACTTCCTCCCGGATCTCCGGGTGACTCTCGATAAATTGTGTCGTGTAATCGCCTCTCCTGAAACCGGCATCGTCCAGAAGTTTTCGGCAGAAAGGGACGTTGGTGGCGACACCGAGAATGACCGTTTCACCGAGGGCCCCGTGAAGGCGACGGGTCGCTTGATCCCGATCCGGACCCCAGGAGATCACCTTCGCAATCATCGGGTCATAACGGGGTGAGACCTCCCCGGTCGTCTCGGGAAAGGCGGTGTCGACCCGGAGGTCTTTTGGAAATTTCAGGAGACGGACGCTGCCGGGGGAAGGGAGGAAGTTTCTTGCCGGATCCTCGGCATAAACCCTCGCCTCGATTGCATGCCCGACCGTCTCAACCTCTTGCTGACTAAAACGGAGTGGCTCCCCGCGGGCGATCCGGACCATCTCCTCCACGAGATCGATCCTCTCACCCCGAAGAGGCGCGCCTCGGACACGGATCGTCTCCTCGGTCACCGGGTGTTCAACCTGGAGACGCGTGTTCATCTCCATGAAATAGAAGTTCCCATCGGCGTAGAGGAATTCGATCGTTCCGGCGTTTTGGTAAGAAACCTCTCGCGCGAGCGCGGTCGAGAGTGAAACCAGTTTTTCCCGATCCCGATCGGTCAGGGCGGGTGACGGGGACTCCTCGATCACCTTCTGGTTCCGCCTCTGGAGGGAGCAATCCCTTTCCCCAAGCACAACGACATTCCCTGCAGAATCTGCCAGTATCTGCGTCTCGATATGCCTCGCGTCGGAAAAGTAGCGCTGGACAAGGATCGGTCCCGGGGCCTGCCCCGTTGATTGAAAAAGGCGCGCGTTGGTCGCCCGCACCTCTTCAAAGGCTGCCTTGAGCTGACCGGGCGAATCGACCCGGCGCTGTCCCTGCCCTCCTCCTCCGAGCGCCGGTTTCAGGAGGATCGGGAAACCGAGTCTCTTGCAGGCCTGGGCGACACCGTCAAACCCCTCCTTGTCCGGAAGGACCACCTCTTCCGGGATCGTCAGGAGACCTGCCTGGCGGGCATGAGCGGCCGACTCCGTCTTGGATCCCATCTTTCCGATCACCGCCGCGGGAGGTCCTATCCAGACGAGCCCCGCCTCCTCGGTCTTTCTTGCGAACTCTTCCGACTCGGAGAGGAAGCCCCAGGCGGGCCAGATCGCATCGCACCCCGACGGGGCGTGCCCCTTCGCCTTTTGAACGATCTCGTCGGCCGCCAGATAGTCCGAGACGGTTATTGCCCGATCGGCCGCCCCGACCCATGGGCTTCGGAGATCCTCCGCGGTCGACGTCACGGTAACCTTGAGGCCGAGTCTCCTGAAGGTCCTGAGACCCCGGAAGACCGGCTCGCCGCGGTTGGCGATAAGGATTCTCTTTTCGGATTTTTCAGTGTGCTTCATGATGTCACCACCACCTGCGCGACCGCATAATCCCCGTCATGCGAAAGGCTGACCAGCGTGACCACCTTGAGATCGGCGATCATTTCCCGCAATTTGCCTGAGAAGATAAAATAGGGTCTCCCCTGCGGATCGCGCGTCACCTCGATCTCCCGGTAATCAACCGGGCCGATCCGCGCCGGCCGAAAGAGCTGGGTCTGGTCGAGCGCCTTGATCAGCGCCTCCTTGGCGGCGTATCGGACCGCGAGGTGCTCCACCGGCCTCCCGGCCGCCCTCTCGGCGTACTGGATCTCGGCCGGTGTAAAATGATGATCGAGAAAGCGGGAGGTTGTATCCCGACAGAGCCGGTCAAATTCGGAGAGGGAGACCAAGTCGATTCCGATCCCCCGGATCGTGATCCCCTGGATCATGATCCCCCCAAAAGCAGGCGGATTTCTTCCTCTTCCCGCCGCCTCTCTTTTCTCTGCCGATAGAGAGGCTCTTTACCCAACAGGACCCGCTGGACCCTCCTCTGGTGGGCTCTCTCACGGCGGTTGCGTCGCTCACGGTAGAGATCGATCTCCCCCGCCGTCATTCCGCGGAAGGCGAGATCGGGATGCAAGAGAAGCGTCCCGGCCCCTACATGGCCGAAGCCGAGGCTCGTCATCAGGACCGCCCGGATCTCAGGGACTGTGACTGTTTGATCGGAGAAGAGGAGGTGAGAATAGGGGCGCATCTCCGGATCGAGGTCCTCCAGGTTCGGGTTCCCCGGGATCTTTCCGGAGAGGAGCATCTGGATCGAGGCAATCGCCTGCCAGGCCCCCGCCCCCCCCTTGGAGTGGCCGAGGAGCGCCTTTTGAGAGTGGACGATCAGCGGGTTGCCGGGCGAGCGTCCCAACGCCTTCTGGAGGAGATGATGAAGTTTGTTTTCATTCGGGTCGTTCGCCTCGGTCGAGGTGTCATGTTTGGAGACAACCTGGATAGCATCCGCCGTGAGACCAAAGGCCCCAAGCGCCTCTCTCAATGGTTTTGCCATCCCGAGGAGACCGAGGCCTGGGGCCGGGATCGAGGTCTGGATCCCATCAGAGAATGTCCCGGAGTAGGCAGCGACCGCGTAGATCGGGAGGCCCAACTCGAGCGCCCGATCGAGCCGGCAGAGGAGAAGGACCCCACCTCCCTGTGCCTCGACAAATCCGCCGCGGCGGCTGTCGTTCGGCCGGCTCATCTCGTCGGGCGCGATCCCCTTTTTCTGCATCGTCGCGGTGTCGCAGGTTGCACCCATGTCCTGAAATCCGATCACCCCCTCTTCGCTGTAATCGTCAAACCCGCCGGAGACGACAAACTCCGCCTTCCCCTGGCCGATCAGGTCGATCGCGAGCGAGAGTGAAACGAGCGCCGTTGCGCAGGCGCCGACCGGGTGGATCGTCGGTCCGTACGACCCGACGTAACTCTGTGTGACCCAGGCGGGGCCGACATTGATCAGCGTCTCCTGCAGGGCATCCCCCTGTCTCGGACGATCCTCTCGATGGTCATGGTAGATCCGGGCAAGGGCCGTCATCCCCCCCATCCCTCCTCCCATCGTGTTTGCGACAAGCGTCGCATCCAGGGAAGAGAGCTCTTCCGGTTCAAGACCGGCACGGACAAACGCCTCCGCCACCGAGACGAGGCCATAGACCGCCGTCCGGTCGATCTGACGGACAAGATCCTTCGGGACCCCGAGTCTTGCCGGATCCCAGCCTGACGGGATCTGGCCGGCGACCCAACGGGTGAGCGCGACGCGGCGCGGGACTTTGACAAGACTCCCCTTCGCCAGCGTGATCCGAAACTCCCCGTTCGTGAGCTCCTCCAGCCGGGCGGTTTTTGGATACTGCCTTAGCAATTCTTCGGCCTGTCCCCTTCCATCGACAGGGAACGAGAGGGGTGATTCAAGGACAACATCGCCGAACACCACAGCGCCCGATGGGTCAAAATTCTGGATCTCGGGATCGGTCAAACGGATCCCGGTCCCCTCACGAAGCCTCTTTCCATATTTTTCCCAAATCCGGTCATCCGCAACAGGTTCGCCTGTCTTGGCATCAACCCATCCGCAAGTCGGTTTCGTCTCATAACGGATCAGGCCTGTCAGCCAGGCGAGCTCGATCGCGGCGGCAACCGAGAGATTTCCCAACGGGGCGAGCCCCTCGGTCTCGATCTCCCAACGGGGTCGGCTGGAGCCGAACGGGGAGACCTCTCCAAATCCGACAACGACAACGACTTGGGTCGGATCTGGTTTCTCTCCGTAAACCTCCCTGGGAAGTCCTGGAAAATCGGAGATCACGGGGGCCTTGGGCTCAAGAACCTTGAGTTCAGGTTTCGTCACCTTTTCCTTCGCCTGCCTCACCTTTTTTTCGATCTCTTCTCGGGCCGATCGGGCGAGCTCGGCCAAACCCTTTACCTTTTCGAAGCGACCGGTGAACCGGATAGAAACTGGCGCCATGGTTGCCTTTTCCACAACCGCCGGATCGAAGAGCCCTGCGATCAGCCAGGCCGCCTCCTCCGCGGAGAAGGTTCGTGCCTTCGGCACAGGTGCCTCGTCCTCAAGCGCCTCGGCGATCAGGTTGTTCCCCGCCATCAGACCGGTCCCGCGGACCCATCCGATCCGCGCGCCGGCCAACGAAACGAACCTTCCCCAATCCTCCTTCTCCGATTCCCATCGAAGGAGAAGCGATTCGAGACCGAGTTTAGCGTCGGCGTACGCCCCATCCCCCCCGAACGATCCGTGATTCGGTGAAAACGGGAGGATGATGAGAGGCCGCGTGGCTGATGGGTTTTTTTTCAGATGCCGGGCAAAGGAGCCGATCAACCATTCAACCCCCTGAAGGAGGAGACGCAAGGTCGCTGTGCTCCGATCGGGGGTCATCATCGTGAGCGGCGCCGTCTCGCCGGCCGCCGCAAACGGGAGGATAAAATCAAAGCGCCACCGTTTTTCAAAAGACCAGCTAACGAGTGATTCGATATCCTTGAAGCTCCCCTGACTGAACGGGACAAGATGGAGTTCCGAGCCTGCCGCCCCTGATTCCTGATACAATCTCCGGAACGCCCTCTTCCTCTCGCTGCCGTAACGGGAGGTGGTTGCAACCACCCGGGCCCCCGCCGCGAGGAGGATCCTCACGACCTCCCAGCCGATCGATCCTGGAGAGGCGCCCGTTACAAGCGCCGATTTCCCGCGGAGTGAGATCCCGTTCCGGAGTATTTCGCGGATCTTTTCCAGATAGAGGGGATCCCCTTCCGCCCAGCGGGCAAGATCGTTCTCCTTTCGAGGCAGCTCCTGATATTCGACCTTTCCCGAATCCGTTACGACGACACGGGGCTTGAGGCTCGTTTCAGGGGGAAGGGCATAGGGGATATCTTTTTCGGATCGGCCGAGGTGATCGAGTTGTGCTGACAAGGTTCCATGACCCTCGGGTCCTTGACCCATCTCTCTGGCCCTTTCTGCCAAATAACGGGCGGTTTCCCGAAGTTCCGGAGAGCTCCTGTTTTTAAGAGAATGGAGTTGCCGGTCGGTGAAAGGCAGCCTTTCCCAAAACCACTTGACGAGATCGCGCCGACCCCAGTTCAGGGATGATTGAAAGGTGATCACCTTTTCAGGTTCAAACCTTGGGGCGATCACCTCCTCAACCGCCGGTCCAAACGCCTCCTCATAGAGTTTCAGCCGTTCAAAAGCCTCATCATCTCTCTTCGGCATCTCCGCCACCGTCTGATCCATCTCGAGGATCTCGCGGGCCCACCGGACGATCGGGCTTGTCGGCCCAAAGTATTTCTCCTTGAATTCGACGAGAGCCTTTTCACTCACAACCGGTCCGGAAGAGGTTCCGATCTGAGATCGATAGGGGATCCGGATCCCGATCGACTCGCCCAACTGGTCGACCATCTTGTCTAACCAGAGAAACGCCTCCTTCTCCCCGCTGATCCGTTCCGCAATCCCGATGGCGGAGAGGAGACCGGTCCGAACCGAATTTCCTGTCCGGACCGCATGGGGGATATAAAGGAGCGCGTGTTTGAGGAGACCGGGGGGGAGGAGCCTTTCCTCCGAAAGGTGTCTCTCGATTGTCGCGATTGTCACCGGGAGCTTTTCACGGACCGACTTGTCGATGATCTTTTGAAGGATCGGGCCGGGGGCTCGCCCCGAGGGGCCGGTTGTTGAAGGTTTTTCAAGTGTCTTTACCAGTTTCCCGATCGGGACGAGATGTCCTTCGTCCAGAGAAGTAACCTGGAATTCATGTCCGATGTCGGTCAAGAGCTCGTTTCTGCGCGCCGAGTTCCCGCCGGAGAGCCGCTCGATCGTCTCCTCATCCCCGATCTCGTCGGGGCGGATGTTGAGTTTCAAGGCCAGAAGTGTCTTGAGGGCTATGGAGGCATTAAACGGCAGATCGGAAGGTCGGTCCGCCACGGGGGCTACCGCTCCTTTTTCGACGGCCGGTGCCTCCGCGGCGACCTTCAGGGCACCAGCGGCCAACGAACCTTCTCGCCCTCTATCCTGCTCAAAATGAAAGACCTCCGGCGCCACAATCACCGATTCGCGGGCGATTGTCCCCTTCATCATATTCGTGAGGACCGGCGACGGACCGATCTCAATCATCCTCCGAACCCCGGACTTGAGGAGCCCCTTCTGTGTCCGGATCCACTGGACAGGCGAGGCAAACTGGAAGGCAAGGAGTTCGATCAGCAGTCGTCGCGCAAGCGATCCCGGTGATCCCTTTCTGGAGATGGTGACCCCGGTCAGGGAACAGACCTCCTCTATAAAGGAGCGGCTGAGAGAGAACGGGGTCCCGGTCAGATTTGGAAAGTATCGGTCAACCAGTTTTTCCGGATCGATTGTCTCCGGGATCGTTCCCTCTAATGTCTTCCGGAACTGATCGACCCCCTCTTTAAGGAGCGGCGAGTGGAACGGGACATCAACCCCCTCGAGCCGGATCGAGGCCGGTTTGGAGACCCTCTTTTCTTTTGAGATTGAGGCGATCTCCTTCTCCAGTTTTTCTATCAGATTGAGACGACCGGTCACCGCGTACTGGGACCCCTCCAGATTGTAGTTCACCACAAAGAGACCATTCGACATTCGGGAGTTGAGATCCTCCTCACTCCATCCGATCAGATTCGGCCGGACGACGATCATTCCGTAGGGGGAGCGTCCCTCGGCATCGCGCGGGACGAAATTCTGCATCGTGAGACCCCGGTCATAAACGATGCGAATCGTCTCCTCAAACGGGAGGATCCCGAGGGTCCCCAACGCCGCATATTCGCCAAGGGAGTGGCCGGCAAACCGGGCCGCCGGGTTATAGAGTCCGGCGGCGCGGAGCTCCTCAACTTGCGCCATCGCGAGGACGGTCAGGGCGACCTGCGTGAACTGGGTCAGATTCAGGACCCCCTTGGGATGAAAGAGGCGTTCGTTTTGGACAAAGATTTCACGAGGGTTCTCACGGACCACCTCCAGGATTGAAAATCCGAGCTCCTGTTGACAAAAATGATTGGCACGATCCCAGACCTCGCGCGCGAGGCTCGACCTCTCGTACGCCTCCATCCCCATCCCCTTCTGCTGGGAACCCTGTCCGGTGAAGAGGTAGGCGGTCGAAGGCTGTTGGACAAACGCCTCCCCGGTCATCACGCGCCTCCCGTCCGTCTCTTGAACGGTGACGGTCAGCTGACGAAGGCCGTTCCTGTTCCCTGTATGAACCGCCTGGACCCTGAGCGCCGTTCCGGGGGTGACAATGCCGACAAAGTCGGTCTTCCAGGAGATGACCCTTTCCGGCAATTCTCTCTGAATGGCGGCGAGGGAGGCGGCGGCGGTCCACATCCCATGGGTGATCGTGCCAGGGAGCCCTGCAAGCGAGGCAAACTGCGGGTCGGTGTGGATTGGATTCAGGTCCATGGAGGCGAGTGCGTAGGCGGCGCCCGTTTGCGGAGAAGTCATCGGCGTCTCATAGCTCCTCCCCTGTTCCTGCGGAACCACCGTCTCTTGGATCTCCTGGTTTTTTCCCGGGCCCGGTTGTCCCTTTTTGGAGCCGGGGATGAAAAACTCAGATCCCCAACGGACGCAGACCTTGGAACCCCTTTTGAGCGCTCCCTCGACCGCGACCCGAGCCCCTAACGGGGCAAGCCCCCCCTTTTCGTCGGAGAGGGACCTCATCCAGACCGAGGCCTTCAGCGTCTCTCCGGCACGGATCGGCTCCCCCAAAAACTCGAATCGGTTCGAGAGGTGGAGGAGTTTTAGCGGATCGATGTCCAACCGCTCCTGAAAGAGACAGCGTGTGAGCGGCCGCCAAAAAAGGGTGATCGTGGAGGCGGGGGGGATCGTCCCGTCGTTCGGTCCATGGTCCCCCGTTGCGGCGCGGTATTCGAGCGGGAGATTTTCGGGGACCTTGACCGCTTCCGTTAATCTTTGTGCGCGGTCGGTCCCCTCCCTCCCCTCACCGGTCCAGAGTGACCGGTAAAACTGGCGGAGGTTCCGGCGCACCGCGGCGTCATCGAACGAGATCGGGAGATCAACCCTGTCCGGATTGAAATGATACGGGAACGAGACGACCGAATCCCTTCCGTCGGGCGAGCGATGCCGGATCAGGACCTCGGTCGGGGTGATCGAGAGACCCTTCTGATCGTACTCCAGCCTTTGAATCTTTCCACGGGCCAAGGTCAGAGAGACCTTGTCACCGACCGCCGGTTGAAAGAGTTTTGTAGGGACAACCCGGCGGGAAAGGAGGAGCGCCTGGATTGCCCCTTGCCCCTGTGACGCGATCGTCCGGATCCAGGTTTCCCGAGAAACATCCTCTGTGACCTCGAGTCTGATCCTTCTATCCCTTGCCTCAATCCGTATCCCCGGGGAGCGCGTCAGTTCCGACACCGGCGCCCCCAGGAACGGGACGAGGCCGATCGACCTCCCCTCCCCTTCCAGTTGACGGATCGCATACGATTCAAAGCTGCCGAGGATATCGGCAACAGGCTCGTCAACCTTTTTGATTCCGCGAACCGCCTCGGGCCCCGGGATCGTGAAGACCTTGTCGGCCGGGAAGCGCGGGTCATGCGCCTGCCAGAGGCTGTCGCTCTTGAACCAGCGCCGGAGGTCGCCGTCGATCACCGGGACAAAATTGACCGGTTTCCCCGGTCGCCGGCAAAGCTCCAGAAAATAGTCACAATCCTCCTCGTGGAGCCAGGTTGTCGCCGCCAGCGGGACCGTCTTTTCTAATTTTGAGAGAAATTTTAAAGGGTCGTCGAGCACGGTTGGGGAATGGAGATCGATTTTGCCTCCAAGCCGCGCCACCGTTCGACGCGCAAACTCAAAGACCCGTTGACGGAAGGTCAGATCGTACCAGACGCCGTCATGGGGGATATAATCAGGGATCTCGCCGGGGGCCATCAGCTCGATCATCCGCCTTAAGCACTGAAGGTAGGTCATCTCCGAGAGTTCCCCGAAAAACGGTTTGACCGTCTCATTGATCGCCCTGATGATCTCGTCGCGCCTCGCAAGGATCGTCTCGATCCCCGCCTCCTGGACCTCATCAACCAACTTTGCAACACGGGACATCGTGTTATCGGCGTAATGGACATCGGCCCCGAGCTGGGACTTGCCGGAGGTGACACCTCCCTTAAATTCCCCCCTTTCGACCCAGTCTTTCGTCCCCGATATCTTGACGAGCAGTTCCTTCACCTGCGGGGATGTCTTCGCCTCCTTGCAGGCCATCAGACGGGTCCCCAACAGGACCGCATCAACCGGCATCACCTTGCCTGACCGGTGCCAGGTGCCGGAGAGGAGCCTCCAGGCCTCCTCTTCAAAGGCGATACCTCCCCCGGCGCAGAGGATAATGTTTGATCGCCTGCGGATCGCGGCGTAGTTCCGTTCGAGGAGGCCCTGCAGGTCCTCCCAGCTGTGATGCCCCCCCGCCTTTCCCCCTTCGATCTGCATCAGGAGTGTGAGGTCTGGATGATCATCCGCTATCTCCAAGACCGATCGGATCTGCTCATCCGAACCCGGTTTCAGCGAGTTGCACCAGATCCCGGCGTCGTTAAAGGTCTTCAGGATCTCCGCCGCCTTTTCCCGTGTCGGAATCCCTGCCGATATGGTGACCCCCTCGATCGGATACCCCTCCTTCTTGAGTTGCGGCAGGAGCGGGTAGTGGAGGTTCCAGAGATACGGGTCGAGGTAGAGGGCATTGAAGATGATCCCGCAGCCCGGTTTCAAACGGGAGACGATCTCGTCCAATCGCCTCCGGAGGATCACCTCTGTCACCTGTCCGCCGCCGGCCCACTCGACAAGGTAACAACGATTCAGCGCCTCGACGACGATATCCGGCTCGACGGAGGTCGGTGTCATCCCGCCGCCATAGATCGGGGGATGGCCTGTAAAACGGACATAGGCGTTGTCGAGTGCGAGCCGCCTGTTCGGGAGGACAACTACCCGTGGCGCATACTCTTTCCATTCTCGCGGGGCGGTCGGGACCCTGGCAGGGTCGGTTGAAAAGAGGAGGTCGCGCCCCTTTTGGGTCGCACAGGGGATCACGACAACCCCCTCCCCTTCGCGATTCAGAAAGGTGAGTGTGGAGGCGATCTCCCCCGGTCCAAAGTCGAGGATATGGGTGACATCCTCCTTCCGGCTTGCCGTCTTCGTGCAGAGGTCCCACCGGACACCGGTCAGGAACTGCATCTCCAAAAGATCCTTCATCAGGTCCGGGCGCTTTCGGAGATCCCGGCCGTCGTCGGTCGCATAGACCGGCAGTTTGAGATCAGATGAGGAAAACCGGATCTTGAGGCGTTTCAGATCCTCCTCAAACGGCTTCAATCCCTTCTGCATATGAGGGCTGTGATACGGCCCCGAGACCGCCAGAAATTCCCAGACAAATTTCTTTTTGGAACCGCCCAGTCTCTTGCGAAAGGCAAAGAGTTCCTCTGGGGGCCCGCTAAAGACCAGTCGTCTCCATCCGTTGACAAGGGAGAGAAAGAGCTGCTTATCCGGTCTTGCCTCCTCTTCAGTGAACCCTGTCAGCGCCGCCATCGGGGTCGGGCGGCCCCATCCTGCCTTAAGCGATTCTGCGACGAGGGCCGGATCCGGATTGACAACCGGGTACGCCTGCTGCATCCGGATCCCCTGCCACAGAAAATAGCGGACCATCTGATCAAAGGCCGCCTCGAACCGATCCCCCTCGAGACCCATTGCCACAAGGACTGCCGGCATGATCCCTTGGGAATGACCGGTTATCCCGGCCGTTGATTTCAAGAGCTGACTTTGCGGAAACCCGTACTCCGTGACGACCCTGTAGTGCGCCATCTGCGTCAAAAAGATCAGTGGTTGTGAGATTGCCGAGCTGGCGAGGTAGGATGGCGAGGGAGGGGGCTCGCCCCGTTGGGGCTCACCCCGTTGGGGCTCGCCGCGTTGGGGCTCGCCCCGCTGGGTCCCATGAATCCATCTCAGGATATCAACCCCCTCTGAAAAGAGGCCAGAGCGGATCGCCTCCGGATGACCGGTCTCCTCCCGGAGGATCCCCGCTCCCCTGTCAATCAAGGGACGGACCAGTGGAAAATCTTGATAAAGAACTTTAAGTTCTTCAATGTAACTGCCTGCCTGTCCGCCGAATTGTAAAAAGAAGCGTGCCTTTCCCTCGGAGGCAAGACGGACCAGGGCCGGGGTTTGTAGAGGACCTCTGAAAGGAACCTCAATCGTTTTCAAGGCCTCACGGCTTGATTGTTTTATATCGGTTGCCATTTTTTGAAGGGGGCGACCTATATATCTTTTCCAGGCAGGCTGCAAGTGGAACTTCTTAAATAAAATCAACCACTTTGATGCGGCGTGTTAATGCCGTCCCCCTCATTATCCTTGTAACTGATTCCTCCAGGTAGTAACCCTTTTGAACGAGGAGGGTTCCATGAAATTCAGGATCAAAATCGCGATGATTGTTATCGGGTTATCGCTTGTTTTTGGACAATCGATCCCGGCCCATGACAAGGACAACAACCCCCCGGGGCCTGTCGGGGGACCGGGGACCAACTGGGAAAAAGGGCATCTTCCTTTGCGGATTGTGGATAGTGTTGACGCAGGTCCGAGTATTTCCGAAGAATGGCCCGGTCAAACGGAACGAGGCGGCACTTCTTTAAAAACTTTTGAATCGACTTCCTCTCCGTATCCTGGAGTCCCTCTTTGGAAAGGAGTTCCTTTCGGGTTACCACTGAATAGTAAATGGAGAATTTTCCGGATTCAAATAATTCCCGAAAGAGTTGGTGGTTAAAGTGATCGATGAAGATATCGGTATCGACCAACAAGCCTAGCTTTTTTGCCATTTCTTGATCTCGGACAGAAAACCCTTCTCACTCTTCTGAGCGCTGTCTTCCCGAATTGAATTGACATAGTCAACACTGTCGCGAATCGATTGCAGACCATAAGGGTTGAGCCTTTCACGAACCAGAGACTCCAGGAGCTGAACAGGGTAGATGCGTAACCGGCGTGCCTCTTCCTGAACGCGATCCTTCAGAGAAGGGTCAAAGGTAATGGTCCAGCGATCTTTCTTGAGGGCCAATTTAGGCATACGTATAGAATACGTATGCCCAGGAGAGCCGTCAAGGCCTATTGTTGACCGGGGTGTTTTTTAACACAACCAATGCCCCTCCCCTGTTGATTCCAATCGCATCACAATGACCACCGTTCATTGGCGTGAAAATACGGAGATTGTTACAAACGATGCCGGCATGGCGGCGCTCGGTGGGATGGGGGTTATGGCCCTCAACCGGTTCGTCCGGCTCCCGCCGCGAGTAATGGGGTTCGTCGGGATCGGAACCTCTCTCTCCGGCCTCACCTCCACCTTCGGAAATTTCTGCCTCTATTCCGACAGGATCCTGCAGGGGGAGACCCGATGGGAGAATTTCGCCCATGCGACCGGTTCCCTCGTCGCCTTCGCCTCGATGATCGTTGGTTATGTCTCCCTCCACGCCCGCGTCCGGCCGCCTGTCGCTGTTTCGGTTTTGGCGCTCGCGAGCTTTGCGACCGATATTGTCGAGCTCGTCGCAACCGCCACTGAAGTGCCAGACACGAAAATGGAGGGACGCAAGTCCTGGTGGGAGTTCGGCGTCCAATGCGGGCTTGTCTTTTTCTTCAATCTCTCCCAACAGAACCGGCATCAGATCCGCCGAGGCGTGAAATGTCTGTTTGACCCGGAATCGGTCATGTTAAGATCGGACGACCCGATGCAACAGGAGATCTACGAACTGGGGGGCGAGATCATCGCCGAGGCGCAGACGATCCGCCGGCCGCTGCAGGAGAAGGTGGTCGACTCCCTCGTGAACCTGACCCTCCGGGACAATAAAATCAGGTCCAACCTGCTCCGGTTCGTCTGTGCCCTTCCGCAGGTTGGCGATTCACCCCATGAGGTAGTTGCACTGGCACGCGACTTCTTCCTCCCGATCGCAGACCGCCTCCCCCTCTGGATGAGGGGGCTCGTGACGGTCGGTCTCCGCCCGGAACATATCGCACGCTGGTTCGAGGGGGTCATCGCCGCGGCGATCAAGGTTCCACCCAATATCATGGCGCGGCAGTTCCTCGGCGGGATTACCGATGAACAGCTGACCGCAATCGTCCGGAGGCTGAAGAAGGACCGGATCGCGGTGACAATCGATAACTTGGGGGAATTTGCCACCTCCGATGCGGCGGGCGAGCGGTATCTGGAAATATGCCGGCGGATCGCCCGGCTGCTCCAAAGTGGAGACTCCTGTTCGCTC
>Ga0114945_10001085_pt1 | contig 17171 bp, 17 predicted proteins | sample OV2TP3_FD_87194 | JGI IMG/M metagenome (GOLD analysis project Ga0114945, IMG submission 87194) | Hot spring microbial communities from Beatty, Nevada to study Microbial Dark Matter (Phase II) - OV2 TP3 | ecosystem: Environmental > Aquatic > Thermal springs > Hot (42-90C) | place: USA: Beatty...
ATGAAGCATGACAGATTCATGGGCCAGGAGGATTCCCCTAATTTGGCTACCGGCTTTAAAAGCCTGTTTCTCAACGGGACAATTATAACGGGAGTTGCAACCGAAACAATGGGCCTTATGAAAAACAATAGTTTTCTTAACTGGACAAAAAGGATGGAGGTGCAGGCAGACAAGACTGGAATTTTGCTTGGCTTTACCATCAATAATGTTGCGATAAGCCATTCTGAGCCATGGATGGTTGATGTTTCGGTTAATTTAAAGATAAAGGTTAATGATACAAAGGGCACAGCGTCATGGGAAATAGACAAGGTTTTTACAAAAAAAATAAACATAAGCGCTTTCGTGGATCCTTTGTATTTGATCAATAACAACGGGCTCGTAAATAATACGATGGCAGTAACCACTGTTGACCCCTCTGCGTCCTCATCAAATTTGAATACGCACCTGATTAATTCCTATTACATTGAGCACAGCGACGCACCAAGCTACCTTATGAGGTTTGAGAACAATTTAGGCTCATCTACACATGGAATTGAGAGCCTTGTAAATTCGCAGGAAAGGATAAATGCAGGGTTAAGCGCGCTTGACAGGAGCGCAGTTGATTATATTTATTTCGGAACCCAGGTTACAACGAATTGCAAGATCAATAATCCAAGCTACAGCTGGTTTAAATTGGATACCCCGAATCATAAAGACTTTTATAACACTCAATGCCAAGGTGGCGGGTGATTAAACTGATTTATGCAATGATTAATGAACATAGAAACATATTTAAACCATTATGAATATGAAATTAAAATGCCATTAACGACATCGGTAATTGAAACAGGGGTAGACAAGCTCGTAAATCTGGTCAATTTAAAGGAAAAAATATCCTCTGCCGATGCTGCAAAGGAGCTGGGTGTCAGTACAACGGTGGTAATGGAATGGGCTGATTTTCTTGAAGAAGAAGGGATAATAAAAGTAGAGTACAAATTCACAAAGCCATTTTTGATTGCAAGGAAGCTTGCAAAAAAAGATGTGCAGGAAAAGGCCAAGGAGTTTTCCGGAAAGAAAGATGTTTTTGTAAGGAAGGCAGAAATCTCATTGAGTTTTCTTGAAAGGGAATCTGAAAAATTAAAGAGCCTTAAAGATGAATTTGACAGGATAAAGAAAGAATTGGGAATAGACATAAACAGCGTAAAGAATGAGCTGGAGGAGTTAAAGAATTACGAACAGCTGAAGCTGAGCCTTGACAAGAAGATAGAGGAACAGAAGACACTATCAATGAACAAGCTGCAGGAAATCACGCAGCAGATACTGAGGGAAAAGAAAAGACACCAGGATATGCTATCCCAGATAAGGGAAGAGGAAAAAATACTGGAGCATGATAAGATTGAAGCAAACTCACTGGAAGAAAGCGAGAAGCTTGTGCGGCAAAAGCTCGATGAGGTTAGAGAACTTATACAAGAAGTAGAGGCAAAAACAAAAACAGAAGAGGAAGACATCAAGAATGTGAGAAGTCATATACAGAACATGGAGATACTTGCCAAAGCCGCTGAAGCAAAAATAGAGGAAGAAAGAAGCCTTATCGAGTCGCTGATAAAGCAAAGCCAGCTCCAGATGGAAAAAATAAAGGAACTGCAGGAAGCTGTAATAGGCAAGATAGAGTCCAAGGAAAAAAAGCTCGGCAAAGCAAAAGAAGCCTCGAATAAGATGAAGGAATTTTTCAAGAAAAAAATTGGGGTTTTAGGCCTCATTGAAAAAGTGAACAAGGACAGGAATGACCTTGAAAGGGAGCTTATTGAGCTTATAAGAAAAGCAAAGTCGTTCCAGCTTAGCTCGAAAAGTTCTGATATGGGGTCAGAGATATCTGAATTAGAGAAGAAATTCAAGAACGTTGATGATAAAAAAAATGTTTTTGAGGCAGAATTAAAGAAGCTTGGAGTGTTTTTTAAATAAAATTAAAAAAGAGGTGGAAAGTTGCCGATATCAAAGCATAAAATAAGGCATCATGCTCATCTTAGGACAAAAAAGCACGCTGTGATTACAATACCGAAGACAGATGCAGCCGGTGTAAGGATTATTTCTAACTACAATTTTAACTCGGGGGATATACCAATAGAGATAAAGATATATACAAAGAGTGGGGAATTTGTCCCCCTCTATGACGTTTCCATAGCAGGAATAAGCAAAAACACAGAAATTGTGCTGCAGAAAGTGGTTGACGAGCTTACTGGCCAGGTAAGCATAGGCATGGTGGACATACTGGACACAAAAGACACAGGCGTCATAGAAAAAAAGTTCATGCAGGCTATAGAGATACTGCTTAACAAGCATTTTCCAGATGCGGATGAAAAAACAATCAGATACCTTAAGTCTTATCTTGCCCAGAAAAGCTTGGGTTTGGGGTCAATAGAAATACTGATGGATGATCTAGACCTGGAGGAGATAGCAGTAAACAGCGCGGAAGAGCCGGTATGGGTCTACCACAAAAAATACGGCTGGCTGAAAACCAATATCATGCTGCAAAGCGAGGACCAGATAAGGCATTATGCATCTATGATCGGAAGAAGAGTAGGAAGGCAGATAACAATTTTGGAGTCATTAATGGATGCGCATCTTGCTGCAGGCGACAGGGTAAACGCCACTCTTGCACCAATATCTATCAACGGGAATACTATTACATTAAGAAAGTTTGCAGCCAAGCCATGGACAATAACTGATTTCATAAAGACGGAGACGATAAGCACTGGTGCTGCTGCCTTGATATGGCTGGGGGTACAATTTGAATTGTCTGCATTAATATCCGGAGGAACCGCTACCGGAAAAACCTCAATGCTTAATGTAGTTGCAAATTTTATACCCCCGAACCAGCGTGTTATAAGCATTGAGGACACCCGCGAGATTCAGCTTCCAAAGTTTTTGCACTGGGTTCCTATGGTGACAAGGCTACCTAATCCGGAGGGAAAGGGGGAAGTCTCTATGCTTGATTTACTGGTAAACTCACTAAGAATGAGGCCTGATAGGATTCTAGTGGGGGAAATAAGAAGGAAGAGAGAAGCGGAAGTCTTGTTCGAAGCAATACATACTGGGCATAGCGTTTATGCAACCGTGCACGCCAATGATACCCGGGAGACGCTGACAAGGCTGACAAATCCGCCAATAGACATACCTATAACAATGCTGCCTGCAATATCAATGATAATAGTGCAGTATAGGAACAGAAGGACAGGAATAAGGAAGACATTCCAGGTCTCAGAAATTTTGCCCAATTCAGAGACTAATGTATTAATACAGCTTGACATAAAATCCGGCAAGCTTAGGACTGTAAACAGGTCAAAAATCCTGCTTAGCACAATAGGGCTCTTTACAGGCTTCTCCAACAGTGAGCTGAAAAAATCCCTGCATGAAAAAGAAAATATCCTTAAGTGGCTTGTTAAGCAAAATATAAACACGGTTGATGATGTAGGCAAGGTGATGGCCGAATATTACACGCAGCCGGATTATTTGATGAAGCTTGTCAAGAACAATAAAAAGCTGATTTAACAAAATATTTTTTTTTCTTTAACCAATCAAAAGATTTTTATAATCATTCCAATAACAGTTGGATTAGATTTTGGGGGTTTATGATGAAAGGTCTCATTTTAGCGGGAGGCTTAGGCACGAGGCTCAGGCCTCTAAGCCACACAGGTCCAAAACAGCTGATTCCCATAGCCAATAAGCCAGTACTTCATTATATCATAGAGGACCTAAAAAATTCCGGAATAATAGATATAGGGATTATAGTAGGCTACACAGAAGAACGGATCAAGCATATAATTGACAGTTGCGGGGATGGCTCTAAATTCGGCGTAAAAATAACCTACATAGAGCAGGATGCGCCAAGGGGGCTCGCACACGCGGTTTACACAGCAAAAGAGTTTTTAGATGGTGAAAATTTCGTAGTGTACTTGGGGGATAATATCTTGGGAGGGGGTGTCAAAGAATATGTTGATAGCTTCAAAAATTCAGACTTCGATGCAGGAATATTAGTTGGGAAGGTTGAGAACCCAAACATGTATGGCATAGTTACATTAAATAAAAGGGGGGTTATAACAGGAATAGAAGAAAAGCCAAAAAACCCTAAAAGCAACTTGGCAATAGTCGGTGTATATTTATTCAAGCCATTCATATTTGATATTATTAAAAAAACCCGCTTGGGAAAAGGCGGAGAATTTCAGCTTACAGACACTCTTAGGTTGATATATAAGTCAAAGTGCTATAAAATAAATGCCCATATAGTCAAAGGCTGGTGGGATGATACAGGGACTGCAGAGGCCGTATTGCGCGCAAATCACCTTGTCCTGGCAAAGCTTAAGCACAGAATAGGGGGAAAGGTCGAAAAAAATGTTTCGATAACCGGCGCAGTTGATATAGGCAAAGGAACTGTCATAAAGTCAGGTACTATCCTCAAAGGACCAGTAATAATCGGAGAAAACTGCTCGATAGGCCCAAACAGCTACATAGGGCCTTACACTTCAATTGGCGACAACACCACAATAGTCAACAGCGAGCTTGAATCCTCAATAGTGCTGGGCGGCTGCAAGCTTGATTTCAATGGCAAGATAGTGGACAGCCTTATAGGGAAAAATGTGAAAATCCTTTCCCGGAATAAAATGCCCCGTGGATATAAGTTCATACTTGGAGAGCATTCAGAAGTGATCATATGAAAATTTTAGTTACAGGCGGCTTAGGATTTATAGGAAGCAGCTTTATCAGGCACATGATTAGCGAATATGATAGCAAAGTTGAGATAATAAACCTGGACAAGGTCACATACTGCAGCAATTTTGACAGCCTGAAAGATGTAGAAAACAAAAAAAATTATCGTTTCGTGAAAGGGGATATTTCTGATTACGGCTTGTTGGAAAAGACGGCAAAAGGCGCAGACATCATATTCAATTTTGCTGCTGAAACCCATGTTGACAGGTCGATAAGAAGCTCCTTGGATTTTGTAAAGTCTAATGTTCTTGGACTCAGCACGCTTCTTGAATTTGTAAGGCGCAATGATACAAGGAAGCTTGTGCACATAAGCACGGATGAGGTCTATGGCAGCATAGATAACGGCTCGTTCAACGAGGACAGCAATCTGTTGCCTAACAGCCCATACGCAGCCACAAAAGCCTCTGCAGACCTTATGGTAAGGGCATACATCAAAACTTATGGAATACCCGTAATAACCACCAGGAGCAGCAACAATTTCGGGCCTTACCAGTATCCGGAAAAAGTCATTCCTTTATTTATTACCAATATTTTGGAAAACAGGAAAATTCCTCTGTATGGAGACGGCATGAATGTAAGGGACTGGCTGTATGTTGAAGATAATTGTACAGCTATCGATCTTGTGTCCAGAAAAGGCAGGATTCATGAGACTTATAATATAGGCGCGAAAAATGAAAAGACTAACCTTGACATAGCAAGGTTCATCCTGAAAGACATGGGAAAAGATGAGAGCTATGTTGAATTCGTCAAAGACAGGCCTGCCCACGACAGGAGATATTCGCTCAACTGCTCTAAAATAGCGAAGCTGGGCTTCAGGCCAAAAAATAATTTTTACGATGCGCTAAAGAAGACAATTAAATGGTATAAAGACAACAAGGAATGGTGGAAAAAGATAAAAAGCGCGAAAACATTTGAGACGAAGTTTTATTGAGGAAGCTATGTATTGCCTTATCACCAAAACCCCTGCCTTATTTTCTTGGATTCCCTGTCTTTATCCTTATCCGTAACCTTCTTTGACACTACAACAACTGCTTTATAGAAAGGAATGTGTATGGACAATAAGTTTCTAAACCCCGCTCTCCTAAACATCCATCTTACCCCTACTTTTGTTACAGGCTTCTTATGGTCCGGCACATTGTAAAACCACTTTGAAAGGTAAGCGCTTATCGTTATAACAATGCTATTTGACATAGAAGCCATTTTGTCTGCAAATTTCTGTTGGTCATCTACATGCTCCATTATAAAGCTGTTGAAAACAACATCGTATTTTCTCTTGTGCTTCCACAAGTCCTGCATAATGATGTTTTTTGCCTTATACCTTTCATCAGCTTCCAAGCCGTAAGCCTCATAGCCCATGCTCCTTGCAACTTTCATAAATTGCCCAGGGCCGCAGGCAACATCCAAAATAGTCTTGCAGTCTTTGCAGTATTTCCTCAAAAGCCATTTGTAGAATTGAGTCCTTATAGCATACTTTATTTTGCTTTTAATTCCTATCCTGTTTTTCCACGGATTGCTGTATAGTTTTGGCATTAGTACAGCTAATAATGGCTTATTTAAATAGTTTTTTTTAAATTAAACTACAAACTATTTTTACCCCAAATGCTCATATTCCCCATACGTAAAAAATCCAACTAGCTGCTTTAATCTTGCTAATTTTGGAAACAGGTCTTTCTCCAAGCTGCTTACATTCTCAAACAATTCAAAAACCTCTGACTTGAAAATATAAATGCCCGCGTTTACAATATTGGTGGAACTTTGCTTCGGCTTTTCCTGGAAATCAATAATAAAGTCGCCATCCAGTATGGCAGTCCCATAAGCAGCAGTTTTTTCCCTCGTCATCAGGCCCATTGATGCCATTTTATCAAGCTCTGAATGCTTTTTTATCATCTTTAATAAGTCAAAATTATTGTAAGTATCTCCGGACATTGCTATAAAACTGCTTTTTATCTTATCCTTAATAGCTTGCAATGCCTCTGCATTCCATTTTGCATTAGTCTCGACAATTTCAACATTAATTTTTGAATCGGAAACTTCGTTTAATAATAAATTAATATTTTTAGTATGCTGTGTCACAATGTATAAATTATTAATCCCGTTCTTTGAAAAAAACTCAATCTGTTTTTTAATTAATACTTGCCCTTTTAATTTCTTTAATGAATTCTTTTGATGCTCCCCCTTAATCAGCAAAACTGCAGTAGTAATGGATTGCTCCTGCAGCCCTTTCCTTAGGAAAAACTCAATTGCTTGCGACCTTGACCTTATTACATTTCCATCGACCTTGCTGTCTATCAAATTCAGAAGATTTTGATCAAGGCTTATTGCTATTTTGGGCTTTTTCATGGTATGAAATAGTAGTATAAGTTCATACTTTTTATATCTTTCTATTTATTTATATTCTTTAGTATATACTTATTAACGAAACATTTAAATAGTATGAGTATGAACTATTCATACTATGATAACAAAATATAAGGAAGTTAAGAAAGAGTGGGGTAAGGAGATTTGGATCACTAACAGGGATTACTGCGGTAAAAAGCTAATCCTAAACAAAGGCTATAGATGCTCGATGCACTACCACAAAAACAAGGATGAGACATTCTACATATTAAAGGGCAAGGTCCTGATGGAGATAGGCAATAAAAAGCACATAATGCTTCCTGGTCACTCAACTTTGATTAAGCCAAACACAAAACATCGCTTTATAGGCTTGGAAGATTCCGAAATAATGGAGTTCTCAACGCATCATGAAGATTCTGATTCCTATAGGGAAGAATTGTCAGGAAAAGTTGATTTGGACAAATTGGAGCTGCCGGAATGAAATGCCTAGTTACAGGAGGAGCAGGATTCATAGGCTCAAATCTTGCTTTGGAGCTTGAAAGGCAGGGCCATGAAGTTACGGTAGTTGATAACATGCTTACAGGGAATAAAAATAATCTAAAGGGATTCAATGGAAAAGTAATGGAAAGGGATGTTTCAGAAAATTTCAATTTAAATGGCGATTTTAAGGCTATATTTCATGAGGCTGCAATAACCGATCCTAGATACCCAAATGACAGGGAAATGTACAATAAAAATGTCCAGGGCTTCAAAAATATTATAGAGATTGCAAAAAAGAATAATGCAAAATTAATCTATGCCTCTACTGCATCTTTATACGGCAATGGGCCAACACCGATGAAAGAAGACCAGAAAAAAGAAATTTTAAGTTCTTATGGAAAATCAAAACTGGATGTAGATAATATTGCTGCTTCTTTATTTGATGAAATGCACATTGTTGGATTACGCTATTTTAATGTATTTGGACCTAAGGAAAAGTATAAAGAACGTGCAGCCTCCATGATTTATCATTTAGGAAAGCAAATCAAAGCTGGAAAAAGACCAAGAATCTTCAAGTTTGGAGAGCAAAAACGGGACCATATTTATGTAAAGGACGCTGTTGATGCAACAATAAAGGCATTAAATGGAAAACAAAGCTGCATAGTAAATGTTGGCACTGGAATAGCGACAACCTTTAATGACTTAATAAAAATATTAAATGGGGTTTTGGGGAAAAATCTTGAACCGGAATACTTTGACATGCCTTACAACCAGAAAACATACCAATCAAACACGCAGGCAGACACAAAAAAAGCAAAGCAATATCTTGGCTTCAAGGCAAAATGAAAATTAAGAGAGGGAATCAAGGATTATTTTAATTTTTTAGACAAGAGGCTGGAAAAATGAATAACCTTATCAGGATAATTGAGCAATTCAAAAATAAAAAAATACTGGTGTTAGGGGATGCAATGCTGGACAAATATATATGGGGCAATGTAAGCAGGATAAGCCCGGAAGCTCCTGTGCAGGTTGTAGAGGTAGCCAAGGAAAGCTATGCCCCAGGAGGTGCTGCAAATGTCGCTAATAACATAGCAGCATTAGGGGCAAAATCAGTTATGGTTGGTGTTGTAGGCAAGGACCATACAAAAGAGCAGCTTGTATCTGATCTCAAAAAAAGAAGCATTGATGTTTCCGGCTTAATGGAGGATGAAAACAAAAGGACGATAAGGAAAGTAAGAGTTTTTGGCAGGAACCAGCAGCTGCTGAGGTTTGATTACGAGAAGAAAGGTTATGTCGATGCAGATACGGAAAATAAGATTTTTGGCTTTATTGAAAAGAATATTGGCAATGTTGATGCGATAATAATATCCGACTATGCAAAAGGCACAATAACAAAAACATTGATGGAAAAATTAATTACCTTATGCAAAGAAAAAAACAAGATTATTGTTGTTGATCCAAAGCCAAAGCACAAGGATTTCTACAAAAATGCCACATTGATAACGCCTAATCATAAGGAAGCGCATGAGATGGCAAATATTGCAGAAGAGGCAGAAAATGCCGATATAGAAATAATGGGAAAAAAGCTGCTGGAAGAGATGAACAGCACTATATTAATAACAAGGGGGGAAAAAGGCATGTCTTTATTTGAGAAAGACGGGAGAATAACAAATATTCCTACATTCGCGAAAGAGGTTTATGATATTGTCGGTGCTGGAGACACTTCCGTAGCAACAGTTGCATTGGCATTGGCCTCAGGCGCTGATTTCGAAGAAGCTGCAATAATTGCAAACCATGCTGCAGGCATAACAGTAGGGAAAGTGGGGACTTCAACTGTAAGCATGGAAGAATTAAAGGAAAATATTGAGAATGAATAATGCCATATTCCTTGACCGCGATGGTACAATCTCGGATGATACAATGTATCCGCATAAGGTAGAGGACTTCGGGTTATTGCCAGGCGTAATTGAAGGCCTAAAAAAATTGTCAAAAGACTATATTTTTGTTATAATAACAAACCAGTCTGGAATAGGCAGGGGAATTTTCAAGGAAGATGATATGCATAAGTTTAATGAAAAGCTTTTAAGCGAATTGAAAAAAGAAGGCATAGAGATAAAAAAAATATACTACTGCCCGCATGCTCCTGAAGAGTTGTGCAAATGCAGAAAGCCACATACAAAATATGTAAGAGATGCTGAAAAGGAATTTAGCATTGACGTAAAAAATTCATGGGTTATAGGGGATCATCCGCATGATGTTGAAATGGGAATAAAAAACGGCTGCAGATCAGTTTACCTGCTCACAGGCCATGGCAGCGCTCATTTGGAAGAATTAAAAAACAGCAGAATAAAGCCTGATTTCATAGCGAATGATTTCCTAGAAGCGGCTGATTTCATCATTAGAAATTCATAATATTTCCATAAAAAATAAATAATAATGCGCCAAAATGCCAAAAAAATTTATAAATATGAAAGAATTAAAAAATATTGTAGAAAAACTGAAAAAAGAGAACAAAAAAATAGTCACCACAAACGGCGTTTTTGACATTCTGCACATCGGCCATATAAGATACTTGCAGGAAGCAAAAAAATTAGGAGACATTCTTATTGTAGCCATTAATTCTGATTCTTCAACAAAAAAAATAAAGGGCCCTAAAAGGCCGTTAAACAACGAAAATGACAGGGTAGAAGCTCTTGCGGCGCTAGAATGTGTTGATTATGTAACAACATTCAATGAGGAAGATCCAATAAGGGTTGTTGAGCAAATAAAGCCAAATGTGCATGTAAAAGGCGGAGATTACTATATTAGCCAAATAATAGAAAAAGATGCTGTGGAAAAAAACAAAGGTAAAATTGTCCTGATTCCAAAAGTTAAAGGGTACTCAACAACTGATTTTATAAAAAAGATTATAGAGTTATATAAAAAAGATTAAGATAAGTTGGTATATATGCTCGGAACAATATTCCACTCTTTTACTTTTTTGTAATTTTTTGCAAGATTGCCGCCATCGGTACATTCTTTATCTATAAATATGAAATTGGGTGTCATAATTTGTTTTATAAAATTTGCTGTATCTTCATCTTTTTTGCATATAGACTCAAAATGTTCATTGTAATAGATTTCTGTTAACTTTTTCATTATAAGGCAATCCGAATTCTCTCTGAATAATAGATAGTTATGGAGTCTTGCCTCTGATATGCTCTGCCCAAAATAATTTAAAAATGGTATTGCCATATTACAGTAGGTCAGATTTGGATTAACCTTGTTATGGAGAGAGCGGATATTTTGCCATTCAGGGGGACCGAAAATAATTAAGCTATACTCGCGATTATTAATTTTACCCACAATATGCTTATTACGATTATTAATCGGTTTTATTATATTTTCGGATATCCACAAATCTGCATTAACACCAGTATAACGCGCTACACTCTCATAATCGCTACCGGAGAGTGTGGGTGTAATCAGAACATCAAGTTTATCAAGGTCGTAATTATAATAGTTTGAAAGAAAGTTTTTGTATTCGGACTCTGAATAATATTCAGCCAATATACGACCTTTTTGCTCTGGTATGAAATTTAAAGGATATTCAACCTCGTTTCTTAATTGATTTCGCTGGAAATCAAAATATGCAATGACTGAGTGGGGTATGATAAGCATCAATACTAGAGACGCAATAAATAAATTTCTATATAAGGGGCTTCTTATGTTATTGCTTATGATTAAAAATGTTATTATAAAAAATACGAAAGGTATGATTAAATAACGGACAGGCATTATTATATGCGCGTTTACTACTAAAAATAAAATTATAAAGCCTAAAAAGGCGGATGAAGTATAAATATCTCTCCTTTTTATAAAAGCAACTGATAAGAATATAACAACAATGTAAGGAGCATAATTAGTAAGTGTTATGCTCTCCGAAAAAATATGAAATAGCTTGTAAAAAAAATTGATATGCGGTTCCGGTAATGTAGCGGCAGTTAAAAAAGTATAAATAAAAATATTTGGAAATATTACCTTGAAAACAACAGAAGTAACTAGTAGGGGCAGTAATAGAAACAGCATACATCTTAAACCCAAAAACATCAGCGCTTTATCTTTTATAATTTTTCTGAGAGTTGCAAAATCCAGATTATTTATATCAAAAGAATAGAAAATAATGGCTATTAAGACAAATGGTGCTGCAGTCATATGCGTAAAAATAGATAATGCAAAGAAAATTCCAGCTATATATCGCTTTAATCTTATTTTAGTATGATATAGGATATAAAATCCGCAGAAAAATAGGAGTGCTGTTAGTGTTATATGCAAGTCTCCAGTTATAAGGTATGGGTAAATAAATAGGGAATATAAAATTAGGATAACAAAGAAGTAGTCTTTATTAGTCTCTCTTTCTATTATTCTTGCTATAATCAGAATAATGAAAACACTCATTAAAATGTTCAGAAAATTGGAAATGACCGGAAGATTTTCTATACCAAAAAAAAGCTTTATTACAAATGTAAAGATATATATGACAGGTCCTTGTACGCAATATACTTCACCGCTATACAATATTCCCTGCTCTAAAAAATCCAAGCAGAGGTACCACCTAGTCCTAAATGCAGATAGAAAAGTATTATCTGGAATATAAATCATTGTCAGAAGATTAAGGAGCAGGATGGCTAAGAGAATTTTTGTTACAAAGTTAATTTTATTAGCTATATTCATTTTTATTATTTATTTTTTAATACCAATCCTTAGATATACCAATGGCTTTGTTATTCTCCACCAGTCTATTATAGGTTTCATTTTAGTGTAGCCCTTGATTTTTGAATATTTCTTTGTTACTGGAGCTTCAATAAATTTATAATTCAGCTTAATGGCTTTATAAAGAAGGTATGGCTCTAACTCATACCTACTCAGCCAGTCTTGCCCTAGATTAATTCTTTTATCATTGATTATGCTTGTCTTAAAGGCTTTAAAGCCGTTGCTTGCATCTGAGATATTATGCCAGACCATCAAGCTGAAAAAAATAGAGAATAACCTTGTAGTAATTTTTCTAAATAAAGGCATATCAACAATTTTGGCTCCTGGCACATACCTTGATCCCTGAACAAAATCATAGCCTTTGCTTATATAGCCTGCTAATTTTTGAATTTCTTTAGGATTATCTTGGTCATCGCCACTTAAAGGAACACATATGTCAAAATTGTTTTTCAATGCATACTTTACACCAGATCTTATGGCAGCACCAACACCCATATTTTCCATGTGCTTAATAACGACTGCTCCGCTGTTCTTAACTTCATTATAAGTATTATCACTACTGCCGTCATCAATTACTAAAATCCTGTCTACATAAGGAATTGTTTTTTTAACAACATTTCCAACTTTCCCTTCTTCATTATATGCAGGAATTATTGCAATTACCTTAAATCTCTTATTATTTCTTCGCATATTTGTAAAATTTTTTTATTTTTTCGGCAATATACTTGATTTCTTCTCTGCTTAATTCTGGAAACATAGGCAATGATAGAATTGTATTTGCATATTCTTCTGCCAACTTAAAGCTTCCCTTTGGATAGCCCAAATCTGAGTAAGCTGGCTGCAGGTTTATAGGCAGAGGGTAATGTATTCCGACAGATATGCCATTTAACTTAAGATATTTTAATAACCTATCCCTAAACCGAGTTCTGATAATATACAAATGGTATACATGCTTAGCATAATCTTTTTCCTCGGGTGTAACTATATCCCCGATGCCGGATAGTAGATAATTATAGCAGAGCGCATTTTTCCTTCTTTGCTCATTCCATTTTTCCAGATGCATGAGCTTTATACTTAGCATAGACGCCTGTAGTTCATCTAACCTGTTATTATATCCTTTAACGATGTGGTAATATTTTCTTTTTTGCCCATAATCCCGAAACAATCTTACTTTTTCATCTATTTTTTTATCATTAGTGGTAATTGCTCCTGCATCCCCATAAGCTCCCAGATTTTTAGCCGGATAGAAACTAAAGCATGCAGCTGTCGCAAGGCTGCCAACTTTCCTGCCCTTGTATTCTGCTCCATGCGCTTGCGAAGCATCTTCAATAACCTCAATACTATGCTTCTTGGCAATTTCAGCTATAGTAGACATATCAGCAGGCTGCCCATACAAATGCACTGGTACAATGGCTTTTGTCTTATTGGTTATTGCGGATTCTATCTTAGCCACGTCAATATTGTAATCATAAGAACAATCTGCCAAAACTGGTTTGGCACCACATCTGGATATTGCAAATGCAGTAGCGATAAAAGTATTAGCAGCTGTTATTACTTCGTCACCATATCCTATATGTAAGGCTCTTAGCGCTAAATAAATCGCATCCGTGCCTGTAGAAACCCCTATGCAGTGTTTTGTATTGCAGAATTCTGCAAACTTTTCCTCAAAATTTTTTACTTCTTTGCCAAGAATAAAAGATGAGGAATCCATGACTCTTTGAATTGCCCTATCAATCTCAGTTTTAATAGAGTTATACTGTCTTTTAATGTCTACAAGAGGAATCCCCATTCTTAAAAACACCTATCTTGCTTTTTACTTTTTCTTTAGCAGAAACATTACCTGATGCCCGCAATCGCCAAATTCCGGAATTTTTTCACAAATTTTCATTGCAACTTCATTTATTTTAGCATCGAATTTAGGCTCTTCAGGAGCCACCATTAATGGATGTATTACTTTTGAAATGAAATGGTACATGCCAAACCTTTTGACTCCTTGCATGTCAAAAAACTTTTTTATGTAATTGATGAATTCTTCTTCATCAAGGTATAGATTATGCCAATATCTTTCAAGATCATCAAGCCCAAACATATTTCTAAGATGATTAACATTTTGGTGCCCTTGTTCAGTAACTTCAACGCATATTAATAAGCCGTCTCTTTTCAAAACCCTATGTAACTCGTCTATAGCCTTTTTTTGCAATTCTTTACTAGGAAGATTTATTAAAACTCTTTCACAGACTATTGCATCAAATTCCCCGTTGCTAAAATTAATTTTTGTGATATCTCCAACTTGAAATTTGACATTATTTTTTATGATTATCTTTTCATCAGGAAAATTTTTTAATAGTTCATTGGCACAATTAATAAACTCCTTGCAATAATCCACTCCAACAATGGATTTTGCGGCTTGGCTATAATATATTGCAGAGTAGCCATTTCCGCAACCTATATCCAGAACTTTGTCTTTATTTTTAATTAGTTTTTTTATTTCGCTTATTTCCAATAACTGAAAATAATGGTCCCTTATAGTCCCTTTGGGACTTAATTTATATTTTTTAGCAGTCTCATCCCAAAAGTGTTTAACGTTTTCCCAAGTTCGTTCCATTTTTTTACCTTGTTCAGTCATAGAACTCACCGGATTTTAATCATCTTGCCATTATTTTTTAGCGACTTTTCAGCTGTTTCTAGTATTTTAATAACTTTTAATCCGTGTTCGCCATCAGATCTTGGTGTCCTTCTTGTTCTGACACATTCAATAAAATGGTTTATTTGATTTTTTAATGGCTCTGATTGATCGATATATGGGATTTCTATAGTTCCTTCCTTAACAATGTTTTGGTGGTCAATATACGTGGGGCTATTATTTAACAATGTTGAGTTTAGCTTTTTTTTGAATACCTTAATCATTTCCGATTTATTCATATCGTCAAAAACTGCCATTTTATTTTTACCTACTAGAGTAACCTTTCTTATCTTCTCGGGGCAAAACCAACTTGTATATATAGAAAAATTTATTTTATTTTGATATCTCAGCACTATATTTGCATAATCTTCTATTCCTCTTTGAATATAAGATTCTCCAATGCAAGAAAGGCTAGTTGGAATACCAAATAAATAAAGTGCAATGCTAACATCATGTGATGCTAAGTCCCATAAAACACTTGCTGATTTTCTTATAGGACTTAAACCCAATCTCAGTGCAATTCCATAAAGTATATCTCCCAGTTTGCCAGAATCTATCAAAGATTTAAGTTTTAATATTCCTGGATTGGAAAGGTAAGTATGCCCAACCATTAAAATTTTATTTTTTTTACGGGCTAAATTTACTATTTTTTCCCCTTCTTCCACACTTAAAGTTAAAGGTTTTTCAACAAGCACATCTTTCCTAGCTTCTAAACAATCTTTTATAATATGATAATGGGTATTTGGTGGTGTGGTGATTATTATTATTCCCGTTTCTGAGTCTCTTAATATATCCTGGTAGCTAGATGTAATCTTTGCATTGTTGGCATAAATCCATGTTTTTTTAATTTTACGCTTGTCCAAATCGCAATAATATTTAAGAGAAACATTATTTAACTCATTTAATATTCTTAGATAATTGTATCCCCAATAGCCCAAACCTATAATTCCGAGATTCATACTCTATTCCTCAAGATAATCGGAAAATATGTTATAAAAAACCACCCATCACAGATGGGTGGTTTTTTATCTATGGTTTGCGTCAACCGAGTAACGTGGACAAGCATGGGCATCAAAGGTAAATTTACACCCGTCAAAGACGGGTGAAAATTTACTTATATAAAACAATTAACAACCTTTAAAAACTTTTTGCATTATTATACACCAAAAATGAAGCTCTCAATTACAATTCCTACATATAATGAAGGGAAAAGTATAATGAAAGTAATCAAGAAAGTAAAGAAAGTAAGATTAAAAAATATAACAAAAGAGGTAATTATTATTGATGACTCCTCAACTGATGACACAAAAAGAATATTGTCTAAATTAAAAGATAAAAACCTAAAAATTTTCTTTCATCAGAAAAACCAGGGAAAGGGCGCTGCCATAAGGACAGCATTAAAGCACGCGACAGGGGATGTAATACTAATACAGGATGCTGATCTTGAATATGACCCAAATGAATACGAAAAACTGCTTAAGCCTATAATCGAAGGCAAAACAAAAGTAGTTTACGGCTCAAGATTCGAGTCAATAAGAAAAAACCTGGAAAAGATGTACAAGCTGCATTACTTCGGAAATTTATTCCTTACTGTTGTAACCAACATATTATATGGGGCAAAAATAACGGACATGGAGACTGGCTACAAGGTATTCAGGAAGGAAGTTATAGAAGGCATAAAGCTAAGGGCAAGTAGATTTGACTTTGAGCCTGAGATAACAGCTAAAATCCTGAAAAAAGGCTACAAGATCAAAGAGGTTCCTATAAATTTCATGGGCAGGAAATTCAGCGAGGGAAAGAAGATAACATGGAAGGATGGAGTAAAGGCATTGTATTATCTTTTCAAATACCGTTTTGTTGATTAATTCCCATTCAAAGCCTGATTCCTATTCCCGTATATAAACAGTGAGTTGTTAAGTATTAGGAAGATTTGAAGAAACTTTCTTAACTTGTTCTTCCATAGATGGAATTTCCATGAATATAGGATTTAAAATTTTTTCAGCCATTTCTTTATAAGACTTTTTTAGTTGAGCTTGGTCATCAGCATATAATCTAAAACTACCAACTTGAGCTACAATATTATTTTCATTAGCTATCTTAAAAGCATAATCTCTTATTTTATCGTCATGCCACAACAAGCTTGAAAAATAATTTTTATCACTACTTCTTAATTTAG
>Ga0114945_10001087_pt1 | contig 17137 bp, 16 predicted proteins | sample OV2TP3_FD_87194 | JGI IMG/M metagenome (GOLD analysis project Ga0114945, IMG submission 87194) | Hot spring microbial communities from Beatty, Nevada to study Microbial Dark Matter (Phase II) - OV2 TP3 | ecosystem: Environmental > Aquatic > Thermal springs > Hot (42-90C) | place: USA: Beatty...
GTACTCGCTGGCTGCGGGGGTGGCTCGCCTGCGGTGCGCGGCATCGCTCCGGCCGCCCAGCGTGCGGCCGGTCGCTCGGCGGCAGTCCTCGCTCGTCCCTCGCTGCGCTCGGGACACCGTGCCCGCTCGGGCTGCCGACGTGCCGCTCCCCGCAGGCGTCGCCTCCCCGCAGCCAGCACGCAGCACGCTGGCCCGCCGGGTGACGCCGGAGGCGGGCGCCCAGGGCGCGCACCCCACCACCTGTCGCTCCGCCGCAGGCGGCGCATCGGCCCTGTGGGCCGACGACAGGTGGTGGGGGAGCACCATGGGCTGCCGCAGGCGGCAGGACCCGGCGGGCGATCGGGAACTGGCGGAGGGCAGGAGATGACGCAGGCGGCGCGGGCGCTCGATGCGGCGCCGACGTCGTACGGCCCTCCGGTGAACCTGACGCCCCATCGCCTGCGCAATCTCATGAGCCGCCTGCTCAGTTCTGCCGTGCTGGTGAGCGTCGTGCTGGTGACGCTGTTCTGGTGGCCGCTGTGGACGTTCGCGCTCGTGGTGGCGTGGTTCATCGCCGCCGCCCTGCATGAGTTCTTCCTGATGGCCCGCCACCGGGGCATCCTCGTCCACCGGGCGATGGGCGTGACGCTGGGCATCGTGTTCACCAGCCTCGTCGCCTGGCGCTCGCTGGTGGAGCCGGGGCTGGTGCCGACCCCGGTGCTGGGGCCCGGGGCCACCGCCATCAGCTGGATGTGGGACATTTTCTGGCCGGCGACCATCGTCCTCATCTTCATCCGGCAGTTTCTGCGCCCGAACACGTTTGAGGCGCTGGGCGGCGTGGCCGTGACGCTGTTCGGCCTGGCGTACGTCGCCGCCCTGTTCAGCTACCTCTTCTATATCCGGACCGTCGATCCCACGCAGGGCGCGTGGCTGGTGCTGTACCTCATCCTCGTGACGAAGCTGGGGGATGTCGGCGCCTACACGGTGGGCAACGTCTGGGGCCGCCACGCCCTGGCGGTCCGCATCAGCCCGAAGAAGACGGTCGAAGGCGCGATCGGCTCGCTGGTGTTCAGCGCCGCCGCCGCCGCGCTGGCGATGCCGATGCTCGGGACGCAGCCGATCTTCGGCCAGCCGCCCCGGCCCCTCCTGGCAGTGCTCCTCGGGGTCATCCTCGGCGTGGTGGGCCAGCTCGGGGACCTGGCCGAGTCGCTCCTCAAGCGCGATTGCCAGGTGAAAGACGCCGGCTGCTTGATGCCGGGGCTGGGCGGGGTGCTCGACGTCATCGACAGCCTCCTCTTCACGGCGCCGCTGTTTTACGGGATCCTGATTTATGGGTAAGCACGTTAGTGGCAACGTGGCACAGGGGCGCGGTGGCCGAGTGAGTCCTTCCGGCTCGGTCGAACAGCCGCTGGGACGACCGCAACAGGTGTCAGACACCTTTCGACCGGTCGTCTCGCATCGGGAAACGTGTCTGACACCTTTCGCCACTCAGCCACTGAGCCACTCATGAAGCGCGTCGCGGTGCTGGGGTCCACCGGGTCGATCGGCACCAGCACCCTTGAGGTGATCGCCAGCCACCCGGATCGGCTGCGCCTCGTCGGCGTCGCCGCACGGACGCGGGTGGAGCTCCTCGCCCGACAGCTGGCGCGCTTTGAGCCGCCGCTGGTCGCCGTCTGGGATGAGGAGAAAGCCGGCGCCCTGCGGCCGCTCGCGGGCGGCCGCGAGATCTGGACCGGGACGGAGGGACTGATCCGGCTGGCCACCCACCCCGACGTGGATCTCGTTGTCATGGCGACCTCCGGCCGCGAGGCGCTGGTGCCGCTGGTGCGCGCCATCCAGGCCGGCAAGCGGATTGCGCTCGCCTCCAAGGAGCTCCTGGTCATGGCCGGGTCGCTCATCATGCGGCTCGTGCGCGAGCACGGCACGACGCTGGTGCCGATCGACAGCGAGCACGCGGCGCTGTTCCAGTGCCTCCAGGGCGTGCCGCGGGAGCGGGTGGCCGCCCTCGTGATCACGGGCAGCGGCGGCCCGTTGTGGGGACGGCCCGCGTCCGCCCTGTCGGCCGTCACGCGGGCGGAGGTGCTGGCCCATCCGAAATGGCAGATGGGCCGGAAGATCACGGTGGATTCGGCGACGCTCATGAACAAAGGGCTGGAGGTCATCGAGGCGCGGTGGCTATTTGATCTGCCCCTCGCGCGGATCCGCGTGGTCATCCATCCCGAGGCGGCGGTGCACGCGCTGGTGGAGGTCGACGACGGCACCATCCTGGCGCAGATGAGCCCGTGCGACATGCGGCTGCCGATCCAGTACGCGCTCAGCTTCCCCGAGCGCTGGGAGAGCCCGCTGCCGCCGCTGGCGCTGACCCGCCTCGGCCACCTGCGCTTCCTCGAGCCGGATCTCGAGCAGTTTCCCTGCTTGCGGCTGGCGCTGAACGCGGCCGCGGCGGGAGAGAGCGCCTGCGTGGCGCTCAACGGCGCCAACGACGCGGCGGTCCAGGCCTACCTGGACGAAGCCATCCCGTTTGTGGACATCCCTCGCGTGATCGCCGACACCCTGGAGCAACACGCGCCGGTCGCCTATCCGACGCTTGAGGACATCCTCGCCGTCGATGCCTGGGCGCGCCAGACCGCCCAGCAGCGCGTGGCCACCCATCAATGGGCTCCTCGGTAATTGCTATTCTCTTGCTCGGCTGGCTCATCGTCGTCCACGAGCTTGGGCATTTCCTGGTGGCGCGCTGGGCCGGCGTGCGCATCCTGCGGTTCTCCGTCGGGTTCGGCCCCACGCTGTTGGCCTGGACCCGCGGCGCTACCGAGTACGCGATCAGCGCGATCCCGCTCGGCGGCTACGTGAAGATGGCCGGCGAGCAGCGTGCCGAGGAGACCCCCCCGCCTAGCGGGGGAGATGGCGAAGCCAGAGGTAACTCCCCCACGGGGGGAGATGGTGCGCGCAGCGCACCAGAGGGGGCCCCGCCCCCGGCGAGGGGGGCGCCGCGTCCCTGGGAGTACCGCGGCAAGCCGCTGGGGGTGCGGGCGCTCATCATCTTCGCCGGCCCGCTCGTGAATTACCTGGTGGCGCTGCTCAGCCTGTGGGTTGTGTTCATGGTGGGCTTTCCGGAGCTGTTGCCAGTCGTGGGGAAGGTGATGGAGGACATGCCCGCGCAGGCCGCGGGGTTGGCGTCCGGCGACCGGATTGACGCGGTCAATGGGAAACCGGTACGCACGTGGGAGGAGATGACGAAGGCCATCTATGGCGCGCCGGGGGTGCCGCTCACGCTGCGCGTGACGCGGGACGGCGCCTCACGGTCCCTGACGGTGACCCCGAAGGCCCGCACGATCACCGACCCCTTCAGCCAGCGCAGGACCGTGGGTCTGATCGGCATCTCGCCCAGCGGGCAGTTTGAGGCGTACCGGCTCGGCCCCTGGGACGCGGCGGCGCGCACCATGCAGCAGCAGCACGAGTGGGTGGCGCAGACGTTCCTGGCGTTCTGGTTCATGCTGACCGGCAAGCTGTCGCTGAACGACTCGGTGACCGGGCCGATCGGCATCGTGTACCTGACGTCGGAAGCCATGCGGATGGGGTTCGCGCCGCTGCTGTTCCTCATCAGCCTCTTCAGCCTCAGCCTGGCGATCGTCAATCTGTTCCCCATCCCGATCCTCGACGGCGGCCACCTGTTCTTCCTCCTCATGGAGAAGCTGCGCGGCCGGCCCATCAGCCTGACCATCCAGGAGCGCTCGGCGCAGGTCAGCTTCCTCGTGCTGATGGGGCTGGTGCTGGTGATCTGCCTCAACGACATCCAGCGGTTCGGCCTGTTGGACAAGGTCGCCAAATGGTTCGGCCGCTGATGTCGCGGCGAGAGCCGCGCATGATTCGGAAAGAGCGGACCGTTGCCATGTTCCTGTCGATCGACTGCAGGAGCATGGCAGCGGTCCGGCTGTTCCGATGATCAGACGGAAGACTCGTCAGGTTCACGTTGGGTCCATCGCCATCGGCGGCGATGCGCCGGTCTCCATCCAGTCGATGACAAAGACCGACACGGCCGACGTCGAGGCGACCGTGCGGCAGATCCGCGCACTGGCCACGGCCGGCTGCGAGGTCGTCCGGGTGGCGGTGCCGACGATCGAGGCGGCGAAGGCGCTGCCGGCGATCCGCCGCGAAGCGAACAAGGTGCCGCTCGTCGCCGACATCCACTTCCATCCGCAGTTCGCGATCGCCGCAATCGAGGCGGGCTTCGACAAGATCCGGTGGAACCCCGGCAACATCCGCAACCCGCAGCGGGTGCGCGACGTGGTCGACCGCGCCAAAGAGCGGGGGATGCCGATTCGCATCGGCGTCAATGTCGGCTCGCTGGATCCAGAGTGCCTGCCTGCCCGGCAGGCAGGCGAGGCCGCGCACCCCGGCGACCTCATCGAGGCGATGGTGCAGAGCGCGCTGAAGTCGGTGCGGCTGCTCGAAGGATTCGGCTTCTATGACATCGTGCTCTCCTTGAAATCCTCGGATGTGCGCCAGATGCTCGCCGCCTACCGCCGCATGGCGCAGGTGTGCGACTACCCCTTCCACCTCGGCGTGACCGAGGCGGGCCTGCCTGACGCCGCCACGGTGAAATCCGCCATCGGCATCGGGGCGCTGTTGGCCGAGGGGGTCGGCGATACCATCCGTGTCTCGATCACCGGCGATCCGATTGACGAAGTGCGGGTCGCCCGGCGCATCCTGTCGTCGCTCGAGCTGCGCCGGTTCGAGACCAACGTCATCGCCTGCCCCTCGTGCGGCCGGTGCGAGATCGACGTCGTCGGCATCGCCCGGCAGGTCCAGGCGCGGTTGGCGCAGCTCGCCGCGACCGAGCCCCGCTGCCTCGAGCTGACCGTGGCGGTCATGGGCTGCGTCGTCAACGGCCCGGGCGAGTCCGAGCATGCCGACATCGGCCTGGCCGGCGGCGGCGGGGTCGGCGTTATCTACCGCAAGGGCCGCCAGATCCGCCGCGTCGCCGAGGCCAAGATGGTCGATTCACTGATGGAGGAGGTGCGGCGCCTGCTTTCCTCATCACGCCATTCCGACCCCCCTCTCGACAGCTGGCCGCTGATGGCGCACTGAGGCGGTCACGCTACTTTCTCCTGACGCATGTGTTGACGCGCGTGGTGTAATTACGATATAATTACTCCAGTCGTGGAGATTCCTGGAGATGAAAACCCACATCGTTCCGATTGGCAACTCGAAGGGCGTTCGCATTCCTCGCGCCGTGCTAGACCTCTGCCGCATCGGGGGCGCTGTGGACCTGAGCGTCAAAGGCGAGGTGATCATGATTCGCCCCATTCGGAGCCGTCCGCGTGCGGGGTGGGACGCGGCGTTCAAACGGATGCATGAGCAACGGGAGGATCGCTTACTGATTCCAGATACCCTCGATCTCGATATCGAAACGTGGGAATGGTGATCAGCCAATACGACGTCTTCCTTGTCGCCCTCGCTCCCACCCTCGGCCACGAAGTCAAGAAATCCCGCCCCTGCGCCGTCATTTCACCAAATGAGATGAACCAGTCTCTGGGCACCGTCATCATCGCTCCGATGACCACCAAGTCCCATGCCTATCCGACGCGCGTCCCCGTCACCTTTGCACGAACCGCTGGCTGGGTTATGGTGGACCAGATACGGGCTGTTGATAAGCGGCGATTGGTCAAGCGGCTGGGCAAGCTGGAAGCCAAAACTATCGCTTCGATCAAATCCGTGATTCGCGAGATGCTGGTGGAGTAACGCATGCGATGGTCGCAGTATTTCCTGCCGACGCTGCGCGAGGACCCCAAAGACGCCGAGGCCGTCAGCCACAAGCTGATGGTCCGCGCCGGCCTCATCCGCCGGCTGGGCTCCGGGGCCTACTCGTACCTGCCGTTCGGGCTGCGCGCGCTCCGGAAGGCCATCGCGATCGTCCGCGAGGAGATGGACCGCGCCGGCGCGCAGGAGCTTTTGCTGCCGGCGCTGCAGCCGGTGGAGCTGTGGAAGGCCACCGGCCGCGATGAGGTCCTGGGCGAGGTGCTGATCCGGTTCACGGACCGCACCGGCAAGGAGATGGCGCTCGGCCCGACGCACGAGGAGGTCGTCACCGACCTCCTCGCCGAGGTCAAGTCGCACAAGCAGCTGCCGGTCACCGTCTACCAGATCCAGACCAAGTTCCGCGACGAGCCCCGCCCGCGCTCCGGCGTCATCCGCTCCAAGGAGTTCCTCATGAAAGACGCCTACAGCTTCGACGTGTCCCCGGAAGGCCTCACCGCCAGCTACCAGGCGATGTACGACGCCTACCAGCGCATCTTCTCGCGCTGCGGCCTGACCGTGCTGGCCTGCGAGGCCGACCCGGGCATGATGGGCGGCGAGCTCTCCCACGAGTTCATGGCCCCGGCCGACAGCGGGGAAGACCAGGTGGTCCGGTGCGCCGGCTGCGGCTACGCCGCGAACCTCGACGCCGCGCGCTGTCCCGAGCCCCGAGCCACGAGTCTGGAGCCCCGAGAAGTTTCCAAGCCGCTTGAGGTGGTCAAGACGCCGGGGCAGCACACCGTCGAGCAGGTCAGCCGCTTCCTCAAGGTGCCGGCGTCGAAACTCATCAAGACGCTGCTCTATGAAGCGGGCGAGACGCCGGTGGCGGTCCTGGTGCGCGGCGACCATGACGTGAACGAGAGCAAGCTGGCCCGAGCGGTGGGCAGCGCCCGCCTGAAGATGGCCTCCGCGCAGATGATTGAGCGGGTCAGCCGCGCTCCGGTCGGGTTCACCGGGCCGGTCAAGCTCGACGGCGTGCGGCTGCTGGCGGACCACGCCGTCATGGGCGTCGTCAACGGGGTCGCCGGAGCCAACCAGCCAGAGGCCCACCTGATCCACGTCAACCCCGGACGCGACTTTACGCCGAGCCTCGTGGCCGACCTGCGCGTCATCACCGGAGCGGATCCCTGTCCAGGCTGCGGCAAGCGCCTGCAGTTCATTCAGGCGATCGAGGTGGGCCATGTCTTCAAGCTGGGCACGAAGTACAGCCAAGCCCTGCACGCCGTCGTCCAGGATGAGGCGGGATCGGCCAAGCCGATGATCATGGGCTGCTACGGCATCGGCATCAACCGGATCCTCGCGTCGGCGATCGAGCAGCGGCATGACAAAGACGGGATCATCTGGCCGGTGAGCCTGTCGCCCTTCCACGTGCTCGTCACGGTGATGGAGGCCAACCAGGCCGAGCCGCTGCAGGCGGGCGAGCAGGCCCTCGAGGCGCTGACCGCCGCCGGGTTCGAGGGGCTGCTGGATGACCGGCCGCAATCTCCAGGCAGCAAGCTCAAGGATGCAGACCTGATCGGCATCCCCGTGCGTGTGGTGGTCGGCAAGGCCTGGCAGGCCGGCCGCCAACTCGAGGTCAGCCTGCGCGCCACCAAGGAATCCACGACCGTCTCCCCTCAATCGCTCGTCGAGGCCGTCCACACCCTGCTCCAAAAGGTGTCAGACACTTCTCAAAGCGGGAAAGGTGTCTGACACCGGCTTGACAAGAGTCCCGCCGCGTAGTAGGGTACAGTCGACTTCATTCGACCACACAAAGTGGGTTGCGCCCACTTTTTTTGTTCTCTACCGACATGGACGACACGCTGGTGACGCGGATCCGGGCGCTGGTGGAGCCCATCCTGGCCGAGCGGGAGCTGGAGCTCGTGGAGTTGAGCTGCCGGCCGAGCGGGCCCCAGCAGGTGATCCGTCTGCTGGTGGACAAGGTGGGCGGCGTGACGATCCAGCAGTGCGCCATGGTCAATGAGCGGATCGGCCGGGCGCTGGAGGACGCCAACCTGATCGAGGGCGGCTACCTGCTGGAAGTGTCCTCGCCGGGGCTGGACCGGCCGTTGGTCACCAAGCGGGATTTCGAGCGGGCCATCGGCGAGGAGCTGGTCGTTGAACTTGAGAGCCCGGAGGGCAAGCGGAAGGCGTTGGACGGCATGCTGCTGGCGGTCCAAGACGCCGCCATCGTGTTGCAGCTCACGTCGGGCAACGTCACGATTCCGTTGACCGAGATCCGCAGCGCGAAAAAAGCCGTGCGGTGGTAAGCGGAACATGAATGGAGAACTCCTTTCCATTTTGAGTGCGATCGAGCGGGATAAGGGGATCGATCGCGAGATCCTCATCCAAGCCATTGAGGCGGCGGTCGCCACCGCGGCCAAAAAGAGCGAGGGGGTTCCGGAGGAGGCCGAGGCCACGGCGACCCTTGACCGCAAGACCGGCCGCATCGTCGCCGTCGTCGGCGACAAAGAGGTGGACTCCGCCCGCCTGACCCGTATCGCGGCCCAGACCGCCAAGCAGGTCATCATCCAGAAGATCCGCGAGGCCGAGCGGGAGGTCATCTTCATCGAGTTCCAGGGCCGCGTCGGTGACATCGTCACCGGCTCAGTCCACCGCTTCGAGCGCGGCGACATCATCATCGAGCTCGGCCGCGCCGAGGCCATCCTGCCAAAGGCCGAGCGCATCCCCCACGAGGAATACCACCAGGGCGACATGGTCCAAGGCTACGTCCTCGAAGTGCGCAAGAGCACCAAGGGGCCCTCGATCGTCCTCACCCGCACCCATGAGGGGTTCATCCGGGGCCTGTTCCTGCTGGAGGTGCCGGAGATTTCAGAAGGGATCGTGGAGATCAAGGGGATCGCCCGGGAGCCGGGCGATCGCACCAAGATCGCGGTGGCCTCGAAGGACGACAAGGTCGACTGCGTCGGCGCCTGCGTCGGCATGCGCGGGACGCGCGTGAAGAACATCGTCCGGGAGCTGCACGGCGAGAAGATCGACATCATCCGCTGGCACGAGGCGACAGCCGACTTCATCGGCGCGGCGCTCTCGCCGGCGAAGATCGCCGAGATCCGCCTGCAGGAGGAGACGAAACAGGCGCTGGTGATCGTGGACGACGACCAGCTCTCGCTGGCCATCGGCAAGAAGGGCCAGAATGTCCGCCTGGCGTCGAAGCTGACCGGCTGGCAGCTCGAGATCAAGAGCAAGAGCCAGCTGGCGACGGTGGACGTCCGCGCGCTGGAGGGCGTCGGCCCGGCGATGGAGAAGCGGCTGAGCAACGCCGGGATCACCTCGGTCCAGCAGCTGGCGGGCATGAGCGTCGAGCAGCTCACGGCCATCGAGGGGATCGGTGAGAAGACGGCGCAGAAGCTGCTGGCCTCGGCGCAGCAGCTCCTGGCGTCACAGCCCCCCAGCCGAGAGGCCCCGCCTCCTGACACCGCAGCCGTGCCCGAACCGGCGCCGGAAGCCGGCGCGGAGCCCGGGGCCCATCCGCCGCAGGAACGCGCTGAGCCGCCTGCGCCGCAGGGTGGGGAAGGCGAGGGGGGTGCGTGACAGATGCGCGTGCGCGAGTTAGCGAAAGCGCTCGATTTGAGCTCGAAGGAGCTGCTCGTGAAGCTCAAGGAATGGAAGATCGAGGCGAAGTCCGCCATGAGCACGCTGGACGCGGACGCCATCAATCGCGCGCGCAAGGCGATGGCCCGCAGCCAGCCGCCCAAAAAACCGCAAGCCGCGAAAGCCCCCCCGGCCGTCAAGCCGAAAGCAGGGCCGGTCAAGCGGCCGGCCGCCACGGCGGTGAGGCCGGCGCCAGCGGCGGCCACACCCACGGCTCCGGCGCCCAAGCCGACGGCAGCCATCGCGCCGCGCGCGCAGACCGCCAGCGCAACCATTGCGCCTGCCGCGCCGCCGAAAGCCGCTCCGGTACCGCCCAAAGCGCCGACGCCAACGGTGAAGCCCGCCGCTCTGCCTGCCGCTGCGCGGAAGTTGGCAGGTGCGCCAGCGCCGGTCAGGCCAGCCGCGCCGCCCGCCCCGATTGCGGCGCCCCCTCCGGTTGTGCCGCCCGCGCCCGAACCGGCCGTTCCGAAGCTGCTGGAAGTGAGATTCCCCATCACCGTCAAGGACCTGGCGGCGAAAATCGGGGTCAGCCCCAGCGAGCTGATCAAGTTTCTGATGCAGCAGAAGGTCTTCGCCTCCATCGTGCAGCTGCTCAATGAGGCCACCGCGACCAAGGTCGCCAGGGCCTTCAACTGCGAGATCGCCCCGCAGCCGACGCTCGAGGAGCAACTGCTAAAGGCGTCCGCGCCGGATCCGGCCAAGGTCGTGCCCCGCGCGCCGGTCGTGACGTTCATGGGCCATGTGGACCACGGCAAGACCAGCTTGCTCGACGCGATCCGTCAGGCGAACGTGGCCGGCGGCGAGGCGGGCGGGATCACCCAGCACATCGGCGCGTACGAGGTGCTCCTCAAGAAGGGCCAGGTGACGTTCCTGGATACGCCGGGGCATGAGGCGTTCACCGCCCTGCGGGCGCGCGGCGCGAACGTGACCGACATTGTCGTGCTCGTCGTAGCGGCCGACGACGGCGTGATGCCGCAGACCGTCGAGGCGATCGACCACGCCAAGGCGGCGGACGTGCCGATCGTCGTGGCGATCAACAAGGTCGATAAACCGGACGCCAACCTGCAGAAGGTCAAACAACAGTTGACCCAGTACGGCCTGATCGCGGAGGACTGGGGCGGGAAGACCATCATGGTGCCGGTGTCGGCGAAGACGCGGCAGGGGCTGGAGACGCTCCTTGAGATGCTGCTGCTCGAAGCCGAGATGCTGGAGCTGAAGGCCGACCCGACTGCCCAGCCGCAGGGCACTGTCGTGGAGGCGAAGCAGACGAAGGAGCGCGGGCCGGTGGCGACGCTGTTGATGCAGCAGGGCACGCTGCACGTCGGGGATACCATCGTGGTCGGCCACTTGGTGGGGCGGGTGCGGGCGATGCACAACGACCACGGCCACCGCGTTAAGGAGGCCGGGCCGGCCATGCCGGTCGAAGTGCTAGGGCTGCCGGAGGTGCCGCAGGCCGGAGACCGGTTCCTCGTGGTCCAGGACGACAAGCTGGCCAGGCAGCTCGCCGAGCAGCGGGCTGAGGCCCGCGCGCAGCGCGCCGTGGTGCACCCGAAGCGGATCACGCTGGCCGAGCTGCACCAGCAGATCAGCGAGGGGAAGCTCAAGGAGCTGCGCCTGATCCTCAAGGCGGACGTCCAGGGCTCGCTGGAGGCAATCACCCAGAGTCTCGAGAAGCTGGACACCGAGAAGACCGAGGTGACGTTTCGGATCCTGCACGCCGGCATCGGAGACATCAACGAGTCGGACGTGATCCTTGCGGCCGCGTCGGACGCGATCATCGTCGGCTTCCACGTGGGGATCGAGCCGAAGGTCCAGGTGCTGGCGGCCACCGAGGGTGTGGACGTCCACCTCTACCAGATCATCTACGAACTCGTCGGCGCCATCAAGGCGGCCATCGAGGGGCTGCTTGAGCCGGAGATCGAGGAGACGTTCATCGGACGCGCCGAGGTGCGCAAGCTGTTCCAGATCTCCAAGGCGGGGCTCGTGGCGGGCTGCATGGTGGTCAAGGGCGCGGTGCGCCGCGACTGCACGATCCGCGTCATCCGCGGCAAGGACCGCGTCGCGGAGGGGAAGATCGGGAACCTCAAACGGGTCAAGGACGACGCGCGCGAGGTGACGGAAGGGTTCGAGTGCGGCATTCTGCTCGAGGGCAACGTGGACCTCCAGGTTGGCGACCTCCTCGAGGCCTGGGAGCTGAAGAAGGTCGCCCGGAAACTTGCATGAAAGTGCCAGGCACTTTGCCGGTTCGAATTTTTGCTGGTCTGTGGATAACTCGAGTTTTCCACAGGTTCCCAGGAAATCGAAGCAGCGAAGTGCCTGGCACTTTTTGATGATGCGGCAGCGCGTTCTGAGCGGGATGCGGCCGACCGGCCAGCTCCACCTCGGCCACCTCGTCGGCGCACTCACCAACTGGAAGGCCCTCCAGGACGCCCACGAGTGTTTCTTCATGGTCGCGGACTACCACGCGCTCATGAGCGAGTACGAGCATCCCGAACGCCTCCGTGACTGGTCCTACGACAACGTCGCCGACTGGCTCGCTGCCGGCATTGATCCCACCCGCAGCGTGATCTTCCGCCAATCCGACGTGCCGGAGCACGTGGAGCTGTTCACGATCCTCGCCATCATCACGCCGCTCGGCTGGGTGGAGCGCGTGCCCACGTACAAGGAGCAGCTCCGGGAGGTCGAGGGGCGCGACCTGGCCACCTATGGCTTTTTGGGGTATCCTGTCCTGCAGGCCGCGGACATCCTCCTCTACAAGGCCCACGCGGTGCCGGTCGGCGAGGACCAGTTGCCGCACCTGGAGCTGACGCGCGAGATCGTGCGGCGGCTGCATGCGCTGACGAAGCGCGAGCTCTTCCCGGAGCCGAAGGCGCTGCTGACAAAGGCGCCCAAGCTGCTGGGCACCGACGGGCGGAAGATGTCCAAAAGCTACGGCAACACGATCAGCCTGGCCGAGCCGCCCGAGGCGATCCGGGCCACGACGCAGAAGATGTTTACCGACCCGCTGCGGATCAAGATGACCGACTCCGGCCACCCGGAGGCGTGCAACGTCTGCAACTACTGGCGGCTGTTCGCGCCGGATCAGTATGCGCGAGTCTGGGAAGGGTGCCGCACCGCCAGGCGCGGCTGCGTCCAGAACAAGCAGGAGCTCGCCGAAGAGCTCATTCACTTGACCGAGCCGTTCCGGCGTGCCCGCGCGCAGTATTCGCGGAAGCAGCTGGACGTCATGCTGCAGGAGGGGGCGGCGAAGGCCCGGGCGGTCGCGCACGCGACGCTGCGTGAAGTGAAACAGGCAGTCGGGTTGTCATGAGATACCAGGTGGACGCCGACTTGTACGAAGGGCCGCTGCACCTGCTGGTGGAGCTGGCCAAGCTCAACCTTGTGGATGTGTTTCTCATCAAGCTGGTGGAGCTGACGGCCAGCTTCCGACAGCACGTGAAGGCACAACCCGCCGACTTGAACGCGCTGGCCGAGCCGCTGCCGCTCTTGGGCCAGCTCATGGCGATCAAGGCCCGGGGGCTGCTGCCCCAGCCGCCGCAGCCGGCCGAGGACGAGGAGATCCCCATCAGCCTCGAGGAGCTGGAGCGACGGCTGAAGGAATACGAGCAGTTCAAGACGGTGGCGCAGCTGTTGGCTGAGCTGCACGCGCTGCAGCATCAGCACTTCACGCGGCAGGGCGATCCGGCGCTGGCACAGGCGACGCCCGCGCCGTCCACGGCGCCGTTCGAGGTTGGCCTCACCGACCTCATGACCGCCTTCGCCAAGGTGCTGGAGCGCGCCACCGCGCCGGTCTACGAAGTGACGGCGGAACCCTGGACGGTGGAGCAGAAGATCCAGGAGCTGCGGGTGCTGTTGACGGTGAGGCGCCAGGTCCGGTTCCTGGAGCTGTTCACCCCGCAGCAGAGCAAGCTGGAGCTCGTCGTGACGTTTCTGGCGCTCTTGGAATTGATCCGGCAGCGGGTGGCGCAGGCGTTCCAGGAGCGGCTGTTTGGAGAGATCGTGATTGCAGCCTCTGAGGGTCGCCATGGATGACACGCAGGCCAAACGCATTCTCGAAGGATTGCTGTTCGTGTTCGGCCAGCCGCTCGCGTTCAAGCGGCTGGCGGAGATCCTGCCTGACCTGGAGCCGCTGAAGCTCCGCGCGCTGCTCCAGACACTGAACGGGGAATACGCCGCGTCGGGCCGGGCGTTTCAGATCCTGGAGGTGGCCGGCGGCTACCAGATCGTGACCGACCAGGCGCTGGCGCCGTGGATCACGCACGCCCTGCAGAGCCCCAAGCCGGATGCGGTGAGCGCCGCGGCGCTGGAGACGCTGGCGATCATCGCGTACCGGCAGCCGGTCACGAAGGCGGAGGTGGAAGCGATCCGGGGCGTGGATGTGACCGCGTCGCTCGAGACGCTGCTGGAGCGCCGGTTCGTCCGGATCGCCGGGCGGAAGGAAAGCCCTGGCCGGCCGTTTCTCTACGCCACCACGATGGAATTCCTGCGCCATTTCGGGTTGAAGTCCCTCGAGGCGCTGCCCAGCCTGCACCTGCCCGCCGTCAAGGAGCCGACGGCCGACCTGCCCGCCGCGCCCGCGGCTGCGTCCGAGCCGGTGGCCGCCCTGCTACCTGCCGCGCCAGAGTCGCAGATGAGCTCTGCGGCGCAGGCAGGCGCCTCGGATGGCTCGTAGGCCCCGCGCGCCGAAGCTCGCCACCGTGCGCCAGCGAATCGACCGGCTCGACCGGGCGCTGTTGGCGGTGGTGAACCGGCGCGCCGCGCTGGCCCTGGTGATCGGCCGCATCAAGGATCGCAGGAAGTGGCCGGTCTATGACGCTCGGCGTGAGGCCATCGTCCTGCGCCATGTCGCGCGGGCGAACCGCGGGCCGCTGTCAGAGCGCGCCATCCGGCACATCTTTCAAGCGATCCTGAGCGAGTGCCGCCGGCGAGAACGTGCCAGGGGAAAAACCAGATCGCGCACCAGATAGCGCAAGAGCCGGACCACTTCTATTTTCCTTCGGTCGATCGAGAGGAAAATAGAAAGGGTCCGAGAAGAGAAACAATGGTGGCTCACGCCACGATGCTCACAATAGCGTACCTAGGTCCAGAGCATACGAATACGCACCTGGCGGCGCAGCGACGGTTCGGGACGCGCAGCCGGTACGCGCATGAGCCGACGGTGGACGACGTGTTCAGCGCGGTGGAGCGTCGCCGCGCCGACTACGGCGTCGTGCCGGTCGAGAACTCGCTCGAAGGGGCGGTGACCCACACGCTGGATCGCTTCATCGACTTCAAGGACTCCCCGGTGCGCATCGCGGGGGAGATCGAGTTTCCGATCCGGCATTACCTCGTGAGGCCGCCGTCCGCCACGCTCTCATCGATTCAGGCGGTCTACTCGCATCCGCAGGCGCTGGCGCAGTGCCGGCGCTGGCTGCGCGCCCACCTGGCTCACAAGATCGTGCTGCTTGAGACCAACTCCACCGCGGAAGCGGTGGACGCGGTGCTCAGCCACGGCCGCCTCCACCCCACCTCGCCGCTGAAGCACGTGGCGGCGATTGGGCGGGAGGAGGCGGCGCGCGGCCGTCACCTGGCGGCGGTGCCGATTGCGGATGATCGGGAGAACAAGACGCGGTTTCTCATCCTGAGCTTGCGCCAGCCCCGGCGGGGCCGGCGCCATAAGACCTCGCTGCTCTTCGCGCTCAAGGACCGGCCCGGGGCGCTCTCCGACGCGCTGACGCCGTTCAAGCGCGAGCGGATCAACCTGACCAAGATCGAGTCCAGGCCCTCGAAGAAAAAAGCATGGGAGTACGACTTCTTCATCGATTTCGCCGGCCACGAATCCGAGCCGCAGGTCAAGCGGGCGCTCCGGGCGCTGCAGCAGTCCACGCTGTACCTGCGGGTACTCGGCTCCTACCCCACGGCGAAGGCATGACCGCGGTGGACCCGCGGGCGCGGGATGCCGTGCGGGAGCTCACCCGCTACCAGCCCGGCACCCCGATCGAGGAGATCAAGCGGACGCTGAAGCTCTCCTCGGTGATCAAGCTCGCGTCAAATGAGAATGCCCTGGGACCATCGCCGAAGGCCGTGGCGGCGCTGCGCGAGGCGATCGGGTCGCTGCACCGGTACCCGGATTCGACGTGCCGGCTGCTGCGCGAGAAGCTCGCCCGGAAGCTGCGGGTCGATCCGGCATCGCTGATCTTCGGTAACGGCTCGGATGAGCTGATCGTGCTGGCGCTGCGGGCGTTCGTCGATCCTGGCGACGAAGTCGTCGTGGCCGCCCCGACGTTTTTGATCTATGAGCTGCAGGCGCGCGCCTGCGGTGCCTCGGTGACGGCGGTGCCGCTGCGCGAATTCCGGTACGACCTGAAGGCCATGCAGGCGGCGGTGACCCCGCACACGAAGCTCGTCTTCATCGCCAACCCCGACAACCCGACCGGCACCTACGTGACGGCGCGGGAGCTTGCGGCGTTCCTGCGCGATCTGCCGGCGCAGACCCTGGCGTTCGTCGACGAAGCCTATTACGAGTTTGTCGAAGCGCAGGACTACCCGCAGACCTTGGCCTCCGTCGCAGAGCACCCGCTGCTCGTCACCCGCAGCTTCTCCAAGGCGTATGGGCTGGCCGGCGCGCGGATCGGCTACGGCGTCGCCCAGTCGTCGCTCATCGCGGCCATGGAGGCGGTGCGCGAGCCCTTCAACGTGAACAGCCTGGCGCAGGCCGCCGCCGTGGCGGCGCTGGATGACGCGGCCTTTGTCTCGCGGACGCGCCGGATGGTGCAGGAGGGCCGCCGCTATCTCACGCGGCAGCTTGCGGCGCTTGGGCTGCGCGTCGTGCCGAGCGTGACGAACTTCCTGCTGGTGCAGGCGGGTCCCCGGGCCGACGAGGTCGCGCGCGCACTGGTGCGCCGCGGCGTCATCGTGCGCGAGATGAGCGCCTGGAAGCTGAGCGGGTGCCTCCGCGTGACCATCGGCACGATGCCCGAGAACCGCCGCCTCATCGCCGCGCTGAAAAGGTGTCAGGCACTTTTCAAAGCGGGAAAAGTGCCTGACACCTCTAGGAGGGGCGCATGATCATTGTCTTGAAACCGGACGTGACGAAGAAGCAGCTCGACCATCTCCTCGAGCGGGTCAAGGCGCTGGGCCTGAAGCCCATGGTGTCCAAGGGCACCGAGCGGACCATCATCGGCGTGATCGGTCCGGAGGACGCGCTGCGGGTGCAGCCGCTCGAGGTGATCCCCGGCGTCGAGAAAGTGATGCCGGTGCTGAAGCCGTACAAGCTGGTCTCGCGCGAGTTCAAGCCCGAGCCCAGCTTCGTCACGGCCGGCGGCGTGAAGATCGGCGGCAAGGCGTTGGTCGTCATGGCCGGTCCCTGCTCGGTGGAGAACCGCCAGATGCTGTTCGACACCGCCCGGGCGGTCAAGCAGGCGGGCGCCCATATCCTGCGCGGCGGGGCGTTCAAGCCGCGCACGTCCCCGTACTCGTTCCAGGGCTTGGGCGAGGAGGGGTTGAAGCTGCTGCATGAGGCGGGGAAGGACACCGGCATGCCGGTCGTGACCGAGCTGATGGACATCCGGGATCTGCCGCTGTTGGAGCAGTACGCGGATATCCTCCAGATCGGCGCGCGCAACATGCAGAACTTCGAGCTGCTGAAGGAAGCGGGCCAGTCGCGCAAGGCGGTTCTGCTCAAGCGGGGGCTGTCGGCGACCATCACGGAGTTTTTGCTGGCGGCCGAATACCTCCTCGACCAGGGCAACTTCAACGTGGTGCTGTGCGAGCGCGGCATCCGCACCTTCGA
>Ga0114945_10001088_pt1 | contig 17129 bp, 14 predicted proteins | sample OV2TP3_FD_87194 | JGI IMG/M metagenome (GOLD analysis project Ga0114945, IMG submission 87194) | Hot spring microbial communities from Beatty, Nevada to study Microbial Dark Matter (Phase II) - OV2 TP3 | ecosystem: Environmental > Aquatic > Thermal springs > Hot (42-90C) | place: USA: Beatty...
AGAGGGTGTCCGCTTACGTGGTGGACAAACTTGAGTCGGTGCCGGAAGGGGCGTCCAAAGAGGGGTCGAAAACGAGCGAAGGTTGTAAGCTACACCTTAGGCGGTATCCTCCGCGAAACTAAGTTGGGGAGGCCGAAGTGCTTACAGCCAAAGACAGCGCCACAAAGACAACTACCGTCTACTGCGATGACAAGGGGACCGAGCTACACACGGCCCAGGTCGTCTACAAGTCGTCGCCCCGGATTGTCATCTTTCCGTTCAGCTACAGCGTCACGCGGGGTTTGCAGCGAAAAAAGATCGCAGAGGTCGAGTATAAAGGCTGGGCAACTATCGCAGAGATTCCCAAAGCGATCCGACCGAGCGCCCGGCTCGTAGTCGGTGACAAGCGCGCCAAGCAAGTTCTTCGCGCCCTGACTGACCGACTGCCCTCATTGAACAAAATTGTCTTCACAAAAACCGGGACGACCAAGATTGCCGCGCCCGTTTCCACCTTCGTCTCGTCGGATTTCGACAAAGTAGTCAGAGCGGTCAATAAGGAGATTCAGCTGTACGACACCCGGCGCAAGGCTATCGTGAAGAACGCGTTGGCTGACCTTTCGACTGCCTTCACGCCGGTCAAGACTGAGCTCGCAAAGGGAGGACTCAGCCATCTGCTTGAGCCGTACAGCAGCGACATACAGCTCTCCGACGCCGATATGGATCGGCTGCTTGATCTCGTCGGCGGCCAAACCTTCGGCAAGGTGACTGTCACCTCGAACTTCATCCGCACGAAGGACAAGATAAACGTCGCCTATCTTGAGGCCGTGATCGCCGGCTTCGAGAGTTTGCTAAAAGCGACGACCGACAACGAGAAGGACTGGCAGGCCTTCTTCGACCAGCATGGCTGGATTCTCGGAAGTGTTTTCCCATACCAGGTAATTCTGCACCGGAAAGAAGCCTACGTAGGCGGGAAGACCATCGAGAACGACCAAGGCCGAATCGTCGATTTCCTGTTCCAGAACGGGTTTCGCGACAACTACGCGCTACTGGAGATCAAGACCCATCTCACAGAGCTGCTAAAGGCCCGAGCCTATCGCGTGCCAGACGCCTTTGCGCAGCATGAAAGCTGCTCTGGTGCGATCTCGCAATGCTTGGATCAGAAGCAGACCTTCCTGACCGAGATGGGCCAAAAATATCAGACCTTGGATCCCAAAGTTGTTGTCATCATTGGGATGAAGTCGCGGCTAAACGACAACCAGGTTCGGTCGTTCGAGCTCATGCGCGGAAACCAAAAGAACGTTGACATCGTCACCTTTGACGAGGTTCTCGAGAAGATCAAAGGCCTCCGAAGTATCCTCCAGCAATAGTGCACGGGGACACGATCGGACTTCGTCGGCTGTCATCACCCCGATCGCGTCGAGCGCGATTGTCCTTTTTCTATTGCCGCGTATCGCGCAAGGCGCTGACTTTAAGCTCTTGGTCCAAGCCGCGCTCCGGCCAGGCGCCAGCCCGTCCGCTCCCGTATATGGGATCCCCAAGCGCCTCACAACTCAAAGTGTGTTGCCCGTATGTTCTCGGCGAGCTTTGCGTTATGGTGCTCGAACGCCGATTCCCGAGGATCCGAGATGACCGCACTTAGCCGACCTCAGGCCAGTGCCCGCGAGACGCGCTGGGACACACTGACCGATGAAGAGCTGCTCAAGGTTCAATGGTTCACGAGCGACCCGATGTCGCTGCCGAGGCTCCAACGACGAGTACCCGCCAATCTCGAAGCGTTCGAAGTAGAGCTCGGCTACGAGTTGGAGCCGGGGGAGCATGTTCTGTGTGGCTACTGCCCTCAACACCAGAAGCATCGCAACGGCTTCGTACTCCTCGACAACCACGGCCAACGCTATCTGCTCGGAAGTACGTGCGGGCGAAAAGCATTCGGCGCTGACTACAGTTTGGCGTCCAACGACCGCGCAAAAGCGCACCGCCGGTACGATGCCGTTGCCCGATGGAAGAAGCTCCGGGACGACCTTCCCGAGGAGATTGAAGCTCTCGCGATTGAGGCCGCGAACGAGACCACCAAAGCCGTGCGCCGGATGCGAGCGGCACTTGAGCGCGAAGCGCCTCGCACGCTCTCTGCCATCCTTGGGGTTCGTCCGTGGGGAGCGAATGTCGAGCGCCGGCTCGTCGTCGTGACCACGGCCCGCGACAAAGCCCAGGAAGAAACGGCGAACGCCCGCTTCTACCGAGCGGCGGCGGCTCTAGCGGAGCAGGGGCTCTCGAATAAGGAACACAGTCAGCGCATCCAGCTCCTCAAGGAGGAGCTGGGGTACGGAAAACAGATTGTCGTCACTCAAGAGCGTGACCTTGGGACGCTGACCGGCGCTGACTGGCTGACCGCTGCCCAGTGCCCGGCAACGCGTCTGTATGACGCCATCGCTCGGCTAAGAGCATTGTGTTCCATCGGCACGATGACTGATGACCGCGATGTGCGGATGATCACCTCGTGGTGTCACGAAACCGAAAAGGAGCTTGGAGCGGCGGAAGGCGCGATCAACGCGATGGCGGCGATGGCCTCGTTCTTTGAGCCCTCACATCTGACGGCGCTGGCTACATGGCTGGCCGGACAACCACGGCCACCCTGTACGGCCCTCGCGGACGGTCAATCGCTCACCGTCCATGAACCGGGGGGCAATGCCGTGTCTCTCGCTCCTCCCACCTGATCGAAAGATCGCCCAAGCGCCGAAGTGGGGTACAATTTCAGCAATGCGTGTTCAGCATCTTTTCTACTCCACTACCGTGGAGCGGCAGACCCTTCATCGGCGCATCACACCGACGGAACCCCAGCGAGCCCAGCAGCAAGAGCGCTGGCAGGATGTCCGCGACTACCTCGTGAATGATCTTGCTGAGAAGACGGGCTATGCGATCTCTTCGTGGCTCCAAGGTTCATATAAGTTCGGCACTCAAATCCGACCGGCGAAGCTGGGCGACGAGTTCGATATCGACCTTGGTATCTACTTCAACTGGCCCGGCGCAGCCGACGCGACCGGTGAAGATCCTCAGGCCCTGAAAACGCGCGTCCAGGAATCCCTCGCAGCCTATGCGGCCGAGGCGGAAGACGACGTAAAAGAAGTGGTCCAGCCCCCGAAGGAGCGCTGTTCTCGCATACGCTTCTCCGGCGACTTCCATATCGACGTGCCCTCCTATCATCTCGATCCGAACCGCGACGCGCGCGAGCTCGCGACCGAAACCAAAGGCTGGGAAGTCAGCGACCCCAAGGCGCTCTATGTCTGGTTCCAGCAGCTCTTCGCCGACGACGACACCGCGCAGGTGCGGCGTCTCACTCGGTACGTGAAGATGTGGGCTGCGCTGAAGCTGGAGGAGCGGCCCGCCTCTGTCTTGCTGACGGTTCTTGTCGCCGAGGCTTATCTTCGGCTCGCCGACCGAGAGGTGGAGACTGATGACTTTGCATTAGGAAATCTCGCGACTGCCATCCTTGGTCGCCTCGCCGCTGACGCAGTGGTCGAGAACCCAGTGAACCGCCGTGAGAACCTCAATCGAATGTCGGCAGAAGCCACGCAGGCGTTTCTGGAGGGTCTTCGAAGTCTGATCGGCATTGCCAATGCAGCGCTTGCCGCGCCCACCGAAACCAATGCGGCATTCATCTGGACGCTTGCCTTCGACCACTTCTTTCCCGCGCCGACCGAGCAGGCCGCAGCCAGTAATGCGCTGGTCCCCGTCATGTTCGAGCCGCAGGTGAGTGTTGAAGCGCGTCCGGAAGGTAGTGCGGCGGTGATGCGAGGCATCAACTCCATCGGCCCAATCCCGAAAAAGTGCGCCATCACCTTCACGCTCGACAACGTCCATCAGGTACCCGCCGGAGCGCAGGTTCGCTGGATCGTTCGGAATGAGGGGGAAGAGGCCGAGCTCACAAACGATATGGGTCACGTGAGCACTTCAGGTGCCGTCGCCACCGAGAACGCCGCCTATCGCGGAACGCACCACATGGATGTGGTGATTGTGTCTGCCTTGGGCGCCGTGTTGGGCTTCCGCCGGGTGCCGGTCCAGATTTCGGGAGCGGTAATACCGCCCCGCAATCCGAAGCGGCCCGGCTATACACGGTTCAGGGGACGGCGTTGATATGACACTGGACGACGGACAAAAGGTCGATGTGCTCCTTGCCGCTCTTGAAGAGCGGTACCAAGCCCTGCGCACGATCCGCGAGCGTGTTCAGAGCATCGGGATTTGGGCGCTTGGCTTGCTGGTGGGAGCCGGTGGCTGGCTCATCCAGGCGGAAGACAATCTGAGCTGTCCCGAACGGGTTATTGCTCTGTTGGGGCTCGCCGGGGCCGTTCTCACCCTGCGGCTGGTTTATCTCGCCGATCTGCAGAAGGGGTTCGCCGCTCAACAGCGAACCGCGGCCAAACTGGAGGCCGCGCTAGGCCTCTACGAAGTGGGCGTCTTCGACCGCGCGGACGTTCCGATCTACCCTGCAAGTTGGGCTAACGCCGGCGACGAAAAGGGCAGCGGTCGCTTCTTCGCATCCACCTACGCGCTGCTGTACGTTGGAGCGGCCTTCTTGGGGGTCGTGATCCTCTTTTCCTGAGCCAAGGCTAGGACCTGAAGGGCACGTCCGACAGCTTCACATCGGTGTCGGCGTAGCCCTTCTTGTCGAGATACATCCGCAGGCTCCGCTGGGTGAGCTCTTGATCCCGTCCCGGTCCGATGGTCACCGAAAGGATCGGAAGCTTGGTCGCCCCTCCAGGGACAAGTTTGAGGTACGGCACGAGCACATTGCCCGCCGCTCGGAAGCAGACGTCGTCCCTCACCGTCTCGTGCTGTAACACGTATCTGAGCTCTCTCTCGTCGTGGAAGCCATAGTGCTTGAACTGCGGCAACAGGAGACAGATTGCCTTGTAGGCAGCTGTATCTTTTTCGGCCTTGGAGAGACCGACCAAACCTTCAAACGCAACGAGTGCTTCCAGCTCTGCCTTGAGGGCTTCGCTCATTTTCGTAGCGGTGCTGATGTTCCCGTAAATGACGGGGTAGAGGCTCGCCTTTGATTTCGTCATCAAGGCCGAAAGGGCTTTCCGGTCGAAGGTCAAAGAGACCCCTTGCTCCCGACCTCCGTAGCCGCGCCACTGGCTCAGCACATCCGCGCTGCTACAGAAGCAGACGGCGTAAGTGTTGGGAACCAGACCCTCGCCGAGCGATTGCGCAGCGTGCTTGAGAGCGTCATGCCAAGACTTGTGATTTGGGGTCTTTGTAAACGAACGAATGGCCTCCAACGAAGCTTCAAGACCGTGCTGGAGCTCGCGCCTATCGTTTAGAAACGACACGTTCGAAGCCCACATCTGCCCGCTCTCCACCATGCCCATAAGGCCGGTCAGATTGGTGTAATGAGAAATGCGGGTCGGGATGACCGGTTGGCCATTCTTCGTCAGTTTTAACGCCATCAAGTTTCTCGCCAACCTAGCTCGAATGCACAGTGATGTGGCCCCGACAGAGCCGAGGCAAGCCAGCTCGCCAATAAGTAGTGCCAATAGCTCAGGTTCAGCTAGACTGTGGGCATGACGGACAGCGATCTCGCCAGTCAGGCAGTCGAACCCCAGACCATTTGGGACGCTCTAGACCTGCTTGGGGACGTCAGGGACTTCAGGGACATTGATTACGTCTATTGCGGCATCCTCGAAGTGCGCACACACGCTCCGCAGAAGACGCACGAACTCGTCTCGCTTTGGCATCTGATCCATGGCCTCAACGAGTGCGCACAATACCCCGGTTCGATCCTCGTCCCAGTCCGCCAGCAGACTAGGACAGGCGTTCATCTTGGCCACTTCCACGAACGGAATTGCGGCCTGAATGCTGAGTTTTTTGCCCGCCAGAGTGGGGTTCGATCCGACCAATTTCAGGATCATCCGTTTTTCCTCCCCGTTCGCGCGCGAAAACCAATCCGCGGCCTGATTGCTGGCTCTCAGGAGATCGCGGAGGGGTTCGATCCCTATTCCGGGTAGCTGAGCGGTCCTCAATCGAGCGGCGATCTCATGGCGTTCGGCGTCCAGACGTCCACGTTGGGCAGAGAACTGAGCGTCCGTCAGCTGGCCGCGCAGTTTCAATGTGGTGAGCTCGTCGGCCTGCCGTTCAACGTCGCGGAGCGCCGCTTCGAGGGTGGCGCGATGGCCGGTGTTCAGACGGGCCAGTTCGTGGTCCCGTCGTTCGAACCACGACAGGATCTGGTCGTGCAGACCCGGCTCCATCTGGAGCGGGCGGAGGAAGTCGAGGATCTGGGTGTCGAGAGCCTTGGCCTCGACCGACGGCTCCGGGCAGCGGTCGCCGAGTTTACGACGGGCGCAGTGATAGTAGAGGTAGCGGCGGGCGCGCTTCTGCTTGTGCTCGGCGGTGACGGCCCGGCCGCATCGGCCGCATTGGATTAGCCCGCGATAGGGCACCTCCAGCGTTGGGGGCATCGAAGCTGGCCAGCGTAGCGCCGCTTGCAGCCGCTCGAAGGTCTCAAGCCGCACGGCCGGCGGATGTTTGCCCGGCCAGGTGCGGCCGTCCCAGACGATGACGCCCGCATAGAACGGGTCCGTGACGATGCGGTGGGCGGTGCTGTCCGGCAAGGGAACACCGCGTTTCCCGTGGACGGGCGGGGTGACAAAGCCCCACTGCTCACGCGCGACCCGAGCCGCTTCGCGGATGCTGCATTCCCGGTTGGCGACAAGTTGGAACAGGCCCTCGATCAGTGGGAAATAGACCGGGTCTGGCACGATGGTGCGGGTTGCCCGGTCGTTGCGGTAGCCGAGCGGCGCGCGGTTGGGCCGCCAGCCGTTCTCGAGCTTGGTGCGGTTGCCGCGTTTGACGTTTTCGGAGAGAGCGTCGGAATAGTATTTCGACTGGCCGAACATGATCTGCAGCATGAACTTGCCCTGCGAGTTGTTCTCGAAGGTGTAGGTCGAGAATTTCAGGTCCTTGAGCACGCCGCGATCGAGCAGATAGATCAGCCTTCCACCGTCGATGGAGTTGCGCGCCAGACGGTCGGGAGCCCAGGTGGCGATGCCCTCGGCCTCGCCGGTTTCAATGCGCGCGACCATGGCGTCGAAGCGGGGCCGCCCCGGCGTCATGGCGCTGCGCGACTCCTCGATGATCTCCACCACCTCCGCTCCGGGTACGGCCCGCACCAGCCGCTCGATCTCGCGGCGCTGGGACTCGATGGACAGGACCTGACGGTCCTCGGCCTCGGAGGATTTCCGGCAGTAGAGAAAATATTTCATAGGGAGAGGGATGTCCCTGACATCCCCGATCTCCCCAATCGGGGAGGCTCTCGGGTCGTATCAGGACGAATTGGGATTCTAGGGCGCCGGGGCGTTTCGCGCGACTCGGCCAAGGGGACAGCCGCGCGATCAGCCCAGACATTGGAGCCCGGGCGCGCTCGCTGCGCACGGCGGATGTCCGCCCTCGCCGGGGCCGCCCGGAGCAGGGGAGGGCCGCCTTTTCAACGGCCCTCCCACCCCGGTTACTCCGGAGCGGTCCCGGACCGACGGAGCAACGGCGGTAGCCACCCCGTGCCTTGCAGCAGGGTTTCAGCCGCCTCGGCCATGTCCTCCTTGCGGAGACTGTCGAGCCGGGCCGCCGCCTCGGGTGACACCCCCTCGGCCACGGCCTCGACGATCAGGGCCTTGGTGACGCGGCCGAAATAGCTCCCGACGGTCGGGCTCCAGTAGCGGCCCATGTCGAGATCGACGAGGTCGGCGAGCGCTCCGGCGTGGGTCAACGCCTGTCGGGAGGTCCCGACCCGCTGGACGGCGTTGACGCTGAGCGACACGACATGGGCGAACAGGGCCAGTCGTCCTTCGTCGGGCAGGGCCTGCAAGGTCGCCATCAGGGCCTCGGGGTCGTCCGGAAGCTGGCCCGCCCACAGCGCGTGCCGGGCCTCCAGCGACCGGCCCGCCGCCGTATCCGCAAGACCTTCGGCATGTCCGTCCAGCGCGAGGGTTGAGACCCGCAGATCGAGGCAGGTATCGCGTCCGCGATAGAAGGTCCGCAGGGTCAGAGCGTGCAGGGCGGCCAGGAAGGCGACCAGCGGCTGTTCGGCCAAGGCGTCGCGCAGCGCCGCCGTCCGGTGGGCGGTGAGGTCGGCGACCAGCCGTTCCGACAGAGTCTTGCGGGTCTCGGTCCGGTCGGCGTTGTCCGTGTCGGCGTCGCGTTCGCCGTCTCCGCTCGTATCCCCTCCGGCGTCCGGTTCGTTCTCCGGCAGAGCCTCGTCTTCTGCTCGGATGAAGCCGCGCTCGATGCGCACGCCCTCGTGCGCGAGGACCGCGAACAGGCCGCCGCGCGCCACCGCGTCCGGGTCGTATTGGTCCGGACAGGCGCTGGAGAGTTCGGCGTCGAGCACCTCCAGACGGGCGTCCTGTTCTTCGGACAGGTTGTCGTCGCCACAGGCGGCGACGATGGCGTCATACTCCTCGGCGAGGGTCTCCAGCCGGGCCTTGGTTTCGGAGTCCGGTTCGACGGCGTGCGGATAGACACGGCGGCAGCCGTGATCGTACGGGAACTCCAGCCGCCCCTCAGCCCAGAGCCAGCCTTCTGCGGCGCGCACGGCTTCCGCCTCGTCTGTGAGCTTCTCCAGCGCGAGCCGGTCGAGCAGGACCGCGTCCTCGAACCAGCCTTGCCCGTCCTCGCTGAACAGGTCGCGCCGGACCCGCCCGCCCGCCGCCTCATAGGCCTCGACGCCGACGTAGCGGGCGCGGCGGTCGGACGTTTCGACCTCGTGCTCGGTCATCATCTTGCGAATGAAGGCGGGGGAGCGGTTGTAGGACAGGTCGGCAAACACCTGTTCCTGCCGGGTGTGGTCCTCGCTGACGGCGAAGGCCATCAACTGGTCGAGCGTGAGGGCCTCGGCCCGGTAGGCGGCCATAAGCTGCGGACTGACCGCCCCGAGCCGCATGCGCCGCCGCACCAAGGCGGGCGAGACGCCGAAGCGCGCCCCAATCTCTTCGCCGCTCCAGCCCTTGCCTTCGGCCAGATCGCGGAAGGCCTCGAACTGGTCTGCGGGATGCATGGTGAAACGAGTGACGTTTTCGTCGAGACTGATCTCGAACGCGTCGTGGGCGGTGTCGATCACGCAGCGGATGGGTTGGGTCTTCTTGATCTCCTTGCGCTTGGCGCGGAGGAGTTGCGACAGGCGACGGCCCTCGCCGATGGTGACGAGATAAAAGCCAGTCGACTGGCCGTCGGCGTCCAGTTCCGGCTCAACCACGGGCGGTTGAAGGATGCCCTTCTCTCTGGTGCTGGCGGCCAGCGCCTCGATATCGGCGGCGGCATGCGGGGTCCGACGCGCATTGCGCGGCGACTTCTTGAGGCGGTTGAGGGGAATGAAGGCGACGGTCCCGTGCTCCGAGACGGCTGCTTTGGCGATGTTGGGTTCAAATGCGGCAGTCATGGTCTTGTCTCCTAAGGGTTGGGGTGCAGGCGAAGTCCGCCTGCACCCCTGCCCGTCGGCGAGACCTGGGGTAGCAAGGGCCAGGGCGGACCGCGGGGAGGGGGATCACCCGGTCTGCACGGAGCGAAGCGGAGGAAGACCGGGGAAACCCCGCGGTCCGGCGGCGCAGCCGCGCACCCTGGCGCGCGCGAGGGACGGAGTCCCTTAGCCCTGAGGGAGGCGGACCCATCCGCGCCTGGCTGGCGGCGCGGCGCTGTCCACAGGCTCGGCCTTGACGCGGCGTGGTGCGCGCTATGCTGAAGGGGGCCTGTCTCGAAAGACTCTCCACGCGACCTCTGCCCGTCTTTCCGCTCGCCCCGCGGGGCGTAGGCTTATGGTCATGACCGATCGCGATAAGGGACCGACGCCGACCGTCTCGCGTGTTCTGCCCGATGGCCGACTGGTTGAGCTGCTCTATGACCCCGATCGGCGCGTCACCGCCTTGGCGGTCGGCGGCCCGGACAGCGAGGCCGGCATCCATGACAGCTTCGATCTCGCCGACGGCGAACGGCTCATCCCCTATGCGGCCGACAATAATCTGATCGCCACAGGGTGCGTCCTGTTGCCGTCAGAGGTCGGAGGATTCACCACACAGGCGGAGTTGATCGGGCAGCTTCAAGCCTTCCTGCACCGCTATGTCGATCTGTCGCCCGTGTTCGAAGAGATCGCCGCACATTATGTGCTGCTCAGCTGGGTCTATGACGCCTTCAGTGAGCTGCCATATTTGCGGCTCCGAGGGGACTACGGCACCGGCAAGACCCGGGCCCTGCTCGCGATCGGCGCGCTCTGCTACAAGCCCTTCTTCGCCTCGGGCGCCTCGACGGTGTCACCGATCTTCCATGTGCTGGACGCCTTCGGCGGCACGCTGGTGCTCGACGAGGCCGACTTCCGCTTCTCCGACGCCACAGCGCCGCTGAGCAAGATACTGAACAACGGCAATGTCGCCGGCCTGCCCGTGCTTCGCACCATGACAAACCGTCACAAAGAGCTCAATCCGCGCGCCTTCCGCGTCTATGGCCCCAAGCTGGTCGCCATGCGTCACAGCTTTGCCGACCGGGCCCTCGAAAGCCGTTTCCTAACGGAGGAGACTGGTCAGCGGCCGCTGCGCCCCGATATCCCGATCCAGCTCCCGCCGGAACTGCACGCGGAAGCCCGAATTTTGCGCAATAGCCTGTTGGCCTGGCGTCTGGCGCAGCGGTCCAAGGTTCGCACGGACGCGACCCGTCAGGCCGTTGGAGTCGAACCCCGTCTCAACCAGACGGCCTTGTCGCTGCTGTCCTTGATGGAGGAGCCGGCAGTGCGTGACCGAGTTCATTCTGAACTGGCCCGCGAACAGGCGCGGTTAAGCGAGGAGCGCGCCGCCTCGCCCGAAGGGCGGATGGTTCGGGCGCTGGCCGAGCTGTTCGCCGACCCTTCCAGGGGCCGGATCGCCGTATCCGCCGTCGCCGAGGCCTTCAATCGAACGGAGGGCGATCCGGGCCGCGCCCCAGTTAGCGCGCGGTGGGTCGGCTGGCAGTTGCGTGAACGGCTCAAACTGACCGCCGTCAAATCCAACGGCGTCTTCGTGCTGCCCGAGGGCGAACGCGCCAAGGTCGATGCCTTGGCCGTTCGCTACGGGGTCTCGACCGGTCAACGCGCGGCTTGAGCGCGTGACCCTGCGAGGGTCGCGGCCTCGGTGCGAGCCGGTCTCTAGGGACCGCAGACTGCCGTCTACAGGCCCCCCGCCATTCGGGGAATCCTATGGAGACGATCCCACTACGGATCAAAAGCCTAACGCCTCCGTCCATGTCCTACCGCAACTATCTCAGCCTGCATCGCAAGCGTTGGGCCCTGTCTCAACGCGAACTGGCCCAGCTCCTCGGCCATGCCTCGCGCAGTGTCGTATCCCGGCTGGAGCTGGGCCACGGCCGGCCAAGCCTGTCGTTCGCCATTCGCTGCGAAGCGGTGTTTGGCGTGTCTTCGGCCGAACTCTTCCCGGATCTGTTCGAGGAAAACCACGACGCGGTGATGCGCCACGCAGCACACCTGGACCTCCAGGTGCGGGGCCGCACAGACACTGGTTCCGCCCGCAAACGGGCCCTGCTCCTCGAAATCGTCGGCCGCGTGCCTAATCCCGACATTGTATGATCGCGGCCTGTGAGGGCCGGAGCCGTGTAATGGGCTTCCATCCGACCACGCGCGGCTTCGGATGGGTGGTGTTCGAAGGGCCATTCCGGCCGATCGACTGGGGCTTGGTCTCCGCTCGACATGACAAGAACGCGACCTGTCTCAAGCGGCTAGATGCACTGCTCGTCCGGTTCGCGCCCGAAGTCCTCGTACTGGAGGCCTATGGCCGGGATAGCAGTCGACGGGCGCGGCGCATCGCCCGTCTCGGCGCCTCAGTACGGCGTGCGGCCGACCTGCGAGGGGTAGAGACCGCCGTCTACAATCGAGCCCAGGTCCGGGAAGCCTTCGCCGATATCGGAGCGAAAACCCGTCGCGAGATCGCAGAGGCCGTGGCCCGACATCTGGAAGCATTTCGTCACCGTCTGCCTCCGCCCCGGAAGCCTTGGGACAGCGAGGACGCCCGTGAGGCTCTATTCGCGGCCGCCGCAGTGGTTCTGACGCACCAACGGCTTGGCGACTAGGCGGGCCTCCGCGGTTCAATAGCTTGGCACCTGTTCCGTGACGTCGGAGCGAACAGGAAATCGGTGCCTAATCAGTGCCAAAATTGCGAGAGATCGGCGCTCTCTCGGCTAAGACATTGAAACGATGGTGGGTGATGTAGGGTTCGAACCTACGACCCGCTGATTAAGAGTCAGCTGCTCTACCAACTGAGCTAATCACCCGGACCATGCGTCTGGCCGGCGCCTCGCGAGATGTGCGCCGGTCGCCCCGGTCCGGCGCCGGCCGGTTTCGGGGAGGGGGCGTAACTAGTGGGAATGCCGCCCCGGTGCAAGGGGTTTCGATCTGCGTTCCGGTTTGTCGCGGGACGGGCTAGGCTTGCGCCGGAATCAGCCGGCGGCGACGGGGAGACGAGGCATATGGCGCTCAGGGACCTGTCCGGGGCGGTCGATTTCGCCGTGCTGGAGCGGATGACCGGCGGCGACGACGCCATCACCGAGGAGGTGCTGGGCCTGTTCGCCCAGCAGGCGGCGATGTGGTCGCCGCTGCTGGACGTGCGCGAGGACGGCTGGCGCGACGGCGTCCACACCATCCGGGGCGCCGCGGCGGGCATCGGCGCGGCGACGCTGGCCGAGGCCTGCCAGACCGCCGAGGCGTCGGACAAGGCCGGGGCCCCGCCGCTGCTGGACCGGGTGCGGGACGCGCTGGAAATCGCCCTGGCCGATGTGGCGGCCTATCGACACGCGCTGATGCTGAGGTCCTTGCGGGCCTAGGCGCGGGTCCGGTCCCAGACCCCGAACTCATGGGCGATGCAGCGGTCGATCAGGGTGCGCCAGACGGGCTCGGCGATGGCCGGCGACAGGCCGGCGGGACCGGCGGCGGCCAGAACCTTGGCGACAACGTCCTCGATGCGGGCCTCGTCATGCACCACCGAACGGTCCGGCTTGATGCGGGCGGCGGCGTCCATATAGCGCTGGCGCTCGGCCAGAAGCTGGACGAGGGCGCGGTCGAGGGCGTCGACGCCCTGGCGAACCTCGGCCATGGAGCCGCAGGCCTCCGGCGCGGTGCGCGGATCGATCGTGACGCTATCCGACAAAGGCGCGCTCCAGCACATAGTCGCCCGGCTCGGCGTTCGAGCCCTCCTTCATGCCGAAGGTTTCGAGCAGTTCTCCGGCTTCCTTGATCATCGCCATGGAGCCGCACAGCATGACCCGGTCGCGTTCCGGCGAGAAGCCGTGCGGCAGGCCGAGATCATCGAACAGGGCGCCCGACCTGATGCGGTCGGTGATCCGGCCGGGGTGTTCGAACGGTTCACGGGTGACGGTGGGATAGTAGGTCAGCCGGGCCTTCGCCTCCTCGCCGATCAAGGGGTCGTCGTGGATGCCCGAGGTCAGGAAGTCGCGATAGGTCAGGTCGGCGATCTGGCGCACTGTGTGGCAGACCACGACATGGCCGAAGCGGCTGTAGGTGTCGGGATCGCGAACCACGCTCAGCCAGGGCGCCAGGCCGGTGCCGGTCCCGATCAGCCACAGCCGCTCGCCGCCGGTCAGGGCGTCCAGCACCAGGGTGCCGGTCGGCTTCTTGCCCATCAGCACGGTGTCGCCGGGCTGGATCTTCTGCAGGCGCGAGGTCAGGGGGCCGTCCGGGACCTTGATGGACAGGAACTCCAACTCCTCGGCCCAGCCGGGGCTGGCGATGGAATAGGCCCGAAGGATCGGCTTGCCGCCATCCTCGCCCGGCAGGCCGATCATCACGAACTCGCCCGAGCGGAAGCGGAAATCCTCCGGGCGCGCGATGGCGAAGCTGAACAGGCGGTCGGTCCAGTGGCGCACCCACAGCACTTCCAGCTCATGGAAGGCGGAGGCTTTCGCGGGCGGCGGGGAGGCGGCGACGTCGGTCATTACGGGCTTCTTAGGGGGAGACAGGGCGAGGGGGAAGAGATGCGGTGTCGCGCCGGACAGGTCCGGCCGGCGTCCGCCCCGAAGCTGTCTTCCCGCCCCTGATCATCGCGTCCCTTTTCGCCCCCGACGGCGCCTTCCCGCCCCTCGTTGCGACCGCGTTCGGGCCGCGCCCGCCGGCCTGCGACCGAAGCTGACGTAGCGATGTGCCTCTATGTGAAACGTCCACGGGGACAGGGGATTTTGACGGTTCGGGATACATCACGGCATCGGCGTCCGGGGGGGCGGGCGGGCCCGGCGACGACCGGCCGGTCGGTCGCCCGATGGCGCGACAATTTTCCGGCTCCATGGTGGACTCCCGACCCCTGCGCCCATGCGGAATCGGGGATGACGACGGCTGAATCTCCCTCTAGCGTCCGCGCCATGCGCAACAAACTCCTCGCCTCCACCCTGTTTCTCGCGGCCTTGTCGCCGTTCACCGCCGCCATGGCGCAAACGCCGGACCCGGCGGTCCTGACGCCCGAGCGGGTGTTCGCCAACCCGTCGCTGGCCGGGCCGGTGGCGCGCGGCGTGAGCCTGTCGCCCGACGGCGAGCTGGTCGCCTTCCTGCGCTCGCGCGAGGACGATGTCGACGTGCTGGACCTGTGGGCCGCACCGACCGGCGAGGGCGAGCCGTTCAAGCTGATCGACGCCCGGGCCCTCGTGCCCGACGCCGGCGAACTGTCCGAGGCCGAGAAGGCGCGGCGCGAGCGGATGCGGATCAGCCAGCGCGGCGTGGTCGAATATTCGTGGGACCAGCAGGGGCGTTACATCCTCGCGCCGCTGGAAGGCGACATCTTCCTGGCCGAGCGTGAGGGCGGCGCCATCCGCCGCCTGACCGAGACCGAGGCCGACGAGATCGACGCCAAGGTCTCGCCCCGGGGCAATTTCGTCTCCTTCGTGCGCGACCAGGATCTGGTCGTGCTGGCGCTGGACGGCGATCGCGAGACGGCGATCACCACCGACGGCGAAGGCCTGGTCAGCTGGGCCACGGCCGAGTTCATCGCCCAGGAGGAGATGGATCGCGACACCGGCTACTGGTGGAGCCCGGACGAACGCTACATCGCCCTGCAGCGGACCGACGAGAGCACGGTCGACGTCATCCCGCGGCTGGACATCACCGGCGGCGGGGCCCGGGTGATCGAGCAGCGCTATCCGCGCGCCGGCCGGCCCAATGCGGTGGTCGAACTGTATGTCCACGACCGTGAGACCGGCCAGCGGACCAGGGTCGATCTGGGCGCTGACGCCGACATCTACCTGGCCCGTGTCGACTGGTCGGTCGACGGCCGCACCCTCTATGTCCAGCGCCAGTCGCGGGACCAGAAGACCCTGGACCTGCTGAGCGTGGATCCGGCCACCGGCGTCTCACGGGTGATCCTGACCCGGACTTCGGACGCCTGGGTGCCGCTGAACCATGACTTCCGGGCGCTGGACGACGGCCGCTTCATCTGGTCGTCGGAAGAGACGGGCTGGAAGCACCTGTATCTCTACGAGCGCGACGGGACGCTGGTCCGGCCGATCACCTACGGCCCCTGGCCGGTGAAGAGCCTGAACGGCGTCAACCAGCAGACCGGCGAGGTCTTCTTCACCGCCTCCTTCGGCTATGCCGAACGGCCCGAGGGCGTCACCGGCGGGCACAGCGCCTGTCCGCTGCCCGGCGGCCAGGTGACGATGTGCGACGTCCAGGGCGAGCGGCCGACGATCCAGCGCCTCTGGCGCGCCTCGCTGAACGAACTGCGCCAGGCGACGCCGGTGACCAGCGACGGCGGCTGGTGGTCGGCCTCGATGAACAAGACCGGCACCGCCTTCGTCGGCAACTACACCGATCTGGACACGCCGATGCAGTCAGGCCTGTACCGGGCCGACGGGACCTTCGTGCGCTGGATCGAGGAGAACCGGCTCGACGCCGGTCACCCGATCCATCCCTATGTTTCGCGCCGCGGCGAGGTGACCTTCGGCACGCTGGACAGCCATGGCGAAATGCTCGTCTGGCAGATGACCACCCCGCCGGGCTTCGATCCGTCGAAACAGTATCCGGTGGTCATGCAGGTCTATGGCGGACCGTCGGGCGGCGGCGTGCGCCGGGCCTGGCAGGGCGCGACCAATCAACTGTTGACCGAAGCCGGCTACATCGTCTTCCGGCTCGATAACCGCGGCGAGGGCGACCGCTCGGCGGCGTTCAAACAGGCCCTCTATCTGAAGATGGGACAGCCTGAGATCGAGGATCAGGTATTGGCCACGAACTATCTGAGATCGCTGCCCTATGTGGCTGACGACCGCATCGCCATGATGGGCTGGTCCTACGGCGGTTTCATGAGCCTGATGGCCCTGACCGAGCCGGACATGGGCCTGGCCGCGGCCATCGCCGGCGCCCCCCCGACCGAATGGAGCCTGTACGACACCCACTACACCGAGCGGTTCATGTCGACGCCGGAGCTGAACCCCGAAGGCTACGCCGCCTCGGACGCCATTCCGCGCCTGCCGAACCTGACCGGCCGGCTGCTGCTGATGCACGGTATGGCCGACGACAACGTCATCCTCGAAAACTCCACGCGGGTCATCGACGCGCTGCAGGCCTCGTCCATTCCCTTCGAGCTGATGCTCTACCCCGGCCAGCGCCACGGCGTCCGGGGCAATGAAAGGCAACTGCAGCAATGGCGGACCTATCTGGACTTCCTCGACCGCACGATCGGCTCGCGGGCGCCCGCCGCGCAGGACTGATTCCGGCTCAAGGGCGGAGGGTTCGCTCGGGCCCGCCGCTCCCGCCGGTGCAACCTTCGACCTCGACCGGCGATTGAGCCGCGATGGAGAAGCTGTTCATCAAATTCGCCACCGCCACCGCCAAGGTGGCCGGCAAGCCCTGGACCTTCATCGCCTGTCTGGCGATCGTCCTGGCCTGGGCCCTGTCCGGGCCGGTGTTCAAATTCAGCGAGACCTGGCAGCTGGTCATCAATACCGGCACGACCATCATCACCTTCCTGATGGTGTTCCTGATCCAGAACACCCAGAACCGCGACGGGGCGGCCCTGCACGCGAAGCTGGATGAGCTGATCCACGCCGTCAGCCGCGCTGACGAACGCTTCGTGGGCATCGAGCATCTGACCGAGAAGGATCTGGACACCATCCTGTCCCAGGTCGAGGAG
>Ga0114945_10001089_pt1 | contig 17123 bp, 21 predicted proteins | sample OV2TP3_FD_87194 | JGI IMG/M metagenome (GOLD analysis project Ga0114945, IMG submission 87194) | Hot spring microbial communities from Beatty, Nevada to study Microbial Dark Matter (Phase II) - OV2 TP3 | ecosystem: Environmental > Aquatic > Thermal springs > Hot (42-90C) | place: USA: Beatty...
ATGTGCCACCCTGTTCTTTGCGGCGAAGTCATACCAAGTCAATGTAGAGCCTTCATGCACAGGAAAAACAACCCATCTCGCATGATCTTCGCCCGGCTTTACGCCTCTGTCATAAATCCTAAAATCAGCCCCAAACTTCAAAGCTGTTTTGATTATGTAGCCTCTGTTTCTTATATCTTTATAAACAGCATATCTAACCCAGAAATTCGGCTCTGATTTCTGAGCTTTCTTAAGGAAAGAATCAGAATTAATAATCTTGTTTCTAGAGTCATAAACAATCAATCTTTTCTTTTCAATCAAATACAAAGCTTCAATCAAAGAAAGCTGTACTCTTCCATCATCCAATAGCTCACCATATCTGCTTTGATTATAGAACTCTCTAGCCAAATCCGAGCTTTCTGTAAGCACTCTTTCTTTGGTAAAATATGCTTTGACAGGCTCTTTGTGTTCTTTAGCTTCTTTGTGAGCTTCTTCTTTCTTAGGAAGAGGTTCTTCCAGTTCTTCCTTTTTCTTGGATGTCATAACTATGATGAATAATGGTATAGTGGGTTGTTTAAAAAGTTAACTGAGAAAACTCTTGAGCACTTCAAAGCCCCGAGTGTAGCGAGAGCGCAGCGTGGTCGAGGATTTATGAAATAAATCCGAAGAAGTTTTCAAACCAAAAAAATTCATCCTAATATTAATTCAAATAATAAAAATATAATAAATGGTAAAATAGCAATTTCTAATAATAGGAAACTTATAATCGTTTGCGTCCAATGCCAAAATCCTTTTGAATATTTATTAAAAACTTTTTTATGTAAAATAATAGCAATTATTATTGCTGGAATTATAGACATCAGCCATAATACCGGCATTGGATTTGCAACAGTCATAGAAATAACTTATTTTACTAACTTATATATTTTTTGGTTTGAAAATTGCAATTAACAATTATATAGCGAAATAAGTCTCCAAACAAAAACTCTTATAAATCGATATTCAATACGTTCTATTATGCAGCTTACATTTTTAGGCACTTCTTCTATGGTGCCGACAAAGGAAAGGAACCAGATTGCTGTTTTCCTTAGCTACGGCTCTGAGGGAATTTTGTTTGATTGCGGCGAAGGAACTCAAAGACAATTTAAAATAGCAGGCATAAGCTTGACTAAAATAACAAAAATATTGCTTAGCCATTGGCATGGTGATCATGTTCTAGGATTGCCTGGCTTGATGCAAACATTAAGCTCAATAAATTACACCGGAACGCTTGAAATTTATGGTCCCTTTGGAACCAAGAAAAGAATGGAAAAAATGTTTGAGGCATTCGAATTCGACAAGAGATTGAATTTTAAGGTAAAAGAAGTTAAGCAAGGATTGTTTTTTGACAATAAGGATTTTCAACTAGAAGCGTATGCATTAGAGCACGGCATAGAAACTTTGGGCTACAGGTTTGTGGAAAAAGACAAGAGAAAAGTTGACATGAAAAAAGCAAGAAAATTAGGAATTCCTGAAGGGCCTTTAATCGGAAAATTGCAGCAGGGAGAATCCATTGAGTACAATAATAAAAAAATAAAGCCAGATGACGTCACTTACTTGGAAAATGGAAAAATTATCGCTTATGTTACAGATACAGTATTGTGCGACGGCTGCTACAAGACAGCAGAGAATGCAGACTTGCTTATATGCGAAGCCACTTATTCCTCAAAATTAGTTGATAAAAGCGAAGAGTACGGCCATTTGACTGCAAAGCAGGCAGGGCAACTGGCAAACAAAGCAAATGTTAAACAGCTGGCATTAGTGCATTTTAGTGCTCGCTACAAAAATACTCAAGAAATTGAGGAAGATGCTCGAGATGTTTTTGATAATGTGATTTGCGCAAAGGATTTCATGAGGATTGAGCTGTAAGATTATGGCAACAATCGAAGATTTCAACAAATTGGACATTCGAGTAGGAAGAATTGTTGATGTGGAAGATTTTCCTGAGGCTAGGAAACCTTCTTATAAGCTGAAAATTGATTTTGGCGAGGATATTGGCACAAAGAAATCATGTGCTCAATTGGTAAAAAATTACAGCCCAGAACAGCTTAAAGGAAAATTAGTTTTAGCTGTAGTAAATTTTCCTCCAAGGCAGATGGGTCCTGCAGTTTCTGAAGTTTTAACTTTGGGCCTTCATGGAGAAGACGGGGAATGTGTGTTGATTGAACCAGAGCGCGATGTCCCAATCGGCGGAAATTTATATTAAAAAAATTAATAATTATAATAAAATGTCAGTCAAAAGCAGGGGAGCCAACGCTGAAAGAGAATTATTGCATATGTTCTGGTCAAAAAAATAATAATTATAATAAAATGTCAGTCAAAAGCAAGGGAGCAAATGCTGAAAGAGAGCTGCTCCACAGATTTTGGGGTACAGGAAAATGGTGCGCCATCAGATCTGCAGGCTCAGGCTCGATGAAATATCCAGGTCCTGACTTATTGGTAGGCAATCTTGCAAGGAGAATGTCTATCGAATGCAAATCGTCAAAAAGCAATAAAATATACCTTACTAACGATGATGTCAACCAGTTAAAGGAATTCTCAAAAGTGTTTGATGCAAGGCCATGGTTCGCAGTCAGGTTCTTCAGGAAAGACTGGCTGTTTGTAAGCATAGAGGACTTAGAAAAAACGCCTAAAGGATATGTAATCGAATTGAAAGAAGCGGAACTTAAAGGGCTATCTTTCGAGGAATTGATATCATATTAAAAATAAAAATCTAATGCCTTCTTTTCATCGATCTCTCAATCTTTATTTCTTCCTTTACTATTTTATCAACAACCCTTTCTATGTGCGTCTCTATTCTAGCTATCCTTCTTTCCATCAAAACTAATATGCGTAAAGAATAGACAATAGCAGCTAAAGTTCCGATTATAATCGCAAGCGTTATTTCTTGAACTCCAAAAGCCATCCAATCACCTCAATTTTACTTTTGTAAGCTATTTATTTGGTTATTTATATAGTTTTCGAAAATCATTCTCTAACAACAGCTTTCTTGTTTGATTTCCCGCTATTCATCAATCTGACCCTTCTCAAAGTGTACTGCGCTGGATTTTTTATGCCCTTTTTGTGCAGTTCATCGCAAAGCCTGTGAACTCCAATCCCAGCCATATACATCTCGTTGTCGCAATTAGGAGGCAAAATTTTCTTGCGCATCTGCTTGTGGTACCTCAGTTGGCCAACAAGATAAACCTCTCTCAAAGGCTCTCTGTTCTTTGAATTCCATTCCTTAAGCCTTTTTTCTATCATGTCATAGTCCCATCCAATTGATGTTAGGAAATTGACCAAAATGAACAAGGCTCTTTTCCTTCCATCTTCTAAACCTTCCAAAATCAGCTTGATGCATGGAGGAAATAATTCCTCCGGAAGGGCATTTTCAGGCGCTTCAAATTCTTTTTGCCCTTGAAGCTTGACAGCCTCTTGTTTAATTCCAAAATCCAAAGCTTCCATTAGCAACTGCTGTGCCTGGTTGCTTTCAACATTGTTCTTGCCAAGAAACCTGTGCTTGCTTATCCTCACATTCTTTGGAATTGCAAACTCTTTATTAAACGACAAAACTTTGTCAGGGTTTAATGGAGTAGATACCAGTCCTGATTTTTCATGCAGAGAATATGGCATTCTATAAAGATGCCTTGAGGAAATCAGCAAAGTGTCAATATTCAAAAATGGCTCTGCATTTAATGCCCTTATTTTATTGTCATAATAAGTTATCTCACTTGCATTTTTCCCTGTTTTTTCTATAATAGAATTAAAATTGCCTTTCTCAAATTCCATAATTTTCTCTCCTAAATGCTTTTTAATCATCTCTCTTATGTAAAGAGCTATTTTTCTTGGAGCTTCTGGAAACATGTTTTTAGTTTCTCGTCCTCGAATTTTATCTGGAAATGCTTCGAATGGCACTCCAATATGAAACCCTTTGTTGCCTGAATACTTGCATGAAATTGACGTAATGTTGTGAAACTTTAATGCTTTGACGACTAAATCAGCTCCTATTTTTGAATAGTCAAATATGCCACAGTCTATGTCAATTATCAAATCCCAACCAATCCTTAATTTGTCTAGTTCTTGTTTCGTAAGGGAAGTATTAAGCTGCAACGGATTTTTCCATAATTCTTCTGATGCATGAAATGAGGTAGCGCCCTGCTTTGCAAGCTCTAGAATATCCTCTCTGTGCCGCAGAACATCAGGCCTCTTACAGAATGTATCGTTAAATTTAGCTATTACCTCTTTGTCTTTAGAATTAGCTATGATTTCTTCCTGTATGTCTGGCTTTTTGTAATAACTTAATGAAACATTGATTGGAATCATAAACCAAGGAAATTTTCGGGTTACTTAAGAATTTCTATTTTGATCACATAAAAAGGAAAAACCTTATAAAGCCACCATATTATAGAATAATATAAACAATATTTTATAATATAAAATATATTTTATAATATTCAAGATGAAGAAACCAATTAGCGCTACTATTGATGAAAATTTAATCAAATGGATTGAAAAAGAGATTATTGACAATAAGAAATATAGAAATAAATCCCATTTAATAGAAATCGCACTTGAAAAGCTAAAAGAGGAGAAGAAATAATGGCATTATTCGGAGAAACAAAACAGCCCTTCAGCTACGATATGTTGAGGGAAGGGGAAGAGACAATTTTGCTTATAGACCTAGAGCAATATCCGCATACACCTTCACTGGAAGATGATTCAGTATGTATGTCAAGAACTGTAGATATTCTTGCTGAGGCAGGCACTGTAACAAAAATTGTTTTTGCTCAGAAAAGAAACTATGAGTACGATTTTACTCAAACGCTAATGCTTCAGGAGATTGCTCGATTGTACACCCAGCTCACAAAAAAAAGAGACATTTTTAGCTATGGCAATTTGCTTGCTGATCCAAGATGCAATAGATGGGCAGCTCAATGGTATGCTGTACTTCAAAACACTATAGCAGATTTGCTTAAGAGAGATCCTATAGGAACTTATGTAGAGCTAAGAAGAACAGTAAGAGAGGAAAGAATCAAAATAGACAGATCAGTAGATCAGAGTTATAACAAATGCTCACAAAAATATATTTCAGTTTTGCAATACCTGATGGAATTAATGGAAAAAACCAGGCTAATAACAGCTTCAAAGCCTTATTTGTCTGGTTACAAGCTAAACGATCGCTCTGTTTATAGAAGGATTTTCTCTCCTGATATAAGGCCAGACTTTATGTTTACAAAGCTAATGGCATCTTATCCCCCTGAAGGGGAAGAAATTGACAGCTACACGATCGATAAGAACACTGAAGTAACAATTTTTGAGCTTCCGGATAATGTCCAGTACTTGTATCATCTAATTCCGCCAGAATTCAAATTAAGCGAAGAAAAGTACGAAATTTTAGATACAGCAAGAAAGATTATGGCTGAGCATAAGCCAACAAGACAGGAATTTATAGATCCTGAAAGAATGCGTCAGGTATTCTACAATATAGGCTCAGATCTTATTGAAGAGCTGGTTGATTATCGTAATCTAAAATTATCATCTGCAGAGATTGACGAAATGACCAAAATATTAGTAAGATATACAGTTGGATTTGGCATGATTGAGGTGCTTTTGCAGGACGAGAAGGTGCAGGATATAACAATAAACTCTCCATTGGGAGAAACTCCTATGTTCATAGTCCATCAAGATTATGCAGATTGCAAAACAAATATTATCCCAACAGCACCAGAGTCAGATTCATGGGCATCAAAGCTTAGGCTTATCTCTGGAAGGCCTTTAGACGAAGCGAATCCAATTCTTGACACAGAGCTAAGCATTCCGGGTGCAAATGCAAGAATTGCAGTTATATCGCCGCCATTAAACCCAAGTGGACTAGCCTTCGCATTCCGAAGGCACAGAGACAGGCCATGGACTTTACCTTTATTTATCCAGAATAAAATGATTAATCCTTTAGGAGCTGGTATTCTAAGCTTTTTAATTGATGGCTCAAGATCTCTTTTAGTCGCTGGCACAAGAAGTGCAGGAAAAACAAGTTTGTTAGGAGCAGTTCTCGTTGAATTAATGAGGAAATATCGTGTAATTTCCATAGAGGACACGCTCGAGCTCCCAGTTAATTCTCTTAGAAAATTAGGATATAACATACAGTCCATGAAAGTCGCAGCTGCACTGACTAAAGGCACTAGCGAAGTACCTGCAGATGAGGGAATAAGAACAACATTAAGAATGGGTGATTCAGCATTAATTATTGGAGAAATAAGAAGCAAAGAAGCTCTTGCATTATATGAAGCAATGAGGATAGGGGCATTAGCAAATGTTGTTGCAGGTACAATTCACGGTGATAGCCCATATGGCGTATTTGACAGAGTTGTTAATGACTTGCAAGTCCCGAAAACAAGTTTCAAAGCTACAGATATTATAGTTGTAGCAAATCCAGTTAGAAGCGCTGACGGCTTGCATAGATGGAGGAGAATAACCCAAATTACCGAAGTACGTAAACATTGGGAGCAAGATCCTTTAGTGGAGAAAGGATTTGTAGATTTAATGAAGTATGATTCAAGAAAAGATGTGTTGGAGGCAAGTGAGGAACTTATCAATGGCGATTCAGAAATTCTTAAAGCAATCGCTGGAAACGTTAAAGAATGGGCTGGAAATTGGGACGCTGTTTGGGACAACATACTTTTAAGGTCAAGAATAAAAGAAACTTTAGTTGACTTCTCCACAAAAAACAATATGCCAGAGCTCCTTGAAGCAGATTTTGTAATTCAAAGCAATGACCAATTCCATAAGATATCAGAAAGGATGAGGGAAGAAATAGGCTCGTTGGATTCCAAGAGAATCATTTTTGACTGGAATGAGTGGCTAAAGAGGCATGTCAAAAAAATGGATTTTCATAGCAAGTTATGAGTTTGAAGTACACATTCCACTGAGAATTAACCGTTTAAAGAAATTACAAAATAAGAATTAACAAATTCAAAAAAGAGGTGAAAGATTAATTCTATAAAATGCCATCTGAAATCGATAGACAGAAATTGCTGTCTTTAATAGAAATATACAAGAAGCACTTGGAAAAAGAACTGGGCGCAAAGATAGAAGAACGTCCAGCTAAGCCTATAACAAGAGAATATAAAGAATTTAAGGCAGAGTTCTTGCCAAAGCATCTTAGCTTATATGAAAAATTATGCAATTTTAGCGAAAAACTGTTGAAAATTAAGCCAGACCAGAAAAACATACAGGAACTTCAAGAAGCTATAAACATAACCCATCTTGACATCACTCCAGCAGGAGCGGTATCATTTTCGATCTTAATACCATTGATTGGAGCTGTAATAGGCTCCTTATTTGCGTTCTTGATTTTTCAGTCTTCATTCTTCGTTTTGATGTTTCTACTAGGAGCTCTTTTTGCGATAAAGCCCGTTGGAAAAGCGCCTGAATTCATTGCCAATAACTGGCGCCTTAAAGCAAGCAACCAGATGGTGCTTTGCATATTCTATACAGTAACTTATATGAGGCATACATCTAACCTTGAAAATGCCATAGAATTTGCGTCAGAGCACTTAGCTCCACCTTTATCTTTAGACTTAAAAAAAGTGCTTTGGGATGTAGAGACTGAAAAATATTCTTCTGTAAAAGAATCTCTAGATGTGTATCTAGAAACATGGAAGAAATGGAATATAGAGTTTATTGAGGCATTTCATTTAATAGAAAGCTCTCTGTATGAAGGTGAGGAATCGCGCAGGTTAAATGCCCTCGACAAGTCTCTTGAAGTTATTTTAGAGGAAACGTATGAAAAAATGCTGCATTATGCGCATAATCTCCAAAATCCAATTACGATGTTGCACATGCTTGGGATTATTCTTCCTATACTGGGTCTGGTTATTTTGCCGTTAGTTGTAAGCTTCATGGAAAATGTGAAATGGTATCACTTAGCTGTTATCTATAACTTCATGTTGACTGTTGTTGTATACTATATTGGAAAAAACATTCTTTCAAGAAGACCTACTGGTTATGGAGATACTGACATCTCAGAAGAAAATCCAAACTTGAAGAAATACAAGAATATTTTAATAAAAATAGGTGCCAAAGAAATTCAAATCAGCCCGTTGATAATCAGTATTTTTATTGGAGGAATTTTATTCTTCATAGGTTTAAGCCCATTATTAATGCATCTGGTAAACATTCCAGATTTTGGGTTTGGAGGTGATGACTTGACAACACCTTGCGGCCAGAAATACTGCTTATTAGAGTACAGGGTTAGTTCAACAACAAGCGAAGAAATAGGTCCATATGGGTTAGGAGCTTCAATTTTAAGTTTGTTTATACCATTAAGTTTTGGCATTGGGATTGGATTATTTTATAGACTAAGATCAAAAAATGTTTATAAGATCAGGGAAAAGGCTAAGCAGCTAGAGCTGGAGTTTGCAGCAGCTTTATTTCAGCTTGGCAATCGCCTAGGCGATAATCTTCCTGTTGAGATTGCAGTGGAAAAGGTTGCCAACGTGATGGAAGGCACTATATCAGGCAGTTTTTTTCAATTAGTGAGTTTAAATATCAGAAGACTTGGAATGAGCATAGATAAAGCAATATTTGATCCTTTGCATGGCGCTTTAGTATCTTTCCCAAGCAATTTGATCGAGAGTTCAATGAAGGTTTTGACTCAAGCAATTAAGAAAGGTCCGTTAATTGCTGCGCAGGCATTGACAAATGTTTCAAGGTATATAAAAGAAATTCATAGGGTAAATGAAAGATTAAATGACTTAATGGCTGATATTATTTCTAGTATGAAATCCCAGATTAAGTTTCTGACGCCCGCCATTGCAGGAGTAGTAATTGGAATTACTTCAATGATAACTTCCATTTTGGGAAAACTAAGCACTTCGCTTCAACAAGTTACAAGCACTGTTGGAGGAGAATCAGCAGGAGCTCCAACAGGACTTCTTGGCCTGTTCGGTGACGGAGTTCCTACGTATTACTTCCAGATTATTGTTGGTGTGTATGTAGTTCAGATAACATATATTCTAACAATTATCTCCAATGGAGTTGAAAATGGATCAGACAAATTAAATGAAAGGTACCAGCTTGGAACCAACTTGATTAGAAGCACAATGCTCTATGTTTTTATTTCAGGAGCGGTTATGATACTGTTTAACGTTATCGCCGGAAAGATTTTGGTAGTAACTTTAACAAGTTAAAAAATGGGGCAGATGGAACTTCCAGCAACTAAACAGTTGTTTTTGAATCCATGAGTGTGGAAGAACACAAATGTATTCTTTCTCCACGGTATCCGATAATCATTGCCGTGAATTTGTGAGCGAGTTCGAAACGAGTTCACTCGCATTTCACTGGCTCATAATACCGAGATACTTCAGCCGTGTGCTCTCCCAGGCTTCGCCAAATTAAGCTAATGCTTAATTTTTGAGCTACTGCCCCAATCAAAAACAACAGAACTAGTGACAATTTAAAATTGTTTCGATTTAAAAAAATCAAATTTCCTCATCATTCAAATCTTCAACATCCTCTTCTTCAACTTTGAGATCTTCAGAATTGTCATTATTGTATTTTTCGAAAGGGGCATTTGTCTTTATCGCAGCGCCTTCTTTCATTTCTGCCTTTCCCACAACCTCTAGCTTGCCCATCCTTCCTGTAGTAAGCTGCATCTCGCCCTGCCATTCATTTACATAACCGTTAATTAAATGAACTTTGTCACCTGCTTTGACAGATTCAATGTCTTCGTTCCACAAAGTAAGCTTTATGTCGCCGGTAGCATCCTTCGCTATTGCAGTTGCAACTCTCCCAAGCCTGCCAAATTTCTGAAACTCCCTAACTGAACCTACATCGATAACGTCAACAATTATATCAACATTACCTTGCTTTGGTTTTAGATCCTTAATCTCCATTTTTATTTAATTATTCGTATTCATATATAAATCTTATTACCAAAATAAAAATAATTAAAAAGAACAACACACCCCGTTTGCATATGAAAAAAATCAGGATTTGTGCCGTGCAATCTAAAGTTAATGAGAGATTTGATAAAAATATAACCAAGGTAGAACATTTTTTTAAGAAAGCAAACAGCAAAGATTGTGATATTGTTTGTTTTCCTGAAGTATTTTTAACAGGAGGCTTGTATAAAAAGGAATATGATCCGGAAATCCCATTTCTATCAAAAAAATTATTCTCAAAGCTATCTGAAAACTACAGATTATACTCCATAATGGGCAGCGTCATTGAAAAAATTGGAGATAATCTCTACAATATAAGCTATTTATTTAACGATACAGGTAGCATACTTGGAACTTACAAAAAAAATCATTTAGTTCAGAAGTCAGAAGCGCAGTATCTAAAATCTGGAATGAATATTTCAGTTTTTAGAACTAAAATTGGAAATATAGGAATTCAAATATGCAGAGATTTGCTTTACCCTGAATTAACAAGGAAACTTATGATTAAAAATGCCGACATCATATTTTGTCCGTCTTTCTGGTGTTCTAAATCATCATCTTACGATCGTATTTACAATGATAAATATTTCAAGAATAAGCTGCCAACGGAAGTTGACTCGCTTGTATCCGCGAGAGCGATAGAAAGCGAAACTGCATTTGTTTACGTAAATGCTGCTGGAACATTTAATCATGATGGGCAAAAAAATATTTTGCTTGGAAGAACCCAGATAGCTGTTCCATTTTACGGTACCATAGCCAAGCTGAATCATAATAAGGAAGGAATTCTAATAAAAGAAATTGACTTAAACATCGTAAAAGATGCCAAGAAAATTTATGATATCGAAAGTGATCTAAAGGGTTATTATAAAAATAAGTGAAACATTTATATATTATCATAATTTATCATTTCAGATGAAGTTTAGAATTATCCCTAAAAATTTATTATTTTTAAGAAGTTTTAACCTTGCAAAGTTGAATTCTGGAAAGATTGTTCAGATTATATTTTTTGATGTTATCTTTTTTGTTTCTATGCTCATCGTAAAGAATTTAGTGAGTTATTCCAACCAGATTCTCGGAGTTCCGCAAACTATTGCAGACTTTTATCTGAGACTATTTTATTCTATAGTCTATTTTCTGGCTCTTTTATTTTTATATTCTTTTTTCAAATATATTATCCTTAATTATATAAAATCTCTGTTCGATAGAACTAAGATATCATTCAAAAGGTTGGGCAAATTCTATTCGTTAAACATAATACTTATGGGAATCTTTGTATCTGTTGCATTATTTTTCAATTTCGTGCTATTCAGCATAAAAGCGCAATTCAGGCCATATGTATTTATTATGCTGGCTGTACCATTCCTGCTATTTTTTTATACTTTGACAAATTTGTCTCACTCTATTTTTTGTGAAGATAGTTCAATCAAAAATTCAATAAAAAATAGCTTATCGATCTTATTCAGAAAAATAAAAAGTTATAGGGAAATAATATCGCTAATGATTTTGCTCGGATTGATCTTATGGCTGATATTCTTAGGTGTAGGAAAATTCGTTAATACACTCGCTTCTAGGAATTATGATCTGTATTTAAGCATCTATCCTAGTTTTGAGCGCATTTCAATTGTTGTCTTTGATTTAGCTGTTTATTTTACGGTACTAATAAATAGAATTTCATTCTATGCAGTTATTAGAGAAAAATCTAGTATTAAAAATATCTAGCATTAAAAATGTTTTTTCATAATTTAAACCCGGTGCTTTTTGAATTAGGGCCTTTGCAAATAAGATACTACGGAGTATTTTATGCGCTGGGATTTATTATAGCATATTTTTTGATATACTATCTTGCAAAAGGTAAAAGATTAGAACTCACAAAAGACGATATTGCAGATTTTATTCTTTATCTCGTCATTGGCGTTGTCTTAGGTGCAAGGCTGATTTATGTTATTTTTTACAATTTTTCATACTATATGCAAAGTCCATTTGAAATACTAGCATTGTGGCATGGAGGTCTAAGTTTCCATGGAGGATTAATAGGCGCAATAGTTTCAACTTATTTATTTTGCAGGAGGAAAAAAATTGAATTCTATGAAATAGCAGATATTGCAGTTATTCCTGTTGCATTAGCCTTAGCTTTAGGAAGGATTGGTAATTTCATAAATGCAGAGCTTTATGGAAGGATTACAAATGTTAACTGGTGCATTGACTACTCGAAAAGTCAATACCTTGAAAGTATGCCAGAAGCTTGCAGACATCCTTCACAGATTTATGCCTCAATAAAAAATCTTTTTATTTTTGCTATTTTATGGTTTGTCAAGGACAAAAATCTGCCGAAAGGCTTTATGTTCTGGAGTTTTGTGACTTTATACGGCTTACTAAGGACAATTGCAGAGTTTTTCAGGCAGCCAGACGAGCAGATAGGTTTTTTATTTAATTATCTTACAATGGGACAATTGTTGAGCTTTCCGTTGTTTTTGTTAGGAGTTTATATGTTGTTCAGGTTAAAACAAAAAGATAGTAATTTATTTAAATCAATATAGATTAATACTTTTTATTTAAATCAGATGAATCAAAACTACAAGACATTTGGATATCTCCTTATTGGGCTTTCTGCCATACTTCTACTTATTTTAATCCTCGTTAAGATTAACACGGACAAGCAGGCAGCTTTTCTGTGCCAGAAATTTCATGAAAACCAGCTTGATATGAATGAGTGTCCTGTGCACCAGAATAACACTTTCTGGAGCAACACATCTTGGATGATTACTGCTGGATTTGGAATTGTAATTTTGATATTAGGCGTTGGTATTTATTTATTGTTTTTCCTTAAGCCGCTAATTGCTGAATCAAAAAAAGAATTCAAGCCAATAGATTTTTCAAAATTGGAGGACGATGAAAAAAAGATTTATGAAATAATAAGAGGCAAGAATGGATCTGCCTATCAGAGTGATTTAATAAAAGAGACAGGCTACAGCAAAGTAAGAGTTACTCGAATTCTTGATAAGCTTGAAACAAATGATATCCTCGAAAGAAGAAGAAGGGGGATGACTAATATTATTGTTCTGAAATAACTATTGAAACTAGTTTCATAATTAGTTTAAAAAGATGTTTCTAAATCCTTTCTTGCTATTAAATGTTTAAGATTTTAAAGGTGAGACCATGGATACATTTTTGAACAAAATTACGATAGGATTTATCATTGCTGTTTTACTAATCAATGGCTTTAATATCTTACAGATGCAGCAGATGATGTCCAAGAATACTGCCGTCTATCAGAATACATTAAGCAGCGTTGTTGGCTCTGCTGCAGACCAAGGGATGAAATTACAAGAGCAGCCATTAATTGATATTCTGCCAAAAGGGATCCCAAGAATATATGGAGCAGAGCTCGGAGTAAGCTATGATGATGTATCTGCCTCAAACCAGCAAAAAGCAGACGTCACAATCAATAAACTTGGAATGCTTGACCAGCAAATAAAGCTATCAGCATCAGAGAAGGAAAGATACATTGCAATTGCAAGCCAGATAAGCTGCGAGTACTGTTGCGGCGTTGAGTCAATTATATTCAAAGATGGAAGCGCTGCGTGTGGCTGTCAGCATAGTTTCGCGATGAGAGGCTTGGCTAAATATCTGATAGAAAATCATCCATCCGAGTTCCCTGATGAGCAGATTTTGGAGGAACTCAGCAAATGGAAAACCTTGTTTTTTCCTGCACAGATGTCAAAAAAAGCAAAAGTTATGGAAGCGAAAGGCATAGAGCTTAATTACATAAATCTAGCTTCAAATAAATATAAAGGTCTAGAGAATTAATCATTCTCGGACATCTTCGTATAACTCAGAGGCATAGAAAACTGAAATTTTCAGAGGGATAAAAATGGAAAATGAAAATTTAGATAAAAACAATTTGCACGAATGTTGCATGAAAAAAGACCATGGGAAAAATAACAGCCTGCACAAATATGTTCTTATAATTATGGTTGCAGCGCTTTTGCTGATGTCGGTAGTTCAATCTTTCCAGATAAACTTATTTAAAAATATGAAGCCAACTCAAAATCAAATAACAGCGAATACAGTTTCACTTGACATGACGGGCTGGACAGAAGACGAGAAAATGATGTATGAGCATCATGGTACTTTGCCGGCTAGATTGCAAGGTAATCAACAGCCAAGCTCAAACATGGTAGGTGGCTGCTGACATGAGTAGAAAATTTATTCTCGTTCTGCTGGTTTTGTTATTTTTAATCCCAGCAGTTTATGCCCACTGCCCATTATGCACCGCGGCGGTAGGAGCTGCTGCAGTCTCTGCAAAATATTACGGAATGGATTTATCTATAATAGGAATTTTTATAGGCGCATTTGGAGTTTCAACAGGATTGTGGATTGGGCTGAAAATAAAAAATTATTTTAAATTTCAATTGCCTGTGATAGTTTTATTGTCATTTTTGTTGACTGCCTTGCCTTTGCTGTACATAAGCGATGAGCACATATATCTGCCGGTTTTGTGGATAGGCTCAGCAGGCTCTTTTTTTAATAAAGTTTACTGGATAAACAAAATACTTTTTGGAGGCATTATCGGCGCATTAGCTAGCGTACTGGCTTATTTGCTGCATGTCCATGTGAAAAAAATAAGAGGCAAAGTTTTGTTTCCGTTCCAAGGGGTTGTTTTTACGATTTTATCATTGGCAATTACAAGTATGGTAATGTACTTTTCATGGAGCGCATGAGATGGATGAAGAAACGAAAAAATGGATTGTGAGAATTGAGCAAATAAAAAAAGGAGAGGTTGATTTGTCAAGGGATGAGGACTTAAGCATAGCCCTAATGAACTTGATAAGTTTGGAGGAGCATTTTTATTTCACTGCGATAAAAACCAGCAATCAGAAATATCTTGAGATGCTGAACTCAGTAAGAGACCTAAGAAAAAAGCTACTAGCAAAAATTGTCACGAATCCTGAAGGAGAAGAATGGTGCATAAGCAAGCATCTTTTGGCTTCCAGCATGAGGCTTATTGAGGTTGGAACAAAAGAGCTTGGGAAAAACGATTGCAAGGAAGCTAATTTTTTTTTTGACTCAGCCTTTAATCTTTATTCTCTCTTCTTTGCAATAAACATGAAAATGGTAGATTCTTCAAATCGTGAAAAAATTAAAGAGGCAAATGCAGGCAATGGTATTATGCAGAAATTCTCAGCTATAATCAAGAAGATAGTTGACTGCTGCAAAGAATGATCAGGATTTTGACTTGTACTTGCCTGCGCAGTGGCTGCAGCAGAATTTCATTAACTTGCCCTTTACCTTCATGATGTGTCCGCCTGAATATATCTTGCAGCCGCATGGGCATGTTGTTATTTTTGGCTCAATCGCTATATTGATTAAATCGCCGAACTTGCTGAACATCTGCTTTGTGAAATATTTTCCTTCTGTCGTTAAATAGAATGTCTTTTTATCTCTTTTTCCTATTTTATCAAATTTTATTAATTTGCTTTTTCTTAGTGTATCAAGAAACGGGTACATATTGCTTGCGCTTACCTTTCTTCCCAATTTTGATTCCAGCTCCTTAATTAAATCGTACCCGTGCTTCGGACCAGTAGCCAGAAGGCATAAAGTATAAAATTTCAGCATGTTTGTTATTTTAATCTCTGCCATGAGTGGTCAAGATTCTTATTTATATAAATATCTTTCTATTTACGATATATCCTATTTCGATATAAACAGAAAAGTTTATATATCTCCATGCATAATATATCAAAAATGGATATATTTATGGAGGAAATCGAAATGGGAAAAAGAAAAAGTAAAGGAAAAGGATGCTGTTGATTATTTTTGTTAATAAAAAATAAGGTGAGGAATTTATGGAAAATATTTGTAATTGTGGAACTAATTGCAAATGCCTACATGCGCCATTTTTTGACGAGTTAGACATAGTAGACGTTGACGATAATTTAATGGCAGAGTTTAATGAAAAATGATTAATAACCATTATAACAATAATAACAAAATCATAACAAAATCAAAGCAACTAGGTGGTCTAAAATGGAGAAACTAAGACCAAATGTAATAGCTTTGTCATTGGGAATGACAATTGTAGTTTTGTATGTAATATGCTTAGTATTAGTGGCAATTTTCCCAGTTGGTATGCTAGTGCCATTCACTAACAGCTTGATTCACAGCGTTGATTTTAGTGGCATGATGTTTAAGAGTATAACCATGACAGGCGCAATCATTGGAATTATATCATGGTTTTTGATTGCTGCAATTACAGGCTATGTCTTTGCATTTGTTTATAATTGGGTTTTGCAAAAGGTATAAGTTTATGGAAAACAACTATGACAAATACGCCCTCATAGGGCTAGGCGCAAGTGGCACGCTTTTAGGGTTTTACTTACTCATCGCTTCACTCCTAGGCGGCTTTTCTTTTGCCATTGACAACTTCATAAAATTATGGTATTGGATGATTCCTCTTGTTGTTGGATTTGGAATACAAATAGGAATGTTTTTTTACGTTAAGGATGTTATGCATGCAAAAGCAGCAGGCCAGGCAACCACATCCACAGGAATATCAGCAGCTTCTATGGTTGCATGCTGCGCACATCATATAGCTGATATAGCTCCATTTTTGGGAATTGCAGCGCTTGGATTGTTTTTGACAAAATACCAGTCTACATTTTTATTATTGGGTATTTTATCTAATATTCTTGGGATTGTGTATATGGGAAGCTTGATGCAGAAAAAATACTCAAAACAAAAAATAAAATTTGCTTTGTACTCTCTGCTTGTTTTATCAATCATAATCATTTTTGTATCATACTGGTATACATCAGCAAGAACATCAATAATAAATTCATCGTCCCAGAAAGCTAATCTGCAGACTCTGGTTAATAATCAAAATAATGTTGAATTTTCAGTCACGCCATTAAGCCAAAATGAGTTCCAGATTGTTATAAGCACCCATTCAGTTAACTTGGATTTTGATTTAACAAAGATTTCAACACTATATGATGATTTGGGAAATATTTATAAACCTGTTAAATGGGAAGGTTCTGCTCCAGGAGGGCATCATCGAGAAGGAATTTTGAAATTTCCTTCAATTAATGATAAAGCTAGTTCAATTAGGCTTATTATAACCGACAACACAGAAAGAGATTTCATTTGGAACATTGTATAATATGGCAAAAGATCCAATCTGCGGAA
>Ga0114945_10001090_pt1 | contig 17067 bp, 17 predicted proteins | sample OV2TP3_FD_87194 | JGI IMG/M metagenome (GOLD analysis project Ga0114945, IMG submission 87194) | Hot spring microbial communities from Beatty, Nevada to study Microbial Dark Matter (Phase II) - OV2 TP3 | ecosystem: Environmental > Aquatic > Thermal springs > Hot (42-90C) | place: USA: Beatty...
CAAAGCAGCGAAGCTCCTCAAGGCAACTAACCGCCTGGTGCTCACAGGAACGCCTGTGGAGAATAACACCCTTGAGCTATGGTCTCAGTTTTCGTTCATAAACCCTGGCCTCTTAGGGAACGTGGCCTATTTCAAAGACAACTTCGCAAAGGCCATAGATCGCGAGAAGGACGATGCCGCTGCGAAGTTCCTGAGGAAGCTCATCTACCCATTCATCCTGCGGCGGACGAAGGAGCAGGTAGCGAGCGAGCTCCCGCCCAAGATGGAAACGGTTCTCTACTGCGACATGGAACCCTCCCAGCGCAGGCTCTACGAGAAGTGGCGGGACTACTACCGGGCGGCGATCCTAGGCATAATCGACGAGCGGGGAATGGATCGCTCGCGGATGAAGATTCTAGAGGGGCTTATGAAACTCCGACAGATATGCTGCCATCCTCGCCTGATTGAGGGCGACTACCGGGGCTCTTCGGGCAAGTTGGAACTCATGAAGGAGATGCTAGACGAAGTCGTCTCCGAGAAGCACAAGGCGCTGGTATTTTCACAGTTTGTGAAGATGCTGCGTGTGATCCGGGATTATCTGGATGGCGCCGGGATAGCATACGAATATCTAGATGGGCGCACGCGCAACCGTCAGGAGCCAGTAGAGCATTTTCAGGGGAACCCTTCGGTTCCCATCTTCTTAATCAGTCTGAGGGCAGGGGGCACAGGCCTGAACCTGACGGCGGCTGACTACGTGATCCACATGGACCCCTGGTGGAACCCGGCGGTGGAGATACAGGCCACCGACCGGACGCACAGAATAGGCCAGACTAAGAAGGTGTTCTCCTACAAGCTGATCGCTAAAGATACGGTGGAGGAGAAGGTGCTCATGCTTCAGGAGCAGAAGCGAAAGCTGGTGAGCCAGCTCATCGCCACCGATAGCGGCTTCTTCAAAAATCTTACCCGTGAGGATGTAGGGGCGCTCTTTTCCTAAAATTCGTGAATTCAATTGGCCGCGTTTTGATAAACGTCATGGCAAAGACGAATTCGAAGTGATATATCATGCCTTTTATTTTGCGTCCGTTTAGCGAGCAGGATTACGAAGCCCTGGCGGTGATCAACAACGCTACTTATCCTGAGCATCGCACCAATGCCGAAGACTGGCGAAGCGTTGACCAGCAATTTAGTGAGGGAGGCTATATCCTACACCGCTATATGGTGGTGGAGACCGACACGCAGCAAGTCGTCGGCCTCGGTTCCATCCAACATGCTATACCGCCTATGGAGTTCCATCCGCAGAAGTTCAAAATGCACTTGATGGTTCGCCCCCAGTGGCGGCGCCGCGGCGTTGGGAATCTGATATTTGAGCACCTGATGGATGAGCTTCGGACATTGAAGGCTGTCACCGTTTGGGCTGGCACCGGTGAAGATAATGCGGATGCTCTTGCCTTCTTACAAAAGCGAGGCTTTGTGGAAATAATGCGTGGCTGGGAGTTGTGGCTGTCGGTCGCAGGGGCAAACCTTTCACAGTTCTTGCCCGTTGCGGAGCATGTTGCATCTCAAGGCATCCTCATCACTACATTAGAGGAAGAGCGAGGCCGTGACCCTGATTACCTGCGCAAGTTACACGAACTATCTAACGCTGCCTTTGCCGATGTGCCGCCTGACCGATTCAAACCTGTGCCCTTTGAAGACTTTGTGCGAGGGTTGGAACAGCCGAATATGCTGCCCGATGCTTATTTCATCGCCAAGCACGGCAATCGCTACATCGGATTCAGTAGCTTAGCGCATTGGGAAGGTACGCCAGAGCGTCTGACTCAAGAAGGGATAGGTGTGCGTCAGGAGTATCGGCGTCGTAGCGTTGGGACAGCCCTTAAAGTGAAGACAATTGAGTATGCCAGGCGGCACGGCTACAAAACCATCGCTGCTTGGGACTATAGCACTGACACTGCAATACTTGCCCTGAACGAAAAGCTGGGCTTCCGTCGTCATGCAGGCTACGTTTATATGGAAAAGAGTTTGCAAGGATAAAATGGGATGAAATACGATCCCGAAATACATCACCGGCGCAGCATACGCCTGAAGGGGTACAATTATTCGCAAGCGGGCACATATTTTGTGACTATCTGCACCCATAACCGGGAATGTATCTTCGGAACTATCTTGGATGACAAAATGCGTTTAAACGATGTAGGACAGATGGTTCAGGCGTCATGGGAACAATTGCCTCAAAGATTTCCCATCGAATTGGATGCATACGTCGTCATGCCGAACCATTTCCACGCCATCGTCATAATCGTAGGGGCACCCCTTGTGGGTGCCCCCGATCGGGCAGGCACAAGGCGGGCAGGCACAAGGCCTGCCCCTACGATGTTGGGGGACATTATTGGTGCGTTCAAATCCATCACTACCAATGAATGTATCCGAGGTGTTCGTGAATTCAACTGGCCTCATTTTGATAAACGCCTCTGGCAACGCAATTATTATGAACACGTCATCCGTAACGAAGAGGCGCTGAACCGCATCCGCGAATATATCCTTAACAACCCCCTCCGCTGGATGCTGGATCGAGAAAACCCCGAGTGCCAGGGCGAAGACGAATTTGACCGGTGGCTCGATTCTGACAGGCGGTCGAACGACGCTAGACAAGGAAGGAAAGCCAATGGCAAGGTTTAATAGTGGGCAACAAACCGTTCAATTTAACGAGCAGGTACTACAGGAGATAGTTCGGCGCATCGTGGAGGTCGCCCAGCCTGAGAAGATCATCCTCTTCGGGTCGGCGGCTCGAGGCCAGATGGGGCCCAACAGCGATGTGGATCTGCTTGTCATCAAGGGCGGCGAGTTCGACCGGAGTCATCTTGTAGGAGATATTTACATCAACCTGCATGGGGTGGGGCAAGCTGTGGATGTGATTCTGGTCACGCCGGAACAGGTAGAGCGATACCGAAACACACATTGCCTCATCATAGCACCGGCCTTGCGAGAAGGAAAGGAAGTCTATCATGGCTGAACGCTACCCGCCAGATGATCCGAGGGAGCGGTTGAACCGCGCCCGAAGTAGTCTTGCCCAGGCGAAGGTAGAGCACCCTGACGTCTATTTTGAAGACCTCTGCTTCAATGCTCAGCAGGCAGCAGAGAAGGCTATCAAGACGCTCTTTAGCTAAATAGGAGTTGATACGGATGAAATTCCTTGATTTGAAGAACATCTCGGAGCGCTACATGGAGCTGATTAACCCCTCCACGCCCGAGAAGGTGCTGGCTATCGGAAAGGTTCTGGGGCTTAAGAAGGGAAGCCGCGTCATCGACTTCGGGTGCGGCTTCGGCGAGGCACTCGCTCTCTGGGCGGAACGCTTCGGAATATCAGGAGTGGGGATCGACATCCGCCAGCACGCTTGCGACCGGGCGATGAAGAAGATGCGCGAGCGGGGGTTTTCCGATCGGATCGAAATCGTCTGTGCGAACGGGGCCGAATACCGATACGGAAAACACTCCTTCGACGTAGCCTCGTGTATAGGAGCATCTTTCATCTGGGGCGGCTACAGGCCCACCATCCGAGGCATGAAGGATGCAATCCGCACTGGCAGTAAGCTCGTCATAGGGGAGCCATACTGGCTCAGGGAGCACATTCCGCCGGAGTATGCAAAGAGTGAGCAGTCGATCCATACTGAGTATGATCTTCTAAGGATCACACGTGAGGAGGGCTTCGATTTCGAACACGTGGCTCGGGCGAGCCACGACGACTGGGATAGATACGAATCAGACAACTGGTATGGACTACTTAGGTGGATAGAGGAGAATCCGAACCATCCTGAACGAGGCGAGGTCATAGATCATCTTCATAAGAGCCAGGACGAATACCTTAGATATGGCCGCGAATACTTGGGGTGGGCAATGTACGTCTTGAACCCCGTCAGTTACTGACGGCGAAAAAGATGATGATATGAGGAGGCGCTAAAGGTGGCTGAAGAAGTTGTTAGCTGGGTGGAGGAAAGGTTAAGAGGTCAGAAGAATGAGGCAGGAGACAACCCACATCAGTGGCGAGGTAGAACCGTTTTAGGCCCTGACCCTAGCCACGAGGAGTTTCAGATGGGTGAGCAATCCCCTCTTGTCTTTGGGAAGAGCCGCGGCTATGAGGGTGGGCATGACTAGAGTATAGGTCAGAATAGTAAGAGCGCTCCCCACTCCCAACCTATCGGCTAAGGCTCCCAAGGGGGCGGCCCCTACCGCCGCCACTCCCCAGGCCAGGCCCATTATGAGGCTTGAGGCTATCCCGGCGCTACCGGGGACAAGCTCCTGGGCCATGACTACGTTGACCGGAACCGCCGATAGCAGGAAAACGCCGGCTAGGGCCAGGAAAAGATAGGATAACAGGCCTCCGCTTTTAAGAGCGGCCAGAAATAGCGGCAGTGAGACCATAGACGAATAGAGGATGACGTTTCTCCTCCCCGCTCGGTCGGAGACGTATCCCCCCAACATCCCCCCAAGGGCACCTAATAAGAGAAAGACAGAGACCGATGCCCCGCCGGCCATGAGAGAAAACCCGCGCTCTCTGAAAAAGAGGGGCAGGAATGTAGTGAACCCCACATAGACCATGCTGCGAAGGACCACGATCAGCCATATCAGAAGGAGGTGAGTAAAATTCTTTGAAATCTGCTTGGTCAGAGTGGGGTTTTCGAGAGAAACCCGGCTATCTTTTGGCGCTCGGGGAGTAAGGCGATAGAGAAAAATAGCCATGATTATCCCAGGCAGGAGAGCCCAGTAGGTCTTATCCAGGCCGAAGTTGGAAACGACGAATATTATCAGGATAGGCCCGGCCGCAAGCCCCAGATTCCCGCCTGTGGAAAATAGCGACATCCCAAGCCCCCGTCTGTCGCCCCCTGCCCTCCCAGCCATAGAAGCACCTTGCGGGTGAAAGGCGGATATGCCGACCCCCCCTAAAGTGAGGACGAGGAGAAGCATAGGATAGCTTCCTGCAAGGCCAATGAGGCTCATGAATACAGAAGCAGCTAAAAGCCCCGACACCACGAAAATGCGTGTGTGGAACCGGTCGGAAAGATAACCGAAGAGGGGCTGGGAGAGCGAGGAGATGGCGTTCGTGATGGAGGTGAGAAGACCAGCTAGGGCCAGAGATAGGCTGAATTTGTTGATGAGGAGGGGAAGGAGCGGAGAGAGAAGGCTGGCGTAGCAATCGACCATCAGATGCCCTGCCGCTACAGTTATAATCTGGCCTTTATCTGTCTTATCCATAGGCCTATATACTCTGCCTTCCATCCAGGGCCTTGATCAGTGTTACAACATCTGTGTACTCAAGGTCCCCGCCCACAGGCATACCGTGGGCGATGCGCGTTACCTTGATGCCGAGGGGCTTTATAAGCTTGGACAGGTACATGGCTGTGGCCTCTCCCTCAACGTTGGGGTTGGTGGCCACGATCACCTCACTCACAGTCTCGCCCTTGAGCCTATCTATAAGCTCCTTCACCTTTATGTCTTCCGGGCCGATCCCATCCAGTGGCGATATAACTCCTAAAAGGACATGGTAAAGCCCCTTATACTCCCTCGTTTTCTCGATTGTAGCTATGTCGTCAGGCTCCTCCACTACACAGATAATCGAGCGATCCCTCTTATCATCCTTGCAGATCCAGCAGGGGTCTTCGTCGGTCAGGTTGTTACAGATAGAGCAGTAGCCGATCTTGTTCTTGACCTCAATTATGGAGTTGGCGAGAGAGGCTGCATCTTTCTTAGACATTCGAAGGATGTGAAAGGCTAGCCTTTGGGCCATCTTGGCGCCGATTCCCGGCATCCTGTCGAACTCGCTTATGAGTCTGGCTATAGGTTCGGGGTAATAAGACATTTTCGCGATCCCTCGATCGGTAGGAGGCGTAGGGGCGACCGGCCGGTCGCTACATGGGCGAACGGAAGTTCGCCCCTACTACACTAAACCGGGGATGTTGAAGCCACCTGTCGCCTTGCTCATCTCCGAAGCCACCATCTCACGGGACTGACGGAGCGCCTCGTTGACTGCTGCAAGCACCAGGTCCTCTAACATCTCCACATCCTCTGGGTTTACTACATCTTTCTCTATCTTGATCTTTACTACCTCTTGCTGCCCGTTGGCTACCACGGTCACCATGCCTCCGCCGGCTGTGGCCTCCACCGTCTTCTTAGCCAACTCATCCTGGATCTCCATCAGCTTAGCTTGCATCTTCTGGGCCTGCTTTATGAGCGAATTCATACCCTTGGCCATACATCCTCCTTATTCTTAGAGTTTCGAGTTTAAAGTTCTCAAGTTTCAAGCTATGTTCTTATCCTTCGCCGTTGCTCAGGATGACATTACTTGTAACTTTAAACTTGCAACTTGAAACTTAGCTAACCGCTTACATTCTAAGCCTACTTGCCCGACCTTATCATATTCATCGTCTTAGCCGCCATCTCCCTGACCTGGGCTTCTGGGTCATCTATGGCTTTTTGTAACAACCGGAGGTATGTCCGGTCGCCCGATCTCCCGATTGCTGATAGAGCAGCAAGGCGGACCCTAACATCTGGGTCTTTAAGGGCTGATCCGACCACTTCTAGAGCTTCTTTACTCCCCACTGCCCCCAGTGCCTCCACTGCCCAGAGGCGGGCGGCAGGGTCCACCAGCCGGAGTCTTGTGGCTAGGCTTTTGGCCACCCTTTCTTCTCCGAAGAGTCTGGCTGCCTCGCTTCTCACTTTATCGTCCGGGTCCTTAAGGGCCCCGGACAACTGCTTAAGATGCTCTTCAACATCTATCCTCCCAAGCGCCCAGACCGAAGCCTTTCTCACCTCCGCATCGGCGTCGGAGAGAAGCTTGGCTAGGTCCTTAGTGGCGCTTTCTGCCCTGAGGGCTCCCAAGCCCTCGGCTGCGGTCCTACGCACCTGACGGCTTGAGTCTCCGAGAGAGCGTCTCAGAGCGCTTACTGCCTCCTCCCCGCCCAGAGCTCCCAGAGCCTTAGCTGCGGTCTCTCTCACCGCTGCCTCAGGATCCTTAAGGCACTCAAGAATAGGACTTATCACTCGAGGCTCCTTTAGGTGCCACAGTATATGGATGATTCGAACTTTCACCTCGGCCCTCGAAGATCTAAGGAGTTCAATCAGGGTCTCTATAGTGTTCCCGTTTCCCACGATCCGGTGGAGCGACCAAGTGGCGGTCTCGACAACCTTCGGTTCAGCATCCCCTAGAGTTGCTACCAGAGGGCCGAGCGCCTTCGGGGACTCTATCCGACCTATAGCCCACGCGGCCATCTCCCGCACCTGGGGGCTGGGGTCGGAGAGAACCTCTATCAAAAGATCTGACGAAGTCGAGCTCTCCATATCGCCCAAGATGCGGGCTGCGGCCCGGCGCACTGACTCGTCTTTATCTTTGAGCGCCCGGCCGGCTGACTTTGCCACTGCGTCCCGGATGTCTCCACCTTTGGGAATAGATATGTTCTGGAGGGCAGCGATAGCTTTGCGGCGCACGTTCGGGCTACCATCGTCCAAAGCCTTAGCCAGTGCCTCTGTAGAGCGGTCGTCGGAGAAATTCCCAAGCGCTTCCGACGCCGCACTCCTCACCTCCGGGTCGGGGTCGCCCACTGCACGGACCAGAGGCTCAAGCGCCCTTCTATCCTTAGCCTTTCCGAGGGTTATTGCGGCGTTTCGTCTGGTCGTAGGGTCGGAGCTAAGAAGGTCTTTCAGATACCCCTCCATGACCCCTTTTTTCCCCAAAGCCGACAGAGCCTTCTCACGGACCTGATCGCTCGGGTCGTCCAGGACGCCAACCAAGGCTCCGGCTGCCTTTCCATCCTCTACCTCACCCAGCACCTCTATAGCCTTCTCCCTGACTTTGGGGGCCGGATCCTTGAGTGTTCTCACAAGCTCATCCAGGGAATCTCCTTTAGGGTTCCTCCCTACAGCCTCCACCGCACTACGTCTTACTTTCTCATCCGGGTCTTTGAGAGACTTATGTATAAGCCGCCTGGCCCTCTCACCCCCTAACTTGCCCAGGAGCTCAACAACGCTCTGACGCACCCTCTCGTCCGGGTCGGCGAGGTGAACCTCAAGGACTTCGGCTACCCCCTTATCTCCTATCTCCTCCAGCGCCCAAGCGGCCCCCTTGCGGGCCATCCACCATTCGTCTTCCCTCGATAGCATTTTGACCAGAGACCCAACCGTCCTTTTGTCCTTAAGCCTTCCTAATGAGAGGGCGGCTCTGGCCCTGACCTCACGGTCCTCGTCTCTAAGCGCCAAGAGCAGAAGATCGACAGCCCTCGTGTCCCCCAGCTCGCCCAGGGCGTAGACTATGCTGGCCCGCACCTCACCGCTGGGGCTGTCGTAAGCTTCGATGAGCGCCTCGAGCGCTCTTTTGTCTTTCAGAGCGCCCAGTTTTTCGGCTGCATCTATGCGAGTGAACTGGTCCTCGCTTTTCAGAGCGGCAATAAACTGGTTCAGTTCGTTATCTGTAGCCACAGCCCTATCACCCATCCTGACTTTCTACCGGAGGCTTTCCTCCCCCCCAGCCAGGCTCACTATCTGGCCGGCGAATTCAGTGAGGGCTTTCTCAAGGATGGGGTATTTCCTCAAAGTCGTCTGGATGTCTTCTCTGTGGGAGAGTTGGCTTCTTCCAGACGAAGGAGAAGAAGCAGTAGGTTCATCCGGACGAGACTCGGAAAATGAGAAAAGCACCTCTCGGTCTTTGCCCATCATCTTCTTTATCTTATCCTCTATCAACCTTCGATTCTCGGCTTTTTCAAGCTCATCTCGGTAGAGGCCGTTTTTGAACTCGACTATAGTTTTCCCATCCTCTACCCTCAACTGGCCCCCCATGATCATAAGACGAGTTTTAAGGTCTACTCTCTCCTTCCTTATCTCCTCGATCACCGCCGTCCAGACATCGGAGGGAGCAGGGTGCGAGCTCGGTGAGAGGCCCTGAGGAGGAACGGATAGGGTCTCAGCGGCGTTTTTTTTAGAATCGCCCTCAGGCTCCATCTTGGTCTGGGTAGGTCCCCCCTCGGCTTCAAAAGGGAGCTCCAGCGCCCTAGGGCCTGCGCCCGCGAGATGCCGCTCTAGATCCGATAGCTTTTTCAGAACCTCGCTTAGGAGGATTGAGGAGTCCATCCGGGCTAGCCGGGCCGCCAAGACCTCAAGCATAGTCCGCGGCTGAGATGAACGCCATATATCGATCTCCATCTCTGATATGAGCCTTATTGCACGGAGCGTATCATCTACAGGGTATGATGAAGACTGCTTTTTAAGAATCCCCAGCTCTGATGCGGCGACCTCTAGGAGGTCCTCGCTGCCGGCGGAGGTAAGCATCAAGTTGCGGTAATGTCCCATCAGTTGCTTTACGAACTGGGCCGGGTCGTAGCCATAGTTCATAGCCCTCTCGACGACCGCAAGAGCCCTGGCAGGGTCCCGGTCTATAGCAGCTTGAGCCAGGTCGAAAATCAGCTTTTTGTCAACAAGCCCCAGTATGCTCACCACGTCGGCCTCTCCGACCCGGGCGCCGCAGTAGGAGACAAGCTTATCTAGGATGCTCTCGGCGTCCCGGAACGACCCGTCGGCGCTCATGGCTATCTCCATAGTCGCCCCGTCCTCGACGGAGAGAGACTCTGAGACGGCGACCTTTTTGAGGAGGGCGACTATATCCTTCAGTGGAGCACGCCTGAAATCGTAGCGCTGGCACCGGGAGAGCACGGTCTCAGGGAGTTTGTGGACTTCGGTGGTGGCCAGGATGAAGACCACGTGATTAGGTGGCTCCTCTAAAGTTTTTAGGAGAGCGTTGAAGGCCCCGACGGATAGCATGTGAACTTCATCGATGATATAGACTTTGTATCGGCTCTTGGCCGGGGCGTACTTTACGTTCTCCCTTAGTGCGCGTACCTCGTCCACGCTGTTGTTGGAGGCACCGTCGATCTCGATCACGTCCAGGGAGTTGCCGGAGGTGATCTCCAGGCACTGGTCGCAGGAGTTACAGAAATCGGGCGTGGGGCCAGTAGCGCAGTTTAAGGCCTTGGCCAGGATGCGGGCAGAGCTGGTCTTGCCGGTGCCGCGGGGGCCAGAGAAAAGATAGACGCTTGCTATACGGCCGCTCTTTATGGAATTGACCAGAGCGGTCGCTATGTGGCTTTGGCCGGCTATGTCTTTAAAGCTCTGCGGCCGGTACTTTCTGGCGAAAGGTTGGTGAGACAATTTTGAAGACCGCCTTCGTTTTTGGGTTGGGGCTTTTGTGGAGTACGGAGTCCTCCACGAACTACAGTCAGAAGATTTAAGGATAGTTTATTTTACGCAGGAGTGCGGATCTCAGGGGCCATGCACCCATCTTCGAACCACTGGCCCGGCCGCTAACTCAGGGCGGATGGCTCCAGCCCGGCTGCCCCACGGCACACCGAAAGGCTCACTTACCGTTGCTTCCTTCCGGACCTGGCGGGGTTGGGTGATTTCCGGTTGCGTAGGACCAGGCTTTCAACGCCGACCTTCCCAGAGGCAGACGCTAAGCCGTAGGCCCTCGGATGGGAATTCGACCCTGCTGTAGCGGATTGCAGGTTACAGGACACCGCTAACTTCCCATCTAGCATGGCCTATTAAAGTATAGCATAGAGTCGTAGAAATGTCAAGAGTAAGCTTTGAGTTATCAACGGTCAGTTATCAGGGGTCAGCCAAGAGCCGATCCCGGTCCCTGACCCCTGACGACTATAAACTTTAACGGCCATGTAGTCGATAAAGGATGTTGGAACGGGCAAACCAGAGAGGTGGCTTCATGGAAAACGTATTCCGGGGAAAGAGCGTACTGGTAACTGGAGGCACAGGCTCCATAGGGAGCGAGATCGTCCGACGTCTCTTAGGGTATGACCCTAAGGTCATACGGATCTACTCCCGAGGAGAAGCAAGCCAGTTCGATCTGCAGTATGAGCTGAAAGGCCATGCCAATCTCCGCTACCTCATAGGCGATGTGCGGGATAAAGAGAGGCTGGGGCGGGCCATGCAGGACATAGACATAGTCTTCCACGCCGCCGCCTTAAAGCACGTCCCTTCCTGTGAATACAACCCCTTCGAGGCGGTGAAGACGAACGTTCTGGGCACCCAGAACGTCATCGATGTGTCCTTAGACGAGGGGGTCGAGAAGGTGATCGCCATCAGCACCGATAAGGCAGCCAGCCCTTCTAACGTCATGGGCGCCACCAAGCTCTTAGCCGAACGACTCGTAGCCGCCAGCCATAGTTACCGAGGAGAAGGTACGTTCTTCAGTTGCGTTCGCTTCGGAAACGTCCTCGGCTCTAAGGGTTCGGTCGTCCCCCTCTTCGCAAAGCAGATACGGTCCGGCGGCCCGGTCACTGTGACCGACCCCTCCATGACCCGCTTCATGATGACGATACCCCAGGCCATAGATCTAGTCATAGAGGCGGCGGAGAGAGCACACGGAGGAGAGGTGTTCATCTTCAAGATGCCCTCCCTCCGGCTTGTTGACCTGGCAGAGGTTATGATCGAAGAGATGTCCCCGCTTTATGGGTTCGACCCGGAGGAGATAGAGATAGCGGTCATCGGTGCCCGGCCCGGCGAGAAACGCTACGAGGAACTCTTGACCGAGGAAGAGGCCTCCGCCGCTTATGAGACGGAGAGCATGTATATCCTAAACGGCAAGGGTCGAGACCTGCCCAAGGCAACCCCTCTAGCCGGACGAAGGTATCTGTCCAACGAAACCAGGCTTCTCTCAAAGGAGGAGATACGGAGACTCCTTATCGAGGGCGGGTTTATCGAGAAAGCTTCTTCTGCCAAACAGGCCAGCCCTCAGCCGGAGGCAGCTTTTGTCGTTTGATCCTCATTAACGATGAACCACTCGCGTCGAAACCCCATTGCGAAAAGTAGCATCAACCCTACCAGTGCAACCCTTACCATCATTCTGCGCCTTCTCCTTGACATTGCAGCTTTTATAGGCTATCCTAAGATCAGAAGTTGATAGTCGAACTGACCGCCGATTTCTTGAGGAGGAGATAATGACCGGAAGACGCCATACAAAGCTTGTGCGTGAGGGGGAATATGCCGCCGAAGTCGATGTTGATCTGATTGATTCTGAGGAAGGATGGCCACCCTATTTGTCCCTTGAGGATGCAGAAAAGTTGGATGATGTGAGGGAAGCTCTGCGCCAGGGAGATCTCAAAAAGGCAGGAGGGCTTGCCCGCATCTTCAAGCTCACGCCGGTTACTGTTTGATACCACATCGAGAGCGGGTTTATCGAGACGGCTTCATTGGCCGGGCAGGCTAGCCTACAGCGGTCTGGACGAGCGCAGCAGAGCCGGTTACGGCACGTTAGCGGCAGTGGGCAGAGCGCGGTGAATTTGCTTTTTCCCCACTCAAACATCGAACTGATTAATGACAACTTCACCATCAGGAAACTGAGCGATTATCTTAAGTTTACCACCCATTGCGGACAGGATCCGACGTAATGTGCTAACGTGCATGTCAGATTGATTTTCCATCTTGGATAGAGCGGCTTGATTTAAGTTAAGGGCGTCTGCTAACTGCTGCTGGGTCATCTGAAGCTTCTGCCGTAGCTCTTGTAGCGCCATCCCTATTAAAATATCCTGAGCACGGTCCTCAATCCTCTCTCGGCGCTCTTGCGACATTTTTTCCATGAGATTCTTGAATGGTTTAGCCATTATATTAAGCCCTCCTTCTTCAATAACTGAATATGCTCGTCATATAACTTGTCGGCCTTCGGAATATGCTCATCATACCAACAATCATCACCCGATTTTTTCCCACCGATTAGCAGTATGGCTGTGCGCCTCGGGTCAAACGCATATAGAATTCGATATGGCTCTCCTTTACGCTGCACTCTTAGCTCACGCATGTGCCCATGCTTGGAGCCGGTAACGGCTGAGCTATGAGGAAATGGTAGTATAGGCCCCCTTTGCTGGAGAAGGGTTACAGAGACAGCGATTGAATCCTGTTCGTCCTCATCCAAAGTCTCCCACCAATCTCCGAACTCATCGGTGTATTCTACTTCCCACGCCATAGCATTAATATAATACAAAAGTTATATAACTTCAAGGTTATATAAACCTGAAACCGTCGAGTTCTCAAAGCGCGGCTGTTCGTACAATCAGAAAGCCATTTCACCACCTTTGTCGATGTCGGCGCCACCTTTCTTCCACCCCTTGACCGAGCAGTGTCTCTAAGTATGCTCGATGGCTCTTTTGCTCATGGATGGCTTCTCAGGCCAAGCGTCTTAGCCCCCAGCCCGAGGCGGCTTTTGTCGCTTGATCTTTCTATGGAGCAAGTTGATCATCATACTTCTTGAGAAGGTCATCAAGCGCCTCTCTAAGAAGAACCACCTCCCCTACACCTTCCTCTTTGGCTAACTTTGAAAGCCTCTCTAACTGTTCGTGCGTATAATGACTTGTCTTTGTAACCATTTTTTCTTCCCTGGATAAGCATATTTTGTTTCTCCCGCTCGCTTTAGCCCTGTAAAGAGCACCGTCCGCTTTTCTAATGATTTCTTTTAGCCTGCTCCCGTCTTCTAGGTGCGACGATATACCGGCGCTGAAGGTCAGCTTTAGCTTTACCTTGTCCTTTTGTGGTGTTCCTATTACTCATTGGGTTCAAGTGGTAATAATTCTGCACAGACCAAAGTAATACTGCCCGCATCACCTCTCACAATGACGCCTTCGTACTCTATCAAATCACCTTGCTGAGTAGCCATGATCCTGGGAAAACATTCTTTAGAAGGGATGATAAATGCCAGAGGGTAATCGCCGTCTTTGTCTAACACTAAAAGATATAAGCTATCACCTATATTTCTAACATCTTCTACTTTTCCCTTCCAATGCACCCAACGTCCCTCATAAGAATTCTTGATAATGAAGCCCCTAGGGAATGATGGTAAAGACCCAAAATAGTTTACTAACTCACGTGCTGATTTTTCGCGCACAAATATTTTTTCTGGTGTGGAACTTGGAGTTGGTGTAAGAGATGGTTTGCTTTCTATTTTTTTAATTTCATCAGCTTGTTGCTTGTGCGGGGTGAGATAATCTACAATGGTATCTAATTTGTTAATGATAGCCACACCGAGTAGAAAAGCACCGGATATGATAGCGACTTTAATTACCTTACTGGAACGCTTGGATGTCATAACCATCTCCTCTCCTAAAAAACAGGCTCATTGTAGATAATGAGCCTAAATTACTAGATAATGCAACAAAATCAATCCTTATAATAACAGCGCTGATTACTGGTCCATGCGTAAAGCGAGCGTGGTCCTACCAGTTCCTGCCCTTCTCGAACTACCGACTCGAATCCCAAGCCTCTAGCCTCTATCAGCTTGCAAAAAGCCCGTTGATATTTTAGATTTGTCCCTATGGACAAACCTATGGTCTGGGTCTGCCTGCTATACGTGGTTGGGGTAATTGCTGCCTCTTTCATTCCCCCCTCCTACCTTGCCTCTTTTACTTCCCTCCCCTACCTTGTCCCTCTCACCTTCTTGGCAGCAGTTCTATCCTCAACAATCTTTTCCTACCTGCTTGGGCAGCTTAAATTTTCCAACTTGTCCCTTATCGTCTCGATTGTTCTCTTAGGATGGCTCTGTTACAGCGTAGCAACTCAGGTTAAATCAAACGACATCTCCAACTTTGCCAAAGATATACCAAGCGAAATTGAAAAATTGAAGTTTGAAAACGAAATATTAGCTAAAACAAAAGACGCCCACGATAAAACTTTTGTTAAATCGAAATATGAACTTACACAAAGTGGTTATTACATTTTAAAAGACGATATTTCTAAAGAAGATCAAGAAAAGTTAATGCAAGTTTTAAAATTCGTTAAGTATAATTATGCCCAGTTGGTTGTCGGGACAGTCGTCCGTGAGCCTGATGTGAGGGAGGGCAAGGTGTTTCTGACACTAAGGGCTGAGAGAGTGGGTCAAAAAAATGCCGCTGGCCTGGTGCGGGTCACCGTTCGGGGCAAAGAGGCAGTGGCAGCCTACGGCGACCGGGTTAGAGCGCAAGGAACTCTCCGGCTCCCCTCAGGGATACGTAACCCAGGCGAGTTCGACCACCTGGAGCACCTCAGGCGACAGGGGATAGGCTCTGTGATGGATGTGAAAGGAGATAAGTTCGTAACAATAATGGGACGTGGCAAGGTCAACTACTTAGTCGAGTTCGCTCTATCCGTAAAGGCTGTTATGATAAAGGCTATTGATAAACACATCGGCGAAGGCATGGGGAGAAAGCTTTTTTCGCTGCCATTTGTAGGAAAGTGGGTACAAAACAACAGCCTTCCGGCAGGAGGGAGGGGAATACTGAAAGGTATCCTCTTGGGAGACATCTCTGAGATGCCTCCTGAGGTCCAAGATATGTTCACATCCACCGGCACTGTGCATGTCCTCGTCGTCTCAGGGTCGAATGTGGCCCTAGTTGTGGCTATCTTCTACTGGATCCTGCGCAGGCTATTCGGGGTGCGCACCAAGCCTACTGCCGTAGCCGCTATGGGTTTTATCCTCGTCTATCTTTTTATCACGGGTGCTCAGCCCCCCGTCCTCAGAGCCTCCATCATGGCCATCGTGACTCTAGTCGCACTCGTCCTGGAAAGGGACGCAGATGTATACAACATACTTGCCATAAGCGCCTTTGCCATTTTGGTTTGGAATCCGCTTATGTTGTATGATCCGAGCTTCCAACTGTCGGTCTCTGCCCTCCTGGGAGTTGTCTATTTAACGCCTCTTATCGAGAGATGGTTCAGCCCCCTAGGCCGCCGTGTGCCAGGACTGATAGGGAAATTCCTCCGAGGCATATTAACTCTTTTCTCAGCATCACTAGGAGCCCAGCTAGCCACGACGCCGATAATCGTCTATTACTTCAACCGTGCCTCGATCGTAGCTCTGGCCGCAAACCTGTTTGTAGTCCCCCTAGCTGGCCTTATCCTCCCCTTGGGGGCAGCCCTCGCCATAATCGGGTCGGTCGGACTGGTAGGGGGGCCGATAGGGCTTGCTTTCGGATACATAGCCCAAGCCCTGGGCTACGTATCCTGGGGTTTGGTGAACCTAACAGTCACAGTAGTAAAGGCCTTCGCCCAAGTTCCTTACGCCTCTGTGCCAGTTCCCACGCCGGATGTTCTGATGGTTATAACCTACTGCTTCATAGTCGTCATCCTCTTGAGCCTGGGCACTTTCAGATGGGCTAAGAAGGGGCTTGTATTTGGCTCTCTGGCCCTAGTCTCGCTGTGGGTGTGGGTTAATGCTCTTACGCCCGATAACCTTCTCAGTGTGACCTACTTGGATGTTGGCCAGGGGGACAGCGCCTTCGTCCGATTCCCCGACGGGAGCAACATGCTTATCGACGGGGGAGGATCTGTAAGCTCCACATACGATGTAGGAGAGCGAGTCGTGAATCCGTTCCTCCTTCGGCATTGGGCTTTAACCATCGACAGGATGGTGGTTTCGCATCCCGATCTGGATCATCTGAAGGGTCTCCTGGCCGTGCTGAAAAACCGCCGGGTCAAAGAGGTGATAGATATAGGGGCCAGCCATCCTTCGCTTGCCTACAGAGACTTTCTCAGATTAGTTTTAGCGGAAGGGGTGGGTTGGAACGGATACCGTACGCCCTATCGAGGCATGGTCCTGGGAAGGGGCAAGGGGTGGGAGGCCTCCGTTCTCTACCCGGAGGGCCGCGGAGGGAAGTTCCAGGAGGCTAACAACAACTCTATAGTGGTAAAGATAACCTACGGTGATGTCTCGCTGCTTTTCGTAGGCGACATAGAGAAGAAGGCAGAAGAGGAGATAGTATTTGCGCTGAGGAAGGAAGTAGATGTGGACATCTTGAAAGTTCCCCACCACGGGAGCAAGACCTCAAGCAGCCAGGTCTTTTTGGAAGCCACGACTTCGGAAGTAGCGATAATCTCGGTAGGTCGGAGTAACCGCTACGGCCACCCAGCTCAGGAGGTAATAGAGAGATACAAGGACTATGGCACTAGAACCTATCGCACAGACAAAGACGGGGCGATCACTGTCGTTACAGACGGACGTAGATGCAGGGTGGAGACTACCCGCAAGGATGGGGCGATCACAGTCATTACAGACGGACGTAAATGCAGGGTGGAGAC
>Ga0114945_10001091_pt1 | contig 17046 bp, 13 predicted proteins | sample OV2TP3_FD_87194 | JGI IMG/M metagenome (GOLD analysis project Ga0114945, IMG submission 87194) | Hot spring microbial communities from Beatty, Nevada to study Microbial Dark Matter (Phase II) - OV2 TP3 | ecosystem: Environmental > Aquatic > Thermal springs > Hot (42-90C) | place: USA: Beatty...
ACCGGCCGACAGGACCCGTCGGGGTCGCTCCAAGTCGGCCAGCCGCCCCTCCCGAGGAATGTCACGGCTCCCAACAACGGTCGCCGTAACCCTGATCGTTGTCGGGGCTCCCTTCGACTCCTGCCGACTCGTTGTGACTGGAAGTAAAACATGCGCCAGGCAGGAGTCGAACCTGCAACGCAGGGCTTAGGACGCCCTCGCTCTATCCAATTTGAGCTACTGGCGCATCGTTCGCTTCCGGAACGAGACGGCTCACTCCATCTGAACTCTCAACGCTGAACTGTGCTTACAACTGCAGCAGGGCGTAGACCGGTAGCCCGTGAAGGCGCTGGCGGCCACCGAGCGCCTTTAGTTCGATGAGGAACGCCAGCTCGACCACCGTGCCGTGGAGCTGCTGCACGAGCTCAGCCGTGGCGCGACTGGTGCCACCGGTGGCGAGCACATCATCGAGGATGAGTACCCGCTCGCCAGGCCGGATCGCATCGCGGTGCATCTCAACCGTGTCCGTCCCGTACTCCAAGTCATACGTGACGCGACACGTATTCCACGGGAGTTTGCCTCGCTTGCGCACCGGGAGAAAACTCACCCCCAACGCACAGGCCAGCGCTCCGCCGAGGATGAAACCGCGCGCTTCGATGGCGGCGATGGCCTGGAGGCGCCGGGCACGGTAGTGCTCGGCAAACGCGCGGATGACGGCCTGAAATCGCGCGGCATCATGGAGGAGGGGCGTAATGTCACGAAACAGAATCCCTGGCTTTGGAAAGTCCGGGATGTTGCGAATCGCCGCCTGCAGCCAGGCAGGATCCAGTTTACTCGACGGTCGTAAAGTCCTCGGCATCGGTCTGCGCGCTCAAGAGGAAGCGCAGTTTGCGTTTGGCTGTCTGCTCAATTTGTCGCACGCGTTCGCGCGTGATCCCAAAATGTTTGGCGGTCTCCCCTAACGTGCGGGCCGTGCCATCCTGGAGTCCATACCGCAACGTGAGGATTTCCCGTTCGCGCTCCCCCATGCGGTTGAGCAAGGTGACGATCCGTTCATGCTGGAGGAGCGTGGCAATGTGCTCGGAGGGCAACGCGGCGGAGGCATCCTCCAAGAGGTCCATCATCTGCACATCGCCTTCATCGCCAATCGGCGCATCGAGCGAGCTCGTTTGAGAGGTGAGCTGGCCCAAGCGCTGGATTTTCTCCATCGGCAATTTCATCGAGATCGCCAGCTCTTTGAGGGTGGGTTTGCGTCCGAGTTTCTGGGTGAGGCGCTCAGTCACCTTCTTCCACTGCGAGAGCCGCTCCGTCATGTAGACCGGAATGCGCACCGTCGAGCCTTGGTTGGCGATCGCGCGCGTGATGTACTGCCGGATCCACCACGCGGCATAGGTGGAGAAGCGATAGCCTTTGCGCGGATTGAATTTTTCCACCCCTTTGAGGAGGCCGAGGTTCCCCTCCTCGATGAGGTCGAGGAGCGGCACGCCCAAGTGGGCATAGCGTTTGGCAATGTTGATGACTAGGCGCAAGTTGGAGAGGATCATCTGCCGGCGGGCGCGCGCATCGCCCCGCTTGATCCGTGTCGCCAGACGAATTTCATCTTCGGGCGTGAGCAGCGGGATGTCTTTGATATCTTTGAGATACAGACGGACGGGATCAGGCATGTGCTCTCGTGGACCGCGCACCGTCACCCGCGAACCGTGCACGGTGCCGTCGTTAGGATTATTTCTCCTTTTTTCCTTTGAGCGCTGCTTGGGCCGCAGCCAGGCGCGCAATCGGCACGCGAAAGGGCGAGCACGAGACGTAATCCAGCCCCACCCGGTGGCAGAACTCCACCGACGCGGGATCTCCCCCATGTTCCCCGCAGATGCCGATCTTGAGCTTGCTCGAGGTGGCGCGCCCTTTTTGCACCCCCATGCGGATGAGCTGACCGACCCCGTCCACATCTAACGTGGCAAAGGGATCCGCCGGTAGCAGCCCTTCTTTGAGATACGTCGGCAGGAACTTTCCGATGTCGTCGCGCGAAAAGCCGAACGTCATCTGAGTGAGATCGTTGGTCCCGAAGCTAAAGAAATCCGCCGCCCGCGCAATCTCGTCCGCCACGACCGCTGCCCGCGGCAGCTCAATCATCGTCCCAATCAAGTAGGTGAGCTTGACGTGGGACGCGGCCATCGTCTCCTCTGCCACGCGGATCGTCCGCTCACGGATGACCTTCAGCTCACTCACGTACCCCACCAGCGGGACCATGACCTCGGGGACGATCGTCTGCCCTTCCTTGGTGACTTGGCAGGCTGCCTCGAAAATCGCGCGCACTTGCATCTCGTAAATTTCCGGGAAGGTGATCCCGAGACGACAGCCGCGGTGGCCGAGCATCGGGTTAAACTCCTTTAAGCTCGCGACCATCGCCTGGACCTCCTGCACAGGTCGGCCCAGTTGCTTGGCGGTCTTGTCAATGTCCTCAGGTATCGTGGGAAGAAACTCATGGAGGGGGGGATCGAGGAGGCGAATGGTCACGGGCAAACCCGCCATCACCTTAAAAATCCCAATGAAATCTTCCCGCTGCATCGGGAGGAGTTTTGCCAGGGCCTTGTGGCGTGTAGCAGCGTCTGTGGCGAGAATCATTTCCCGCACCACTGGCAGGCGATCTGCCCCAAAAAACATGTGCTCGGTGCGACAGAGGCCAATGCCTTCCGCGCCGAAGTCGCGCGCCACTTTGGCATCGAACGGGGTATCGGCGTTGGCACGCACGCCCAGCCGCCGCACCTGATCCGCCCACACCAAGAGCTGACGGAACTGCGGGGTGAGCGTTGGTTCCACCAGACGGAGCTCACCGAGGATGACTTCACCTGTGGAGCCGTTCAAGGTGATGACATCGCCTTCGTGCACCACCGTCTCCCCGATGAGAAACTGGTGTTCCTCCTCGCGGATCATCAGCGCCCCGCAGCCTGCCACGCAGCACTTCCCCATGCCCCGCGCGACGACCGCGGCGTGACTCGTCATGCCACCACGGGCGGTCAGAATCCCTTGCGCGACCGCCATCCCCCCGATGTCTTCCGGAGACGTCTCATCACGCACGAGAATCACCTGCTGGCCGTCCTCGGCCATCGTGATCGCCTGATGCGTGGTGAACACCACGCGTCCCACCGCCGCCCCTGGCGAGGCCGGCAACCCTTTCGCCAGCGCCTCGACGTGGGCTGTGGGATCAATCATCGGATGCAAGAGCTGATTGAGCTGTTCTGGTTGCACGCGGAGGACGGCCTCGGCTTGGTCAATGAGCCCTTCGGCGACCATATCCACCGCGATGTTGACCGCGGCCTGCGCGGTGCGTTTGCCCGCGCGGGTCTGGAGGAAATAGAGCGTGTCCTCCTCAACGGTAAACTCCAAGTCTTGCATGTCGCGGTAATGTTGCTCGAGGCGTCCGGCGATGCTGAGGAGCTGCTGGTACATCTGCGGCATCTGGTGTTGGAGTTGGTCAATCGGATTCGGTGTGCGGATGCCGGCGACCACGTCTTCACCTTGGGCGTTGATGAGGTACTCACCGTAAAACGCCCGCTCGCCTGTCGAGGGATTGCGTGTGAAGGCCACACCGGTGGCGGAACGCTCCCCCATGTTGCCGAACACCATGGCCTGGATGTTCACCGCCGTGCCGAGGGTGTGGGGCAAGCGGTGGAGATCGCGATAGGTCACCGCCCGTTTGTTGTTCCAGGAGTTAAACACCGCATCAATCGCCAGGCGCAACTGCTCCCACGGCTCTTGGGCGAACGGCCGCTCCGTCTCCTCGCGCATGAGCTGGTGGTAGTCTGTGACCAGGACCTTGAGATCATCCACCATGAGTTCCGTGTCATGTTGGGCGTGGATGCGGTATTTCGCGGCGTGGAGGAGATCCTCGAACTGCTTGTGCTTGATGCCGAGCACCACATCACCAAACATCTGGAGGAAGCGGCGGTAGGAATCGTAGGCGAAACGGGGGTTGCGGGTCTTACGCGCCAGGCCTTCGACGGTGGCATCGTTGAGCCCTAAGTTCAAGATGGTATCCATCATCCCCGGCATGGAAAACGCCGCCCCTGAGCGCACGGACACGAGCAATGGATTCTGCGCATCCCCAAAGCGCTTGCCGGTCACCTGCTCCAAGTGCTGGAGCGCCTGGCGCACTTCGTCCTCCAATCCCGTGGGCCACTGTTTGCCCTGTTCGTAAAACGCGATACACGTCTCGGCGGTGATGGTAAACCCTGGCGGCACAGGCAAGCGCAGGTTTGTCATCTCCGCTAAGTTGGCTCCTTTCCCACCCAGGAGCGTCTTCATCTCTGCCCGGCCCTCGGCCGCTCCGTTACCAAAGAAGTAACACCGTTTCATGGCGGACTTGGTCACCCGTGGTTTCGTTTTTGTCGGTGTCATCAGGGCACTGGCTCCTTTAAGGTGATGGTGGAGGTATCACGACCTGGGCGAGATCAGCCACCCGAGGACGGATGAGCTGATCAATCGCGTGCAACAGCGCCAGGCGATTGGCGCGCAGTGCCGCATCGTCCGCGTTGACGAGGACCTGCGTGAAGAAACGTTCGAGGAGCTCCGTGAATGTCTCCGCATAGATCGTGAGCACCTGGCCGTAGTGACGTGCGGCGATCGCCTGCTGTAGCCGAGGACTGGCCTGCTGCGCGGCGGCCCACACCTCACGCTCCACCGGCTCAACGAACCGCGCGGGATCTACGTGCAGCGCCTCGCGGATGTTGGCGGCTGTGACGATGTTCCGCGTGCGCTCAGCCACGGTGCAGGCCTGGGCCAACAGGCGCGGCGATTGGCGCACACACGCCTCCAGTGCCTGCAGGCGCATCGCAGCGTCGCCCACATCATCAAAACCCGCTGCCAGCACTGCCCGCACTAAATCATAGCGCGCTTCTTGCCGCGTGGCAAATCGTTCCTGCACGTACGCCTGCACCTCTGTCTGCACGTCCTCAGGACGACGCCGCCCCTGAGTTCCCCAGCCACGAAGCGTGTGGGCGAGCACGACCGTCAGCGACAGCGGGCGGTCTTTGGTGCCGAGTAACAGCGCCACCAGTTCGTTCGCTAGACGACGCAACCCAAACGGGTCAGCACTGCCCGTCGGCTTGATCCCGATGCCAAAAAACCCTGTCAACGTGTCCAGGCGATCAGCGATCGCCACGACCGCACCGATGAGACTGCGCGGCAACCGGCCCTGCGGGAGGTAGGCGTCTTCAATCGCTTCGGCCACCACCCGCTCGTGGGGCGCGTGATGGAGATGATAAATGCGGCCCATGACTCCTTGCAGCGACGGAAATTCGTAGACCACGCGCGTCACCAAATCCGCTTTGCACAACTGCACCGCTCGCTGGATCTGCGGCTCCTCGGCGGAGAGCTGCCAGGCGTGTGCCAACCACGCACTCAACGCCTGCAGGCGTTTGACCTTCTCCTGCAGGGAGCCGAGTTGCCGATGCACCATGAGGCTCTGCAACTGCGGGACAGCGGCCTCGAGTGGTTGGATCAGATCCTGTTGATAGAAGAGGAGGCTATCCGCGAGGCGCGCCGCCAAGATGCGTTCGTAGACGTGCCGCACGCGCTCGAGCTGGCGTGGCCGGCCATTGACGACCCCGAGGAACACCGGCAGCAACCCTCCCCGCCGATCCTCCAGCGCAAACACCCGCTGGTACTTCGCCATGCTGGCAATGAGAATTTCCCGCGGCAACTGGGTCACGTGCGGCACGCGGCCACGAAAGACCGTCGGCCACTCGACTAAATTCGCCGCTTCATCCAGGAGCGAGATCCCTCCGGTATGACCAGGCTGCAGCGTCTCGGGTGCCAGACGCACGCCCTGTCGTCGCTCCTGAGGCGTGAGGGCTGCCTCGAGGGCGCGGTGGAGCGCGGCGCGCCGTTCGTCAGGCGTGAGGAGCACGCGGGCACGACGTAACAAGGCCACGTAGTGGCGCGCTGATGCGACGGTGAGCCGTGACGATCCCCAGGCACGGTTGGCGTAGGTGCGTGGGCTGGCCGTGAGCGCGCCGAGACGCATCGGTACCACGCGTGCGCCATACAGCGCAACCAGCCACCGCATCGGTCGCGGAAAGATCGTCGGTCGTGGTTCGTCGTTCGTAGTTCGTCCCCTCGACGAGCGACCTCCGGGAGACCAGCGCATCATCTTGGGAAACTGCAGTTGTGCCAGGAGCGACGGGACCAGTGTGGTGAGCACCTGCGGAGCTGTCTGCATCGGTGCGGCCTGCTGCAACGCCACGTAGGCTCCGCGAGGTGTCTCTGTGATCTGCACCTGCTTCGGCGTTGCGCCATAGCGCTTCAGAAATCCGAGGAGCGCTGGGGAGGGAGTGCCCTGCTCGTCAAAGGCCACGCGTTTGGCCGGTCCCAGGATGCTTTGCACCTCGGCAGTTTGCCGTGCGGCCAGCGCCTGCACCACCCACCCAAGACGCCGCGGTGTGGCAATGATCTGGATAGCTGCAAACGGTAGGCGTGCCTTGCGCAGCGCAGCCGGCACGAGCGCCTCCAGTTGCTCCTTGGCCGAGAGGACCACGTTGACCGGCAATTCCTCCACGCCAATCTCCACCACGAACGCGCTGGGCTGAGTCATCAGGCTCATGGGTGCTGCTCGCCTGTGTGCTTGGCGCACGCATTCGCTAATGCGCGGATCCGTTTGATGATCGCCGGGCGCTCAGTCACACTGACCGCTCCGCGCGCGTCCAAGAGATTAAAGGTGTGCGAACACTTCAGGAGCTGCTCATAGGCAGGTCGGATCAGGCCGCGCGCCAACAGGGCTTGGCTTTCCTGTTCGTGCATGTCGAAGAGCCGTTGGAGTTGCTCGGTGTGGGCCTCGGTAAAATTGTAGCGAGACCCTTCGCGCTCCGCAGCGGCATGGAGCGCGCCGTAGGTCGTGTGCGTATCCCACGCCAGGTCAAAGACGTTCCAGCAGTTCTGGACAAACATCGCGATGCGCTCCAGGCCATACGTCATTTCACAGCAGGTGGGGTTGAGATCTACCCCACCGACTTGCTGGAAATACGTAAACTGCGTGACCTCAAGACTGTCCAGCCACACCTCCCACCCCAAGCCCCACGCCCCCAGCGTCGGGGATTCCCAATCATCCTCGACAAAGCGCAGATCGTGGTCGCGCACGTTGATCCCCACCGCAGCAAGGCTGGCGAGATAGAGCTCCTGCGCCTCAGTCGGGTCTGGCTTGAGGAGAACTTGGTACTGGTAGTACCGCTGCATACGCAAGGGATTCTCCCCATAGCGTCCGTCGGTGGGACGCCGCGAGGGCTGGACGTACGCCACACGCCATGGCTGGGGGCCGAGCGCACCGAAGAACGTGGCGGGATGAAACGTCCCTGCGCCCATCTCGATGTCGTAGGGTTGCAGGAGCAGGCACCCGTGCTTTGCCCAGAACTGGTGGAGGCGCAGCACCAGGTCCTGAAACGTCAGGCGCGTGTTACGTCTCGGCATACGCAGGCTCCTCGTCGGCCAGCGGTGTCTGAAGGCGGATGTCCACATGAAACGCCACAAAGCGATCCAGCAGGCGTTCGATCTCCGTACGGATGCGCGGACTCCACTGGAGGCGGAGCGCCTGCATCCATGAGGCGCGGAGCGCATGCTGCAGCGTGGCGAGCGTCCCGGGGGTGAGCGGCTGGGCTGCACGATCTTGGATGGCGCACTGCGGGCAGAGCAGACCACCCAGCCGCAGACTTAAACCCGCGTGCGCGCCCGGCGGCTGATTGCACCCCACGCATTCCTCAATCGAAGGATGCAGTCCCAGCAGCTTCAGAAACTTGAGTTCAAACAGTCGTGTCGCCATCGAGGCGTGTCGTGCGGTGGAGAGGGTGCGCAGGGCTTGCACCGCCAACCGAAACAGCTCCGGCTGCGGATCACGGGGGGCGGTTCCCTGGTGTAAGAGCTCGAGGATCCTGGCCTGCGCTTGGAGTGCGGTGGGCTGATGGATGCGGCTGGTCAGCTCGTCAAACAAATCACACTGGCTCATGAGGAACACCGACTTTCGCGGCGTGTCATAGAAGACGATGGTGTTGAGACTCCCCGGTAAGGCGGGTGACCCGTAGCGCGCGGGCTGATCGCGGAATCCTTTGATCAGGCCTGAGAACCGTCCCCACTCGGCCGTCAACACCTCCAGGAGCAGACTCGTCTCGCGCACATCATGCCGACGCAGGATCAACGCGTGCGCGGTGCAAATGGGCATCGTCGTCTCCCTACCCTGCCGCCAGGATGCGGCGTTGCAGTCGCTCCATCTGCTGGCGCTGACGTGGCGTGGCATCGCGGTAGCCGAGCAGATGCAGCACCCCATGGACCACGTAGGTGAGGAGTTCGCGACGATACGAGTGGCGATACGTCGGTGCGCGACGAACCGCCACGGCCGGTGCCACGATCACGTCCCCCAACAGGAACGTGGCCTGGCGTTGCCAGGGCCAACGTAAGTCAAACGCCAGCACGTCCGTCACCCGGCGCCGTTGGTGGAACCGTCCGTTGAGCCACCGCATCCGCTGTTCCCCGACGAAGACCAGAGAGACCGCTCCCCGCTGCACAGCGCATCGCCGCAACACGCGCCTGACGACCTGGCGCACCTGCTGCGTGGGGATGCGATGTTGCCGTTGGAGATTGTTCACCTCAATCATGGGGAGCGGCACGACGCGCCACGTCAACTACTGCCGCTGCGCGCCGTCGGCCCCACACGATCGTAGGCCTTCAAAATTTCTTGCACTAACTCGTGGCGCACCACATCCTGGCCGGTAAAATACACAAAGGCCAAGCCAGCAATGTCCTTCAGCAGTCTCTCGGCCTGCACTAACCCCGACGTCTTCTCCTTGGGGAGGTCAATCTGCGTCACATCGCCGGTGATGACGGTTTTGGAGTCAAAGCCCAGCCGCGTTAAAAACATCTTCATCTGCTCAGGGGTCGCATTCTGCGCTTCATCCAAGATGATGAAGGAGTCGTTCAGCGTCCGGCCGCGCATGTAGGCCAAGGGCGCGACCTCGATGATGCCGCGCTCGATGGCGCGCTGGATGCGCTCAGCCTCCATCATGTCATAGAGTGCGTCATACAGCGGACGCAGATACGGCGTAATTTTGGCTTCCAAGTCGCCTGGCAGAAACCCCAGCTGCTCACCCGCCTCGACGGCGGGGCGCGTCAAGATGATCCGCGCCACGTCGCCTGTCGTGAGCGCAGACACCGCCATCGCCATCGCCAGGTAGGTTTTGCCAGTCCCCGCAGGGCCAATCCCGATGACGATGTCATGGGCGCGGATCGCTTCCACATAGGTTTTCTGTCCGCGTGTTTTGGGTGTCACAAACCGTCGGCGCGAGGGCACCTCAATCCGGTCTTGGAAAATGGAGGCCAGCTCTTGTTCAGAGGCGTGATTCTTGAGGAGTTTGATGACGTATTCGACCTCATGCCGATGCACCGGTTGGCCTGCCTGAGCGATCGTGCGGAGTTCGCCCAGCACGTGCAACGCCTGCTGCACCGAGGCCTCCTCTCCACGCACCGTTAAGCGCTCTCCCCGCCCGACGATCGCCACGTGGAATTCCTCTTCGAGTCGCCGCAGATTGGCATCGTGGCGGCCAAAGAGGTGTTGGGCTTCTTGGTCGTTAGCGAGGAGGAAGGGCTGTTCTGCCATCGGCAGCACTATTTCTCAGAGCGACGCACTGGTTCGCCGGGTGACGGCGGAATGACCAGGCGCATCCCAGGCCGCAGTTGACTAGGACTGGCGAGTTGATCTCGGTTCGCCTCGAAGATCTGCGTCCAGAGCGCGCCCTTGCCATAGAGGCGCTGGGCGATGCTCCAGAGGGTATCCCCTTGCTGCACCGTGTAGACCGCGGCCTCGGCTGCGCGCAGCGGTTTCGCGCGAGGCGCTTCCCCGCGAGGCATCGGGGTTGCTGGTCGAGCGGCCGGGGCTGCCGACGGCAGCTCCACTTCCCACTCAACGATCTCACGGCTTGTCTTGCGCGACTGAGGCGCTGGGGCGTTGCCGGTGAAATAGCCGCGATTGCCAGACAGTGCTTGATCCACGCGCTCCATCTCAATAGTGTGGACCTTGGTGGAACAACCGCTGCCACTCCAGAGCAGCAGCCCCACGCCAATCAGACGAGACCAACCCGTGTTCATCGAACCTCCTTTGCTCTGCTACGTGCAGGATGCGGTGGTGATGAGGCGCAACTGCAATTCATGCAACTGCTGGGGATCAACCGCCGCGGGGGCGCCTGTCAAGGGACAGGCCGCGCGCTGCGTCTTCGGAAACGCAATGACATCGCGGATACTCTCGCGCCCAGCCACGAGGGCAATCAAGCGATCCACGCCCAGCGCTAAGCCGCCATGCGGGGGTGCACCGAAGGTGAAGGCCTTGAGCAAAAACCCAAAACGGCGCTCGGTGTCAGCATCGCTCATCCCCAGGACACGAAACACGCGTTGTTGGAGCGCAGGCTCATGGATGCGAATGCTGCCACTGCCGAGTTCGATGCCATTGACGACGAGATCAAATGCGCGTGAGCGGACACGCCCTGGCTCTCGCTCCAACAGATCCATGTCCTCTGGATGGGGCGCGGTAAAGGGATGGTGCTCCGCTTCCCATCGCTTGGCCTCGGCGTTGTATTTGAGGAGCGGAAACTCGGTGACCCAGCAACAGTGCAGTGCGGCGCTCGGCGCTCGGCGTTCGGCGTCTGTGCGCAAGTCAGGTTTATCCGTGCCGTATTGCTCCTGGGATTCGCGGTGCGTCAGACGAGGAAACGGGGTGGCCATCGTCAGGCCACAGCTCGTCTTCAGTGCTGCGGTCAACACCTGCTCCATCAGGCGAAACAGATCGTCCTCCTCGAGGAATGACATCTCCAGATCCAGCTGGGTAAATTCCGGCTGCCGGTCGCTGCGCAGATCTTCATCGCGAAAACACCGCGCGATTTGAAAATAGCGTTCGATCCCCGCCACCATCAGGAGCTGTTTGAACAGTTGGGGCGATTGCGGCAGGGCAAAAAACTTACCCGGCGTGAGGCGCGAGGGCACCAGGTAGTCCCGCGCCCCTTCCGGAGTGGAGCGGGTCAACATCGGGGTTTCCACCTCGAGAAACCCGTGCGCATCGAGCTGATCACGTAGCGCTTTGATCAGACGATGACGCAGGCGCAGCCGCTCAAAGTTCGCCGGACGACGCAGTTCCAGATACCGGTAGGTCAGACGCACCTCCTCCGACAGCTCGGTCTCCTCATCAATGGGAAACGGGGGGGTGTCGGATGCCGTGAGAATCTGCAACGCGGTGGCTGAGACCTCCACCTGCCCTGTGGCGAGTTTCGGATTGGCCATCGCCGGTGGACGTTGCTTGACGTCTCCGCTGACCGCGATGAGAAATTCCGCGCGGAGTGATTTCACCATCTCTGCCGAGAGGGCTGGGGCCTGCGTGTTGAAGACTACTTGCGTCAGCCCGGCTCGATCGCGCAGGTCAATGAAACAGAGTGTGCCGTGATCGCGTCGCCGATGCACCCACCCCACCAACGTCGCCTGCTGGCCAACGTGAGCTACGGTGAGCTCCCCGCACGTCTGCGTCCGTTGAGGCAGGCGGGCCGTCGTCACGTCGTGGCCAGCTTCTGCTGCAGCGCGGTGACGACGCGCTGGCGCGGCAGGATATCTTGTGTACTCGTCGCCATCTCCTTGAGCGTCACAACGGCTTGCGCCCGTTCCTGAGGCCCCAACAGCGCGACGAAGCGCGCGCCCCATTTGTTGGCACTGCGCATCTGGCCTTTGAGCGACCGGGCGGTGTAGTCCATGACCGCAGGAATCCCGCAGCGACGCAGCTCATGCACCAGTCCAAACGCCTCGCGTTGCGCGGCCTCATCCAGACTGACCACCATGACGGTGACGCGCTGGTCTGGCGTTGGGCTCGCGGTCTCTTGACGGGCGAGCAGCAGCCGTTCCAATCCAACAGCAAAACCGCACGCCCCCACCGCTGGTCCGCCCAGCTCATGCACCAGATCATCGTAGCGTCCGCCAGCGCCCAGCGCATCGTGCGCCCCCAGTGCCTCATGCGTGAACTCAAACACGGTCTTCGTGTAGTAGTCCAAGCCACGCACCATCCGCGGAGCTTCCTCGAAGGGAATCTGGAGCGACCGCAAGGTCTCCAGCACCGTTGCATAGTGCTGTTGACAGGCGTCGCACGCGTCCGGTGTCGCCTCCAGGCGCTGTACGATCGCCTGACAATGCGGTTGCTTGCAGTCGAGTACGCGAAACACGTTGCGCGTCAACCGTGCTTGGCAATCACGGCAGAGCTGCGCAGTGTGTGGGGTCAGCGCCTTGCGCAGCCGCAGGCTGGTGCGTTGGCGGTCGGCTCGACACCCCACGTTGTTGAGTCGCGTGCGTGTGCGGGTGATTCCGATTGCCTCCAACACCGTCAAGGCCAGGGCGATGACTTCCACATCAATGAGCGGATGCGAGGACCCAATCGCCTCCACCCCGATCTGATGGAACTGCCGCTTCCGTCCGGCCTGCGGCCTCTCGGCGCGAAACATGGGTCCCAGGTAGTACCACTTGACCAGGCCGTCCTGTTTGGCGTACTCGTGTTCCACATAGGCGCGGACCAATGAGGCCGTTGCTTCAGGCCGCAAGGCGATGCGCCGGCCACCCTGATCGGTCAAGACGTACATTTCTTTTTGGACGATGTCGGTTGCCTCACCGACTGAGCGGGCGAATAATCGCGCCTCTTCCAGGAGGGGCGTGCGCACTTCGCGATAACCAAACCGGCGAAAGACCTCACGACTCCGGGCTTCCACCCAGGTCCAGAGATCAGCGATGTGCGGCAGGGTATCTTCCGTCCCCCGGAGGGCACGGAATTCCATCTCGGCATGAGCGCGCATGTTACAAACCTATAGTATAAAACGACGACGGGCGCTCGTCAATAAAAATGCCCCACGCTGGGGGCAGACAGAATGCTGTGTTCACGGCGGAAGGCACTCGTGTCGCCTTGAGCCTTCAACCTAAAGAGCGGTTATTTCACTTGGCCCTTCATGATCAGGCCGGGCTTAAACACCACGACTTTCTTGGGCGGGACAGGCACTTCCTGGCCTGTGCGAGGGTTGCGGCCGAGACGGCCACGGCGCTGGCGGACCTTGAAAACACCGAAGTTACGTAATTCCACCGTCTCCCCACGCTCGAGGCTGGCAATGACGTGATCCAGGGTGCGCTGGACCACTTTTTTGACATCAATTTGCTTAACCCCTGTCTCCGCAGCGATCTTCAACACAATGTCTTTTTTTGTCATCCGCGTCTCCTCGACAACACAGGTTGAACGCTGGTACTGTTACTATCGTAGCATAAAGAGGTTACGTTGTCAAGGTAAAAACAGGGGTCCAAGGCCTATCGCTTCAGCGTCACCTGCCCCTTACCGACGAGCTCTTCCAGGGCGGTGATGAGCTCGGGACGTGGCTCAACTCGCCATGCTGCACCGAGTTGCAGCTTGACCCGATTGGTTTTTGGGGTGGCCATGGTGACAAACACTGACACGTCCCCTGGGGCACTGCGGAGGATGGTTTGGAGTTCCTCAAGCACTGCCTCATCCAGTCCTGGCGTAAGCACAGCAATTTCAATGGAATGCGACATTTGACGCTCCACCTGATCGCCAGGGGTGATGTGTTGGACGACCAGTTTGGGTCTGTCCTCGCGGAGGTTGAGTCGCCCTTCCACAAAGATCAGCGCATTCGGTACAAGGTATTGCCCTACCTTTGGATACGCAGCGGGAAACACCAACAGTTCGACCTCACCGGTCAAATCTTCCAGCACCCCGATGGCCATTCGCTCGTTGGTTTTTTTGGTGGTGGTGTGCCTGACGCGAGTCACGATGCCACCGATCGTGACGAGCTCATCGTGGGCCCGACTGGGGAGGTCTTTGGCTACAATACTGGAGAACCGCTCAAGCAACGGCGCACACCACGCCAGTGGATGGCCGGTGATGTAGAACCCCAGCAGTTCCTTCTCGTAGGCGAGGCGCTGGTTCTCAGGCCACTCACGGACCGATGACATCTCTTGCGTGGCGGTCGCAAAAGCTGTGTCAGATGATGGGGCTGCGCTCGTGCCAAAAAAGGAGAGCTGCCCCCGTGTGCGGTCACGGTGCAGCACGCTGGCCTGTTCCAGGGTGCGCTCGAGCGTCTGCATCAGTTGGGCGCGATGGCAGCCCAGCGTATCAAAGGCCCCGCACTTGATGAGGCTCTCGATGGTCTTGCGGTTGACGTGGTGGGCATCCACACGCTCACAAAAATCGCTCAGACGCGTAAACATTCCTTGCTGCGTGCGGGTGTTGACAATCGCCTCAATGGCCCCCTCGCCTATGTTTTTGACCGCGGTTAAGCCGAAGCGAATCACCGCAGGCCCAGCGATGGTAAAGGTAGCGCAACTCGCATTAATATCCGGCGGCAAGATGACCAGCCCCATCCGCTTGGCTTCTTCGATGTACTGCACGATCTTGTCGGTGTTGCCAATTTCCGAGGTGAGGAGCGCGGTCATGAACTCGATGGGATAGTGGGCCTTGAGGTAGGCGGTGCGATACGAGATCATCGCGTAGGCGGTCGAGTGGGCCTTGTTGAAGCCGTAACCGGAGAAGTACTCCATGAGGTTAAAAATCTTCTCCGCGATGCGCTGATGGATGCCGTGCTTGCGACACCCATCGAGAAACGTTGCGCGCGCCTGCGTCATCACCTCAGGAATTTTCTTCCCCATCGCGCGACGGAGCAAATCCGCTTGCGCGAGCGAGAACCCGGCGAGTTGGCTCGCAATCTGCATCACCTGCTCTTGATACAGGATGATGCCGTAGGTTTCTTTGAGGATCGGTTCCAGCAGTGGATGGTCATACTTGATCGTGAGATCGCCGCGCTTCCGTTTGATGAAGTCGTCCAACATGCCACTCCCGATCGGCCCAGGACGGTAGAGGGCCAAGAGCGCGGCGAGATCTTCAAACCGCTCCGGGCGCAGTTTCTTCAAGAGATCGCGCATCCCAGGACTTTCCAGTTGGAACAGCCCCATGGATTCGGCCCGCGACAACAGCGCAAACGTTGCCGCATCATCTAACGGCATCTCCTCACACCGCAGTGCCTGGTGACGCGTGTGCTGAATCAGCTCGCACGTTTTGGACAGGACGGTGAGCGTCCGCAAGCCCAGCAAATCAATTTTGAGGACCTTCACCGTCTCCAGGGCGTCCATGGCAAAGCCGGTCGTGATCTGCCCATCGGAGGTTTTGAAGAGCGGCATGTAGTTGATCAACGGTTTATCCGCGATCACCATGCCGGCGGCGTGCGTGGAGGCGTGGCGCGTCAAGCCCTCCAGGATCTGGCCTGTCTCAATCAACTGACGGATCTGCGGCTCGCGTTCGTAGCGCGCGCGCAGTTCCGGCGCTTGCTCCAGGGCGCGTTGCAAGCTGATGTCCAACTCATTGGGCACGAGTTTGGCAATGCGGTCCACGTCAAGATACGGCAGGTCCATCGCGCGACCGACATCGCGGATGACCGCTTTGGCTTGCATCGTGCCAAACGTGATGATCTGAGCGACATTGCCCTTGCCATACTTGTTGATGACGTACTCGATCACCTCGGGCCGTCGCTCGAAACAGAAGTCAATGTCAATGTCCGGCAGGCTCACCCGCTCGGGATTCAGGAATCGCTCGAAGAACAATCCGTACTTCAACGGATCAATATCGGTGATGCGTAACACGTAACTCACCACACTCCCCGCGGCTGAGCCGCGACCAGGACCGACCGGAATACCGCGTTCCTTCGCAAATCGGACAAAGTCCCAGACGACGAGAAAATAGCTGGCGAACCCCGAGTGCTTGATGACTTGGAGTTCCTGTGTTAAGCGGGCCTGGACGTCTGTCGTCGGCTCCTCGCCATAGCGATGACGCAGTCCCTCCTGGCACAATTCGGCGAGATGCTCATCTTGGGTTTTCCCTGCTGGGGGCTCGTACTTGGGTAGATGGGTCGCCCGGAAATCCAGCTCGAGGTTGCAGCGCTCCGCAATCGTGATCGTGTTCCGGAGTGCCTCGGGAAACTCTGCAAATCGCGCCTGCATCTCCTCGGCCGATTTCACATAAAACTCCTCTGGCTCGTACCGCATGCGGTTTGGATTGTGAATCGTCGTCTGCGTTTGGATGGCCATGAGGGTGTCGTGCGCTGAGGCGTGCTCTTTGCGGAGATAGTGCACATCGTTCGTGGCCACCGTCGGCAAATCGAGTTCACGTGCCAGCCGCACGAGGAGCGGTAGCACCTGCTGTTGCTGCGACATGCCGTGGTTCTGGAGCTCCACATAGAAATTCCCCTCGCCGACGATATCGCGGAGCTGGCCCGCCATCGCTTTGGCGCGGTCGTACTGCTCTTGGATGAGATAGACGTTGAGCACCCCTTTCAGGCAACTGGAGAGGGCCAGCAACCCCTTGGCATGTGCCGCCAAGCTCTCGAGGTCGAAGCGCGGCTTGTAGTAGAAGCCCTCGAGGTAGCCGATGGTGACGAGCTGGAGCAAGTTCTGATAGCCCTCTTCGTCGCGGGCCAACAAGACGAGATGACTGAGGGGATCGTGCGCGGTGTGGGGGTCGCGATCCAACCGACTCTTGGGCGCGAGGTACCCTTCGACGCCGATGATGGGTTTGATGCCGGCGCGCATGCAGGTCTCGTAGAATTCGATCGCGCCGAAGAGATTGCCGTGATCGGTCATCGCCAACGCCGGGAATTTCAGCTCGACGGCGCGCTGGACCAACTCGGGAATTTTACACGCGCCATCGAGCAGCGAGTAGCTGGTGTGGAGGTGGAGATGGACGAAGTCGGAATGCAACGATGTCATGTCTTAGCTGGCCTCGGGGTCCTTATCCTACGGATCCGTAGGACGGGCCGTAGGCCTGCCGCGCCGTGATGGCCTGACGGGTGGCGGCCGGAGGGCTCCCCACCGAGGAGCGGAGTTGTCGGGCGAAGTCCCGACCGAGCACCGCAGGTGGGGAAACCGGCCGAGAGGACCCGTCAGGCTCCCCCTCCTCGCTGCGTCACCCCTCGGCATATGTCTCAGCGAATGGACGCGCTGATGGCTTGAGATTCGACGTCA
>Ga0114945_10001092_pt1 | contig 17034 bp, 18 predicted proteins | sample OV2TP3_FD_87194 | JGI IMG/M metagenome (GOLD analysis project Ga0114945, IMG submission 87194) | Hot spring microbial communities from Beatty, Nevada to study Microbial Dark Matter (Phase II) - OV2 TP3 | ecosystem: Environmental > Aquatic > Thermal springs > Hot (42-90C) | place: USA: Beatty...
CGTGTCCAGCTCCAGGGCGTGATAGCCGAACGTCCCGTCGCCCAGGACGACGAACACCTGCCGCTGCGGATGGGTCAGCTTTGCGGCGAGGCCCATGGGGAGGGCGCTGCCGATGGCGCCGGACGGCCCGTTGATCAGGCGGCGCTCTGCCTCCAGCCCCGCCTGCGCCCACTGCCCGAACTCCCCCCCGTCGCTGACCAGTATCGCGCCGTCGTTCAGGAAGGGCTGAAGGGCCTCGCACACGCGCAGGGGGTGGATGGGCTGCCGGGACGAGCGGCGCAGGGGTTCCCACTCGGGGGGCGTGGCCCTTCTCATCGCCGCGACCTCCTCCCGCCAGGGGCTTTCTCTCCACCGACGGCCCCGAGCCTCCACCGCCATCCTCTGCACGGCGTCTGTTGGGTCGCCGTGAATCGCCAGCGCGATCCGCTCCCCCTCTCGCAACTGCCCCCGGTCGGCGTCGATCTGGATGAAGCGGCAGGATTCGGCGAAGAAGGGCGGCCTGCCGAACCGGAGCGAGAAGTCCAGCTTTTTGCCCATGAGCAGGACCACGTCCGCCCTGGAGAGGGCGTTCACTGCCGCACGCAAACCGGGATCTTCCACCCCGCGCGGGCTCTCCATCGGGAGGGCGGGGACCCCGGTGGCCCCGGACAGGCGCTCCACGTCCGCCCAGCGCTGAGGCCGGGACATGGCGGGTCCTGTCAGGATCAGGGGATGCGCGGCATTGGCCAATAAATCGAGTGCCTCACGAATCCGTGCATCATCACCCGAAGGTTTGGAAGGTTCAAGGTTAGAAGGTTCAAGGTTCAAAACCCTGGACCTTGAACTTTGAACCTTGAACGCTCCGTCTTCTACGGCGGCCTCCAGGACATCAACGGGGAGGCTGAGGTGGACGGGGCCGGGCCGGCCTGCGCACGCGAGTCTGAGCGCGGCTGCGAGGTCTTCGCCGAGACGCCCGGGGTCCTCCACCAGCCACGCGGCCTTCGTCACGGGCCTCACGACGGCGACCTGGTCCATCTCCTGAAACGCGCCCGCGCCGATCTGGGCGCGCGGGCAGTGCCCGCTCAGGAGCACCACCGGGGACTCGGCCATGAGGGCGACGTAGAGGGCGGAGACGGCGTTGCAGTGCCCCGGCCCGGCGGTGAGCAGGGCCACGCCGGGGCGTTCGGTCAGACGCCCGCAGGCGTCCGCCATGTGCACGGCAGCGGCCTCGTGGCGGGTGTGGATGAGCCGGATGTCGCGTCCGATGGCGGCGTCGTAGACGGAGAGGATCTGGTTTCCCGAAAGGGTGAACAGATGTTTGACGCCTGCCGCCGTCAGGGACTCGACCAGGAGCGCTGCGCCGGTTCCGGGCATGGGGGACCTCAGTTTTGGGATCGAGGATAACAATAATACCAGGACGGGCGAAAGAAAACAAAAATTTTTATCTTTCCCGGTATGATTTCTCCCCCAGGATGGCTCTTTCCCTGTAGAAGGCCTTCTGAGATCGGATTGGGAATGGATATGGAAGATCTGGGACTCGTCATCCGGCAGGCGGTGGAGGGGGACGCCGATGCGTTCAGGACCCTCGTCCGGCGGTTTCAGGACATGGCCGTCGGCTACGCCTTCTCCATCTTAGGCGACTTCCACCTCGCCGAGGACGCGGCGCAGGAGGCGTTCCTGACGGCCTACCTGGACCTGCCCAGGCTCCAGGCGCCGGCGGCGTTCCCCGGCTGGTTCCGTCGGATCGTGTTCACGCACTGCGGGAGGCTCACGCGGGGGAAGCGGCGCGAGACGGTTTCGCTCGAAGACACGGTCGAGGTCGCTTCGCAAAGGCCGGACCCCTATGAAGACGCGGAGGCGCGGGAGATGAACGAAGTGGTGCGAAAGGCGATTCAGGACCTGCCGGAGCACGAGCGCCGGGTGACGACCCTCTTCTATATCTCGGACTACTCACAGAAGGAGATCGCCGCGTTCCTGGAGGTGCCGTTGACGACCGTTCAGAAGCGGCTCCACGACGCCAGACGGCGGCTGAAAGAGAGGATGATCGACATGGTGAAGGATTCTTTGCACGAACAGGCCCCGTCGCGAGACGACCGATTTGTTCGTCGTGTGGAAGGGAATTTCCGTCTCTGGAGTTGGGGAAGCGGCAGCCTGAAATACTACGACAGACAGGTCCAGGAGCTGATGGACGGCCACAAGGCCGGACTTAAATCTGCTGTCCGAGTGTTGGGACACCTGCCACAATTCACTTTGCCATCGTGTGGCGAGGAAAACGAGGAAAAGCGAAGGAGATGGTAGCATTCCTGATCAAGCGCGGTGCTGATTTGACCATCCCATCTGACATCCATAACCGCAGCCTGACCCCTCTGGGTTTGGCCGTCTATTACGGGCTTGGCGACATCGCTGAACTGCTCAGGAAGCACGGGGCGACGTGATGGATGTCGTCTGCGAACGGACCTCCGTAGCGCGGGGATGAAGTCCCCCATCCACCTAACGCTCCCATGAGGCCACCACCCCAAACGCTCCTGGCCGTCGCGTTCCCGGCCACTGTTCTCTGCCCTGCTACTTTGTATGCGTCCGATAAATCGGACTTCAGCCCGGCGCAGCCGGGCGCGTTACAGGTAGATCGGAGATTCATCTCCGATCTACGGGGCGAAGTGATCGGCGTCGTCTGCAAATATGGCGGATAATATTGTAGGGGCGACCGGCCGGTCGCCCCTACGTGTTTTTGGGGTTCAGCAGGACGGCAAAAGAAAAACCCCGGCGGGCGACGATCCGGGGCGCGAGGAGGGCAGGGGGACGGGCTTTAGTCCAGAGGGTATTTCGCGCGCTGGGCGCCAAGCTCGCGGCTGAGCTTCAGAATGGCGCTGGTGAGCAGGTCCAGCCTTTCCTCTATGCGATCCGCTCTCGCAGCAATGGTCTTCTGGTGCTCTGCAACATCTCGTATCTGTACCTCCAGAGCTGTGAGGCGCATCTCACGGTTGGATGATCTATTCATTCACGAACTTCCGCAGTTCTCGTATCATGGGGGCCATCTTTTTCTCTCGTTCATCCATCCGCTTCAAAATGGCGTCAATCTGCTTCATTGTAGCTCTGAACGCGGCATCGTGTTCTTTGGCGCTCATGACCTTCTTTCTACTTTTCCTGGTCGCCATTCAGGACCTCCTTTTCATCCTGCCCATCCTGTCCATCTCTGTCCCCTTCTCACACCCATTCGTCGAGCATGATCACCTGCACCTCCGCGCCCGCGTCCAGCCGGCTCACCTCGGCCTCGGCGATGAAGAGGCTGTTGGACCGGGCCAGGGAGAGGAGGTCCGCGGACCCGGTGTGACCCACCCAGCGGGTATGCCATTGACCGTTCCGGCGGATCGTCATGGCCGGGACGAACTGCTTGCGGCCCGGCTTCTGCTCGAAGGCCTCGTCCAGGATGGCCGTCTCGGTCGGGCGGTGGAGGTCCTTCATGCGCTGCATCTTCCGGAGGGCCGGACGGACGAGGAGTTCGATGCCGAGCGTGGCGGAGAGGGGGTTGCCGGGCAGGCCGAAGATGAGCTTCTTTCCGAGGGTCCCGAAGGTGAGGGGGCGGCCCGGCTTGATGCGGATGCGCTCGAAGTGGACCTGCACGCTCAGCTCCGCGAAGGCGGACTTGACCAGGTCGTATTCGCCCATGGAGACGCCGCCGGACAGGAGGACCACGTCCGCCTTCTCCAGGGCGGATTTGATCCTGGCCAGCAGGTCCTCGCGGGTGTCCCCGGCGATGCCCAGGTAGTGAACCTTTGCGCCGGCGGCCACGACCTGGGCGCACATGGTGGGGCCGTTGCTGTTCCGGATCTGCCCCGGCTTCGGGACGGTCTCCGCCTCCACGATCTCCTCGCCGGTGGGGATGACGGCGGCCTCCGGCTGCCGGTGGACGGAGACGCGCGCGGCCCCCACGGAGGCCAGGACGCCGATCTCGGGGGGCCGGAGGAGGGTCCCGGCGGAGAGGACGACCTGGCCGGTCTTTATGTCCTCGCCCAACAGGCAGATGTTCTCGCCCGTCGGGGTCGGTTTCAGGACCCTGACCTGCGCCCCCCTTCGACGTTGCTCAGGGACCACCTCCGGGACGGTGTCCTCGACCATGACCACGGTGTCCGCGCCCTCCGGGATGGGCGCGCCGGTCATGATTTTGGTGGCCTGCCCCCGGCTGAGGCGTTTCGTGGGCACGGCGCCGGCGGGGACCTCCTCCACGACCTTGAGGGTCGCGGGGCGCTCCGGCGACGCGGAGGCCACGTCCGCCCCGATCACGGCGTAGCCGTCCATCGCGGACTTGTCGAACGGGGGCATGTTCATGTCGGACCGCACGTCCGAGGCCAGGACGCGGCCCAGGGCGTCGCGAAAGCCGGCCTCGACGACCTCGACGGTTGGCGTGCGCTCCAGGACGATCTGAATGGCCTCGTCCATGGTAATCATCGGGGGAGGCTGAACGGGCATGGCAACATCATCTCCTTGGCGTTTACAAGGGCGCGGCGTGCCGCGCCCCTACATCATTTTTACAGGGCACGGCAAGCCGTGCCCCTACGTCATACCTCCAGGACCTTCGGACATCTCGTCAGGTTCCGGTAGCCGTCCTCCGTCACGACCGTGAGGTCCTCGATGCGGACCGCGCCGACGCCGGGGTAGTAGAGGCCCGGCTCCACGGTGACGACGTGCCCGGCGCGCAGGGTGTCGCCCCGTTTGCTGATGCGCGGGGGCTCGTGGATCTCCAGGCCGACGCCGTGCCCGGTGCCGTGGAAGAATCCCTGCAGGCGGCCGTTGACCTCGCCGGTCCTGTAGCCGAGGTGGTCAAAGTGGTCCGCGACCGCCTGGTGGATCGCCACGCCGTCCGCCCCTGCCCTGAGGCGTTCGAAGACCACCTCCTGGGCGCGGGCGACCGCGTCGTAGACCCTCCGGGCTGCGTCCGAGGCCCGGCCCCTGACCACCGTCCGGGTCAGATCGCCATAGTAGCCGGACTCGGAGGAGCGGGGGAAGATGTCCAGAATGATGGTCTGGTCCGCCCTGAGCGGGCCGGCGCCCCGGTTGTGCGGGTCGCAGCCGAGGTCGCCGCAGGCGACGATGGTGTGCTGGGCGATGCACTCCCGCTCCATGAGGTCAAAGGCCACGATGCGCTTGACTGCCTCCGCCGTCAGGGGCTGTCCGTCCCGGTAGAGGGCATCGGCCCGGACCTCCGACTCCCGGATGGCCTGGATGGCCCTGTCCATCGCGGCCTCCGTGTGTCTCTGGACCTCCAGAATGCGCGCGATCTCCGCGTCGGACTTCGTCTCCCGCTCCGGCAGGATGGACCCCTTTTTGAAGCTCAGATGGAACCCCCTTCCGCGCAGGAAGTCGGCGGCCTCCACCGGGAACTTGCGGGGGACCAGCAGGCTCCGGATGCCGTGCTCGCGCAGGGCCAGGTCCAGGGCGTCGAGGGCCGTCGGGTTCTCCACGCCCGCTTTTTTGGCGGCCTCCTCGTGTTTCGAGATCGACAGGACGAGGTCGGCGCGGGACCCGGCCCGCGCCCGGTCGATCTCCAGGTCGCTCATCAGCAGGACCTTCTGGCGGGGGGTCTCAAAATAGACGAAATCGTCCGGGGCCAGGAACCCGGAGGCGTAGTAGAGGTCCGGGCTGGTCTCGGACGCGGCGATCATCAGGATGGCGTCGTGGCCTTCAAAATCGGGCATGACATCCCCTTCAAAAGAAGGGCGATCACCCTTCGACGTTGCTCAGGGCAGGCAAGGATCGCCCCTACGGGTTTTCATCGCCGGTGGGTTTGCGCCTGCGATCCGGGGCCGACCGGCCCGCGATCTCGTCGATCTTTCGGTAGAGCGTGCGTTCTCCGATCCCCAGGACCCGGGCCGCCTTGCGCCGGTTTCCGCCCACGCTCTGCAGCACCTGGCGGATATAGTCGCGCTCGACCTCGGCCAGTGATTTCAGGCCGGGGACCTCCTCGCCCTCCAGAGGCTCGGCCACGGACGCCTCCTCCACCCGGACCTCCTCGCCCACGAGCGGCACAGCGGACCCCGGATAGCCCATCGACACGGACGCCGGGTGGGCATTGCCCAGGAGCGCGGCCTTCAGCTCAGCGACATCCTTCTTGAGGTCGAGCAGCGCCCAGTAGACCAGGTCCCGATGGGCCTCGTCGGGGGTCTTGTGGAGCGGGACGGGGAGGTTCCGGGGGGCGGTGAAGGCGTTCTCCGCCACGTCGAGGTGGCGCAGGACGTCGGCCCGGGTCAGCGTCGAGCCTTTTGAAAGCACGATCAGGCGCTCGATCAGGTTTCGGAGCTCCCGGACGTTGCCCGGCCACGAGTAGGCGCGGAGGACCTCCACAGACCCCTCGTCGAAGTCGGGAGGAGGGATGCTGTGCGTTCGGGCGTAGTCCTCCACGAACTCCTCGACCAGCTCCGGGATGTCCTCGGGCCGCTCCCGCAGCGCGGGCATCCGGATCTCCACGACGTTCAGCCGGTAGTAGAGGTCGCGCCGGAATTCACCCCTCTGCACGGCGACGCCGAGGTCCCGGTTGGTGGCCGCGATGACCCGGCAGTCCACGGGGACGGGGTGGACGCTGCCCAGGCGGGTGACCTCCCGCTCCTCGATGACGTGGAGCAGCCTGACCTGGGCGGAGAGGGACATCTCGCCGATCTCGTCCAGCAGGACCGTGCCGCCGTGGGCGGCCTCGAAGATGCCCTTCCGCTGCGACCTGGCGTCTGTGAAGGCCCCCCTCTCGTGGCCGAACAGCTCGCTCTCCAGGAGCGTTTCGGGGATGGCCCCGCAGTTGACGACCTGAAAGGGTTTATCGGCCCGCCCGCTGTGGCGATGGATGGCCTCCGCCACGACGCTCTTGCCCGTGCCGCTCTCGCCGGTGATCAGGACGATCACGTCTGTCGGCGCGATCTGCGCCACCTTCTCCCGGACCTCCCGCATCCGGCCCGAACGGCCCAGCAGCCGGCAGTCCCGCAGGAAATTTCGCCGCCTCTCGGCCCGCGCCACGATGTTCCGAAGCCGCTCGGCGTCCGGCGGGCGTCCGAGGATGCCGTCCACCTCCAGGCTGGCAGGGAGGTTCGCGGCATCGGCCATGACAAAGATGTAGACATTGTGGTCGGAGGCCCTGCCTGTCTGCAGCAGACGGCTCAGACCCTCCTCCGGCAAGGCCCCGTCGATCAGCAGCAGGTCGACCCCCCCCTGGCTCAGGAGCCGCAGCCCCTTCCGGAGCCCTTCCGAGACGAGCACCTGCCTCTCCTCACCGCGCAGCACGCGCAGGAGCGTCTCCTCAAGCCCGTGATCTTCCGTGACCAGGAGAATCGAAAACGTATCGTGCATAAGAGATGGCAGAGCGCATAGCGCAGGGCGTCAAACGCCCTGCGCTATGCGTCCTTCTGCGGCAGGTCATCCTTCAGGATGATGAGGTCCCGTCCCCGATAGGTGATGTATCCCTGGTTCTCCAGGCGCTTGAGGACGCGGGAGACCGTCTCTCGCGTGGTGCCCGACATGTTGGCGAGCTCCTGGTGCGTGGGGCGGTTGCGGATCAGGATTCCCTCCCCTGTGTAAGCGCCCTGGTCCTCCGCGAGCTGGAGCAGGGTCTGCGTGATCCGGCCCGTGACGTCGGAGAGGGCCAGGCCCTCGATCTTCCGGTCGGTCTTTCGGAGCCGGCCGGCCAGCACCGCCAGGAGCTTGATGGCGATCTGGGGGATGGTCTGGATCAGCCGGATAAAATCGTCTCTGCGGAGCATCAGGAGGTTCGTCTCCTCGGTGGCCGTGACGTTTGCCGAACGGGGCTTCCCGTCCAGCAGCGACATGTCCCCGAAGAAGTCCCCCTCGCCGAGGGTGGAGAGGATCACCTCCCTGCCGTCCTCGCTGACGATGCTGACCTTGACGCGCCCGCTCTGGATGACGAACAGGGTGTCCCCCCGGTCCTCCGCCAGGATGATGACGTTGTCTTTGGGAAACGTGCGCGTGACCGTGGTGTCGGCCAGGGCCTTGAGTTCGTGGTCGTTCAGACCCTCGAAGAGGGAGACCTTCTTGAGCAGCTCTATGGACATTGCCCGCACCTCCTCGAACAGGGGTCCCGACCCCTCTTTTTCGGACCTCGCAAGCTCACCTGCAAGTCGCTCCAAAACCAGCATGATATATTATATTTTCCAGGTTCCGTCAATCTTTTTTTGAAATGAGCGCCAGGGCTTGACTTCGACCTGCTGAAAAGGTAGTTTTGGAGCATGGGTCTTTTCGCAGAGACAAGGGCCTACGCCAAGCTGAACCTGGGGTTGAAGGTCCTCGGCAGGAGGCCTGACGGTTATCATGACATCCTGTCGGTCTTTCAGACCGTCGACCTCTGCGACCGCCTGGCTTTTGAGGAGATCTCCGCCGGACAGACCGAGGTCGTCTGCTCAGACCCGGCGCTGCCGGTCGGGCCGGAGAACCTGGTCCACCGGGCTGTCGAGGCCCTCCGGGGGGCGACCGGGTTTGACCGGGGCGTCCGGGTTTCGCTCACCAAAGAGATCCCCGCAGGGGCCGGCCTGGGGGGGGGGAGCGCTGACGCCGCCGCGGTCCTGCGCACCCTGAACCGGGCCTGGGGGCTGGGGGCGCCGGAAGGCAGGCTCCGGGAGATGGCCCTGGGCATCGGGTCCGACGTCCCGTTTTTCCTCCGGGGCGGCACCGCCGTCGTCTCCGGGAGGGGAGAGGTCCTCCGGTATGTCGCGTGGGCGTCGGAGGTCCATTACGTCCTGGTCCAACCCCCCTTTCAGGTCTCCACCGGATGGGCCTATCGGCAGGTCTCCGGGCGGGTCAATTTGGGCTTGACAGGCCGGTCGAAATATATTAATCTTATAAATTCTACGATGACCGGCCCCCTCTGCGCCCGCGACCTCTTTGCGTGCGTGGAGAACGACTTTGAGCCTGTGGTGGCGGAGGCGTGGCCTGTTCTGCGCGACCTCCGGCGAGCCCTTGAGGGGGCGGGCGCGGAGGCCTGCTGCATGACCGGGAGCGGGTCGGTCCTCTACGGCGTCTTTTTCGACGCGGCGGCGGCAGGCCGGGCGGCGGCCGCGCTTCGGCAGGGTGGCCGACGGGTCTTTCTGAGCAGACCGCTGATCGTGGACCGCTGAGGTCGTGGCGGCGGCCGCGCAGACATACTGGTGCCGGGTCGTCCAACGGCAGGACTGCGGCCTTTGGAGCCGCCTATCGAGGTTCGAATCCTCGCCCGGCAGAAAATGAAAATGCACCGGGCGTGGGGCAGGTCCCGCGCCTTAAGGAGGTCCTATGGCTCAGATCGCCCTGAAAGGGGAGCATCGCACGGGGTTGGGCAAACAGGTGGCCAAACATCTCAGAAGGTCCGGGCTCCTGCCCGCCGTCGTCTACGGGGTCGGAGAGGCGCCGATTCCCATCGCGGTGAAGATGCGGGAGATGGAGACCCTCCTGCACACGTCAGGCCGCAACGCCATTGTCAACCTCACCCTGGATGGGGAGGAGAACGGAGGCCGGATCACGCTGATGAAGGAGATCCAGCACCATCCCATCGACGGGGGCCTTCTCCACGTGGATTTCCAGCACATCTCGCTCACGCAGAAGATCCGGCGTGAGGTGCCCGTGGTGGCGGTCGGGATACCCGTCGGCGTGCGGAGCGAGGGCGGCATTCTCGAACACTCGCTCCACACCGTGGAGGTGGAGTGCCTCCCGGCGGAGATCCCGGAGAAGATCGAGGTGGACGTCACCGGCCTGGGCATCAACAAGTCGCTCCACATCCGGGACCTGATGGGCGTTGACAGCCGCATCGTGACGGACCCGGAGCGTCTCGTCTTCCTGGTGGTCCCGCCCACCGTGATCAAGGAGGCCGTTCCGGGAGAGGCCCCGGTGGCCGAAGAGGAGGTCAAGGAGCCGGAACTCAGCGTGGAGCGGGGGAAGAAAGAGGAGGAGGGCGAGGAGGAGGAGAAATAGGCCGTGCGCGCCGTGGTCGGCCTGGGCAACCCCGGGGCACGCTACGCCGCGACTCGACACAATCTCGGCTTCCTGGTCGTGGATGCCTTCGCGGAGGGCCTTCGTCCGGTCTGGTCCTCAGACGCCTCTTATGGTTACGCCGTCGTCGCGAGCGAGGGGCAGGAGGTGGCCCTGGTCAAACCGGCGACTTTCATGAACTCCAGCGGGGTTGCCGTCAAAGAGGCCCTGTCCCGGTTCGGCGCCACGCCCGAAGACCTCCTCGTCATCGTGGACGATGTCCAGCTCCCTCTGGGCCGCATCCGCATCCGGCGCAGGGGGAGCGACGGCGGGCACAACGGCCTCCTGTCGATCGTCGAGTGTCTGGGCACGACGGCGTTTCCGCGCCTCCGCCTGGGGGTCGGGGCCCCGCCGGAGGGCGAGGAGATGATCGATTTTGTGCTGGGTGTCTTTGCCCCCCACGAGCGGGAGGCGGTCTCAGAGATGGTGGGGCGGGCGACCGACGCCCTGCGCGTGGTCCTGAGAGAGGGGATCGAGTCCGCCATGAATGAGTTTAATAAAAGGGATTAAAATGAATAACTACGAACTGACGTTGATCCTGGACTCGCAGCTGCCGGAGGATCAGATCAACAGCCGCGTCCAGAAGGTCACGGCCCTCCTGGGGGCCAGGGGCGCCGAGGTCGTCCACGTGGAGCGGTGGGGGATGCGAAAGCTGACCTATGAGATCCGGAAGCGCCAGCAGGGGTTTTACACCCTGATTCAGTTCCGCTCCAACGGAGACCTCCTCCGGGAGCTGGAGCAGGCGTGCCGCCTGGATGAGGGGATCATCCGCCACATGGTCCTCGTTCGAAAACAGTTTGTCACGCGTGAAGAGGCGATCCGCCAGGAGGCGCTGGGGGATCGCCCGAGGCCCCCCGTGGCGACGCCTGAGCCCGTCGCGAAGTCGCGCGGCGGCGCAGAAGATTCGGACGCCGAAGACGAAGACACCGAGGAGGCGTAAGGAGAGGCCATGAACGAGCGAAAGCCCAGGACCAAGACCTGCCGTTTCTGCGAGGACAAGAGCGAGCGGATCGATTACAAGGACGAGCGGAGGTTGCGGCGCTTCATCACGGAGCGCGGGAAGATCATCCCCCGGCGCATCTCCGGGACCTGCGCCCGGCACCAGCGGGCCCTCGCCCGCGCCATTGCCCAGGCCCGGCACATCGCCCTCCTGCCCTTCTCCGCGGAGGCGGTGAAATAAAAAAGCTATCAGCCGTCAGCCGTCAGCTATCAGCAAAAGACAAGAGTAATCTTGGCTGATAGCTGATAGCTGATAGCTGATAGCTGATAGCTGACCTTGAGAGGACCATTTCCATGAAAGTGATACTCAAAGAGGACCACGAGCAGCTGGGCAAGGCCGGCGAAATCGTCCAGGTGGCCGACGGCTATGCCCGGAACTACCTGATGCCCAAGGGGCTGGCCCTCCGGGTGACCCGGTCGAACATGGCCGTGTACGAGGCGGAGAAGCGGCAGAAGGAGATCTTCCAGAACAAGGCCAGGCGCACCGCTGAGGCGCTGGTCAAGGAGCTGGAGAAGGTCTCCTGCACGGCTGTCGTTCCGGTGGGGGAGGAGGACAAGATCTTCGGGTCGGTCACCAATCAGCACGTCGCAGACCTGCTCAAGGAGAAGGGCTACGACATCGACCGCCGCAACATCCTTCTGGACGAACCGATTCGGGCGCTCGGCGTGTACACCGTCGGCATCCGGCTCCACCCGGAGGTGGAGGGGAAGATCAAGGTGTGGGTGGTGAAGGAGTAACGTTCCAGGTTACCAGGTTCAAGGTTCAAGGTTTGAACTTTGAACCTTGAACTTTTGAGTGTTGACAGTTTGTGAAAAGAAAGGCGTGGAGATTGTTTCCACGCTATTTCTTTAGGGACTGCCATGAGCCAGACACCGCAGACGTTCAAGGTGGGCCTGGTGCAGATGTCGTGCGGCCCGGATGCGGAGGAGAACCTCGCCAGGGCCGTCTCCGGCATCCGGCAGGCGGCAGGGCGCGGGGCGCAGGTCGTCTGCCTTCAGGAGTTGTTCCGGACACCCTATTTCTGCCAGCGGGAGGAGGTTGCCCGGTTCGACCTGGCTGAACCGATCCCCGGACCGACGACGGAGCGGCTGTCGGGCGTGGCGCGGGAGACGGGCGCTGTGGTGGTGGCGTCCCTGTTCGAGCGGCGGGCCGCCGGGGTGTATCACAACACGGCGGCGGTGATCGACGGGGATGGGGCGCTGCTGGGCATCTACCGGAAGATGCACATCCCGGACGACCCCCTCTACTACGAAAAATACTACTTCACCCCCGGCGACCTGGGGTTCCGGGCGTTCGACACGAGGGTCGGGCGGATCGGCGTGCTGGTCTGCTGGGACCAGTGGTACCCGGAGGGGGCGCGGCTGACCGCGCTGCAGGGGGCCAGCCTCCTGTTCTATCCCACGGCCATCGGCTGGCACCCGAAGGAGAAGGCGGAGCACGGGGAGGCCCAGTACGACGCCTGGCAGACGATGCAGCGCTCTCACGCCATCGCCAACGGGGTCTACGTGGCCGCCGTGAACCGGGTGGGGCACGAGGGCCCGGCGGACGGGGGGCTGGAGTTCTGGGGGGGGTCGTTCGTCTGCGATCCGTTCGGGGCCGTGCTGGCGCGCGCGGCGCACGACCGGGAGGAGGTCCTGGTGGCGGAGTGCGACCTCCGGAGGCTGGAGACCATCCGACGCCACTGGCCGTTCCTGCGCGACCGCCGCGTCGACATGTACGACGGGATCACGAAGAGGTTGATCGATTAACCGCGACATGACCGACACGCCTGCCCGCCTGGGCTACCGGATGCCCGCCGAGTGGGAGCCCCACGCGGCCACCTGGATCGCCTGGCCGCACAACCGGGACGACTGGCCGGGAAAGTTCGGGCCGATCCCGTGGGTCTACGTCGAGATCGTGAGGCGCCTGCACCGCGCCGAGCGGGTGCGCATCCTGGCGCAGGACGCGGGGGCGGAGCGGCGGGCGTCGTCCCTGCTCGCGCGGGGCGGGGTGGACCTGAGCCGGGTCGACTTCTTCCGTTTTCCGACGGACCGGGCCTGGACGCGGGACTTCGGCCCGATCTTCGTCAAGCGGGGCGGGGAGGTCGCGGCCACGAACTGGAGGTTCAACGCCTGGGCCAAGTACCCGGACTGGCGGCGCGACGACCGGGTCTCGGGCCTGATCCGCAGGGCCCTCCGGCTGCGGGAGTGGAGGCCGACGGCGATGGTCAGGGGCCGGCGCCGGCGCGTGGCGCTGGAGGGGGGGAGCGTCGACGTGAACGGCCGGGGGACGCTGCTGACGACCGAGGAGTGTCTGCTGAGCCCTGTCCAGGCGCGAAATCCGGGGCTGACGCGGGGGGACGTGGAGCGCGTCCTGGCGGACTACCTGGGCGTCCGAAAGACGCTCTGGCTTGGGCGGGGGATCGCGGGGGACGACACGCACGGGCACGTGGACGACCTGGCCCGGTTCGTGAACCCCAGGACCGTCGCGATCGCGAGCGAGGAGGACGCGGGGGACGAGAACTACGAGCCGCTGCGAGAGAACCTGAGGCTGCTGAGGGGGATGACGGACCAGGACGGGCGCCGGCTGCGGGTCGTGACCCTGCCCATGCCCGACCCGGTGATCTTTGACGGACAGCGGCTCCCGGCCAGCTACGCCAATTTCTACGTGGCCAACGGCCTCGTGCTGGTCCCCACGTTCAACGACGCGAAGGACCGCGTGGCCCTCTCCGTTCTGGCGGACCTTTTTCCGGGACGGCGGGTCGTGGGGATTCACGCGGTGGACCTGGTGTGGGGGCTGGGGACGCTGCACTGCATGACGCAGCAGGAGCCGGCGTGAGGCTAAATGACTTTTCATAAATCTTGTGTATGTAACGACGTCGCCTGGCGCACAGGCCCTCACCCCGCCTCGCTGACGCTCGGCTTCCCCTCTCCCGTACACGGGAGAGGGGTGGCAGGCGCAGCCTGACGGGGAGAGGGCCAGAGCCGCAGCGATTTTTGAATCAGGCTCTCGATATAGCCCCCTGCACAGGAATCGTGAAAAGCTGTATAATGAGGAGAACATCATGCGACTTCGCGACAAGGTCATTGTTATCACAGGTGGGGCCACGGGGATCGGGGGGGCCACGGCCCTGGTGTGTGGCAGGGAGGGGGCGCGGGTCGTGGTGGGGGACGTCAACGAGGCGGATGGCTGCAAGGTGGTGTCTCAGGTCGTCGAGGCGGGCGGCCAGGCGCGGTTCGTGCGGACGGATGTGACGCAGGAGGCGGACGCCCGGGGGTTGATCGCCGGGGCGGAGGCGGGCTTTGGCCGGGTGGACGCCCTGATCACCTGCGCGGGCGTCCTGAGGGGGTCGATGACGCCGGTGGAGGCGTTCGAGGAGGCGGTCTGGGAGGGCGTGATCGACGTCAACCTGAAGGGGACTTTCCTCTGCGTCAAGCACGCCGTCCCTGCCCTGAGGCGGGCGGGGCGCGGCGTCATCGTCTGCGTCGCGTCGGGCGCCGGGGTGAGGGGGGGGAGTTCGTCGTTCGCCTACGGGGCGAGCAAGGGGGGGGTGCACGGGTTCGGGCTGACGCTGATGGACCGGCTGGCCGCGGACCAGATCCGCGTCCACGTCGTGTGCCCCGGCAATCTGGACACGCCGCTGAAGCGGGCGCAGATCGCGGAGGCCGCGCGGCAGGCGGGGCGGTCGCCGGAGGAGGCCGTGTCCTCGCAGCGGCCTCATCTGGGCGACCCGGAGGGGGTCGGAAGGGTCCTGGCGTTCCTGGCGTCCGAAGAGGCGGATTACGTGCGAGGGACGATTTTTACGCGGTAAGCAAATAAAGGAAGACATCCATGAAGCTGTCACCCGCGCAGGTCGCGTCTTATCACGAGAACGGGTTTCTCGTCGTGGAGGGGCTGGTCGGTCCCGCCGAGGTGGAGGCCATGCGGGCGGACGCGGTCCGGCTGTGCCGGGGCGAGTACCCGTGCGAGCACCTGCCCCCCGTCCCTCCCGGCACTTCGGACGAGGCGGCGCTGGCGCAGTATCTCTGCATCCACCACCCGCACCGCATCAGCCCGTTCATGCGGGAGGCGGTGGCCCACCGGGGCGTCGCGGAGGCGCTCAGCCAGGTCGTCGCGCCCAACGTCAAGTGCATGCAGTCCATGCTGTTCCTCAAGCCTCCGAAGTTCCCGGGGCAGGCCTGGCACCAGGACGAGGTCTACATCCCCACGCGCGACCGGAGTCTGACGGGCGGCTGGATCGCACTGGACGACGCCACGGTCGAGAACGGCTGTCTCTACGTGATCCCCGGCTCGCACCGGGATGGGTATCTCTACCCTCAGCACGACCACAAAAATCCTGCGGAGTTCGACCTGACGCCGGAGTCCTACGGGTTCGATGAGGGCGCCGAGGTCCCGGTGGAGTGCGGGGCGGGGGACGTGGTGTTCTTCAACGGCTATCTTTTGCACCGGTCGCGCAAGAACCGGTCCAGCAGACTTCGCCGCGTCCTGGTCAACCACTACATGAACGCCTACTCCCTGCTGCCGTGGCGCGTGGGAGAGGGGGAGCGCCCGGCCACGGCGGACTACCGGGACATCGTGATGGTCGCGGGCGCCGACCCGTATGCGTGGAAGGGGACGGTGACGATGGGCGGGGCGCACGTGCGGCGGTTCGACTCGAAGGCCCTGGAGACGGAGTAGGGGCGACCGGCCGGTCGCCCCTACTAAAAAACGCTTGACACGGTCGGAGCCAGGTTGTATCTTTCTGGCGCATCGAATCTATATTCTCTGGAGGTTGTGATGGCGCTCTCCCTGTTCGGATGTTCGCGTCGGGTCGTGAACCGGGGTGTCGCAGGTATCCCGGCAGGGGAGGCGTGCGCCGTGTCCACCCGCTCCATGGGCATGCATACCCATACGGCCAAGTCGGCCCTTTGCGTCGAGCCCTCGGCGGTGGACCCTCCGGAGACCTGAAAAGAACCTGATCTCATTTTTTCAGAATTTTCAAGGCCCGCTGTCGAGTTTCGGCAGCGGGCCTTTGGTTTGGGTGGTATCACGAGAAAGGAGGCCCCTGTGTCCACAGACGACATCCTCGTATTCGGCGGGTGACCGACACCATCGAGACCCAGCCGGTCACGCTTTCGGAGAAGGTCGAGGTGGTCTCCGTCGCGCCCCTGTTCGGGGAGGCGATCCGGAGGATCCACAACCGGGAGAGCATCAGCGTGTTGTTTCCGACAAGCAAGGGAGGGTTTTGATGAAAAGGCTCAACAGCTATTTTTCACGACGTTCCGGCGGCATCGGCGACATGCGCGTGTCCATCTGGGTTGGAGATCAGACTGTCAGTTCGATCCGGAACCTTCACACGCGGAGGACATGCCATGAACGCGACGTATTACGTGACCACGTCGATCCCCTACGTGAACGCCCGCCCCCACGTGGGGTTTGCCCTGGAACTGGTGCAGGCGGACGCCCTGGCGCGGTGGCATCGGCTGCTGGGGGAAGAGGTCTTCTTCCTGACCGGCGCGGACGAGAACGCGCTGAAGAACGTGCAGGCTGCGGCCCGCGAGGGGCTGACCCCGCGCGAGTTGTGCGACCGGAACGCGGCGGTCTTTCAGGATTTGCTCCGGGCGCTGGACATCGAGGCGGACCGGTTCATCCGGACCTCCGGCGAGGCGCACTTCCGGGGGGCGTCGAAGTTCTGGGGCGCGTGCCGGAAGGGGGACATCTACCGGAGGCGATACCGGGGGCTCTACTGCGTGGGCTGCGAGGATTTTTACCTGGAGAAGGACCTGGAGGAGGGGCGCTGTCCGACCCATCTGACAGGGCCTGAAGTCGTGGAGGAGGAGAATTATTTCTTCCGCCTGTCGGCCTATCAGGAGGCGCTGGAGGAGTTGATCACGTCGGGGAGGCTCAGGGTTGCGCCGGAGACGCGGCGGAACGAGGCCCTGGGGTTTATCCGGCAGGGGCTGCAGGACTTCAGCATCTCCCGCGTCCGGGAGCGGTCGGGGGGATGGGGCATTCCGGTTCCGGGAGACCCGTCGCAGGTGATCTACGTCTGGTTCGACGCGCTGGCGAACTATCTGACGGGTCTCGGCTACGGGTCAGACGAG
>Ga0114945_10001093_pt1 | contig 17019 bp, 16 predicted proteins | sample OV2TP3_FD_87194 | JGI IMG/M metagenome (GOLD analysis project Ga0114945, IMG submission 87194) | Hot spring microbial communities from Beatty, Nevada to study Microbial Dark Matter (Phase II) - OV2 TP3 | ecosystem: Environmental > Aquatic > Thermal springs > Hot (42-90C) | place: USA: Beatty...
GCCGGTTCTTGGACTTGTTCTTGGCGTCCCGAGGCTGATTGGCTCCGTAGGTGACGCAGACGATTCGGTGCGGATCGGCCCCGCCCCGCTCCATCAGATAGTGCGCGACCTGGTGGGCCCGCTCGAATCCGAGGTCGAAGTTGCAGTGGAACTTGTTCTTCGTCTTCTTAACGGGATCGCTGTCGGTGTGGCCGTCGATCCGAATGAGCCCTGCGGGGTACTGCTTCCGGAGAGTCGCGCACAACGCGGCCAGCGCTTTCTCTCCCGCGGCGCTCAAGGTCGCGGAACCGCTCGCGAAGAAGAGGTCCGAGGGGAGTTCGATGACGGTCTCGTTTCCCCGCTGCCGCACGTTCATCCCGTTCTTGCCGAGGTCCTCGGGGAGTTGATACTCGTTCGTCCGCTCCCCCGTTCGCGTGCGCCGCGAGGAGGTCTCGCGCTCCAGCGCCTCGCACTTGGCCTTGCAGGCCGTCAAGTCTCCTTCGAGCTGGGCGTTGCGGCGCTGCAGGTCCTCGTTGTCTTTCGTGAGTTCTTCCAGCCTAGGCTTGAGATCGGCGGAAGCAGCACAGCCGATGGCCAGGACGGAAGCGGAAGCCAGTGCGAGGACGGCGAGGGTCGTGCGGATCATTTCAGTTCTCCCCTATCCGATCGACAGATGCCCCAGGGGGACCCTTTCCCAGGAAAAGGTCCCCCTCTCTCCGGGAATATAGATCGGCGGGATGCCGGACGTCCTTGAGGAAAATGTAACTTATGAATCGGTATTTACAATTCGCGCTGCCGCCCGCCCACGAATCTTGCGACGGCTTCGGTGAGCTCATCCCCCTCGCTCCCGATCTTGGTGACGATGGTCACGTGACCGCGGCCCTTCGCCTCGAGCGATTTCGCCCCCAGCGAAATCGAGAGGGCCCGGCCGCCGATGCGAATGTTAACAGGGTCCCCGTCGCCCCACGTGACCAGGAACGGCGGAGCATTTTTCCGCGCGAATCGCGCGGACTCGGCCTCCTCGCGCGTCTCCTTCGGAAAGACGTCGGGAAACGCGGCGATTCCGGGTCCATAGACGCCGCTCATCGGGATCGCTCCCGCCACGTCCGCCGACTTGTGGCCGACCTCGGAAAGATCCTTCTCATTCAGAACCGCCCGAGCCGCCAAATGCCCACCAGCGGATTGTCCGGATAGGAAGATCCGTTTCGGATCTCCGCGATGTTTCTCGACAAGCCAGGCGAACGCGGCCACGACGTCCCGAACCTGATCGGGGTGAGGAGAGAAGCGATAGTTCATCACGGCGGTAGCGATCCCGCGAGCCGAAAACGTCCGGCCCACGTGGCGGAAGAGGGACTTGTCTCCCGCCTTCTACCCTCCTCCGTGAATCCAAAGCAGGACAGGGTGAGGACCGGCCCCCTGCGACACGGTGAGATCGAGTTTCTGGCGCTCCTGCCGGTTCGCTTGGGCGAATTCCTCCGGCTGGAATGCCGTGCATAGGAGCAGGACTTCCATCTCTTCTTGGAACCCCGGCCAACGACCTCTGTTTCGGCCGAAGCACTCGGGCGACGGTGCGGCGCGCGTACGACATATAGGCGTCGATCCATCCATAGACGTGCGCCGAGAAGAAAATCATCGCCATCGCGCCGAAGGCCAGGAACGGGCCGAAGGGGACGTAGACGCCGCGAAGCTTGCGCGTGAAGAAGAACTGTCCGATCCCGTAGATCGACCCCGCGCAACAGCCCAGGAGGAACGTGAGGAGGATGCCGCGCCAGCCGAGGAAGGCCCCGAGGAACGCCATGAGCTTCACGTCCCCGAGCCCCATCGCCTCTTTGCGGAAGAGGAGCTTGCCGAGAACGCCTACGGCGAAGATGCTTCCTCCCCCGACGAAGGCGCCCAGCGCGGCCGCCGCCAGCGCCCGAAGGTGGAGATTCCATTCGAGCGCCGGAAGCCGCGCTCCGTAGAGAAACGGAAATGCCGTACCGCAAGCAAGCCCGAGGACGATTCCCGAGAGAGTGATTTCGTCCGGGAGAATGCGAAAATCCAGGTCGATGAAGGTGCACGCGATGAGAGCCCCGGCCAAGTAGGCCTGAACGGCGAAGACGACGGCCCGATCGGAGAGAGGTCCCTCCGCGCGGTAGAGTTGTTCATAGGCGGCCCAAGCGAAGACGATCCCTGTCAGGAGTTCCACCATCGGATATCGAATCGAAATCCGCGTGCCGCACCCGCGGCACTTTCCCCCGAGGATCAGCCAACTCAGGACCGGAACGTTGTCGTACCAGGCGATGCCCCGAAGGCACACGAGGCATCTCGAGCGCGGACGCACGATGGACATGCAATTGCGCGGAAGGCGGAAGATGCAGACGTTGAGGAAGGAGCCGACGAGGAGCCCCAGCGCCCCCGCGGAGATCGCGAAGACGAGTCGGTGGGAATCCGACACTTAGGGTCTTACTCCTCTTTCATCGCGACGCCCAGTTGCCCCAGCCTCTTCCGAATCTCCTTGATGGAGGTCATCCCGAGGTTCTTGCTCTTGAGGAGATCCGATTCGGTGATCTTGAGGAGATCTCCCACCGTCGTTACGTTCATCTTCTCGAATACCTTGCGGATTCGACCGGACCACTCGAATTCCAAGAGGCTCCTGCCCGGGACGTCGCCGGACGGAATCTCGCCCGGTACTGCGACGACCGCCGCCGGCTCTTCGGGCGCGGCCGCGCCTTCGCCCGCCTTGAGATTGAGCCCCCGCGCCGTCAAGAGCTCCCGCACCTCGCGAAGGGAGGTTCGACCGAAGTTGGGGAGGCCGAGGAATTCCTCCTCCGTCTTCGCGACCAAGTCTCCCAACGTCAGAATGTTCAGCCGCTGAAGGGCCGTGCGAACGCGCGGAGAACAAGAGATCTCCGCGAGCGGCTGCGTCAGGACTTGCTGCATCTTCTGCTCCCGTCGGGCCGCGTCCTCGTCGTAGAACATCGATTGCGAGGCGACGGCATCCCGGAGATACAGCTTCGCCCGAGGATGGTTCGGATAGTAATCGATCACGGCCTTGAAGCACTCCACCGCGCGATCGTACTCCCCACGATCCTCGTAGATCGTCCCGAGATTGATCATCGTATTCACGTGGCACGGGCGGAGCTTCCGGAGTTGCTCGTAGAGCTCGACCGCCCGCGCATCGTCGCCCCGGAGATCGAGCGTGTGCGCCACACGGAAGAGGGCGCGCGCGTGTCCCGGCTCCACTTCCAGCGCCTTCTCGTAGGCGGCCAGCGCCGGCTCATGAAATCCTTGAAGATCGTGGAGCAGTCCCACGAGGAAGTGATATTCCGGAGAAGCAGCGAACTTCTTGGCCATCTGAGTGACCATCTTCTCCGCTTCTTCGAAAGCGCCCGATCGGATCTTCGATTCCAAGTAGGCGACTTTCACCTCGGCGTTATCGGTCTCGGCCTCCAGCGCCTCTTTCAGTTGCGGCACCGCGTCCTGATACCGACCGACGTCGAGATAGCAGAGCCCGAGAATGTAGGCGCGCTCCCGGGAGCTGCGCGCGGCCTGCAAGACCGGGATCGCCTCCTCCACCCTCCCCAGGATCCAAAGCAGGGAGCCGCGCCGAACTTCCGCCTTGTTCTCGCTCGAGAACTTCTTGGAGACCGCGGAGAAGTCGGCCACCATGGGATCGAGCTTCGCCCGCTTCTCCACCACACAGTGCGCTCCGCGGCGGAGTTCAAGGAGAGCCTCAGGCTTAAGCTCGTCCGCCACAATCAGTTCGGAAGGATCGGCGGTTTCCACGGACGTGGTCATGGAATCTCCTAGGAAAGGCCCAGATTACCGGGCAGGATTTATACTGGGGCAGGCGCCCCAAGTCAACGGATTTGGTCATGCGACGGGAGGAGGGGCCTCGGGCTTCCTCGCAATCCTCACCGCCGCCGGCCGCAGCACGCGATCGTGGATTCTCCACCCGGGCCGAACCTCTTCGACCACGGAATTCTCCGGAAGCTCGGCGTTCTCCGCCGTCCCGACCGCCTCGTGATAGAGCGGATCGAACGTCTTCCCCGCCGTTTCGATCGGCATGATCCCGTTCTTGGCCAGGACGCGGAGGAATTCCTTCTCGACGAGAACGATCCCGTCGAGAACGGCCTTGGCGTCGGAGGCCCCGCTCCGAAGAGATCCCAGGGTGTGGCTAAGACTCTCGAGCGCGGGAAGGAGATCGAATACGAACGACTCGACCGCGTACTTTCTCAGTTCCTCCCGCTCCCGGCGGACACGGTCCTGGTAGTTGAGGAAGTCCGCCTTCGCCCGCTTGGCGAGATCCAGGTATTCCTCCGCTTGGGCCTTCGCTTTCGCCAGCTCGGCGGCGAGAGCTTCTTGGGACGGCGGTTCTTCTTTCACTTGCCCGTGATCCATTTCCAGAATCCCTTCTTCTCGGACTGCTCCTCTTCCAGCTTCGCAAATTCCCGCAACAGCTCTTCCTGCCGCTTATTGACCTTGGCGGGAACCTGAACGCTCACGCGGACGAACAGATCCCCCCGTCCCCGACCGTTCAGGCGCTGCATTCCCAATCCCTTCGTGCGCAGAAGTTGCCCGCTCTGGGTCCCTCGGGGGATTTCGAACGTCGCCTTCCCGTCGAGCGTCGGAATTTCCAGCTCCGCCCCCAGCGTCGCCTGAGCGTACGAGATGGGCACCTCGCAGTACAGATGCTCCCCTTCCCGCTTGAAAAACTCGTGCGGCTTGACGAAAACGTCGACGAAGAGATCGCCAGAAGGCCCGCCGTCGCGCGACGGCTCCCCCTCTCCCGCCAGACGGAGTCGGGTGCTGTCTTCGATTCCCGCGGGGATGTCGATCTCGATCTCGCGCTTGCGCTTCACGAGCCCCGCCCCCTTGCATCCGCCGCACGGGTCGCGGACCGTCCGGCCGTGGCCGCCGCAGGTCGGACACGTCTGCTGCACGCTGAAGAATCCGGCGCTCCGCATCACCATGCCGCGGCCGCCGCAGGTCCGACACGTTTCCGGATGGGTTCCCGGCCGCGCTCCGCTTCCTTGGCACTCCCCGCAGCGCTCCTGCCGCCACAGTTCGATCGAACGGCGCACGCCCGTCGTCGCCTCCTTGAGATCGACCACGAGTTCGACGCGAAGGCTCGCTCCCCGAGCGGTCCGGCGACGCCGTCCGACCCCGAAGATGTCCCCGAAGATCGACTCGTCGCCGAAGATGTCGCTGAAGGCTTCGAAGATGTCCTCGAACGAGGCGCTTTGAAAGTCCCGCGTAGCGTAGCCTTGGAGCCCCTCGTGTCCGTAGACGTCGTACTTCTTCCGCTTCTCCGAATCGGAGAGGACGTCGTACGCCTGCGAGATCTCCTTGAACTTCTTCTCGGCTTCCTTGTCGCCCGGATTGCGATCCGGGTGGAACTTCAGGGCCAGATTGCGGTACGCCTTGCGGATCTCCTCCGTCGTCGCGCTTCGCGAAACTCCGAGGAGCTGGTAGTAGTCCGCCTTCTCCGCCATCGGTTACTTCACGGCGCCGGCCACCGCCTGTTTCTTGTCCTTCAGTTCGACCACGACGCTGTTGGACGTCAGAAGCGGTCCGGCGACGCTCGCCGCCGTTTGAAGGGCGACCCGAGCCACCTTGGCCGCATCCAGGAGACCGAACTCGAGAAGATCGCCCCAGCGGCCCGTTGCGGCATCGAATCCCTCCGGGCCTTCTTTTTCCAGAGCCTCGTACACCACCGCGGAGGGATCGTGGCCGGCATTCGAGGCGATCGCCCAGAGCGGCGCCAAAAGCGCGGACGCCACGACACGCGCCCCGACCGCCTCGTCGCCCTCGAGCTTCAGCCCCTGAATCGCTTTGGCCGCGCGGAGATAGACGATCCCGCCGCCGGGAATCACTCCTTCTTCCGCGGCGTCCTTCACGGCGTGCACCGCGTCCTCGACCCGGAACTTCCGCTCCTTCATTTCCGATTCGGTCACTCCGCCCACGCGGAGGACGGCGACGCCGCCCAGGAGCTTGGCGAGCCGCTCTTCGAGCTTCTCACGGTCATAATCGCTCGTCGCCTTCTGGATGGAGGCGCGAAGCTCGGACACGCGGGCGTCGACCTTGCTCTTCGCCCCGCCTCCGCCCACGAAGGTCGTCTTCTCCTTCTCGATGAGCACGCGCTTCGCGGTTCCGAGGTGAGCCGGCGTCACCGACTCCAGCTTCAGCCCGGTCTCTTCGGAAATGACGGTGCCTCCCGTCAGGATCGCCATGTCCTCCAGGACCGCCTTGCGCCGATCGCCGAAGGCCGGCGCCTTCACCGCCGCGATCTTCAAACCAAGGCGCAGCCGGTTCACGACGAGCATCGAGAGGGCCTCGGACTCGATGTCTTCCGCCACGAGGACGAGAGGACGCCCTACCTTCGCCGAATGCTCCAACACGGGGACGAGATCCCGAAGGCTCGAGATCTTCCGATCCGTCAGAAGAATCAGCGGGGCGTCGTACTCGACCCGCAGTTGGTCGGGCTTGTTGATGAAATAGGGAGAGATGTAGCCCTTGTCGAACTGCAGTCCGTCGACGTACTCGATCGCCGTCTCGAAGCCCTTGGATTCTTCGACGGTGATCACGCCCTCGCGCCCCACCTTGTCCATCGCCTTCGAGACGAGATCGGCGATCGGGTCGTCGTAGTGCGAGGCGACGAGCGCAACGTGTCGATAGTCTTCCAGCCCCCGGACCGGTCGCGAGGAGCTCTGGATCACTTCGACCGCCTTCGCGACGGCCTTGTCGATCCCCTGCCGCACGTGCGTGGGATTCGCGCCGGCGGTCATGTTTTTCACGCCTTCCGTAAAGAGGGCTTCCGTCAGGACGACCGCCGTCGTGGACCCGTCGCCGGCCACGTCGTTCGTTTTCTCCGACGCGGCATTCCCCAGTCGGGCCCCTACGTTCTCGAACGGATCCTCGAGCTCGATCTCCTTGGACACGGTGATGCCGTCCCGCGTGGCCTGCGGAGCCCCGAATTTCTTCTCGAGAAGGACGTTGCGGCCGCTCGGTCCCAGCGTCACCTTGACCGCACTGGAGAGCTTGCGCAACCCGGCGAGTACCTTCCGCCGAGCCTCGTCGTCGAACATCAGCTGCTTTGCCATCGTTCGCTCCTACTCGATGATCGCGAGGATGTCGTTTTCGGTAATCACCTTGTACTCCTCGCCTCCGGACTTGACTTCGGTGCCCGCATAGCGACCGTACAACACTTGGTCGCCCTTCTTCACCTGCGGCTCGACGACGCGCCCGTTCGCGAGCGTCCGCCCCTTTCCGACCGCAACGACCTCCCCTTTCGTGGGCTTCTCCTTGGCGGTATCGGGGAGCACGAGGCCTCCCGGCGTCTTGTCCTCCGCTTCCAACGGCTTCACGACAATGTGGTCCCCCAGGGGTCGAAGTTTCAGCGCCATTTTCAGTCTCCTAAATCAACAGCATCTAGCATCTAGCATCTAGTACATGGGAGGGGCTCCGGGCTCCTGCGCCCCGAGCGCGTTTTCCTTATCGGGCAGTTCTCCGACCAGCGCCTCCGTCTGCAGGAGGCACGCCGACACGCTCGCCGCGTTCAGCAGCGCGTGACGCACGACTTTGAGCGCGTCCAGAATCCCCGCATCCTTCAGGTTTACCTGCCGGTTCGCCTCCGCGTCGTAGCCGGCCCATGCATCCCCGCCGTCCAGCTTCTTGAGCGTCAGCGAAGGGTCCACGCCCGCGTTGGATACGATGACGCGGAAAGGCTCCTCCAAGGCGCGGCGCACGATCTTGAATCCGCGCTTCTCCTCCTCGGATTCGGCCTTCAAGGAATCGATCGCCTTCCGAGTTCGGAGATAGGCGACGCCCCCGCCCGGAACGTATCCCTCCTGCAAGGCCGATCGGACGGAATGGAGCGCGTCCTCCACGCGATGCTTGCGCTCCTTGAGCTCCGTCTCGGTCGCCGCACCGACCCGGATCTGGGCGATCCCTCCCGAAAGCTTGGAGAGACGCTCCTGGAGTTTCTCCTTATCGTAGTCGGAATCGCTCTCCTCGTACTCGTGACGGATTTGCTCGCACCGCTGCGCGACCTCTTTCGACTTGCCCGCGCCCTCGACGATGGTCGTGAATTCGGCGTCGACGACCACCTTCTTGGCGGTCCCGAGGTCGGAGGTGGATACTTTCTCCAAATCGATGCCGAGATCTTTGAAGATCGCCTTCCCGCCCGTGAGGATCGCAATGTCCTCCAGCATGGCCTTTCGACGGTCTCCGTATCCCGGCGCTTTCACGGCACAGGCCTTCAGGATCCCGCGGAGCTTGTTCACCACGAGGGTCGCAAGAGCCTCCCCCTCGACTTCCTCCGCGATGATCAGCAACGGGCGATTTTCCTTGGAGACCCGCTCGAGGAGAGGAATGAGTTTCGCGATCGAGGAGAGCTTGTCCTCGTGGATCAGGATGAGCGGATCTTCCAGGACGCATTCCGCAGCATCCTTGCTGCTCACGAAGTGCGGAGAGAGGAAGCCACGATCGAACTGCATCCCTTCGACGATCTTGATCTCCGTCTTGATTCCCTTGCCCTCCTCGACGGTGACGGCGCCGTCCTTGCCGACCTTGGCGAAGGCGTCCGCGAGCATCTGCCCGACGTCGGAATCTCCGCCCGAGGCGACGCGACCCAGCTGAACCAGTCGGTCGCGCTGCCGGGCGGTGACGGACTCGCTCAGACCCCCCAAGGCCTCCACGACGGCATCCGCAGCTCGGCGAATCCCGCGAGCGAGCGCCACGACGTTGGCTCCGGCGGTTACGGCCTTGAGACCTTCGAGATAGATGGCCTCCGCCAGCACCGTGGAGGTCGTGGTACCGTCGCCCGCCTGATCGCTCGTCTTGGAGGCGGCCTCCTTGAGCATCTGCGCCCCCATGTTCTCGAACGGATTCGAGAGCTCGACCTCCTCGGCGACCGAGGCTCCGTCCTTCGTGATGTTGGGGGCCCCCCAACTCTTATCCAACACGACCGATCGTCCGCGCGGCCCCAACGTCGGCCGCACCGTCCAAGCCATTTTCTGCACTCCGCGCTTGATGCAATCCCACGCGTCGCGCTCGAACACGAGTTGCTTGGCCATGCTCCCTCCAGCAAGAGTTAGACTGTCAGGTGGAAGAGGGAGAGCAACACTCGTGCCACAGGGAAGTCAGATGTGCGTTACAAACTACTGCACGTAAGCCAGTTGCAGTCTAGGCTTCCTGGGTTATCCGGTGGGATGCCATGCTGTCAGCGAGAAGTGTCAGGGATGATGGCGGCTACTCGCCGATGCCAGGATTCTCGCGAAGGAGGTTGTCGATCGCTCCAGCCAATCGTTCCTTGGTGTCGAATTGACCGGATTCCACGAGTTTCTTGACGGCCTCAATCCGATCCTGTCTCACCTTGGGCATGGAGGTCAATTCCGCAATCATCCGAGCGGTCTCGGAGATTTCAACTCGGTCTCCGGGTTGCGTCGGAGATGTCGGAGAGGCGGGAGCGGTCTTGCGAGGACCCTGGACGTTGCCGGGGCCCTGGACTCCCTCGGTACGGCCTATTTCCATAACTCGGACCTCCTAACCCCGAACGCCGGGCGCCGGGGCTAACCCCTCTACCGGCCTCTCGGCCGCCCTATGGAAGTTCGATTCCGTAATACTCTTCGGCAATTCCGGTCGAATCCTTGAGTAATCCTACCATGACGCCTATTGAATCGCCAACCCTCGCTTCCTACAATCCGCCTTCGAGACTACTGGAGAATCGCCGATGCGTATCGCCCCTTTCTTGGCCGTTCTGCTTCTCCCACGCGCGCTCGCGGCGCAGGACTCCGACAACGATGCCATCAAGAAGACCATCCTCGAGCGGGTACGGAAAAAACTTCAGGAGGAACGGGCGCGAATCCTGAAACAGGTCGCGCAAGCCATCGACGAGGAGTTTCGGAAAGAGTCCTCCGACCCTCCGGAGCAGAAGCTGCGCGATCTGGAGAGGAGGCTGAGGATTCTCGAGGACCAGCGGGAAGAAATCTTGACGGAGATCGCCAAGACGAAAAGGCTGGCGGAAGACGAGCCGCTGAAACGCGAGGCGAAGGAACGCGCGCCGAAAGACGAAGAAGGAGCCCAAGAGTGGTTCGAGAATGCGGTCAAGGACCACGAAGCGAAAAAGTACGAGGAGTCCATCCGGAAGTTCAAGATCCTGTACTACGCCCATCCCCGAACGACGTTCGGGGTCGCTTCCGCCTATAACGCGGCGTGCGGCTACGCCCTCGCCGGAAAGAAAGATCACGCCCTGGATTGGCTGGAGGTCACGATCGGCGCGGGCTACCGGCGATTCGACCACCTTCGGAAGGACGCCGATCTGGACTCGCTTCGGAACGAGAAGAGATACAAGAGGCTGATGGCGGACAAGTAGTCGACTACTTCGGCATCTTCCGGAGCTTGACGAGTTCCTCGCGGAGCTTCGGGGTGTAGGACCAGTCGTTCGGCGCGTTGCCCAGGGCTTCCTCCAGATCGCGAATGGCGCCCGCAATGTCCCCGACCTTGATTCTCGTGCAGCCGCGATTGACGAGCGTCATCGCATTCCCTGGCTCGAGGCTAAGCGACACCGTGAAGTCCTGAATCGCGCCGACATGGTCCCCCCGGTCTCGGCGGACGTTTCCGCGATTGTTGTACGCCGCAGCGTGCTTCGAATCGAGTCGAACGACCTCCGAATAGTCCGAGAACGCTCGGTCCAGATCCTCCCTCGCCTGTCGTGCCACCGCGCGGTTGTAGTAGGCGTTGACGCACCGCGGGTCCCACCGGATCGCCTCGGTGCAGTCCTCGATCATCTTGCCCAGATCCCCTTTCGCATGCCAAACGCTCGCCCGATTCACATATCCGAGCACGTACTTCGGATCGGCTCGCAGCGCGGCCGTAAGGTCCTCGAGAGCCCCATCGATGTCTCCTTGGCGGAACCGAAGTGTCGCGCGATTGGAGTAGGCCGGGACGCACTTGGGGTCCAATCGGATGGCTTCGCCGAAGTCTCGAAGCGCCCCCGCCGCGTCTCCAAGGTCCAGGCGAACCAGTCCCCGGCACGCATGCGCCTTTGCGTCCTTGGGATCGATCCGGATCGCCGAATCGAAATCGGCCAGAGCGCCCTTCAAGTCGCCGGATCGCTGGCGAGCATCGGCGCGACCCGCCAGCGCCTCCGAAGATTGCGGCTCGATTTCCAAGGCCCGATCGTAGTCCGCGATGGATCCGAAGGCGTCTCCCTGATGGAGCCGGGCGCCGGCACGGCGGACGAACGACTCCTTCATTTCCGGATCGAGCCGAATCGCTTCGCTGTAATCGTCGATCGCCGGATCCCACTCGCTCTTCCGTTCTCGGACACTGCCGCGATTGAGGTAGACGATGCTCAGCCGGGAATCGATCGCAAGCGCGGCGGAAAAGTCCTCCAGCGCGCCGTCGATGTCCCCGTGATGAGCCCGCGCCATTCCTCGGTTGGCGTACGCGTCGGCAAAGCGAGGATGGATTTTCAGGGCGGCGCCGTGGTCCTCGATGGCACCGCGGCAATCCTGTTGAGCGGCCCGAACGAGGCCTCGGCACGTGTACGCATCCGCGTATCGTGGATTGATCCGGATGGCGTTCGTGTAATCGTCGACGGCACCGACGTAGTCCTCCATCCTTCGCTTCCCCAAGGCGCGCCAGTAGAAGGCGGAGAAGGAGGAGGGCTTGCGGGACAGGACCTCGTTCATGAGTTCGACCATGCGCTTGCCCGCTTGGCGGCCGCTGATCGCCGACAGAAAGAAGAACTCCTCGACGTTCGGATGCCGTGCCCACTTGGAGATCATGGGGGTGGGGTCATACTCCTCCCGTCTACGAGTGATCTCGAGGTACGTCTTCGCCAGATCGAGTTCGATTTCCTCTTCCGGCCGGGAAGAGACCAATCCATGCTCGATCCACGAGGCGGCCTCCTTCGCCACCTCGGACACTTCCCGGCGCCATTGGTGATTGTGGCGGGTGGTGATGCGGTGGATGAAGCTTCGCTCCAGTCGAAGCCGACCCCGTGCGCGAAGCGTCTTGGGGTGGCGTGGGTCGAGCCGGATCGCGCCCGCATAGGCGGTTTCCGCCTGTTCCCAGGCCCCCCTCGCCTCTCGACAGCGCCCGATCAGGTACCAACCCTGCGCCCCCTCGCGAGTCCGGTTCATGGACTCCCGGATTCTCGCCTCCAGCGCCTCGTACCGGCGAAACTCCTCCTCCGTCATCTCATACTTGGGTCGGTAGAAATTCATCGTAAGCCGATCCAGCTCCGCCTCGAGCGGAAGGAAGAGTTCGATCTCCGCCCTTTCGCCTCTCTCCAGGACCAGTTGCCGCTCCCGCTCCACCCGCGTGCGGGCCTCCGCCCGCCACGTCGGGATCAGGAGCGCGGCGGCGGTCGAGAGCGCGAGGACCCCCGCACTCAACCCGACCACCAACTTTTTCCGGACGACGAGCTTTTGGAGTCGGTACAACGACGTACTGGGTCGAGCCAGGATCGCCTCTCCCTCCAGCCATCGCGACAAGTCGTGACCCAGCGCCATCGCGGTCGGATACCGGCGATCCGGGTCCTTCTCCAGGCACTTCATCACGATGGTCTCGAGATCCCGCTCGACGGCGGGCCTCCACATCCTCAATGGCTTCGGGTCCTGCTCCTCGACCAGTTTGAGGAGCGGAAGGAGTTGAGCGTGTTGGAAGGGGGGACGTCCGGCGATGAGGGAATAGAGCGTCGCACCGAGGCTGTAGACGTCGCTTCGCGCGTCGAGTCTCTTGAACTCTCCTCGCGCCTGCTCGGGAGACATGAAGTTCGGGGTTCCCAGCAACTCCCCCGAGAGCGACATCGAGCTCGCCATGTTCATCGGCTTGGCGAGGCCGAAGTCCATCACGAAGACCCGAGGGCCCGTCGACGATCCCTTCGGGTTTTCGACCATGATGTTCTCGGGCTTGATGTCTCGATGGACGACTCCCTGCTCGTGAGCCGCGTGGACGGCCATGGCCGCGTCCCGGAGCACGGCGGCAAGGAGGCGCGGGTTTCGGGGCGGAAGATGCGCGATCGTCGTTCCGTCCACGAACTGCATCGCGATGAAATCGTCGTGGGCTTCAAAGATGGCGGCGATGTTCGGATGCGCCAGCTTGGCCGCGATCTGCGCTTCGCGGCGGAATCGGGCTCGAGCCCGCTCGTCCGCTCCCTTGATGAACTTGAGCGCCACCCAGCGCTTGAGTTCCGCATCCCACGCCTTCCAGACCTCGCCCATTCCGCCCGTGCCGAGCCGGATCGTCCGAAGGTATTTCCCGACGCGTACTCCATTCGCGAGGTCCTCAGACCCCTCTGAGTCCGCCTCTCCGAAACGACGGACGGCGTCATCAATCGCGGCGTGCGTCGTAAACCCTTCGCTCACCAGCCGTTCGCAGAGGGTCGTGCGTGGGAGCGGGACGGAGGAATGTCGCGTGCAAACCCCGACTTGGTCGGAGGTGACCACCCCCTCCTCGAGTAGGAGGCGGAGGAATCGGCGGTCGTCCTCCGAGACGCAGTATTCCGGCACCCAAGTCTCCCAAGTCCTCTAGCGCAACTGGGCGCGAGTCTCTAGGAGAATTCGTACTCCAGAGGACAGAGGCCCTTCTCCTCCTTGGCTGGACTCTTGAGGGCCGGGGCAGGCATCGCGACGAAGGAGAAGTGGTAGTGGCCCCGAAGCTTCAGGTTGAGGCGAATGACGTGGCCCAGCGCGGAGCGCGCCATAGAGGCGGTGTTAGCCGAGGCCCGGGGATGCTTGTGCCGCGCGCGTGCGCCGCCAGTCGGCAAACCGCCGACGGAGATCCTCGAACCCCAGCCCATTTGTGCCGACCATGGCAGCCAGAATCGGGGCCGGAAGCGCACTTTTCACCGCAATCCTCTGTTAGCTGGAATCCCGAGATGATGCATGCAGGTCCCACATTCCTGCAAGCGCTTCACGTAGTTCCTCTTCCATCCTGCCTGTCCGGAATGCAACCCCGTCCCGAACTCAAGCGGAGAAGCTCCCTCCGTGCCGGTCCCACGAACGTAGGTTGCCGATGGTGCCCGGCCGCTGGAAATTTCGTACCATCCGGGTCGACATGCCTCTCTCCCTCTGCTCGTGGTGCGGGAACAAGACAGAGCACCGGGTCGTCGAACCTCATTCCCTGCGCCGCACCGTTCATCGATGCCGTAAGTGTGGAGGGCGCACCCTTCGGTGCCGACTTTGCCGCGCCATGGCGCGCGGACGATCGGGGTACGACGAGGAGCTATGTCTCATCCACGACGGTACGATTCCCAATCTCGAGACTCTGCCGAAGTCGTTCCGCTCGATGGAAGAGTGGGAGGTGCCGGAGGCTCCTCGAGGATGGGAGCTTTCCGTCGCAGGCGCGGCTGCGGGCGCACTCCTCAGCGGAGGATCCCCCTGGGGGGCTCTCGCCGGACTGAGCGTCGCACGGGCCATCGGCGCGTACTTGGGCCCGATCCGGGACTTCCGAATCGAGAAATTCCGCGACGGCCGAGGCGCGCCGCTGCTCTTCGTCGACGGGTTCCTCACGCAGAGCGCGACGCTGGAGGATTGGTGCGAAGGACTCGAACGCGCCTATGTCGGACGCCCCTGGTACCGACTGACGTGGGAGTCGCAGACGCTCGCGGCGCTCGGAAGCGCGATCTCGAAGACGGCGGGGGTCCTCCGTCTCGCGCGGGCCCGATCCGCGTTTCTCTTTCTGGAGCTCGTCCGAAATCCATGGCACGTCGCGCTCTGGAAGGCCGAACGAACGGGCAGGCTTCTCGGTTTTCTTCTCGCGCGCACCCGAGGGACGACCCCCATCACGATGATCGGCCATTCCTTGGGGGCGCGGGTCATCTTCGAGGCGCTGCAGACGCTCGGAGCCATGGGGCGGCGGAAGGTAAATGACGCGGTACTCCTGGGCGCGGCGGTGGGCCGGAAAGACGGGCCGCCCTGGACGTTGGCGAAACGTGCCGCCCGGAGAATCGTGAACATCCACTCTCGGTACGATGCGGTCCTGAAGTACCTCTACGTGCCGGGAAACCTGTTCCTGAGCGATCCCGCGGGGCTCCGGCCCGTTTCCGCGCGCGGCGTCACGAACATCGATGCGAGTCCGCTCGTCCGGGGACATCTTCTGTACCCCGGCGCGCTCGCTCGGCTGCTCCAGGTATTTTCCTTGCGCGCGCCCGGAGGCGCGCTACGATGTCCGTCTCGTTAGCGAGGAACTGACGGAGCTCAAATCTATGCGAAGAGCAGCCATGTTGCTGGCGTCGATGTTTGTTTCCTGCGGCGGTCCGCCGAGCCAGGCCGGATTCGTGCGGGAACTCGAGCGCCATTTCACGACGTTGAATGCCGAAGGGCTCTCCAGACGAGACCGGCTCGCCGAGCAGCTGAGAGCGTACGAGAACAACCCGGCGGGGACTCCGCCGACCGGCATCCAGTACAACAGCTTCCACTTCGACGACAAGGGTTGGATCGCCTACGACCTTCGGTGCGCGGAGAAGCAGTGCGGCCAGCTCTACGTCGTCGTGGACTACTACGGTCGAAAACTGACGTGCTCGCGGTGCGGCTCCACGCTCCTCAAGGAGAAGCCCAAGGATTCGGGCGAGGTCTCCGCTTGGCTGAAGGCGGAGACGAAGGCGGACGTGAAGCCGATGTTCGAAGTCCTGGCCAAGTCCTCCCCCTGGAAAGCGAAGGTCCGCTACATCCGCCGCTCCTGGGTCTACGATCCGCGAGGCCGCTCGGAAATCGACGTGAACAAGATCGGAGAGAAGTGGAAGGGGGACATCAAGGTGGATTATCTCCCCGGGGTGGCGGACGCCGAGGGCAAAGTCAGGGTCCCGGTGGGGTTCCACCGGCCCGACGCGGTCTTCGTGGCGGAGCAGGATTTCGAGTACGACGGCAAGTCGGTGAAACCGGCCGGTCCGCCTCGCGAGGAACCCGTCCGTGGCTGGATCGAGATGCGAAACGTGCGGATCGATCCGATTCCGGTCCGGTAACTTTTCCTTGATCCCTGCGGTGGGCGAGATATGCTGACGTTTCACTGCAGTCGGAAGTGGCCTTCCGGCGAATCGAAGAAGAGAAGAGAGGACGAACGATGACCCGAAAACTGTTGGTACTCGGCGTCGTGTTGCTTCTCATCGGCGGAGTCGCGGCCGCCGTGATCCAGATGAGGAAGAAGCGCGCCTGCATCTTCGCACAGCGGAATCACGCCAAGAAGTCTGTGGTCTGCAATGACCTCCAGCTTCCCAAGCGGCATTGCTCCGGGGTCGACAAGAGGATCGATGTAGAGGTCTCGGCCAAACCGCTCGTCGACGTACTGAATTTCCTTGCATCGCAGGGATTGAATCTCGTATATTGCCACGCCTTCGCCGCTCCGGAAGAGGGGGGAGCGGTAACCGTAAGCCTGAAGCAGGTGACGGTGGAGGCGGCGGCGTGCGCCGTCCTGAAGTCGGTCGGATGGCGATACGAGTTGACGGCGGAGAAGATCCTGATCGTCTTCGGCCGATAGAAAGCTTTGCGGCAGTATGCCCCGCGCGAGAGTGTAGTGCGGAGGCAAGCTCTGTGACAATGAGGGAAGGTCTGCTGCGTACCAATCGTGGTACGTAGTCAAAAGCAAAAGCATACACCAGCGCCTTTAGGAATACGATTTGGCGATCCGCACGATCGGTCGGGACTAGCCTCCCGGCCACAGGAAGTTACACAAGTGCGGAAATAAGCTACTAAGGGTGGATGGGGGATGCCTTGGCTCCGAGAGGCGAAGAAGGACGCTGCGAGCTGCGATATGCCACGGGGAGTCGCTGAGCAGGCATAGATCCGTGGATCTCCGAATGGGGAAACCCGGCGTGCCGTTGAGGCGCGTCACCCAGGCGCAAGCTTGGGAGCGAAACGAGGTGAAGTGAAACATCTCAGTAACCTCAGGAAAAGAAAGAGCCATCGATTCCGTCAGTAGCGGCGAGCGAACGCGGAAGAGCCTAAACCGACGCACGTGTCAACCGTACAGGGTTTGCGTGCGCGGGGTTGCGGGACGTCCTGCCCCGACTGTACCGAGGGGGAGGGTTTGACAAAGCGTGATGCTAGTCGA
>Ga0114945_10001096_pt1 | contig 17005 bp, 24 predicted proteins | sample OV2TP3_FD_87194 | JGI IMG/M metagenome (GOLD analysis project Ga0114945, IMG submission 87194) | Hot spring microbial communities from Beatty, Nevada to study Microbial Dark Matter (Phase II) - OV2 TP3 | ecosystem: Environmental > Aquatic > Thermal springs > Hot (42-90C) | place: USA: Beatty...
AACTGTTGTCCGGACGCTGGCAAGGATTCATCCGGGAGTTGCTGTGCTCTACGACGATTCAGACACTCTATCCACTTGCCCTGGCAGCATAATCCAGTGCCCTCTTTCCGGGAGTGCACCCTCCACATACTTGCGGGACTTTTTAAGGAACAGCAGCGCCGCGTCGATCTCCTCATTGACCTCCTCGGTGACGGTGTTGAAGAACCGGTTGGTGGGAATCCACTGATCGTTCTTGTCCTTCAACTTGACGTTGAAGCACTCGTGGGGGATCATCCGGTCTTCAGGCGTGATCTCTGCCAGGCTCTGGCTCTGCTCCAGCGTGCTGATGAACTCCTGCGGGAGCGCCAGATCGCCCCTTATAGGGACCAGGGCGGTCGTGCTGGCTGGTTCAGATACCGGCTGCTCAACAACCGCAGTTCCGCCGTCCCCATTGCCTTTCTTTCCCTTGCCTCCATTCTTACTTCCCATCTTCGGCTGACCTCCTCTCCGGCCCGTACAGATCATCAACGTCCTTGCGGACCTTGAGGCTGCGCTTTTCCTCCTCGTCTCCATACCGCTTGGTCATCTCCTCCTCAAACCGCTCGATCTGCTCCAGGACCGTTTGTCGGTCTCCATCCGCAACCGTCAGTTCAAACCCGTAGCTGCCCCGCTGACCCTTGATCAGCTTGGCCCGAAACTCCGGGTTCGCCTGGGAGATGTGGATGTGGTGGACTTCGACCACCACCTTGCCGTTCTGACCGTCCAGGCTGTGCCGGAGCAGTTCATTGGCGATCAGGGCGACGGGAGCGCGGGACGCCTGGGCGACTTCCCGGACGCGGGTCCCAACGTCATCGTGCAGTCGGACTCTCGGCTGTGACATGGTTCTTTGCCTCCTTCCTCTGGAACGGGTGAATACTTCTGTCGGGAACGCTTTCTCTGGCCTCCTCAAGCCGTCGGCGCTGCCTGTCATCCAGGGGACGTGCCGGGTCGCTCGTGAAGATGGCGCAGATCGTGACCACGACCTTGTAGTACTCGATCTGATCACAGTGGTAAAGGTCGATGAGTTCCAGGATAGCGGTCCCGAGGGTCAGGGGTTGCTCGTTCATTCCTCGCTTTCCTCCTCTCTGTGACCACCGGATGTCAGGTAGTCAAACGCCTTCTGCAGAACCAGCACGGCTTTGGGCAGGTCGTTCACATCCAGGTAGGAGGAGGTCTGCCACTCACCGTTCTTGTCCAGGTAACGCTTCTGGAACGAGACGGAGCGGACCTGGAAGGTCTTCTCTCCTCGCGTGACCTCCTTTGAAAAGACCGCCGCGTTACAGGCCCCGTGCTTGAATACGATGTCGGGCTGGGCCATAGGATCACCTCCTCTCTTGTGTTCGTCTTTGGGCCGTCCGCACCACCAGCACTGTCCCGGAAAATGGGGGTCGCAGGTCTCGTGGTAGGGATGGCGCTTGGGGTCGTCTCTGGCTTTCATCCGGCCATACTCCCTTCAGTTGGCGCTGGCAATCTCCTTGCTCACGCCTGAACCGATCAACTCTTCCGCAAACTTATGAAGCTTGATATGCCTGTCCATAACCTCGTGGATAGGCAGGCCCTTGTAGACCTCGGTGAAGCCGTTGTAAAGGCTCCACAGGTTGCGGTCCTTGAACTCCTCGTGGCGTGGTGCTCTCCTCCATTCCCAACCAACTCTTATGAATTGACGGGGACCGATCAGCTTGCGGCCATAGGCCAGGCCCACGATCTCATAGGCGCGGTCGTCGGAAAGCTCCAACTCCTGCATCTTCCGGCGATCCTCTAAGAGAGAGTCCCAGGTCTGGTGCGCCTTGTGAAAGGTGAGGACGAGTTTGTCTCTCAACTCCTCGATGATGCCTCCGGTATGCCTGCGCATCACCACAAGTTCTCCGGCCAGGGCCAGGTTATCGCACACAAACACCCGCCCGCCGATGGCAAAGCCCGCGCTCATCGACTTGTCGTAGGAGTTGCGGAATCCGACTGCCAGGCCCATCCCTTCGACTCCGTTCTTGAACGAGACGAGGCCAAACATCCGCCTGCCTTCATTGGACAGGCCGAACGCGGCCTTCTCGACCTTGAAGCCCCGCAGGGCCATCATTTCCTCTCCGATGCGCATGGTGTTGACGGCCAGGTCGTAATGGAGCAGGGGCTTGTAGGTGTCCGTCTCCTGCGGGACAGGGACGGCTTTAATCTCCTCCAGCGTGGCGGTCTTGCCGCCACAGTGCAGCATGAGCGTTGAGTTCATACCTGTTCTCCTTTGTGAAGCGGTGGCATCATCGTCCACCGGCGCTTCTTCCGGTCATCTCTCAAACCACTTCCTGAACTTCTCCCGGATGTTCCGTCTTATCGTGGGCTGATCGTTTCTGCCTGCAATTTTCCGCCTTTCAATGTCAATCCATGTCCCTCCTGTTAGCTTTACGTCCCAAAAGCCACGCTCCGCGACGGTCAGGTCATCCAGAAACCTTTCGTAGCTGACATTGAACAACGCCGTCTCTTCCGGGTTGCGGTAATCGGTGAAGTAGACCGCAAAATCCGGATGCCTCACGCTCTGGCCGGTGTCCGTTTCCCCGGAATCGTAGGGGATAAGCGTGACATCCTCCCTCCGCCTGGCGCAGCCGTTGTCAATGGATCTGCCAAACCTGTCCGCAAAGAGATAACCGACCCGATACATCTTTCTTTGCAGAACCATTCGATTGATGATCAGGCCCTGGTCGCGAATTTTTCTGTTGCCAACGCTGTTGATGACCGAGAGTATCAATTCCTGCCGCAAATCGTCATCTCCCCAGGCCATTTTTTGCGCAATGGGGTAATACTCGGCTACGGCCTGGTGGACGCGGTCCGCGTCTCCGGGTCGCACGACTGACATCTGGCTCCTCCTTTTTTCATCCCACCGGACCGCCGCACTCGAAACAGGCGGTGTCCCACTCCTCGGCCTCTGCGCCGCAGGACGCGCAACGGGGGATCAGTTTCCCCTCAATCTCGTCGTCCAGGTAAAAGGCCGATGGACCATCCTCATAGCCGTCCCAATAGTCGGCTAACTCCTGGGGTTGTGGGTCGTACGGGGACATATTGCCTCCTTTGGGAATCATCTTGAGGCGTTGCAGTTTGAACTGAAAGAAGATGATAACCTCCAAAGCTTCTTCCGGCGTGGCCCCAAAGCCCCCGATGATACCGGCCTTGACGCTGCCCAAATTCATCTGGATCAGATTATCCAGGGCGTCAAGCCACTCTTCGTCAATCTCCACGGTGAAAAGCATGGCTCACTCCTCCTCGGCGGGCGCGCCTTTCGCTGCCGCCACGCCGATCATGCCGAACACCTGCTCTTTCTGGCCGGCCGTGACGCACTCCTCGGCCAGGACCAGCGCCCGTTCGGTCGCGCCGTTGACAAAGGCGGTCATCGGGATTTTGAGTTCCCGACAGAGCAAATAGATCCGTGCGATCAACTCCTCCTTGATTCGGGGGGAATACATAGGTCCTCCTCCTTTCTGTGTACGGGGGCTGGTGATTCGATCTCCTCGATTCGGTAGACGTTCTCCGGGAACAGGAACTCCTGTTGCGCCTTCTCTGCCATCGCCTCGTCGTAGCTCATCGGCTCCTCGTGCTCCACATCGACGCGGATGTAGGCGACGAGCCGGTAACGCTTGCTGGTTCTGGCCCGCTCGATCTCGTCCTGGTGGACGAGCAGTTCGGACAGAGTTATATCCAGGTCCATTCCTGACTCGCTCCGCCAATCGTGGATGATCTGCCAGCAGGCCGCCTGCAACGGCGGGGGGAGCTCCATCCAGGGGATGTCCGCAAGAGGGGTATCCGGGTAGCGCTTCAGCAGGTTCTGATAGGGCCTGGTCGGCGTTCTGTTCCTTTTCAAAGCAACCCCCTCTGTTTCATCGAAAGATGCTCTGTGGAGGTTACGATGAGATGGTCCAGGACCTCGATGCCGATGAGTTCCCCGGCTTGTTTCAATCGCTTGGTCAACTCGATGTCATCCGAACTCGGCGACGGGTCGCCCGAAGGGTGGTTGTGGGCCACGATCAGGCTGCTTGCCGCCAGCTTGACGGCGGGCAGAAAAACCTCGCGGGGGTGGACCAGGGAGGCGGACACGCTGCCCCGGCTGATCTCCCGCCATCCGAGCGGGACGTTGCGGGCATTGAGAAACAGGCCCAAAAAGCTCTCCTGGATGTTCTGACCGATCTGCTTGCGGAAGAAGTCAACGGCCTCGGTGGGGGTCGTGATCGGGATGCTGTAGGCTGGTCGGCCTTCCTGGACGAGTTTGACGTGGTAGAAACGGTGGGTTCTCTCCGGCATAGTCTCCAACCTTTCTGTTCTGTCGTTGTTGTAGGGGATTGTCAAAGAACGATACTTCCACTCTACCAGCCGCCCTGCGGGGCCAAAAGGAGGGGGAAAACACCCAAGCGGGGAAGTCCTCCCCGCTTCCTTTCTAAAGGGGCGCTGATACGCTACAGGGTATGAACCGACAGGACGACATCTGCCTGTTTGCCGAGACGGACTTTCGCCACCAGCATCGGCGCTTTGGCATCCTGCGCAGAGATCGACGACACCACATCTACATCCTGGGCAAGACCGGGATGGGGAAGTCCACCCTGCTGGAGCGCCTTATCTGCGCGGACCTTCAGGCCGGGGCAGGCTTGGCCGTGCTGGACCCGCACGGCGACCTGGTCAGGCGGGTGCTCGACTACCTCCCGGAGAGTCGGCGAAAGGACGTCCTCTACTTCGACCCTGCGGATGAGCGGTATGCCCTCCCGTTCAACATCCTGCAGGACACGGCCTCTCGCCAATACCTGATCGCCTCCGGCATTTTAGGGGCCTTCAAGAAGGTCTGGGGGGACTCCTGGGGACCCCGGATGGAACACATCTTTCGGTACGCCTTGTTGGGGCTGCTCGCCGTGCCCAACGCCACCCTGCTGGACGTGCCCAGGATACTCCTGGACAAGGAGTTTCGGGACCGAACCCTCTGGTTTGTGCAGGACCCGCAGGTCAGGGCCTTCTTCAAGGAGGAGTTTGAGCGGTATGCCGTCCACTTTCGACAGGAGGCCATCTCCCCGATCCTCAACAAGGTGGGGCACTTCCTGGCTAACCCTGCCTTAAGAGGCATCCTGGGGCAGAAGGACAACCGGGTGCAGTTCCGGGAGATGATGGACAAAGGGAAGGTGTTCCTGGCGAACCTGTCAAAGGGGGCGCTGGGGGAGGATTCGAGCGCGCTTTTGGGGGCGCTGTTGCTCTCGCAGATCGAGCGGGCGGCTTTGAGTAGGGCGGACCTGCCGGAAGGGGAGCGGCGGGACTTCTATGTGTTCGTGGACGAGTTCAGCCACTTTGCCACGGAGAGCTTTGTGGGGATGCTCTCCGAGGCCCGGAAGTATGGGTTGAACCTGACGCTCTGCAATCAGTTTTTAGCGCAGTTAGAGGAGGAGATGCGGGCGGCCATCTTCGGGAACGTCGGCACCCTCATCACCTTCCAGGTCAGCGCCGAGGACGCCGAGTACCTGGTCAGGGAGTTCACCCCCGTCTTCACCGAAGAGGACCTGGTGGCGATCCCCCGCTTTCACGTCTATCTGAAGCTGATGATCGAGGGGAAGGCGTCGCAGCCGTTCAGCGCGAAGACGCTGCCGCCCCCCTCTCGCTCCGGTTGACAGCCCGGCGTGTCGGGGTATCATGTACGCTGAACTATGCAAACCAACAGAAAAACCCGGGTCGCTGTCTACTTGAGGGTCAGCACAGAGGAGCAGCGGGTAGGATATGGGATAGCCGTGCAGGAGGAGCAATTGAGGGCGTTTGTGAAGTCCCAGGAATACTCCCTGAGCGAAGAACACGTCTATCGCGATGAGGGGTATTCAGGGTCGCTCCCCATAGCTCAAAGACCTGCCATGCGGCTGTTGTTCGAGGACGCGAAAAGACACCTCTTCGACCTGGCGCTGGTGGCGCGCCTGGACCGGTTTTTTCGCAAGTCCCGCCTGCTCCTGGAGGCCGTGGAGACGCTCGATTCGTATGGCGTGGGGTTCAGGTCTATCTCAGAACCCTTCGATACCTCCAACGCGATGGGAAGGTTTATGTTGCAATCCCTGGGAGCGATTGCAGAACTGGAACGAGAGACCATCAAAGAGCGCATGCAGGGCGGTCGCGCAATGGCCGCCAAATCCGGGAAGTGGGTGATGGGCATGCCTCCGTATGGCTACAAGGTGAACCGAAAGACCCAAAAACTGGAGGTTGTCCCGGAAGAGGCGACATGGGTCAAGAAGTTCTTCGAGTGGCTTGTCTATGAGCACTGCCCGCTCAGGGAGATTGCCAGACGAGCCAACACCCTCAACGCGCCCACGAAGAATGAGCGGATGAAGACGAAGAGGAAGTTTGCGAAAATGTGGTGGGTGCGAACCATCGGCAGGATGCTGACCAACGAGGTCTACACGGGCGTGGCGTATTTCAGGAAATACAAGATGAAGCATAAGGATTTGAAATCCTGGTTAGACCCCACGCGAGTCCGGGCAGAGGGGGAGTGGATCCCCATTGAAGTGCCGACGATTGTGTCGCGGGAGTTGTTCGAGGCCGGGGTCCGGCAACTGAAGAAGAACCGGGAGTTTGCGTCCAGGAAGGCCAAGAGATCGTATCTGTTCTCGAAATTGCTCTATTGTGGGGTCTGTGGATTCAGGATGAGAGGCGGGTTTTCCACGCCCAAGACACCCAACAGCGCAGGCTCGCGGTTTTACAGGGGATCTCTGCCCCCTAATTACCCGTGTAACTCTCGTCGCTGTCGTTATTGCGGGGTAATCGCGGAATCACGCCTGATGCCCGTTTGGGAGGCCCTGAAGCTGATCTTGAAGGACCCGGACTACGCCTACGGGCAGTTGAAACGCTACCTCCAGAGAAACAAGGAGCGGGAGCGGGTCCATGAACGATTGGCAGAGATCGACCACGAACTGAGCCTTCTGGAAAAACAGCGCCGCAAAATCACCATCGCCTTCCTGGAGACTCATGCCTTAGAGGAAAGCGATTACAAGAGGCGGCTTTCGGAAAATGACGCCACACTGGAAAGGTTGCTGGCCGAGCGGGTAAAGCTCACGCAGGTATTGATGAGCGAGAAAGAAAGGGTGGGACAGGCTGAGCGGATCGGCAGGCTCTTCAAAAGGCTGAAAAAGAGCCTTGAGAATGCCTCCTACGAGACCAGGAGTAAGATCATCCACCTGTTGATTGACCGGATCGACCTCTACCCTGCGCAGAACTACGCAGAGGTGGGGTTTAACTTTCCTGGGGACCATGTTCCGCTTCTTGAGGCCGAAAAGTCGCCTTTTTTGCAGGACGACCGTTTCGGTACGGGTCCCACAAAAGATTTCCGCCTGACAGTAAAAGTCCCGCTGATCACCACCCAGGAATGGCGAAAAGAGACCTGCTGGATGCACTTTCAGGAGGCAAGGGCTTATCAAAAGCATCTCTCCGCCGCCATGACGGAGCTGGCGGCTCGGAAGGCGGAACAATTGTTTGTGTGAGAGAAGGCTTTTTGACGCTCTGGTTCAATCGCGGGCAAGCCTGTCTCAGCGTCTTTTAGGGCCTCCCACCTTTCGCTCCAAACGCTCGATGCGGCGTCTGTGGTCCGTCAGGATGAACTTCTCCAGCCGGTCGAATCGCCGGTGCATCTCGGCCCTCAGAGCGGCAATCAGGCCGCTTATCCCCCGGTAGACCTCGACAAGGGTCATCTCCCATCCCCTGGGCCTTCGGGAGCCTGTCTTTGCGAATCCTTCGTTTGTGGTTTTCTTTGGCATAAGGGGCAATCTTAGGACATGGGGCATACCCTTGTCAACCCCCCCTGCAATGCGGCTGATCCACCAGCAGCAGCCGGAAGGGATTGCAGATGCCCCTATTTTCTGCTATCATGTCAGTGCCCTTTCTGCTATATTTTCTGTATGCCCGACTTCACCGACCACATCCGCCAGGCAGTGGCGAACAATCATTACTTTTTGACCGACCACGCCATAACCCAACAAGACGAGCGCGGGATTAAGGAGCAAGAAATCCGTGAGGTCATTGGGCGAGGTGAAGTCATCGAGCGATACCCGGATGCCTACCCCTGCCCGGCCTGCCTGTTTATGCACGAACCCGACCCGGGTAGCCGCTCTATGTGGTGGGCGCTTACGATGCAGCGCGCCAAGAGGCCCGTATCATTACCGTGCATTGGCGCGATCCCGATAAATGGCTTGATGATTGGCGCACGCGAAGGAGATAACACTATGGACAACACCAAACCAAGATTATGCGACTTCTGCGGGGGCGAACTGCACGAGCAGACATTGCCTTCTTACGACCGAAAATGGCAGGGCAAACTTTACCGCTTTGCCAATGTGCCCGTTTTAGTGTGCGCACAGTGCGGCGAGAAATATTTTCACGCCACCGTCTCCCAGGCAATGGAGAAAATTTTAACAAGCAACGAACAGCCCAAGCGGTTTGAGCAAGTGGGAGTGTGGGAACTGTCGCTTGGGGCAAAAGCACACGCTTGAAACAGCGCGACTTCCCCCTTTAAACCGGAAAAGTAAAACGCCCTGGATGAGAAAATCACCCGAGGCGTTTTTTCTATGACGAGGACCCGGCCACTTTCCCATTGACAACCGCATGCGCAAAGATTACCTTTGCCCCTGTCCGTTTGCAGTTCCCTGGCTTCGGGGAGCGGACGAGCCTGTCTTGGTGTCCCGACCGCTGAGACAGGCTTTTTATTTGCACGGACCTGGTCTCCACCGTCTCTCCTGTTCCAACCGTCGATAAGTCACCTCTGCCAGGGCAGCCGCCAGGAGGACCTTCTTCCAATACCTCATCCTCTGCGCCTTGAGGGGCGTGACCAGCGGCCAGAGGAGGGGCTGACGCTCCACGACCACCTGGGCAATCTCGTCCTGGGTCATCCACTCCGACCGGCTCAACCCCCGCTTGACCTCTTCCCACGACAGGGCGCATACCCGGCGTCCCTGCTCTTTCCATCGCTCCGACAGGCTGTTGAGCGTCCGGCATAGCGCCCCCTTTTTGGAGGGGGCGGCGTCTTGCTCGATCACGACCACGGCGTTGCGTCCGACTGTTCTCAGAAGGGGCGCAAGGGTCTGCTCAACGCGCCTGGTAAATCCAGGTCCTGCCCGCTTTCTCCCCTTGATTGTCTTGACCCCATAGCGAAGCACCGTCCCTTCGTAGAGGACGACGAATCCGATCTCCCGGCCCCGGGCCAGGAAGGCGATGAGAGTTGCAGGGTTGTCTGGCATCATAGATGCGATGATTTTATCAGGTGATGAACTTGATGAACTTGATGGACATTCCTGGGGATAAGGGCACATACAGAAGGCGTATAATTCAGGCCATTTGATACAGGGGCCTTTCGGAGGAAGGTGTCACCGGCTACCCTCCACTAAGTTCATCAAGTCCATCATGTCCATCGTTTCCCCCTGCGCAACAGGCTGGACGGGGCTGTCCTTCAGGCCGTAGCGTTCCAGAAGCTGCTCGATCTTGTCCCCCTCGCCTTGCCCGATGATGTAACACCCATCCCGCCGGCGCTCTGTGCGCAGGTGGAGTCTGCGCCGGATGAGGCTCCCCACCCACTTGGGGGTGATCTTCTGCTCATACTCGGTCCCGTGCTTCTCGGCAAAGAGATGGGCGATCTCCTTGATAGCCAGGGGTTGACCCTGTCCCCGTCGCTCTGCGATGATCTCCAACAGATGTCCCTCGACCTCCATACCCTTATCGGAGATGAACTGCCGGTGATACTCACGGGCCACGCCCTTCAGGTCCTCGCGGGTCTGCGAGTCAGAGATGATGGAGAGGAGCGGCACGAACACTTGATTCAAGCGGGGTTCAAGGCTGCGGTCCACCAGGTCAGGCAACACTCGATGTTGTCGCAGATGACGGAACCTGAAGCAGAGGAGTTGATTGCGCAGGTGGGAGGCCTCCTCCCAAAAGCCTTCGGGCAGGTTGATGGGGATGTCGTCGCGCAGCCGACGCTGTCCCATCTCCTCGGTCAGACACCGGCTCTCCAGGGCCCGGTCCAGAAACAGGCTGCGGGTGGCAATCAGCTTGGGGCCAAAGACGTGGTAGGCCCTGGGGTTGTACTCTCTGCCCCTGCCGGTCGGCTCGCTTCTCAGGACAGGGAACCCCTTGGCGTTGCCGTTGTTGAGGATTTTGACGATCTCCGCTTTCTCGTCGCTCTGTGGGAAGTCCCCCTCGTCGATCAAGAGGGTTCCTTTGAAGATGTCTAGCACCCGGAACAGGGGGGAGACTGTGGACGCGCCACTGGCAAAGATCGGCTTGTAGCAGACGGAGCCAATGGTCAGCAAGAAGCGGGTCTTGCCTGACCCGGCATCCCCGATCACACGCAGGTAGGGGAGTTCGTTGAAGTCGTCGTAAATCCAGGTGAACAGGACGTAGTAGGCGCACAGCCGCTCGAACAGGGGGGTGACGTCCACGTAGCGGTGGAGGAAGGCCTGAAGCTCCTCCAGGAGCGCCCGCTCGCTCTCATACTCTGCAACTTCGGTGGGCAAGAGCACCATCCGAGTGTGTATCAGGTTGTTCCGGGCGGAGTAGGGACAAAAGGTTTCCCCGCCCTCTGCGGTGATCTGCGCTTCGTAGCGCCAGGTCCCCTCCTGGAAGATTGCAAACCGGGTCTCCTTGCCGTCATAGACCATTTCGCCAATCGTTCCATCGGAGAGCGCAAAGGAGGGGGTGTAGGTGAGGTTCTTCCTGATGGTGGGGGATTGGGATGGTCTGGCAGGTGGGCGGGTCATAGCTCGATGACCGGCTTTGTCTCTCCGGTCGCCTTCTTGACTCGCTCCCGCAATTCGGTGAGGGCCAGCGTGAACTTCCGGGCATCCACCGGGGCCTCCGGGCCATTCCGAAACGCCTGCGCCCAGGGCTCCCGTTCTGCCCGATCCCGGAACACGAACATGACCTTGCCCGCCGAGTCCTGGTCCACGTTGATCAGTTCCAGACCTTGCGCGTAGAGATAGGCCGCCAGGTAGAGGCGGGAGGTGTAGCAGTAACGCTCATCGACATAGGGGAGGGATTGTTTGTCAGGGGGTCTGGTCATAAGGGGTCGAATTTAAGGCGCTCCTCGGTTTTCCGGAGGGATTGTTTCAGTTCCTCGTAGAGTTCCCCATACAGGAACGCTACCGGGACTCGAAGGATGATCTCAAGTTTCAGGGCGGTCTCCAGGCCAGGCAGGCGCTTTCCCTGCTCATAGTCGGAGACGTGCGAGGTGGTTTTGTGCCCCAATAGAGAGGCCACATCTTTTTGAGAGAAGCCCATCCGCTTGCGGTAAATCCAGAGTTGATTTTGGAGAGAGGGGCTTTGCTTTCTGTGAGTTTTGGAAGAAAGTTTTGTTTTGCGCATGCTCTCAGGATAGGCAATTTTCAGCCTCCGGGTAAGGAGGGCGAAGTTGCCTCTTGAGGGAAGTCCTGAGATGCCGCTGGTTGTTTTTCCTCTGAGGATGAGCGTTTTTGAATGCGGCCCTGTGGATGAGCCGCTTGCCAGAGGAGGTCCAGCGCCTCCCACAGAAGGCGCTGTTTTTCTTCATTTGGGAGATCAGAGAGATAAAGCTTGATAGTGAGTCGATCCATATCTTGAATCGTAGCTGGCCGGGGAAAAGAAAAAAGCGGGGAGGGTTTCCCCGCTTAGGAAAGCGGTGAAGCAGTTGGATTCATAGAGGGACGAGAGGTGATGTTGCGCCTGGGCGTACTGCTCAAAACCAAGCAGCCGCATTTCCTGCGCTACTACCTGCTCCGGGACGACCGCGACATTGCGCGGCTCTACGAGATCGTAGACGGGATATGGCGGGCGATTGAGGCGGGGGCGTTTTATCCGCGGTGCTGCGGTGGAGTACGCCGCATGAGGAGTATAGGGAGGGGTGATTGGTTAGGCATCTCGGATCATTGACAAAAACCGTTCGGTCAACTCCGCCCACGAATCGACCCACTGAATCCCATCGAGTTGTGGCTTTGATTCATTCCATGGGTGTCTAAGGAGAAAGCAGGTAGTGCCACCCTTAACGAACTTCACCGCCTGCTCGTAGTGATCCTCAACAACAGCAAAAAAACTTCCTAAGGAGATATGTTTCTCGTTGTGCTTTACAAAATGCAGGTCATGGTCTGGAAAACAGTACTTCTCCAGCCATTCAATCGTTGTCCGTCGCGCTTTCGGCAACCGCGAAGTCGCGATGTGGAGCGTCGCCTTACGAGCCAACTGATGCATTCCCTCAATCGCTCCCGGAAGAGGTCGTATCTGCAAGAGATATCGAGGTTCCGTAAACAGATGGTGAACTATATTCCAGTCTTCCCTGTTGATTCGATTCCCGTTTTTGTCCTGACAGTCGCAATAGTCAAACTCCCGGACGTCCTCGTGCGCCAACTGAACTCGGCCACCCGTATATTCTCGGATCACGTCTCGCATGACCTCGTCGGTCTGGGCAATCACGTTGTCTATATCGACGCAAAGCTTATGTGAAGCACCGCTCATTTATCTTCTCCACAAAAAAACCTCATGAACTGTTCACAATCCTTGGGTGGCCAACAACCCTCGCTGACACTGCGAACTCCAGGCAGTTCGCTTTCGCGGAGCCAACGGAGCAACTGACGCTTGGGCAGCGTCACGTACTCGGTGGCTAGCTTCCATGAGTGTGGCTTCGCCGTTAGTTTAGCGACAGACTTATTTTTCATACTGAATTACTCTCCCGACACCCTGATGATTGCAACGCGATCAGTCGGCAAACCGCGTAGCACCCCCGACAGCGCGCCCGTGAGAGGCAAAATGCGATAGTAGATCGCGCGAAGTACCTTCGGTTCGATCTGGTGCTCAAGGCAGTCAACATTGAACACACCGACGACTTCAAACCTGTTCTTGATTCTCAAGAAGATTGGCATGGAAATGATCCATGTCAAGTTTTCATCCACCCGCCTATTCTGAAAATCGCGCATATTGAAGTCGTTCTTGCCGGACTCCGTGTAAAGCGATTTGCCCGGTTCGCTTATGTCTTCTTCTGGATGTAGGCCAACGTAGACCCAACGCTCCATATTTCTCCGCTTCTCTTTGTCCTTTTCGGCGAGCCACTTTGGGTGTGTTACTACACCGATTGCTTGTTTTTGAACAAACACCCTTCCAGTCGCGCCTTCATCCGGCCGAAAGGCGATATCAAGTTCCTTTTCGTTGCTCATGTTTTTCTGCAGGCGGTCCCGTCGATCAGGGTCAATAATTGGAATGGTCAGAGTGCACACATCGCCGTTATGCACATTTTCGCTGGTCGGAAAGAACACGTTGGCTCGCACTTTATCGGGCTTAGCGTTAGGTATCGCCTCACAAAGTGATTGACCGGCTACTTTCACCGCCGCATTAAAAACCTTAAACACTTTTTCAACAACTTTCTCTTCAATGGGTAACTGCAGCATCGGTCTCGTCCATAAGTCCCGTTGGGCATCTTCTTCGCGGAGTGCCTGCTCAATGACCTTACGAAGCTGTGGAGCAGCGCCCATAGCGTTCGCGACCAATTGGAAGAGATTCTCCGCTGCATCGTGGGCCAAATTATTGATGGACTGTTCATTGGAGTCCGGTAACCGAAGATATAAGCGTTCCGATAGCTCAGGTGGCAATTTTTTGCCCTCTTCGAGCACAATTGGAAGGACAAATGCTCTCCCCATGTCTTTCTCGCGGTCAAGAGCCCATCCCAATTCCTTCTTTACCCACGCTGAATTGAGTGTGTCTCCACTAAGAAAAATCACCAAGAAGTCGACTTCAGATCGAATTGTCGTCTTGAGCTTGTCAGCGATAGAGTCTCCCCAGACTAGGCTATCTTCGTCAAGCCATGTATGCAGAAACTTGGGAAGTCTCTCTTTGAAATCGCGAACAATTGCTTTGTCACGACTTCTGTGTGATAGAAAAATCTTCACGTCTCAACTCCCTTCTGGAGTTATCAACAAGTGACACTTTTAGGCTGCGGAATCTGGTCTACTCAATATTCTTCGGTCCAAAGGCACGGGGCAAGAGTATGTCCAACATTGTTTCGAGCCGCTCTGGACCATCGCAAACACTGATCACACATGCGTCCGGCCCAAACTCGTTAATCACCTGCCGGCAAGCCCCGCATGGTGCGGCTGGCGTTTGGGTCGGCGTGTAGATAACCACTGCCTTGATTCTCTGCTTGGCTCTCGCCACCATCTGAAAGATCGCGTTCCTTTCGGCACAGATGGTCAGTCCATAAGAAGCATTTTCAACATTGCAGCCGGAGAAGATATCTCCTGTATCGGTTAGAACTGTTGCACCGACGCGGAACTTGCTGTACGGGCAGTAGGCGTGTTCACTGGCATATCTGGCTTTAACGATCAGGTCTTTCAACGTGCTTTCAGGAATGTCTGGCATAGTGTTACTCCTTGATTCTTCGTGTCCTGTGCCGCAGTCACAGCAGGAATTTGCGAAAGAGTCTGCGGTGTTGGACAGATATTTGTTTACCTTTCTTTTCACCGCAACATCGAATAATCGGCCTAACTATTTCGCCGGGCCGAGAGTTGCATGCCTTTGGCCTGGAATTCGTCGTCTTCACCGTCCAGCTTCCGAAGTCCCGTATCCCAATCCGGCCCCCTTGCTGAAGGGCCTTCCGGCCATTAGGTCCAGTAACCCTTGGAGTTTGAGACAATCCTTGCATCCCAATCGCCCGTCAGGCGGAGTAGGTAAGTCCAGTATCTGGCGGGTACGCTTCAAGAGTGGAGGTATCGTTGTAGCATCAAGATCGACGGGCAGCACACGGGCAGAGAACCCCATATTGAATCCATCTGAACGGTGAACACTGTCGCTTCCAGCAGTGTCCTTGTCCGTAATGGGCTCAGTGTAAACGAGGGCCAGACGCGAAACACGCCCAAAGCCACTCGACTCCGAGATCACGGCGTAGGCATTGAGTTGAGTCTGATAAATGGGGAAGAGCTTGTCCTGAGTACCGGTAAACCTTGCTGTCTTGTAGTCGGCGATTAATAGCGAACCATCCTTAAACTCGAATATGGCATCCGGGGCACCGGTCAGTAGAATGTTTGTTGTCGCGTCCACGGTCCGGAACTTGGAGTGATGCGGCGGCTCACGGTAGCCGATGACCTCGCCAACCTCGGCGAGCCATGGCGGCGAGGCACTGTGGCGGTCAAACCAGGAATGTACCACGTGCTTGCTGTAGGAATCGATCGAACTAAAGATGCCGGGGAAAATTTGGAATGGCAGCCCCTCAGGTACTCGTCGTTGAACCCAGAAACACCGTTCACAGAAGTCGGGAAGGGCTACCACGCCGAGATCTTTGCCTGAGATACGGAGTTGATCCATGTGGTTCCTCCAGGCCAAACTTCCGGAAAGCAGAGAACTCCAATTACTTGCTCCAATGGTCGAGCACCCATTCCCACTGTCGAGTATCGTAATTCCAGCACCAGTGGGCATGCACTCACTTCGTTTTTCCGAGCGGACGAACTGTCTGCAGATCCTGCAAACGGTCGGGTGGCTTCGGCGGATAAATCTTCGGCAGTTTCCTAATCGGCAACCTCCTGTGAAGGCAGCTAGTAGATGCTGACATAAATACGATGACGTATTATGGAGTGACGCTGGGCATCTTTTTTGAGAGGTAGCCGGAGAATACGTCATCGAAATTCTGTTCTGGTGTCTGGTTGACTGACAGATCTTTTCTCACGCAGCGTTTGGGATTTCAAAGGTAAAGCGGGGCTGGATGCGTTTTTGATGCTGTTTCCGGGATGCCATTGCAGGTTCAGGGTCGGGTTCAGGAGATAAGGTCAATCGGCTGATGAGAGCTTCTCCTTTCTCCAAGGCGAACTCGACCCAGTCCCATCCGATCTTCAAGTAACTTTTTCCTCGGAACCAATGGGCATCCACCAGGCGACGCTTTCCCTCCCGGACGACTTGCGTGCCCTGGCAGACCAGGTAGAGCGTAGCGGTTGCCAGCACAAAGCAGAGTCGCTCCAGGGCCTTTGCACAACGGATCAGAGAGGCCTCCAACTGAAAGCCGTTGGACTTATCGTCCAAGAAGTTCTCTTCGATATCGAAACGCAGGCCATACTCCTGGAAGGTCTCCAAGCTGGTGGGCTGATCGCTGACGACCACCCATCGTTCTCTGCTGCCGACAGGCCGCCCCAGGGCCAGATGGACGTTGCCAAATCGCTCTTGTGTGATCTGAACGTTGTGCCAGAAGAGCGGATGTCCGGCAGAAAGCCGAATGGCGTTGACCTTCCGGGGGCGCTGTCCCGGTCGGTAAATCCAGAAGCTGGCCTTGATCCGGATGCGAAAGTGCCACCCCAACCGCATCAGATGCCCCATCAGCGCCGTGTCTGCAAATCCCCGATCTGCCAGAAAGATGACCTGGCAGTGCAAAGGAAACAACAGGCAAGCCGCCTGATCCAAAAGCATCTGGTAGTCTTCGTAAGCGATACTGCAACTGCCGTGCTCAAGGACTTTCCAGATGATGGGGATGGCCCGTCCCCGGTAGATCAAGGACAGACGCACAATGCAGTAGGTCCCCCAGAGCATCGAGGTGTCCAACGCCACATAGAGAGTCTTGTGATCCCATTGCCGGAGGGCTTGCCCAAGCAAGGGACCATACAGACGGTGGACCTCGATGCGCTCGTTGTCCAGAAAGCGGCGGAACCTGCGAATGGTGCTGGCAGCATAGGTTGCCCGACTCTGCACGTAAACCACCCACGATCCCAGTCCGATCTTGCCCGACCGGATCAGCCCGTTGACCATCCAGGCCAGGGTCTTGAGATGACGCAGGTCCAGCCAATTTTGGTGGCAGCCGAGAACCTCAATCAGCATTTGATAAAGCAAGGGGGTGCTTTCCATCGTAGCCTCCTATGAGTGTTTGGGTCTCATAGGATAGCCATATCTTACTGTTTACGTCTGATGTGAAATGGTTGTTTGCTAAATTGGCTCGGATTGGGTAGAGTAGAGGCACCATTTTCTTCATCTGGAGGTGCCTTATGCTCATTCCAATTAACGAGTTGTTTTTGGTGACCTA
>Ga0114945_10001098_pt1 | contig 16993 bp, 19 predicted proteins | sample OV2TP3_FD_87194 | JGI IMG/M metagenome (GOLD analysis project Ga0114945, IMG submission 87194) | Hot spring microbial communities from Beatty, Nevada to study Microbial Dark Matter (Phase II) - OV2 TP3 | ecosystem: Environmental > Aquatic > Thermal springs > Hot (42-90C) | place: USA: Beatty...
ACCGTCGCGACTCCGGCCTCCGTGTACCGCGCGCGCTGCGCCGGCGCGGGAGCAAGACGCCCCAGCTTGAGAAGCGCGGCTGCCGTCATCGCGGTGGCCGAAGTGTCGCGCTCGGTGTCCGGGATCGCTGGATCCTTGAAATCCCAGAACGCAACGCGATCCGGCGGCGCTGCGCCAAGCCACCAGTCCGCGACGCGCATCGCAGCCTCACTGAAAAACGGGTCGCGCGTCCACGCATACGCCTGGGTGAATCCGAGCAGGCCCCAAGATTGTGCGCGCGCCCAGGTGCCGTCGTGCTTGTAGCCGCGCGGGCTGTATTGGCGGAGCATCGTCCCGGATCGCGGATTGACGAGCGCCGCCTGGTGGAGCGAGCCGTCTGGCCGCTGGCACAGGTCGACGTGGGCCCGCGTGTGGCGCACCCCGACCTCGCGCAGCGGCGCTTGTCCGAAATACTCGGCCGCCCAGAAGAGCAGGCTCATGCCCGGCACGCCGTCGATGTTGGTTTCCCCATCGGCATCGGCAGTAAGGGATCCGCTCTGGTGGCCGAGCGGCACGAATCCAATCGACGGCTGGAAGCGAGCCGCGAGCGCCGTGGCACCCCGGCGGCCGAGCTGGGCGCCCGCCTCGCTCACCTCGAGCAGCGCGCCGAGGGCCGCGCCGTAGTAGAAGACCAGCCCGTTGAGTACGTTGTCGACGGGCAGGCGCACCTCGAGCCGCCGCATCGCCGCCTCGGCAAGATCGCGATGGCGCGCGCCGCCGGAAGCGCTGGCGGCAAGCCAGAGCAAGCCCGCCCAGAAGCCTCCGGTCCAGCGCCCGTCGGGCGATGTCTGCCATGCGCCGGTAACAGGATCGGCTGACAGCGGAAACGCCTCGCCGAGCGCGGCGGAGGTTGCGTCGATGCGCTCAAGCATCCGCTCCACTGCATCGGCGTAGATGCGCGGGTCGCCGGCAAGTCCTTCAACTAACGGCTTGCTCATTACTCTCTTCCTCTGCAAGCGCGCGCAATTCCGGCGGAAGCGAAGCGCGTACCTCCGCTCGCGCCTCGAGCGCATCTCCGATCCGGCCGACGACGATGTTGATGGAGGCGAGGGCAGGGTCGGGCCGCGGATAGTCGCTCCGCACATGGGCGCCGCGGCTTTCGTGGCGCGCCAACGCCGAGCGCGCGATTGCCTCCGCCACCGTGAATATCGAGCGCACGTCGAGCGCGCATTGCCAGCCGGGATTGGCCGCCGGTCCGCCGGGCGCCGACATGCGGGCGCTGCGCTCGCGCAGCGCCGCAAGGCCTTCGAGCGCGCGCACGAGCCCCGCTTCGCTGCGCACCAGCGCAGCCTCCCGCTGCATCAGCCGCTGCACCTCGCGCTGCACTGCATAGGGACTCTCCCCGTCGCTGCGGCCGAGCGGCGCGCGCGCGGCGCGGTCGGCATGCTCGATCTGCTCCGGGTCCGCCGCGCCGGGCGCCGCCGCGCGACTCGCATACCGCGCCGCATGCTCGCCAGCGCGGCGTCCGAAGACAAGTAGCTCCGAGATGCCGTTGCCGTTCAGTCGATTGGCGCCGTGCAGGCCGCCCGCCGCCTCGCCCGCTGCGAACAGCCCGGCTACCGTGGCGGCGCAGCTGTCAGGCTCGACCCGCACGCCGCCCATCATGTAGTGGCAGGTGGGCGCGACTTCCATCGGCTGCGAGCTGATGTCGACGTCGGCGAGATCCATGAACTGTCGATACATGCGAGGCAGCATCTTCCGGATATACGTAGCCGGACGGCGCGACGCGATGTCGAGGAGCACGCCGCCGCTGGCCGTGCCCCGGCCGGCGCGGATCTCGGATTCCATCGCCTGCGAGACATCGTCGCGCGGCAGGAGTTCGGGCGGGCGCCGGGCGTTCCCCGGATTGTCGTACCAGGCATCGGCTTCCGCCTCCGTCTCGGCGATTTCCGCGCGATAGCCCTCGGGCACGTAGCGGAACATGAAGCGCTCACCCGCAGCATTGCGCAGGATGCCGCCGAAGTTTCGGATGCTCTCGGCAACCAGGAGGCCGCGTGCGCTCTCGGGCGCGACCATGCCGGTGGGATGGAACTGCACAAATTCCATGTCGATGAGCTCGGCGCCGGCGCGACAGGCGAGCGCGTGGCCGTCGCCGGTCGAGTCGTAGAAATTCGAGGTAAAGGCGTAAGCCTTGCCGATGCCGCCGGTGGCGAGTACCACGGCGGACGCAAGGAAGACGAGGGCCGCGCCGGTGTCACGCCGGTAGCCGAAGGCGCCGGCGATGCGCGCGCCGTCCTTCAGCAGTTCGACGATCGCCACCTCGCAGAAAAGATCGACGCCGCGGGCGTCGCTTTGCGTCTGCAGCGTGCGCAGCAGCTCGAGCCCGGTGTTGTGCTGCCCGCCGCGCGCGAGGCGCGGATAACGGTGGCCGCTGCCCTCGCCCAGATGGATGTCGCCCAGCGGGCCGCGGTCGAAGAGCGCTCCCCAGGCCTCCATTTCTCTCACGCGCGCGGGCGACTCCTGCGCGAGCAGCTGCACCATGCGCCACTGGTTGACTCGGCGGCCGCCGCGCAGCGTGTCGGCGAAGTGCGCGCCCCATGAATCGCGCGGCTCCGGCGCGCCGAGCGCCGCCGCGAGCGCGGCGCCCATGACGGTCTGCGATTTGCCGAGCAGCGACTTGGCAACGACCGCAACGTGGGCACCTTCCTCCGCGGCGGCAACCGCGGCGCGAAGGCCCGCACCGCCCGCGCCGATCACGAGCACGTCGTAGCGGCGCGTCGCCTGGATCTCAGGCATCGGCAAAGATTTCCTCCGGCGCGCAGGCGCGGCTCGTGAGCCCGTCTGTAGCGAGCGCGCTGCCGAATGCGGCCAGCGTGGCGCGATTCGCCTCGATGCCGTACGGCCACAGCTCGCCGCCCACGAGCCTTCGCGCATCTTCGACATAGGCCGCGAGCCACGGCAGCGGGTAGGTGGAGATGTCGAAATTGAGCAGGCCTTCCTCGGCCACACGCTTGGCCGCTTCGAAGCGCTTGACGAGGGCAGACACGATTCGCGGTTGCCGCTCTACCAGCGCGCGTTGCGCGACCATCACATGCATGATTGGGAATATCCGGGTGCGCGAGTAGTACTCTTTCTCCTCGGCGCCGAAATCGGGGAAAAGCCGGCGCAGGCGACCGTTGTGGAACGCCGCCGGCGTGCGGCCCGAGATTAGGCAGTCGAGCTCGCCCGCGACAGCCATCCGCTCGAGGGCAGGAAGACCCTCCACGATCCGCGGCGCTACGCGCGCCGGGTGCGACGAGTCTTCGCCCACTGTCCATTGTAGGGTCTGCGCCGGAATGCCGTACTGGTCCGCGAGCATCGCGCGCACCCACACCGCGGTGGTCATCGCGTAGCGCAACACACCGATGCGGCCCCCGCGCAGATCATCGACGCTGCGCACCGTGCTCCGCGTGTGCACGTAGAGCGCCGAATGGCGAAAGGCGCGGGAGGGAAATACGGGTAGCGCGACGAGGCTCCGCTCGCCCCGTTCGGCTAAGATGTACATGGTCGCAAGGGACATCTCCGCGACGTCCCACGCCGCGTCGCGTAGCATCCGCGGAAAAATCCTGCCGGGCTCGAGCGCCTCGTATTGCAGGTCGAGGCGATCGATACCGTTATCTATCCCAGGCGCCCCATTGCCCGCCGCGAGCGCGGCAAGGTGCGCATAGGGCCCGGCAGCGACGGTGACGATCACTTCGGGCTTGACTCGACGGCTGCCACAACCAAGGCCCGACGGCGCCGGCCGATGGCTGGGATTGCCGAACTGACGATCAGCGCGGCCGCAAAAAGCATGAGCGTAAGCGAGATTGGCCGTGTCACGAAGATCATGAAACTGCCGTCGCCCAAGAGCAGCGACTGGCGCAGCGACTGCTCCAGGATCGGGCCGATGACGAACGCGAGGACGAGCACTGCGGGTTCGTAGCCGTAGCGCTTCATGAGAAAACCGATCACCCCGAACACTGTCATCATGTACACGTCGAACAAGTTGTTGTTCATGCTGAAGGAACCGACCGCGCAGAATACGAGGATGAGCGGAAACAGCACGCGGTAGGGAACTTTGAGGACCTGTATCCAGATGCCGATCAGCGGCAGGTTTAGCACCAGCAGCACGACATTGCCGATGTACATGCTGGCGATGACGCCCCAGAAGAGATCGGGGCGCTCGGTGATCAGTGTCGGACCAGGCGTGACGCCGTGGATCATCAGCGCGCCCATCACGATCGCCATGACGATATTGGAAGGAATGCCGAACGTGAGCAGCGGCACGAAAGACCCGATCGAGGCTGCGTTGTTGGCTGACTCGGGCCCAGCCACACCCTCGATCGCGCCCTTGCCGAACTGCTCGGGGGTCTTCGAGACTCGCTTCTCGACGGCGTAGGAGGCAAAGGACGACACGATGGCGCCGCCGCCGGGCAAGGCGCCGAGGAGGAAACCTATCCCCGAGCCCCGCAGGATCGCCGCCCAGCTTCGCCGCCAGTCTTCGCGCGTCGGCAGGAGATCCCGGATCCGGGTCTGCACGATGACGCGCTGGGTTGGCGAAACGATGTTCGCAAGAACCTCAGACACACCGAACAGGCCCATGATCATCGGCCCGAGGTCGAAGCCGTCCATCAGCGTGGGTACACCGTAGGTAAAGCGGAACATGCCCGATACCACATCCTGTCCGATGCTGCTCAGCACAAGACCGACACCCAGCATGGCAAAGGCCTTCAGCAGCGAGCCCGAGGCGAGGACGACGACGAGCAGCAGCCCGAGCGTCATCAGCGCTACGTATTCCGGGTAACTGAAGCGCAGCGCAAAGCGGGCGAGCGGCGCCGCGATCAGCGTCAATCCGATGATGGAGAGGGTTCCGGCGATGAAGGAACCGAAGGCGGAGATGCCGAGGGCAGGGCCGGCGCGCCCCTGGCGCGCCATCTCGTGGCCGTCGATGCAGGTCATCACCGAAGCAGCCTCGCCTGGGATCTTGAGCAGTATTGAAGTGGTCGAGCCGCCATACATGGCGCCGTAGTAGATGCCGGCGAACATAATGAGCGCGCCCGTCGGACCGAGCGAATACGTCAACGGCAGCAGCAGCGCCATCGACGCGACCGGGCCGAGGCCCGGCAGCACGCCGACCAGCGTCCCGACCACCACGCCGATTAATGCGAGATAGAGGTATCCCGGCTGGAGAGCGACGCTGAACCCAAACGCGAGCTGGGCGAAAGTCTCACTCATTGGTCAAAGGCCCAGCGCGGACGGCGGAAACTGCACGCCCAGTATCCGCACGAAAAGCAGCCAGAAGGAGAGCGCGCCCAGCGTGGCGATGGCGAGCGATCCGCGCCATGTGATGCTCGAATCGAGCCGGCTCAACGCGAGCATTAGAAGAACGGTGCTCGCGGCGAAGCCGACCCAGGGCAGCACCACGGGATATACGAGCAGCGCCGCCACGCACAGGAGGATCTTGCCCCAGTTGGCCGCGGGCAGGCGCTCCGCCTCATCGGCCGGCGCGTCCCCGGGGCGGCGTACAAGTGCGTTCACGACCACCCCGGCGGAACACGTAACGATGAGCACCGCCCCCCAGAACGGGTAGAACCCGGCCCCCGGCTCCGAGAGCGCGCCGAGACCGAAGGTGTACGCCTCCAGCGCGGCATAGATTCCGATCGCCGCAAGCAGGACTCCGCTCACGGCATCTGCGCGCTTCATGTTGCCGCAGCTACTTCTTGATGAGCCCGAGCTCGGATAGCAGCTTACCGAAAGTCTCGTAGCTCCGATCGATAGCCTGGCGGCTCTCCTTCGGGCCGAGGTAGGCGATGGGGAGATTCAGGGTCTTGGAACGCTCAACCACCGCGGGATCCTCGAGGGCTTTCTTGAACGCGTCGTGGATGATGGCGATGATCTTGTCGGGCGTGCCCTTGGGCGCGAGTATCACGTTAAAGAAGCCGAAAACAATATCGGCGCCCTGCTCCTTAACCGTTTTCAACTCCGGGAACTCCGGCATCCGCGTCTCCCGGTAGAGCGCGAGCCCTTTCACCAAATTCGTGGTCATGCGCGGCGCGGCCGCCGCGATATCGACACTGCCGAGGTCGATGTGGCCGCCCAAGGCCGCAGTCACGACGTCTCCGTTGCTCTTGTGCGGGATGTAGGTGAACTTGACGTTAAAGGCTTTCTCGAGTTGGATGGCAGCGAGATGGCTGATCGAGCCGAGCGGGCTAATGCCAACCTTCAGGCCGCCGGGATTCTTGCGCGCTGCTTCCACTACGTTGGCAAGGCTGTTGAAGCGGCTGGTAGCCGGCGCGATGAGCAGAGCCGGGACATGGGTCACTTGGACCACAGGTACGTAGTCGTCGCGCTTATACGGCGCCCCCGGGTTGTGGGGCACAGCAGCCAGATTCCCAGTGGAGCCGACCACAAGGTTGTAGCCGTCGGGCGCCCCGGTCACCACTTGGTAGATGGTCGCCGTCCCGGTCTTATTGACAATCACCACTTTTTGGCCGAGGTTCTTCGACACGCTTTCTTCCAGCATCCGGACCGAAAGATCGGTGCCGCCCCCAGGAGCAAACGGCACATAGAGCGTAATCGGCTTGGTCGGGAAATCCTGCGCCACTGCGCTGGCTGCGATCGCGGCAAACGCTAGCGCCGATAGGGCTGCGGGTAACTTCATCGTGGCTTTCTCCTTGGGATCGCTTAGGACTTGCCGTGCTTGGGGATGATACGGTCGCGAAAGGTATCGAAGGAAAGCTTCGGATCTTTCGCATGAACATTGATGATGAGTTGGCTAACGCCGTCGACCGAAATGATGTCGCGAATCTTGCGCTCGACTTCGTCGGGGTTGCCGACGACGGTCAGCTCCTGCATCAGTGGGTCGCCGAGGACGGCGAACAGCTCGTCCGCAAGCTTGTATTCCTGGTCCTGGTGTCCGACCGCGTCCATCACGCGCTTGCGCATCTCCTCGGAGATGAGCGGCTCCTTGAAGCCGAGCACCTCGTGCGGCACGCGCACGGCGCCCTTGAAAAGCGTCCGGCTCACCTGCGGCAGGAGCTCTTTCACCGCATCCTCGCGCTTCTCGGCGACCACGCAATGGGTCCAGGCGCAGATGTGCAGCTCCTTCGGGTCGCGCCCGACGCGCGCCGCGCCGGCGCGGATCTTCTCGATCGCGTAGCGCAGAAAGTTCGGCGAGCCGCCCGGGCTGATGATGGCGCCGTCGGCCTCCGCGCCGGCGAAGTCGAAGGTCTTAGGGCCTTCGGCGGCCACCAGGACGGGCATTTTCTTCTGCGGCGGCACCGGAAGCTTCAGCTTCTTCCCGCCGTACTCGATCTCCTCGCCCGCCAGCAGCGCGCGGATGACGCGGATGTTCTTGGTGAAGTTCTCGAACCGGGCCGGCTTCTGGCCGAGGAACTTCACCGCGCTGTCGCCGAGGCCCACGCCCATCGCGACGCGGCCGCCGGTGAGCGTGCTGAGCGTGGCGAAGCCGTTGGCGATCACGGCCGGGTCGCGCGTCACGGTGTTGGTCACCGCGGTGCCCACCGTCACTCCCCTGGTGGCCATCGCGCAATAGGACATCGCGACGTAAGGCTCGGCGAAGCGCGGCGAGTCGTATACCCATACGTGATCGAAGCCGCTCGCCTCGGCGTCGCGCGCGTACGGCTGCAGGATCGAGGGGTCGCGCGCCCGCAGCCCGAGTCCGAAGTGGATCGCCTTGTCCTCAGTCATGCCGTGCTCCGAGTGTTCAACATTATGAAACGATGGTTCATATGAAAGAATACTCTTATGATAGTCGCACGTTGTCAAGCGCGCCGACCGATTTCACAGCGAGGCGAATCATGCTGGAGATACGAAAGACCGTCGTCACTCGCGAAACCGTGTTCTCCGAGCTCGCCAGGCCGGCTGCGCGGCCGATCGTGCGCGTCGCGGGAATGGCGGTGATCCGCAATCCGTTCGCCGGACGCTTCGCGGATGACCTCGCGCCGCTGTTCGAGGCCGGCGCCGAGCTCGGCGAGCGCATGATGGGAGAGCTCGCGCGCCTGCTCGGCGGCCCGGCGGTCTCGTACGGCAAGGGTGCCCTGGTCGGCGTGAACGGCGAAATGGAGCACGGCGGCGCCTGCATCCATCCCATGCTCGGCAAGCCGATGCGCGCGGCGATCGGCGGGGGCCAGGCGGTGATCCCGTCGAATGTCAAGGTTGCCGTGGCCGGAACGGCGCTCGACATCCCGCTGGGCCACAAGGATGACTCGTGGTCGTTCGATCATTTCGATACACTGACCGTGTCACTGGCGGACTCTCCGCGGCCCGACGAGATCCTGGTGGTGATGGCGATTGCCGACGGCGGACGCCCGCATCCGCGCAGCGGCAAGGCTCCAAAGCGATGACTTCGCTCGAACCGCCGACTTTGCTCGAATCGCTGCAGGCGCGGCCGCTCGCCGACCTCATGAGCGAAGCCTGCGCGCTTCGCGCCGAAGGGCACGGACGCAACATCAGCTATTCGCGCAAGGTCTTCATCCCCTTGACGAGGCTGTGCCGCAACGTGTGCGGCTACTGCACCTTCGTCCGCGGCCCGAAAGGCATCGACCACCCCTACCTCCTGCCCGATGAAGTGCTCGAGATCGCGCGGCTCGGTCGCGAGGCCGGCTGCCGCGAGGCGCTCTTCACGCTGGGCGATCGGCCGGAAGCGGTGCACGCGGTGGCGCGCAGCGCGCTCGAGTCCCTCGGCTGTCGCTCGACGGTCGAGTATCTCGGCGCCATGTGCGCTCTGGTGCTCGAGAAAACCGGGCTGCTGCCGCATGTAAACCCCGGAGTGCTGAGCGGGGCGGAGATCGCCGCGCTGCGGCCGGTCAGCGTTTCCCAAGGCATGATGCTCGAGAGCACCGCGGCGCGCCTCTGCGCAGTAGGCGGTCCCCACCACGGCTGCCCGGACAAGGTGCCCGCGCTGCGGCTGGAGGCGATCGAGGCCGCCGGCCGCGCCAACGTGCCTTTCACCAGTGGAATTCTCATCGGCATCGGCGAGACACGCCTCGAGCGGATCGAGGCCCTGCTCGCCCTGCGCGACGCTCATGCGCGCCACGGCCACCTGCAGGAAGTCATCGTGCAGAACTTCCGCGCCAAGGACGATACGCGCATGTCGGAATCCGCCGAACCCGGCTTCGAGGAGCTACTATGGACCGCGGCCGCCGCCCGAGTCGTGCTCGGGGCGCGGGCGAACATCCAGATCCCGCCCAACCTGAGCGACGCGCGCTTCCCCGAGCTGCTCGCCTCCGGAATCAACGACTGGGGTGGGATTTCTCCGGTCACGGACGACTACGTGAACCCCGAGCGCGCATGGCCACGGATCGAACTCCTCGAGTGCGCCACCCGCGCAGCGGGCCTGGTTCCCGTCGAGCGCCTTGCGATATACCCGTCCTACGTCATGGCGCCCGCGAAATGGCTGGATCCTGCGCTCGTGCGCCGGGTACTGGACGCGAGCGATGGCGAAGGCTACGCGCGCAACGATCCATGGAGCCCCGGGGTTGCCGGCCTGAAGCTTCCTGCACAGCAAAAGACGGAGACCTTGCGCACACCCTCCAGCCTCGATTCAGTGCTGACGCGTGCAAGCGGAGGCCAACGCCTCGGCGAGAACGAAATCGTGCGCCTCTTTGCCGCCCGGGAAGACGAGCTCGAAGCGGTGATCGCGGCTGCCGACGCGTTGCGCAGGCACGAATCGGGCGACACGGTCCGCTATGTCGTCAACCGCAACATCAATTACACCAACATCTGCTTGTTCCGCTGCCGCTTCTGCGCGTTCTCGAAGGGCAAGACCGCCGAGTCCCTGCGCGGCCAGCCCTACGATCTCGCCCTCGAGGAGGTCGGGCGCCGCGTCCGCGAAGCGTGGCAGCGCGGCGCCACGGAAGTGTGCATGCAGGGCGGCATTCACCCCGCATACACCGGCGAAACCTACCTGGCCCTGCTCGGCGCCGCCAAGGACGCGCAGCCCGGCATCCACGTTCACGCCTTCTCGCCGCTGGAAGTCACGCACGGCGCAGCCACGCTCGGGATCCCGGCCGAGCGGTTTCTCTGCCGGCTGCGCGATGCCGGCCTCGGGTCCCTGCCCGGCACCGCGGCCGAGATCCTCGACGATGGCGTGCGTGCGCGCCTGTGCCCGGACAAGCTGAAGACCGCGGAGTGGCTGCACGTGCTCAGGACCGCACACCGGGCAGGCATCCGCACCACATCGACCATCATGTTCGGCCACATCGAAAGCCCGATCTCCTGGGCTCGGCATCTGCTGCAGGTCCGCGACCTGCAATCGGAGACCGGCGGGATCACGGAGTTCGTGCCGCTGCCCTTCGTTCACATGGAAGCGCCGATGTACCTCAAGGAGGGGGCAAGGCGCGGGCCGACCTGGCGTGAAACACTTCTCATGCACGCGGTCGCGCGTCTTGCGTTGCACCCCGTGATCAGGAATATCCAGGTGTCCTGGGTGAAGCTCGGCCCCGCCGGCGCGGCGGCGTGCCTCGACGCCGGCGCCAATGATCTCGGCGGGACGCTGATGAACGAAAGCATCTCCAAGGCCGCAGGCAACGAGCACGGCGAAGAGCTTCCCCCGGAGCGCATGGAAGCGCTCATAGGGCGCATCGGCCGTAAGGCGGAACAGCGCACCACGCTTTACGGTCTGGCCGATGCCGAGCGGCGCCGCCTCAGTTTTGCGGCCGCGCCGCTTGCGCCGGTGGTGCAGACGCCGGTTTCCAGGCGGATCGGCGAATTGACGACGTGAGCAGCGAAAGCAAGGCGATCGCCGTCATAGGCGGCACCGGTGCCGAAGGCCGCGGCCTCGCTCTGCGCTGGGCCGCCGCCGGCCACCAGGTGATCATCGGATCGCGCGACGCGGAGCGCGCGCGCGCCGCGGCGCGCGAGCTCGCCCCCAAGGCGCCGGGGGCGAGCATCGAGGGCGCCGGGAGCGTCGAGGCGGCGCGCAAGGCGCAGATCGTGGTGCTCACGGTTCCCTATGCCGCGCAGCTTGAGACAGCGCTGCGGATCAAGCCGCAGCTCGCGGGCAAGATCCTGGTGGATGTCACGGTGCCGCTCGTGCCGCCGAAGGTATCGCGCGTGCAGTTGCCGGACGAGCACTCGTGCGTGGTGCGCGTGCAGCGCGAGCTAGGCGAGGATGTCCAGGTCGTCTCGGCATTCCAGAACGTATCCGCGCACAAGCTCGCGGACCTCGGCCATCGCATCGCCTGCGATGTCCTGGTGTGCTCGGACTCCAAGGATGCGCGTCAAGCGATAGTCGCGCTCGCGAAGGACGCCGGACTGCGAGGCATCGATGCGGGACCGCTGGCTAATTCCGTCGCTGCGGAAGCGCTGACGTCGCTCTTGATCTGGATCAACAGGACGTACAAGGTTCCGGACGCGGGAGTGGCAATCACGGGCCTCCCTTAAAGCCGCCGGGTCATCTCTTGAGCACGGCCTCACGCCTCGAAGTCACCACCATCGAAGGTATCGGCGCCCTTCGGCCCGGCGACGATCTCGCGGAAATCCTGGTGGGCGCGCTTCGCCGGTGCGGCTTCGCGCTGCGCGACGGTGACGTCGTAGTGGTCGCGCAGAAAGCCGTGTCCAAATCGGAAAACCGCTACGTGCGCCTCGACTCCGTGGCGCCGTCCGCGCGCGCAGTCGAGCTGGCGGCTCGCTGCTCCAAGGATCCGCGGCTCGTAGAGATCGTCCTTTCCGAGTCTCGAGAGGTGCTGCGCGCGGCTCCGAACGTCCTGATCGTGGAGGACAAGCGCGGACTGGTGCTCGCGAATGCCGGTGTCGATCGATCCAATGTGGATCAGGACGACCCCGGCATGGAGCGCGTGCTGCTGCTGCCTAAGGACCCGGACGCGAGCGCGGCCCGTCTGCGGGCCAGGGTTTCGGAACTGGCCGGCGTCGATGTCGGAGTGATTGTCAACGACAGCCTCGGACGTGCGTGGCGGCTCGGAACCGTGGGCGCGGCCATCGGCGTGAGCGGCTTTCCCGCGCTCGTCGATCGCCGCGGCGAACACGACCTGCAGGGCCGTCGGCTCGAGGTCACCGAGGTCGCCCTGGCGGACGAGCTGGCCGCAGCGGCGTCGGCCGTCATGGGGCAAGCGGCCGAAGGAAGGCCGGCAGTGATCGTCCGCGGAGCGAGCTGGCCGCGCCGCAGCGGCAATGCACGAGAGTTGCTGCGCCCTCGCGAGAAGGATCTCTTCCGGTGATACTCGCGCTCGCAGGCGGAGTGGGGGGCGCGAAGCTCGTTGACGGCCTTGCACAGGTCCTTGCGCCGCACGAGCTCGTGGTAGCCGTGAATACCGGTGACGATTTCGAACATCTCGGACTGCAGATTTCACCCGATCTCGACACGGTGATGTACACGCTCGCCGGCGTGGCGAACCCGGTGGCCGGCTGGGGCGTCGCCGACGAGACCTGGGGGTTCATGGACGCGCTGGAAAAGCTCGGCGGGCCGACATGGTTCCGACTCGGCGATCGCGACCTCGCCACCCACGTCGAGCGCACGCGGCGCCGTGCTTCCGGGGAGCCGCTCGCCGCCGTGACGAAGGACCTGTGCGCGCGCCTGGGCGTGCGCCATCCTGTCGCGCCGATGTCGGACGATCCGGTCCGCACCCTCGTGCGGACCGGCGGTTCGACCCTTGAATTCCAGCAGTACTTCGTGCGCGAGAAGTGCGAGCCGCAGGTCCAGGGGTTCGAATACGAAGGCGCGCCGCGCGCGCAGCCAAGCGAGGCGCTCCGTGCCGCGTTGGAGTCCAGCTCGCTCGAGGGCGTCGTCATTTGCCCTTCCAACCCTTATTTGAGCATCGGGCCGATCCTCGCCATTCCAGGCGTGCCGGGCGCGCTCAAGCGCTGCCGGAGGGTGATCGCCGTTTCCCCGATCGTGGCGGGACAAGCGCTTAAGGGACCGACTGCGAAAATCATGAACGAGCTCGGCGTGGAGGCCAGCCCGGTCGGTGTGGCCCGCTACTATGGTGGCGTGATCCAGACCCTGGTGATCGACCGCGCGGACTCCAGGTTTGCACCGCAGATCGAGCCCCTCGGCGTCCAAGCCGTGGTGTCCGACACGGTGATGCAGGCGCAGGCCGACCGCGCCAGGCTGGCCGCCGAATGTGTAGCGCTTATACGCCGGGCCGGCGCCCAGCCGCAAAGGCTGCGTGCATGACGAACCTCTTCGCCCTCGTGCCGATCAAGGAGCCCGCGCGTGGCAAATCGCGGCTCGCTTCGCTCCTGAGCCAAGAGCAGCGAGGCGCGCTCAATACCTTGCTTGCCCGCCGCGCCCTCGAGGCGTGCACGCGGCTGTTCGGCGTGGAGCGCACGCTGGTCGTTACCGGTTCGACCGCGGCCGCCGGTATCGCGCGGGAGTTCGGCGTCCGGGTGGTGCCCGAAGAGCGCAGCCAGCGCGATGTCAACGCGGCGATTGCCGCCGGCGCCGAATGCGCGCGCCTGGCCGGCGCCGGCGGGATCATCGTCGTTCCCACCGACCTGCCGCTGCTTGCCGGATCGAGCTTGCAGGCCGCTATTGCCGCGATTCCCGAGGCTCCCGGATGCGTGCTGGTGCCGGACCGTCGCGGGACTGGGACGAACGTGATGGGCCTCGCGCCGGTGCGAAGCGACCTGTTTTCGTTCGGCGAGCCGAGCCTCGAGCGCCACGCGAGCCACGCGAGACGGCTCGGCTACGAGGTGCGCATCCATCATTGTGAAGCGCTCGCACTCGATCTCGACCGACCCGAAGACTACAACCAACTGCGGAGAACGAAAGCATGGCCGATATTCGAGTTTACAATCCGGAAACCCTTGGAAAGCCGCTTGGCCAGTATTCCCATGTCACGCGAATAAAAGCGGGCGAGTTCCTGTTCATCGCCGGAATGCTTGCGCCGGGCGACGATTTCGACGCGCAGTGCTCGGGCGTGTTCGGGCAGATCGAAAAAGCGCTAAAGTCGGCCGGCGCCGCCTGGGGCAACGTAGTGCAGTTCACTACCTACCTGGTGCACTCGCAGGACATCCCAAAATTCATGCAGTACCGGCTGCGAGAGTTCCCGAAAATGTTCACGAACGGCGTCTACCCGCCGAACACGCTGCTGATCATCGATCGCCTGGTCCAAGAGCAGTTCCTAGTCGAGGTGCAGACCGTCGCCGCGCTTTAGCTCAGAAGACGAGCCCTCGCGGCACGCCTTACCTTGCCAAAGCCGGTGATCGAGTCGGACTCGATCACGTTCATCTGCTTGTTCCTCAACAGCACGGACTATCTGACGCCCGCAAAGACCTATGCAGGGAGCGCGGGTCGGGCATTACTTTGTGGCCCGCCGTTGGCGTGGTCACACCGGGAGGGCCGAGAGCAGGCACTCATAGTCTCAACCTTCGCAACCCCCGAAGATCACTCGTAGTGCTTCCGCTGCGCCTGCCTTCTGCCCACCCGCTGCACCACGCCCCCGCGGATCGTGTAAGGCGGCGTCAGCTCGAAGCTGCCGTACTTCGGGTTGAGGGGCTTGAGAATCCTGCGCTCGCCGTCGATGACGAGCTGGCGGAAGAAGACGTCGCCCGCGTACTCCACCACGACGTAGGAGCCATCTCGCGCCGCGTGGCCCGGGTCGACGATGATGACGCAGCCGTCGGCGAACTCGGGCTCCATGCTGTCGCCCAGCACGCGCAGGGCGTAGGGCTCGAGTGCGCCGCAGCTACCCTCCACCGTCGCCACAGCTAGCGCTCTCCGTCCGACGGCTTGCGCGGATGCAGCCGCACCACCGACTCCTTGGGCGGCTCGTCGGCGTAGCGCGGCCGCGCCTCCGTCGCCCTGCCCGCGGCCTGCGCGAGCTCGCGCTCGCGCGCGCTGATGAGCGCCAGGCACTGGCGCAGGTCCTCGATGGTCGCGTCCGAAAGCGGATGGCGCATGCCGTGCGGCGTGGCGGTGTCCTTGATCACCGCGGCGAGCGTCATCTTCACCGCCCGCAGGATCCGCTCCTCCATCGAAAGCTCCGGCTCGCTCATAGGTCCGACCACATGCGGATCAGGTTCAGGTAAGCGGCATTCACCTGCGCGGTTTCCTCCGCTTCGGGCGCGCTTTGCAGCAGCTTCTCGCGCGCGAGATTCAGCCCGTACAGCAACTCGCGCCGCGCCGGGTCGCGCACCAGGCTCTGCACCCAGGTGACCGCCACCAGCCGCTCGCCCCGCGTGACCGGGTTGACGTGGTGAATGGTGCTCGCGGGATAGAGCACAGCGTCCCCCGCCGCTCCTTTCACCTTCTGCTCGCCCGCCGCCGTGCGGATGACGAGCTCGCCGCCATCGTACTCTTCCGGCGCGTTCAGAAACAACGTCACCGCGACATCCGAGCGGTACAGCACGCCCTCGGCGCCCATGATCGGGTCGTCCAGGTGTTCGCCATAGGTCATGCCCGGACGGTAGCGCGCATACAGCGGGCTCGCCGCGTGCAGCGGCAGCGCGCCGTTGCGGTACATCGGGTGGCGCGCAAGCGCACCCATGACCAGCCGGTCGAGCCGCTCGAGGTTCCCGGCACCGCGATCGATCTCCTGGTTCTCCTTCACGCGCCGCGCCGCCGCGCCGGCTGAGAGCTTGCCGTCTACGAACGGCGCATCGGCGAGCCAACTGCGCGCCAGCGCCAGCTCGTCGGGCTTGAGGACACCACTAACGAGCAGCATGCGCTCTCAGGTATCGGGCTGCGGCATCGGCAGGCCGGCCAGCCGGCAGATGGCGCGCATCGGGTCGGTGGGAAACAGTCCGTAGATGTGCTTCTCGTAGGCCTTGCGGTCGCGGAAGCGCGCGCCCTCGCGCTTGCCGAGCTCGAGGATCATCTTGCGCATGGTCGGCACGGTCTGCGTTTCCAGATAGTAGTCGCGGAAGTACCAGATCAGCTCCCAGTGGTCCACGAAGAGCTCGAAGCCGTCGTGCTCGGCCAGCGCGCGCGCGAACTCCTCGCTCCACTCCCCGGGGTCGAGCAGGACCCCCTGCTCGTCGGTCTCGATCGTCCTGCCGTTGACGACGAACTGCATGGCTCACGCGAAGCAGACCCACGTGGTCGCGATGTACTTCACGCCCTCGCGCAGCGTGACACCGCGGTGCACGTGGGTCCAGAACGGCGGAAAGAGGACGAGCTTGCCCTGCGCCGGCCGGATCAGCACCTCCTGCAAAGGGAACTCGGTCTCGCCGCCCGGCCCCGGCACGTCGTTGAGGTACCAGATGGCGACCATCTGGCGCGCGCTGAACTCGCCCGGCCCCGCGTCTACGTGCCAGTGGTAGTACTCCCCCGGCAAAGTGCGCTGCAGGTTGTAGCCGATGTCCTTGAACTTGTTGGCGGCGAAGAAGGGAAACTCGAGCGCGAAGGCGTTGAAGCTCGACACGAGCTGCTGCGCGAGGATGCGGTCGATGTCGCGCCAGTCCTCGCGCCCGCTGATGCGCAGGTCGGTGGAGCGCTTGACCTGCGGCGCGATCTCGCCCGCCTGGCCGATGCGCCCCGGCGCCTGCTGGTCGGCAGAGGCCTCGAAGCGCCGGATCGCCTCGGCGCACACGTCGGCCGGGAGCGCGCGCTCCTTTTCATAAATGAAGCTCAGGGGCTTGACCTCGCGGATGCGCGCGTCGGCGAGCGACATCGCCTAGGCGTAGAGCAGCTCGGTGTTCTGCATCTCGCCGGCGGCGTCGATGTCCACGCCGACCGCGCCCGGCATGCGCAGGGCGATGTAGCCGGCCATCAGCATGGCGGTGGCCTCGTTGCCCGTCGTGAGGCTCGAGAGCAGCCGCTCGGCGACGATCTGGCAGCGCTGCAGCCGGTCGGGGCGCTCCACGAACTCGCGGCTCATCTGCCAGCCGCGGTCCATGTCGCGGTCGAGCCTGGCGTGGAATTCGGCGGATTCGCGCAGCAGGTCGTCGGGCAGCTCGATGGCGTACACCTGCTCGCCGATGACGACCCTGAATTGCATAATATCGATCGGTTCGCAGTCTACAGGAGCACCCGTCATGGGCACCCCCTACTACGACGCCATCGACCGGATGC
>Ga0114945_10001099_pt1 | contig 16990 bp, 17 predicted proteins | sample OV2TP3_FD_87194 | JGI IMG/M metagenome (GOLD analysis project Ga0114945, IMG submission 87194) | Hot spring microbial communities from Beatty, Nevada to study Microbial Dark Matter (Phase II) - OV2 TP3 | ecosystem: Environmental > Aquatic > Thermal springs > Hot (42-90C) | place: USA: Beatty...
CTTGTCTCCGACGAAAACGGGCGAGAACCACTCGAATTCCAGACCGCCGATCAGGGACGATAACGGGGCCTCCATGGGCGCGCCATGGAGGATCGGGTAGAGCACCGAGACCAAGAATGCCGGCGGGGCCACGAGCCTCTGATAGCGGCTTTTCGCGGCATGGGCCGGATCCAACCATAAGGGGTTTCCGTCATCGGTGCCGTAGGCGAAGTGTCGGATCGCGTCTGCCGAGGCTTCCGTGTTCCAGGGCTCTCTTTCCTTCACCTCGGATCCGGTCAATTCCCGAGTCTTGGCGATAAAATCGTCGATCTTTGCATCGACATCATTGGACATGGCTCTCCTCCATCAAATAACTCTACCCTCACTCTGACCCTCTCCCTGCCAGGGACAGGGAAGGGTGAGGGTCAAGAGCCCGCTCAACAAGCAAAGGAATCTCGGAGAAATTCTCCGCAACCGTCACGCCCGCCTCTTTTAGCAGCCGCTTTTTTTGCGCGGGCGAACCTAGGCCTCGCGCGATGATCGAGCTGGTATGGCCAAAGCTCATACCCTTAGGCAGCTTTTCCATCGATTCCCCAACCACCAAAGCTACCAAAGGTTTGGTAAAGCCTCCATCACGAACCAGCTTCGCCACTTCCTCTTCGTGACCGGTCCCGGGCTCGCCGAAGATAACCGCAACTTCTGTCTCAGGATCCCTTTCAAAAAGAGGCAAAAGCTCAACGAAACTCGTCCCGATCAGAAGATCCCCTCCGATGGAAATATACGTACTCTGCCCTATCCCCTTGCGACTCAGAACATTGGCGATCTCCCCTCCCATGCCGCCGCTGCGTGATATGATGCCGACTGGTCCAGGTTTGTATAAACGCTCCGGCTCCGCTCCACCCGTACCGCCGAGCTTCGCCTTCCCAGGACTGATCATCCCTTGGGAATTGGGGCCGATGAGACGAACCCCGCTCTTCGAAGCTCGGTCAATAATCTCCGCTGCGTCATGATGCGGCACGCCCTCAGCCAGGACCACCACAAGCGGCACACCATTTTCAATAGCCTCCAGCGCGGCGTCCTTGGCATAAGCGGCGGGAACGAAGAGAACGGCGATGTCGGCCGGACGTTCTCTTACCGCTGTTCTCACAGAGTCGAAGACCGGCACCCCGTCCAGCGCCATCCCGCCTTTTCCCGGCGCAACCCCTGCGACCACCTTTGTGCCGTAGCGGATCATATAAGAAACATGTGTGCGGGCCTGCTGCCCGCTAATGCCCTGGACCAAGACGCGGCTACTCTCATCTAACAAGATGCTCATTTCCTACTTCAATTCAAAATGCAAAGTGAAAATTGAAAAATGCAAAAACAGAGAGACTCTTCACTTCGTTCAGAGCGACAAACGGTGTCATTCTGAGGAGCAGAGCGACGAAGAATCTCTTTAGACATCGCCCAGCAACTTTTACAATTTTCATTTTTCATTGTTTTCGACTTGTAAGCTCCACTATCCGTTTGACTGCGTCCTCCAGAGAAGTGGCGGCATCGTAAAACTCGATACCGGGAAGCTCCGAGGCGAGCTCCCTGGCTATCTCAACGCCAGGACCGGCGAAGCGAAAAACAATGGGAAATTTCTTCGGGTCGATCTTCAGCTCCTTCAGCGCCCGCATCACGCCTCTCACTTTCACGTCGATGGGGATGAAATTGGTGATGTTGCCTCCGGCGATCATCCCTCTGAGTCCAGGGTTGGAAAGTATCGCCTTGGTGGCACGATACATCTTTTCTTCCACCCGCCCGGGGGTGATGTCGAAGGTAGTCGTCGGCTTTCCTCCGAGCCGCGTGATGGCGTCAAGGGCTAGAAGACCGGCCCCTCCGCCCGTGACCATAAAGGCGATATCGCCCCCATCCAACTCGTTGAAGCGTATCGCGGAGCTCGAGTCGATCCTGTCGATAGCGCGCATCTCCCTTTCCATGGCCGTGAGAGGCCTCCAGCCGTTGGTCCGGTCAGGGTCAGCTATCCCTTCCAGCTCCGGATGGCGAAAAAGCGCCTGATTATCGATCACGATCACAGCAGAAGCGGCGACCATCTGCCCGCCATCCGTCAGTGCCAGAGGATTGATCTCCACGGTCTCGGCATCGAGCCGGCGAAAGACCTGGTAGAGTCTGCTCAGAATCTCAGCGGTCGCCAGAAGGACTTTCCCTTTGAGACCTGCGGCTTCCGCGATCTCCCTTGCCCTAAACGTTTGCAGGCCAAGGTTGATGTCGATGGGTAGCTGAAGCAATCGCTCCGGCTCTTTTTCTATAATGGTCTCCACGTCAACGCCGCCGAGGGAGGAAAACATGAGTATCGGCTTTCGGCTCATGCTGTCGAAAGTGAGGGACGCAAAGAACTCCTTGGCGATTCGGATCCTTTCGCTTGCCAGGATCTCGCTTACAGGAAAATTCAAAATAGTCCGACCCAAAAGCTGCCCGGCGAGCTCAGCTGCCTCTAGCGGCGAGTTCGCGATCTTGATCGCCCCGGCCTTTCCCCTACCACCAGCCGGGATGAGCGGTTTAAGAACAGCATAGCCCCCTGTTCGAGCAGCAAACTCTCTCGCACCCTCCGCAGTGGACACGGCCTCAAAGCGGGGAACGGCAATCCCCGCTTGTCTCAGGATTTCCAAGGCATGGTGCTCTAACAGGCGTGCCATACTACTTGAGATAACCTCTTTCGCGGTAGAAGCGCTCCGCCCCGGGATGGAAAGGAACGTCGTAGGGCGCCTCCTCGTCGTTGGCGCAGAGCTGCGCCACATCCAGCGGCCTGTAGTTGTCGGTAGGGATGAGATCCCGGCGCGCCTCGATGGCCTCGCAAAGGGCGTAGGCCACATCTTCCGGCATGTCGGCATGGACGACCATGGGCCAGCCGCTGAAATCCACAGTCTGAACGTCCTCCGCCATGCCCCGGAACCTCGCCTTGGGCACCACCGACGCGCGATAGCCTATCGCTACCAGACGCTGCATGATCTTTCCATCCACGGGCAGGTAGCGAAACCCGTGATCCACGGCCGTCTGGCCCCAGCTCTTGATCCCCTCATCGAAGACGGCATTGACAGCGCCGTTCTCGATAGCGAGCCGCCGGCCCGGATGGCTGGGTCTGGAGACCGACTGAATCTTCCCTCCCCACTTCCTGATGTCAGCCAGGTTGAACCCGGCGGCCTTCACGACGGCCTCAACCGTGAACATCGTCGGATGGCTCGCTAGGACGCGGCGCGCCGTCTGTCCGGTAGAGAGGCGTAGCGGAACGCGCCTTTCCTTGATTTGGGCGAGTGAAGTGATCCCTGTGGATTCGTGGACCGCAAAACCCATGACATCGTAAGAGGGAAATACGGCGATGACCCTTAAAGGGAGCGGCCGGGGAAACGGCCCTTTCCCCTTAAACGCCAGTGTCGCGGCCACCGAAGGGTTGATCCATGCCAGCGAGGCCCTGTGTTGGGCGACCGCCTTGAGCTCGCGAAACCCGTCAGCCGCGAAGGAGAGCGAGATGCTGTTTTCCCGCTTGGAGGGCGGGGCGGAGAGCGAAAGCTTGATCAAATGGCCGACGCGGGATTCAGTCTGGAGGACCTGCTCTGCCGCCCGGGTGGTCTTGAAGGAGAGGGAACTGTCGTAGAGCGCGGCGGCCAGCTCCAACATGCCCTTAGCTCGCTGGATCTCGGCGCTGTATCTGTGTCGCATGCTGCTCATCGTTTCCAATCCGAATTGTACCGGCGCATCACCCTTACTCACCCTTCCGGCGCCATGCCCTTCTTCCTGAGCTGTTCGATGGCTTCGGGAGTTTTTTCGAGAGCGCCGGCTCCCATACCTTGAAGCACGTGGGACGCCTTGGTGAACTGGATGTCGTCATAGGGCACCACCTCGATCCGGTTGCCCCACGGGTCGCGGAAATTGAGCCTCCGGTCGAGTGGCTCGACGCCCAGTTCTTTCAGCGCCCGGCGTACGGGCTCCCTATCGTCGACGACCAGACCGAAGTGGCGCTTGTCGTCCGCCTCTTGGGTCTTGCCGAGGCTCAGTTGGATGAACTGGTCGCCGAGGTCGATGAAGGCGTTGCGCTCGGTTTTGCCCCGAAGCGTGAAATCGAAGATCGCACCGTAAAATTCAAGCGCCGCCTCCAAGTCCCCCACCTCCAGGACCACGTGATTGATCCCCAACGCGCGGGCTTTTTTTTCATCCTTGTCGCTCATCGCTGCCCTCCCTTTGCTTGAACCCGATCACCCGGTTTCGTGATGCTCGCTGGTTAATCTGCCATCAAGGCGGCAGCGGCGCAAGCGCCACGCACGGTTCAATACTGAACTTCTCGGCGCAGCTCTCTGTTCGCTTCGACGTTTTGAGAATTCTCAAAAGGCGAGATTGTCGAGATATCGAGGCCCCGCTGGCCCTCCTCAGAGGATAAAGCAAAATAGTCGAGACATAGAAAGAGCGTTGAAAAACTCGGTTTCCAGGCCGGTCAAAAAGGTCTCAGATGCGAGGCGCGCGAGAAATCGATCCTTCGGCTCGCTCAGGACAGGCTCAGCGGAGGCGTACTTATACAGTACGTTGGAGCGAGGCGATCGAGCGCAACGAAGCAGATGAGCCTTTTTCAACGGTCTGATAGAATTTAGGCCGCTGGCGCGTAGCTCCCGCCCAGCAACATGCCGCCGCCGGGCACCGGGTTGTCTATCTTCAGCACGTGATACGTCAGCCACATCTCGGCGGCCAAGGCCCAGACGACTTTGATTTTTAAATCGCGCTCGAGAAATTCGATCGCCGGCGCCGCGTCCCAGCCGCCGCCGTTGATGTAAAGGGCGCGTCCGAATGCCCGATAGACTCACAGCGAAGTGCTTGTCGTGTGCATACGCGAGCCGAATGCGGGCAGACTCGACAAGTAGGCGAAATTTCTCGGCACTAATCGGGGCGAGAGATTTGGCCGTCTCAACCCGCTGCCCAAGCAGCGTGTCCGCCTCTTGCCGCGAAAGGATGGTTTCATCGGGGGTCCCGTCTGATAGGCGAACACGACACTCGAACCCGTCACCGATTGGACGTACGGACTCCAGCACCACGGGCTCTGGAAAATGGCCGGGAAGGTTGATTCGCTGGCCTATGGGGAATTGCGTATCAGCCAAGTGTAACTCGCTTGTTTACTTTTCTTTGATTATTCCTCTTCACCCAAGCCATTAAAGCTCCTCGCAGGGGTGCAGAGCTGTGTGGAAAAATCAAAGTTTCGTGAACTTAAGCCGCTCTAACCCAATGCGCAGTTCAAAGTATACAAAATTGCAGGTATTTTAGCGACCTAGCCTTGATGTGACAAGCGGGTTTTTTGGCAACAGGAACACGAGAACAGAAATCCTGGAATCCGAAGGGAATAGGAGAAACTGCGCTGCCCGCCATGCCTCAAGTGGACACTTCCACGTTTCGAGAATTCTCGAAACGTCGAAATGATAGCTTCTGACCACGACGACTATTTGTGCCCGATCCCGAGGTTTCTCCATCGCCCATACTTGGCTGCCCGTTCTTTTACGAGGAATCCGATTCTTCGCTTCTTGGGCTGCGGCTGTATCATTAGCTGCCGGAGTGCTTCGAACAGAGATCGAATGTGAGTATCGTGACTCGCGACTTTTCGTTCCGGCTCGGCCAATTTGGCTGCTATCTCTTTATGGGTCGTGACCATCTGACGCAATCGTACAAAGGCCCGGACGACAAAGAGGCTCATCTGAACAGCATGTGGACTATTGAGGACGTTAGCCGCCATGATCGCACCGTGCTCTGTGAAGGCGTAGGGCAAATACTTGATGTTTTGTCCTCGCTTCAAGATCACAGATTGTTATCTTGGACGGGAGATCGCCTGGGCTTCGCTGCGCGTCAGACGGAACATGAAATCGCCGGGAAACTTCTCGATATTCCGCTTGACAGCCTGGTTGAGCACGCGAGTTTCGACCCCGTAGATTTGAGCCAGATCCGAGGCAAGGATGATGCGCTGGCCGCGGACTACGATGATTAAGCCTTCGATGGGCGCCACTCCGCCATTTGCCATAACCGGTCCTTCGTTCTTGTAGAAAAGAATGATTTGTGGCGAATCTTACGCGATATGACCGTGTTCTGACAAGCGGGAAAATAGGAGGGTTTGGCTTGCAGCTCTAAGGCAAAAGGCACTCCTTCAGCTTCTCCTCATCAATTTCCGCGCCAAGCAATGGCGAGGCCGAACCCAAACGCTCTCCTGAGCAATCCTGGCCAGGCGGGAATTGCGAAACTCACTCTTCAGAGGAATTTGGACCGGGAAGATATCTATCCGAGAGATTCTCACGGGATCAATCTATTCGATCTCCACTGTCAAACACCTTCCCATGCCCCCGTCGACTTCAATCGAAACCCCATTGATAAAATCGCTTTTCTCCGAGGCGAGAAAGACCACCACAGAGGCCACATCTTCCGGCGAGCCGAAGTGCCCCACGGGTATCCTAGTCTCAGCCAACTCCTTCAGCGTCGCATCATAAGGCTTGCCCCTCTGCTCTGCGATCCTACGCACCCGCGCTTCCCAGCGCTCGGTGAGGATGGCGATCGGACACACGGCGTTTACGCGGATGCCGTGGGCGCCCGCCTCGCAGGCCAAGCTCTCGGTCAAATTGATCAGGGCCGCCTTGGCCACGTTCGAGCCGATCTGCCCGCGGCGCGGGAGCTTGCCTGAAAGCGCCGCGATGTTGATAACCCTCCCGCCCCCCTGAGCCTTCATCAAGGGAAGGACGGCGCGGCAAAAGCGCAACGCGACCCAGAAATTTTTCTCCATGGCCTCCTTCCATCCCTGCTCGGTGAGCTCACCGAAAGGCATCCTAACGCCGGCGCCCACATTGTTGACCAGGATATCAATCCGCCCCAATGCCTTTAACGCCCCCGCGACGAATCCTTCAACAGCATCGGCTTCCAAAAGATCCCTGGCCTCGGCATGGCAACGAACTCCGTGCCGGGAGGAGATTTCCTTAGCCGTCTCTTTGATTTCATCTTCCCTGCGGCTGCACAGGGCAAGAGCAGCGCCCTCGCCGGCCAATGCAAACGCGACGGCGCGTCCAATTCCCCGGCTCGCGCCGCTGACCACAGCAACTTTATCCTTAAGACCGAGATCCATAAACACTACTAGAGCGGGCGCCTGCCCCTCAGAGCAGCCGGCAATAGGCCTCTACGGGTCTGGACTTGAGTTCTCAACCTGATTCGCCTGTCTCCTTTGAGAACTCCCGTGACGAGTGCCGTCCGCTCTTCGTGACAGGCGCCCGCTCTGGGAAAGATGTGCGGACTGGCCCATTTCCTCAGACCTGAAGGCTCTCTTCCCCAAGCAGGCATTGGACCGAAGGGGGTCTCGAAGCCCATATTAGTCGCGCGAGAGAAGATCTGACAGCTCCTCAATTTTCGCCAAATCCTCCAGTCGTCGGACCGTAGCAATAATTCTCTCAACCTTCTTCTGAGGCAACGTCATCCCCGCGTTGGCGCGAAACTTCTCTTCGATCTCCGACGGAGGCAGTGGCGACTCAAGCCCTCCTCTCGGATAGGGTTGGTTCTCCTCCAGCACGGCTCCATTCCTGAGCTTAATCTTGACGTGGCCCGAGAAATGGCGCGGATAATCGAGCGCGGGGTCCAGTTCATAGCGGACTCTCTTCGCCAGAGAAAGAATCTCGGCATCGTGAATCGCCGCATCCGAGAACTCCTCCAGGCCCGCCCGGCCCCGGACCAGGATAGCAGCGATGCTATAAGGGAGACTGAACTTGGCGCCGTAAGAGCTGGAGGGCTGCTGTTTTTCCTTCAGCGGTTCCCACAAACGGTGGACCGGCCCCTCGGCGGTGCGGCACACCACCTCTTCGATATCCTGCGGCCGGATGGAGTATTTCTGTCTTAACTTGAGGGCGCAGTCCATGTAGGGATGGGAGATCGAGCCGCACGGATAGGATTTAAAGGCGATCCGGGGAATCTCCCAGGTTCTACCGAGCTCGCCTAACTTCTCCAGATGATAGCCGTTATCTCCGCCAAAGGCGCGATAAAAACCATGGCGCCCTTCAAAAACCGACGCGGGACCTCGGAAGCCCTGCTGTGCGAGCAGCACCGCTATGATCCCGCCATGCGCGGACCAACCCGGATGGAGTCTCTTGGTCCACGTGCCGTCTGCCAAGTACTCGATGATCCCGGAGCTTTGACTGCCGCAAATGCCGAAGGCGCTGACCCACTGCGAAAATTCGAGGTCGTAGAGCTTGCCCGCAGCCGCGGCCGCGCCGAAGGTGGAACACAGGGCTGTGGGATGAAACCCGCGCGCATGAAATCTTCCCGGAGCCGCCAACCCCACCTTGCACATCACCTCGATCCCCGCCACTGCGGCTTCCAGCACACCCCTCCCGCTCGCCCCGACCGCCTCGCCTACAGCCAAGGCGGTTATCGCCCCGCAGCATCCCGTGTGGACGATCGCCCCCTCCAAAGTATCGTCGTAGTCCAGGCCATGGGCCAAAGTCCCGTTGGCTAAGACCGCATTGGCCGCGGCGACCTTATGTGGGCTGCCAATCAAGCGGCTGTCCGCAGTTCCTCCAAGGGTCCGCGCAACCTCCAGCACCATACCCCCGAAGTCCATCGTAGAAGAGGCGAGCGCAATCCCCAAGGTGTCAAGCAAGATGAGCTTGGTCTTCTCGCTCACCTCCGGCGGAATCGCTTCCAGCCTCAGCCCACGCACAAAAGCCGCTACTGTGTCCGAACACCGCTCCACTTCTTGCTCCTGGGCCGCTTCCTGGCGCTGCCCCTCCTGTTAGTTGCCTTGCGTTCGCCTCCGGCGATGACGCGGATCAGAGGCGCGATGCTCCTCATACGATCCAGATTGGCAACCAGCTCGATCGTCGCCTCCGTACTCTTCCGGGAAAGAACCAGACAGCCGCAGTCGCGAAACTTCTCTCCGATTTCCGCCCAACTCATCGGTTTTAAAGGGTGCCCCCTAGCCACATCCGCCCTTGCTTCGATAGCTCGTCCATCTTTCAGCCTGATCCGAACCCGAGACCGCACCTGATCGTAACCGAGCGCCTCCAGCTCCTGATCGACATAGAGCGTCACCCGCTTCATGAGCTCCACGACTCTGGGATCCCGAACCTTGCGGTCGCGGAACTGCGCAATACCTGCTCTGCGCTCCAAGACCGCTATGGCCATACAGAACGGGATGCTGAACTTTCCCTCCAGGGCGGTTTTAGGCATGGGATAGATCAGGGCATTAGGAACGTTGGAGTTCGTTCCCACTTCTATCGCCTCGATGTCGCCAGCGTGGAGGTCATGTTTCCTAACCAGATCGAGAATCAGGTCTTGAGCTGGATGAGAGAGCGAACCGGAGGGATAGGGTTTGATCGAGATCCCAGGCTCTTGCATGAAATAGGGACGGCCCAGACGACCGGCAATTCTTGCCTCATCATATCCTCCGCCCATGGCATTGAAAAAACCTCTCTTCGCCTCGAGGATATTGTGGGCGGCCGTAAACCCCCGGTGCGCCAATTGGGCGGCGGTCACTCCATTTTCTGCGGCGCGCCCGGCATGAAACGGCTTCGTCATCGTCCCGAAGTTCTCTCTGAGCCCGCCTGCCATACTCGCGGCTATACCTAAGGCGTGAGCCAAGAGCTCCTCTCTCAGCCCTAAGAGCTTGCCCACAGCCATCACCGCTCCCAGTCCCCCTATAGTGGCGGTGGAATGAAACCCGGACTGATAGTGGCGCGGGTTCATCGCATCGGCGATCCGGCATTCAACCTCCGCCCCCAAGATATAGGCGAGCAGAAGGTCTTGGCCTGATACCCGCTCTTTTTCTCCCATCGCCAATGCCGCTGAGAGGACAGGAACCGTAGGGTGGGTCAAGAGTCCATAGACGCCCTCTTTAGAGGTCGACAGCTGGGTATCGTCGTAATCCATCGCATGACCGGAAGCCCCGTTGACCAAAGCGCTCTTTGCAACAGGCGCCATAAATCCGGCACCGACAATGGTGGCCTCACCTCTGCCCCCCATCTGCCTAACGTGCGCCTGGAGGATGCGAGAGCCCTTCTCTGTGGAGCCTGCTAAGGTCACCCCCAGGCCATCCAGGATAAACCCCTGGGCCAAGCGAATGACCTCCGGTGCGACATCCCGGTAACGGGTCTTGGCAACAAAGCTCACAATCTCTTCAGTTAGGCCCATTCCCTCTCTCCTTCAAGGACGCCTTGATACTAGGGCAAACGACCGATAACACTATTGAGTGAAATTTTCCAGCCCTTGACAGGCAGGATCGAGTGAGTTAAGGTTTTCTCTACATAACGTCTGGACACCTTATCCAGAGTGGTGGAGGGACCGGCCCTTCGAAGCCACAGCAACCGGTTCCATCGTTAGGGTGGAATGCTGGTGCTAATTCCCGCCCCCTAAAAAAGGGGGAGAGATAAGGTGAGGTAAAACCTCTTCTTATCCAAGGGAAGAGGTTTTTTTTTGCCCTCACCCTCGCTCCCTCTCCCAGTGGGAGAGGGAAAAAAGAGACGAAGGGGGAAATAAAAAGAATGTAAGGACTCTCCCCGCGCCCTCTCCCTCAGGGAGAGGGTTGGGTGAGGGATAGAAAAGTGCCATGACGATTCGATTGACATCCGAGCAGATTGAGCGCTACAGCCGCCAAATCATGATTCCCGACCTGGGAGGGAAGGGCCAAATCCGTATGCGCCAGGCACGTGCCCTGGTCCTGGGTGCAGGAGGTTTGGGCTGCCCCGCCGCGTTCTACCTCGCGGCAGCAGGGGTTGGAGTCGTGGGTCTTGTGGATAGCGATCGCGTCGAGCTCTCTAACCTGCAGCGCCAGATCCTGCACTCGACCTTGGACCTGGGCAGAGAGAAGGTGGAGTCGGCCAAAGAAAAGCTCGAGCGCCTCAACCCGGAAGTGGAAATCCACACCTATGCCGTGCGCCTCAGTGAAGAGAACGCGGCGGAGATTATCGCTCCCTATGACTTCATCATTGACGGCAGCGACAATTTCGCGACCAAGTTCCTCGTCAACGACACCGCGGTGGGCTTGGGGAAAGCCTTTTGCCACGCCGGCATCGTGCGCCTTCAGGGCCAGATCATGACCGTGATCCCTGGCAAGAGCGCCTGTTACCGCTGCCTCTTCAAGGACCCTCCGCCCCCGGGCGAGATCCTCAATTGCCAGCAGGCGGGCATACTGGGCTCTATCGCAGGGACCATAGGCTCGATTCAGGCCACGGAGGCCATCAAATACTTCGTCGGGATGGAAGAGGAACTGCTCGTCGACAGGTTGCTGACGTATGACGCCAAAACGGTCAAGTTCCGCGATATCGAGGTCCGCAGAGACCCCGGGTGCAGCGCGTGCGGAGGGAGAAAGGGGTCAGGAACCCTATGAAAGGTTCCTGACCCCCTTTCTTGGGATAACGAGTAACAAGCGAGAAACTGGAAGGGAGAAGACTGATGAGCTTTGTCAAAGGACTTAAATGCAGAGAATGTGGCCAAGAGTACCCGAAAGAGCCTCTGCACGTGTGCGAGACCTGTTTCGGTCCGTTAGAGGTCGTCTACGATTATGAGCGAATTAAAAACACGATCAGTCGTGAAAAGATCGCCGCAAGGCCGAGAAATCTGTGGCGTTATAGAGAACTCTTGCCGATCGACGGAGAACCGCAGGCCGGGTTCTATTCCGGGTTCACCCCTCTTATCCGTGCCCACAGGCTAGGAGAGGCGCTCGGGGTGAAGGAGCTCTACCTCAAAGATGACTCGGTAAACCATCCGACTTTTTCCTACAAGGACCGCGTGGTCTCCGTGGCCATATCCAAAGCCGTGGAATTCGGCTTCGACACAGTCTCTTGTGCCTCGACTGGAAACCTTGCCAACGCAGTCGCGGCCCATGCAGCCAAGGCCGGACTCACCTGCTACGTCTTTATTCCCGATGGGTTGGAACAGGGAAAGATCATTGGCTCGGCCATCTATGGCCCGCGGACGATCTCGATCAAGGGGAACTACGACGATGTCAACCGACTCTGCAGCGAAGTCGGAGACAAGTACGGCTGGGCCTTCGTCAACGTCAATCTCCGGCCCTATTACGCCGAAGGGGCGAAGACCCACGGCTTTGAGATCGCGGAACAGCTGGAATGGAAACTGCCGCGTCACATCGTGGTTGCCTCCGCCGGTGGGACTATCCTACCCAAGATCGCCAAGGCCTTTAAGGAGCTGGCCGGGGTCGGCTTGATCGAGAATAGCGACTGTAAGATTTATTCGGCCCAGGCAGCCGGCTCTGCCCCTATTATCCAGGCCCTCAAGAAGGGCACGGATCTCATCAGTCCGGTCAAGCCCAATACGATCGCCACCTCGATCGCTATCGGAAACCCAGCCGATGGCTTTTATGTCCTAAAGGCGGTACGGGAATCCGGAGGATGGGGCGAAAGCGCAACGGACGAAGAGATCCTCGACGCCATCAAGCTACTGGCCCGGACCGAAGGGATCTTCACCGAGCCGGCAGGGGGAACGGAAGTGGCTGTCGCCAAGAAGCTCGTCCAACAGGGGAGGATCCCTCGCGACGAATCCATCGTCATCAGTATCACGGGGAATGGCTATAAGACTCTCGAGGCCGTCGCCCGGAGCGTGGAAAGGCCTTTCACCATAAATGCGACACTCGAAAGCTTTGACGAGCTCTACCGGCAACTCACCCAGCCTTCTCCTGGAAAAGCCATCGCCGGCGACGGCTAGAACCTTGAAAGGTCCGGCCGTAAGGTTTATAAAAAGGTGGAATGGATAAAGGAGGTTGACTATGATAGTGCGTGTCCGTGTACCTACCCCGCTGCGTAAATTCACCAACGGGGCCGATGAGGTCAACGCTCAAGGAAACACCGTCCGTGCGCTGGTAGAGGATCTCGAAAGGAAATTCCCCGGGATCAAACAGCGGATCTGTGATGAAACGGGAAAGATCCGCAGGTTCGTAAACGTTTACGTCAACGGGGACGACATACGCTTTCTCCAAAATCTGGAAACCTCCCTCAAGGAAGGAGATAACATATCGATCGTTCCAGCGATCGCCGGAGGATGACATCCCTCTTCCTTTCTTTGTTATGCTTATGGGTAAGACGATCCCTGCTCGATGGCTGTTTGCCGCGAGGTCCGCAGAACTGAAGAAAGCAGAGTCGGTTCTGGATCTGATCGGAGAGACCCCGCTTTTGGAGATCCGCAAGATAGCTCACGGCATTTCCCGGGGAGTCCGGATTTTTGCCAAATTGGAAGGTTTTAATCCGGGAGGCTCGGTCAAGGACCGACCGGCCTTAAGAATGGTTCAGGAGGGAATCAAGTCGGGAAACCTGAAGGAGGGTAAGACGATCCTCGATTCGAGCTCCGGGAATACCGGAATCGCCCTCGCTCTCATCGGCAGGGTCCTCGGTTACCCCGTGGAGTTGGTCATGCCTTCCAATGTGAGTACCGAGCGCAAGCGTATTGTTCACGCCTTGGGCGCCAAAGTGGTTTTCAGCGACCCCCTGGAAGGATCGGACGGGGCAATCCGTCTGTGCCGCAAAATCATCGCGGAACACCCGGAAAAATACTTTAAGCCGGACCAGTACTTCAACCCCATGAACTCCGAGGCCCACTACGAAACAACCGGTCCAGAGGTCTATCGACAAACCCAAGGGCAGATCACCCACTTTATCGCCGGGATCGGTACCGGTGGGACCATCATGGGTGCCGGCCGTTTTCTCAAAGAAATGGACCCGAAGATCCGAGTCATCGCCGTCGAACCCGATGATGCCCTTCACGGGTTGGAAGGACTAAAGCACATGAGCTCTTCCATCGTACCGGGGATTTATCATGAGGAGAAGTTGGACGAAAAAATCCCCGTCTTCACAGAAGACGCCTATGCCATGGTCTATCGGTTGAGCCAAGAAGAGGGTATCCTAGTCGGCCAGTCCTCCGGGGCGGCAATGTATGTCACCCTGCAGGTAGCCAGGAGACTCGGGTCCGGCACCCTGGTAACCATCTTCCCGGACTTCGGCGACAGGTATCTGACCACCAATTTGTGGGTCGGCTGGCGTGATAAGATGGCAGTCGGGAATCTAAAATTTTCCATTTGATCGATGAAGTCCCCAAAGGAGAAAGTTTGCGAGCGGGTCTATCTCACCTTCCCCAAGGAGCTGGTTAAGGAACCCATCGTGTGCTGGCTGGCGAAAAAATTTGACATTGTTTTCAATATCCGCGGATCGACGGTCACGGCCGAGATGGGGCTGGTAGCCCTGGAGATTGAGGGGGAACGGGAAGAGGTGGACAGGGCCATCCACTGGCTCAAACAAAAAGGGGTGATCGTCGAGCCTATCGAAAAGAATGTGATAGAGTGAATGCAGGCAGGGTGGCACAGGGGGACTGGCTCCGAAGGTGAGGGGGACAGTCCCCCTGGCTTAAAGGGGACTGTCCCCTTAGGTGCCTGTCCCCGTTCTTCTATTGGGTCGTAACAGAGATCGACAAGATCAATACCCCTCCCTCGTGCGCTGGGCCTGCTAAAAGAAAATTGCGGCGATTCCTTATCGTCAAGGTGGTATCGAGCAGAGGTTTATCCCCCTCGAGGAGACGCACCTTTAAAGAGACCCGATCGTTGCGGTACTCCTGCGGGACCACCCCTAGAACACGTCCACGTGGAATATCAAAAGTAGCATTGGCCTGCCACGGGACCTTCTGGGTTTCCTCTTTGAGCAGCCGATAAGAACGATACTTCAATTCCGCGAGCTGATTCTTCATCCCTGAAAGTCTTGGATCAAAGTCATCGTTTTGATTGCTCGCAAGGATGGTGTCGATCTTCAACTGGACTCCTGTTTGACCCCTTTCAGCGGCGCCGAGATCAGCGGTCAAAACAAGCAGCCAAAGACTAAAAAGAAGGCTGGCCCTGGCCAGATTCTCCAGAAGATTCATCTTCGCCTTCCTGATGCTGAAACAACCAGATTACAAGCGTCTTGGTTTTGGACTGGCGAAACAACGCCACGTTTAAGCCGTGGGCATCGATGGACTCCACCGCGGTTAGATTACTCCTGCTCTGACCCCCAAACCATCCCGGGAAGAAACCCTCCAAAGAAAAAAGACCGATCAGAAAGACAATGATCAGCGGGATCGCCCAAGCTAATCTCTGAGGGGAGAAAACGGGAGTGGCCCAGTCCGACAAGCGCACGTGCCGCGACCTCTTTTCCTCTATCCGCTGACGCACCCCACCCCAAAAGGGCTCGAAGGCAATACCGGAGGCCCGCTCTTCAAGAACGCTTTTAAGAGAGGCCTCAAGCCTCTCCAATCTTGTCCTCTCGCCGAGGCACAAAGGGCATACTTCCAAATGTCTTTCGATCGCCTCGGCCTCCAAAGGGCCGAGCGCGCCATCCAGCCACGTGCCTAGCGATCTCTTGATAGCTTCACAGTCCATCATCCGAGAAAGGGAGCGAGCTTTTCTTGTAGTTTTTTCCTCGCGTAGTGGAGACGACTCATGACTGTTCCCTCTGAACAGCCCAAGATCTGTCCGATCTCTTTATAGGAGAGACCCTCAACGGCCCTCAATACAATGACTGCTTTATGACCGGGAGTCAAATCATTAATCGCTGCCATAAGGCGTCGCCCGAGTTCCCTGCCCTGAACATCGGAGTACGGATCCTTGCCCAGCTCTCCACGCTCCTCCATAACCCCATCCATAGCCTCTCTCAATTCCATAGGATTGCGTCTCTGACGCCTCTTAAAATCAATAGACAGGTTAACGGCGATCCGGTACAGCCAGGTATAGAAGGCAGATCCTCCCTTGAAACTCTTTATCTTCCTGTAGGCCCGGAAGAAGGCCTCCTGGGCAAGTTCCATAGCATCCTCACGATGATTAAATATCCCCAGGACCACCATGAATACCTTATGGTAATATCTCGCTACCAGCTCTTGGAAGGCGGCCATTTCTCCCGCCTGGCACCTTTGGACAAGCTCCCAGTCGCTATGATCCACAGCGGCCCTTATCTCATTGGACGTCCGGAGACTGTGTTTTATTCGAATAGACATCCTCTTACCAGAACCTTGAATTTTTGGCTAATTCCAATAGAATGTGCTAGCTCTCTTAGCTTCGGACCCGAGTCGCGCGACCGGGTCTTGGCCCGAATGAGTCATGCTGGTTCAGTGTCCTAGTTGCCATACCACCTACAGGGTCTCCGATAAGCTCATTGCGATACCCAATCCCACTTTCCGTTGCTCCCGATGCAAACACATCTTCGTGCTGGGACCAAAACCGGAAAGGAGTCGGGTCTCCAAGACAACTATCCCGGCGCCTCCCGCCCCAGAACAGGACGACGAGGAAGACCGGGAGTTGAGTCTCCCGTTCGCGCCTCCTCATAAGCACGAGAGGGAAGCGGCAAAAGAAACACGGGAAGAGATCTTTGACTTTCAGAAACCCAAACAACCGCCAATCGCGGAGAACGAAGATGAGACACCGCCCGCACCCCCGAGATCTGAGAGCGATGAATCCTTTCGTCTTCCGAGAGAGGCCTATGACCCGGGCAAGGTTGAAGCGGAGCCGCCATCGGCAATCGAGAAAGAACAACTGCTAAGCCGGACCAGTGGGGACCAGCCCTTGCCCGCGGGTGGGGAGAGAGACGACCGTTGGATCATCACCTCTGCCCAGCCGCCGGAAGACGAGCCCTTTACGATCCCCGAGGGGAACCAATCACCTTGGAAAGAGATCTTCCGTGAACCGGATCCCACGCTCGAGAAGGACTGGCGAAGTTCTGCTGCGCCGCTGGAGAAAGTCGAAGCCACGCGTGTCTCCGCCCCACATGAGGATCGCGCGGTCTCCACCGTACCTTACCTAGGCCTATTTGCAGCCCTCTTGCTCATCTATGGATTGCTCGTGCTCACGCACCAGGCCCAACCCCAGACGGTGGAGGGTTTCATCAAAGCTGTCCCCTGGCTGGGCCCCTCGGTACTCAAAAACGACCATTTGCGCAAAGGAATCTCTCTCCAATCCCTGCGTTCCGGCTTTGAGAAAATCCGGGGAAACCGGGAAGTCTTTGTGATC
>Ga0114945_10001100_pt1 | contig 16976 bp, 19 predicted proteins | sample OV2TP3_FD_87194 | JGI IMG/M metagenome (GOLD analysis project Ga0114945, IMG submission 87194) | Hot spring microbial communities from Beatty, Nevada to study Microbial Dark Matter (Phase II) - OV2 TP3 | ecosystem: Environmental > Aquatic > Thermal springs > Hot (42-90C) | place: USA: Beatty...
ACCAGGGTCTTGGGCACGTCCTTGATGACCGCAAAGCCTCCAGCCATGTCGCCGTAGAGGGTGGCGTAGCCCGTGGCCATCTCGCTTTTGTTGCCGGTGGTGAGGACCAGCCACCCAAACTTATTCGAGAGCGCCATCAGGAGATTGCCACGAATGCGGGCTTGCAGATTCTGCTCGGTGACGTCCACCGGGCGATCCGCAAAGGGCGCCTTGAGCGTCTCCAGATACGCGCGGAAACACGGCTCGATGGACACCGCTTCACAGCGAATGCCCAGCGCGTGGGCAAAGGTCTTGGCGTCGTCTTGCGTCTGTCCTGAGGAGTAGCGCGACGGCATCACCATCCCGATGACATGCTCCGGACCGAGCGCATCCGCGGCGACACACGCCACCAAGGTGGAATCAATGCCGCCGGATAGCCCCAGGACGACGTCCCGAAATCCGTTCTTGCGCACATAGTCGCGCGTGCCCAGGACCAGCGCCTCATAGATCTCCTCAAGCGGCTCCAACGGGACGCGACGCGTCGAGGCGATCGACGGCCGCTCAGGCATCGCGACGCCGCTCAGCACAACCGGCGCCGGTGCCGTACTGCGTCGAGACCGAGGCCCAAGGGTAACGTCAGCCAGCATCAGATCCTCTCGGAACTGCGATCCCCTCGCGATGACGCGTCCGGTCTCATCGAGGAGAAGGCTGGCGCCGTCAAAGACGAGCTCATCCTGGCCCCCGACCAGATTGCAATATGCAATGGCCAGTCCATTGCTCTTCGCCCGTTTGGCGAAGAGCGCCTGGCGAAGACCCGACTTGCCCGCATGGTAGGGGCTGGCCGAGAGGTCGACGACGAGTTGACAGCCGGCGCTGGCTAAGTCGGCACACGGGAACTCCTCCCACAGATCCTCGCAGATCGTCAGCCCCATGCACGCCCCGTTGAGCGTCACGAGCGCCGGTCGATCGCCCGCAGTGAAGTAGCGCTTCTCATCGAACACTCCATAGTTGGGCAAACAGCGCTTGTGATAGGTGGCTGCGTGCCGGCCATTGGCCAGGACGGCGGCGGCATTGAACAGGTGCCCTTGCCGGTCTCGATCCACAAAGCCGACGACCGCCACCACCCCGCGGCTGACGGCCACGAGCTGCTGCAGCGCCGCCAGGTTGTCCTCAACGAACTGGGGTTTCAGCAACAGATCTTCCGGCGGATAGCCGGTGATGGCCAACTCCGGAACGACGACGAGATCCGCGCGCCACGCCTTGGCGAGGAGGAGACCCTCCATAATCCGCCTGCGGTTCTCACTCAAGTCCCCCACCGTAGCGTTGAGTTGATGTAAGGCAATCCGAAGGGTTGGCATCGTCAGGAGGAGAAACGAGAAGTATTATAGCACGAAGAGGCTCGTCGTCATCCCCTCGCGACGGGCCGGTTCGTTCCAGATGACCGGCAAGCTGGCGAGCTTACTGCCGATGAGCCGGCTGAGGCAGGCTGAACTCCAGGCCAACCCACTGGCCGGCCTTGAGGACTTCGATCAACACCGGGATGGGATTCGGAGAAACGGCAGGGAGGGTCGCCACAAAAAATTGGCCCTCGTCAGATGGCGTGAAGTCGCCCACGATCGGCGTCTCCGCGTCAGGGGCAAGGACGTACCGGCCAATCAGCTGGCGCGTGTCCAGCGGCTGATTGAACTCATCGTTGACGTAGAGGATGAGCCGATTCGGAGCTTCCACAAGGACCTCGTAGTGGTAGAGGTCATCGGCGTCCCCGAAGAAGCCGTCGTGGCGCGGGCCGTGGGCGTGTTCTTCGGCTTCTTCCGCGGAGCCAGGTTCATGGGCTGACTGAGAATCGATGGCGCCAAGAGGCTGTGGGATAGCGGGGGTGGCCAAGCCGAAGAACACTGAAAGCGCTACACTCCAGACTCCAAGCACCCGCCAAGCGCCAGATTCCATACCACTCCCTGCCCGCCCAGAGAAATTCGGGGCAGGCGGGCGCATTCCCCACTTCCTGCCCGCCCAGAGCAATGCGGGGCAGGCGGGCGCATTCCCCATTCCCTGGAGCTTGGTCCAGCGGGAGTTCCCGTTCATCCTTTGGCTCCAATCAATAAGAAATCCGTAGCCATGGCGATGAAAAATCCGACCAGCAACCCCACGCCGACAACCGCTTCCTCTTTGAGCTGCCGGCCCAGATGCAGCAGTTCTCCTACGACATACAGGATCGTCCCGGAGGCCAGCGCCAGGCAAAACGCCTCAACCGCCTCGTTGACCCATATCCCCCCGATGATGGCCCCCAGCGCGGTTGGTCCGCCGGCAATTAGCCCCATGAGCCCCAAAAAACCCCAGCTCACTCGATGCCCGGAGAGCGGTGCCGCGATCCCAAACCCTTCCGTCGCGTTGTGCAACGCAAACCCAATGGCCAACAACCACGCAAACTGCAGCGCCCCTGAGGCATAACCCTGGCCGATGGCCAAGCCTTCACTGAGGTTGTGCAACCCTAAGCCGACGGCGATCATCGTCGTTAACTGGGTGGCGCGGGTCTTCGGGGCAATGCCATTCTTCGCCGAGCCCAAAAAGCGCTGCTCAAAGTAAACCAGCCCCAACAAGCCGATGGTAAACCCCAGCACAAACAAGCCACCGTACTGCAACGGCTCAGCCAAGCCGACCCCGTGCTCCACCGCTTCCTCAAGCATCTCCTCAAGCTCCTCCAGGAGATGGCCGGTGATTTCGACGAGGAGAAAAATGAGAATGCCCGTCGAGACGGCGTTGAGAAACCCCTTCGTCTTCACGCTGGCAGCCCGCAGTCTGGCAATGGGCAATCCCAAGAAGATGGTGCCGCCCGCCAAGGCCCCAAGGAACAGCTGCGTAGGGTCCATTATCGACCGCTCTCCTCCTCAATGAGTCGAAACGTGACGGGAATCTCCACTCGCACCGTCGTGGGGCGTCCCAGGCGAGACGCAGGCTGAAAGCGCCACCGACGCACCGCCTGTACCGCAGCATGATCTAAGATCGCATGGCCCGACGATCGCTCCACACGCACTTCGCCGCAGCGCCCCGATGGTAAGACTTCGACCTCCATCACGACGGTTCCTTCGTAGCCACGCTCACGCGCAAGCGTCGGGTAGACCGGGGGTGGATTACGCAAGTAGCTGGGCAAGAGATCAGCCAGCGCGCCTTGAGAAGGCACGGCCACGACTGTCCGTGGCACAGGGTCTGGCTCTTGGATGTCCGGTTGTTGATCCGGTTGCGGCAGGATTGGTTCACGCAGCGGCTCCGGCTGCGGGGCAACCTCGGGTTTCATCGGGGCAAGCAACACGATTTCAACGCTGGTCGGCGCCCGCTCCACGTCGAATTCAACGGAGCCGTTCATCGGCAACCCGATCATCGCCCCCACGTGGAGGCCAACCGAAAGGCTCAGGGCGACTTTCAACTCACCGGTCATGAGCCTCGGGCGCGGTCTGAAACGACACGCGCAACAGCCCCGCATCGCGCACCGCATCCAGGACGGCGATCACCTCCCCATGCGCCACCTGTCGGTCAGCGTTGAGGACGACCAGCGCGTCGCGATGACGGGCCTGTTCCTGTCGCAGGGCCGCCGCGAGGGCGTCCAAGGTGATGGGTTCGTGGTCAAGCGCCAACGCGCCGTCGGCCAAAAGCGAAATGGTGACCGCCGGTTCCTGGGAGGCGCTGGCGGTTTTGGCTCGGGGCAGATCGACCACGATCCCCTGCTGCATCGTCATGGAGAAGACCCCGTAGATGAAGAACACAAGCAGCAGGAAGAAGCAGTCGATGAGCGGGACCATCTCGACCCGTGGGCGTTTAGACACGAACGGCTTCACCAGCATGGTTGGCTTTGCCCTTCTGGTAGAGGATCTGGAAGTTTGTCACGTGGGTGGAAATCTGACTGGCGATATCCTCCACCTTCGCGCAGAAATAGTTGTAGGCAACAACCGTAGGAATCGCAATGGCAAGTCCCGCCACCGTTGTGATGACCGCCTGCGCGATGCCGGTGGCGACGACCTTCGGGTCGGGGATGCGGCCCTCCAGCGCCCCGAAGGCCACGAGGATGCCCGTGACCGTCCCGAAGATCCCCAAGAGCGGGGCGACGGTGATGATCGTGTCGAGGACACCCAGATAGCGCTTCATGCGCTTCAATTCCGCGGTCACCGCCACGTCTAGGGCGCCCTCGAGCGAGAAGTGGTGGTGGCTGAGCCCGTTGACCAGGATGCGGCACACCGCGTCGCGCGTACCCTTGGCTGTGGCTGCGGCTTCTTCAAAAAGCCCTCGCTCAGTGAAGTGCAGGAGCTTGTGAATCAGCGGAAGGTCTTGCGTGTTGCGCTCCGTGAACCAGAACACCACCCGCTCGAGGATCACCGCCACCGCGATGATCGAACAGAGGAGCAGGGGCCACATCACGGGCCCGCCTTTGACAAACCAGTGGATCATCCCACCCCCTGTGGCGGCTGCCAACGGCAGCCCTGCAACTGAAAGAAGCGAAGGAAATGGCATTGTGAGTGATCGCAAGCAGAGTCGTTGCAGTGCCACGCCGTTGGCGTGGCGGCCGCAGGTGGTGGGATCATGCGCAGACTCCGAGACGGTTCCACATTAGAACGTTACGCCCACCTTCACGCCAGCATAGATATTCCGCTCATAGGCCGGATCAATCCCGTCACTGCGGATTCGGGCGTAGTAGCGCTCGTCAAACAGGTTGTTGATCCCCCCCACCAGCGTCAGGTACTCCTTCCACACGGCCACCTCACCCGTGAGGTCCCAGACCTTATAGGATGGGACGGTCCGGTTGGCCAGGTTGGAGTCATCCGCAAAGTGGTCATCGACAAAGGTGCCGCTGAGGCTCAGCTTCACCCGGTCCTTGAGCCGGTACTGGGCGCCAAAACGCATGGTGTACTGGGGCGCGTACTGCGGCGTCTTGCCATCCTGCGGCCCTTCGGTGAACGTGGCGTCCAGCAGCATCAGGTTGAAGAAGGGGCTGATCGAGCCGATGTGATCGCCTGCTGTAGTGCCCTGGGTCGCGTCATACAGGCCGACCAAGTCGACCTCGGTCGCAAACTCCAACCCCTGATGCAAGGCATCGCCCACATTCTCGATGGTGTTGCCCGAGGTGCCGATCTGATCATAGAACTTCATCAGGAAATAGCTCACATCCCACGACAGCACATTCCAGGGTCGCCCTCGCGCGCCGACATCGAAGATCCAGCTCTTGCCCTTTTCCAAATCGTTGTTGATGACGTTCGTCGCCCCGGTGGGGACCGCCTGGGTGAAAATTTTCGGCCGGTAGGCCTGCGAGAGGTTGCTGTAGAGCTGCGTCTGAGGTGCGACGTCATAGGCCGCGCCAATCCCAAAGAGCGGCACAAAATCAAACTCATCTGCTTTGGCCAAGGGGGTGCCGGCTCCGGCTTTGTCAACGTTGACATGCTCTTGCACCTGCTGCCAGATGTGCTCCAGCCGCACGCCGGGAGTTACCGACAGCGGCCCAACGCGGAACAGATGCTCCGCAAAGAGCGAGAGGTACTGCATCTCCCGATCGCTCTTGTTGTGCAGCGCCCCGGAATCGGCGTCCGGTGTCGTGCCCCGTTGATCTTCGCGTGGGGAATCGGAGAAATACGTCAGCAATCCGGCGGTCAGCGTCTGGCCGTCCTCTCCAAACGCCTCGTAGGTGTGTCGAATCCGCGGCTCAAACCCGAAGGTATAAAAATCCTGCTCCTCGATGCTGTTGGTCGTCGCATTGGCTCCGCTGGGCAACGCGCCGAATGCGCTGCCGCTGGTCCGCTGGCGCTTGCTATAACGGCGGTAGTGCCCTCCGAAGGTCCGGAAGTCGAACCGGCTGGCTTCACCCAGGTCCTGCTCATAGATGAGTGATCCGTAGTACCGTTCGAGTCGAAATCGGTCATTGAAGCGGGTGGTCTGATCGCGGCCTTCGCTGTCAGCCACCGCCTTGGTCAGCCCCCCAGGCTCTCCGTGCTCCTCGTGATACTCGTCATAGCCCAGCGTCCAGCGGGAATCCGTGGTCTGGCCAACGGTTGTCTTCAGGCCGCCGCCTAGGACTTCGAAGTCGCTGTTCGTTTGCCGGAAGCCGTTCGCCTCTCTCTCGTGGAAATACCCCAAGTAGCCGAACGGATTCATGTGGCCGCTGACACTCGTATAGTGCGAGAAGAGCTCATCCGTCCCAAAGGTATTTTCGGTGTAGGCCGCAAACGGGGTCCCGGTTGCAGGCTGTTTGGTGATGAAGTTGAGCGCGCCGCCTGGCTGGGGACCGTACATCAGCGAGGCTCCGCCGTGGATGAACTCGATGTGGTCGATACTCTGGAGTGGAGGCGTGTAGTACGCTTCCGGGTAGCCGAACATGTCCGCGTGGATCGGGATGCCGTCTTTGAGTACCTGGGTGAACTGTGCCCGGTGCGGCTCAAGGCCGCGGTAGCCGATGCTGAACAAGGGCGTGGTTTCCTCGCTCAACAGGAGTCCCGGGGTTTTGTTCAGCACCTGCCGATAATTGTTGTTCATGATGGCGGGCTGTTCCTTGAGATCGATGACCGCAGTCTTCTTGCCCGCATGGATGGCCGTACCCTGTACATCAGGCAGAAACGGCCCAGCAGCATCAAGCTCCTCCGCCGTCACCACCACTTCCTCCAACTGAACTTTCTTCGATGGCACCGGCCCATCCGCCTGCACTGAGGAGCCTCCCCCGACCGCCAGCACACCTATGAGCACACCCCGTAGCCACTGACCACCCATCCGATTCCCCCTTCCGCTCTCAGCGAGCTGGATTGCTGCGGGGACTTCCGGAGGTCCGGTCAGCCCGCGACGGCTCGTATGGCAATCCTCCCGGGGTCGGGTCGGTCATGTGGGTTACGCGAATCTTCTCGGATTTCTCAATCTGGACGACTCTGGAGTCGTGGATCGTAATGTGCACGGTCCCAAACCGGACGGCTCGAATCGCCTCCACGATGCGCCCGATGAGTTCCTGCGACAGCGGGCTAGCGGTCGTTGTCATCGGAGGAGTGAGACTCAATGTTGTCCAAATTGGCCACCGCTCGTTGAAAACTCCAGGGGAGAATCAGGTCCACATGATCCACGATGTGTCCCGCGAGGTCCCGCCGCACACCGTGCAGATACAGCTTCTCGTCCTTGATGCAGAGCTTGACCTCGTCCACCTTCAGTCGAATGTCGGCCATCATTCCCCCACCTGCCGGCGTCCGCCAGAGGCGGATGGCCAGCCAACAGGTGCAGACACAGTGATGCTGGCCAGGCGGCGGTTGTTCCACCTCAGCCACTCAGTCACCATAACCATGATCATTGGGACGCCGCCTCCGGCAGGTGGGGGGATCACGCCACGACTTCTTCCACGTGAAGGGTTGGATGTTTGGGCGCCCGCTTGGGATCGATATGCTGGCAGGTCGCGCAAAGGCCATAGAGCTTATGGGTATGTGACAGGAGCTGGTAGCCGTAGCGTTTGACGACCTCTTCCTGGAGGCGCTCCCAGCGGGGCTCCTGGAACTCGATGATCTCCCCGCATTGGATGCACATCAGATGATCGTGGTGGGCTTTCCCGAAAGTCACTTCATAGTTGGGCGCGCCATAGCGGAAGTCGTGCTTCTCCACCACCCCGGTCTCATGCAGCAGGGCCAGCGTCCGGTAGACCGTGCCGCGCGCGACAGAGGGATCGATCGCCTGCACATCTTTGACGAGCTCTTCCGCGGTAAAGTGTAGGTACGTCACGGCCCGCCGCACGACCAGCTGACGTTGGGCGGTGAGTCGGATGCCGCGCTCACGCAGGCGCTGTTCGACTTCAATGAACCGTTTCATCTCTAGTGCCGTTCCAACTCTGACGGCCTCACGTTATAGGCATCAGTACCGCACATGCTGCATCGGGTGGGCATCTCGTCACCGTTCGGTGGAACGAGTTGGAACGGAACTAGTTGAGACCCAGTCTCAAATTAGAGACAATTATAGCCGGCCGAGTGGCTCTGTCAAGGGGATTTCTTCAGCCGATGTTGACGATCCCCTAAGAGCCAGCTATTCTAGGAGACGCGATGACACTGATAGTCCAACTCTCGACGCTCAAAGCGGTCGCAGTCCTCTGGATCGCTCTGGCGAGCGTCTGACCTTGTGTGACCGCCGAGGAGCCCCCTCAGTTTGACTGGGTGACAACGTTAGGAAGCTCGGCGAACGAAGAGGTGATTGTCACAACGGTAGATCAGGCACATCGAGTCCTCTCAGCCGGCTCCTTCGCGGGGCCTGCCGATTTCGATCCAGGCCCAGGCGAGGACATCAGAACGCCTAGCGGCAGCAGTGATATGTTCCTGACCGCACTCAACTCGGCTGGTGCCTATCTCTGGACACTCACCTTGGGCGGAGTCGCTCTTGACGTCGCGGATGAAGTCATCACAGATTCCCAGGGTTTCATCTACTTGGGAGGGGAGTTTCAGAACACGGTGGATTTCGATCCGGGTCCCGGCGAGGATCTCCGAACATCCAACGGTTGGCAGGATGTGTTCCTCATGAAACTGACGCCGGATGGCTCGCCGGTGTGGATCCTGACGCTCGGCGGCATCGCCCCGGATTTCCTCAGCGGACTCGCCCTCGACGCGGCCGGCAACATCTATTACACAGGAGCCTTTGCTGCAACGGTGGATTTCAATCCGGGCCCCGGCCAAGACCTCCGAACGGCCAGCGGTGGCACGGACATCTTCCTCACGAAGCTCTTCCCTGACGGCGCCTACGCTTGGACCCTCACCATCGGTGGCGCCTTTGGCGGTTCCTACCCGCCGTACAACCTGACGGACTTCAGCACCGGCGTCTCGCTGGATCCTCATGAGCACATCTTCGTGGCTGGATGGTTCGAGGCCACGGTGGATTTTGACCCAGGACCCGGAACCGACCTGCGCGATGCCGTCGGAAATGCCGATGTGTTTCTGACCAAGCTCAACGCGGATGGGTCGTATGGATGGACGTACACCATCGGGAGCGAGGCGTTTGACGCCGCCCGCGGCGTCACCACCGACACCGAGGGTCACGTGGTGATCGCCGGCTCGTACGCCGAGACCGTTGATTTCGATCCGGGCCCTGACCAAGACCTCCACAGCTCCAACGGCTTGCACGACGTCTTTGTCACGAAGTTCCATGGCGACGGATCGTATCACTGGACCCGAACGCTTGGGGGAACGAGCCACAACGACACCATCGCGCCCCCCCTGACCGATGCCGCGGGGCGCATCTATCTCACAGGGGGCTTTGCCAACACCGTCGACTTTGATCCAGGCCCCGGCGAGGATCTCCGAACGGCTCAGGGTCCTGGAGGCATTCCGGACGCGTATGTGACCACGTTGCACCCCGATGGAGGGTACGGATGGACCCACACGATTGGAGGCGCCGGATGGGATCAGGGAGGTGCGGTCGCTCTTGATCCGGACGAGGCAAGCCTCGTGATGTCAGGCAGTTTCGAAGGTACCGTCGACTTTGATCCGGGCTCCGACGTCGAGGAGCACGCGTCGCAGGGAGGAAAAGACCTGTTCGTCCTGACATTCTCCTTAGGCTACCGGTTGGAGATTGAGCTTATCGGCAGCGGGCAGGTGCGCCGCTCTCCGGATCACGAGCTCTACGCGCCCGGTACACTCGTCACGTTGAAGGCCGTGCCGGATTCTGGCTATCGCTTTGACCGCTGGGATGGAGACCTCCACGGCCAACAGAATCCCCAAACCCTCCTGATGGACAGCGACAAGCATGTCGTGGCCTATTTTGTCCCCACCCCTTGCGTCCAGGCCGGGCGAGGCCCCTGCCAAGCGAACCCTGTGGCTCCAGCCATCGCTCCGGCGGATTTCCGCATCTATCACTGAGCTCTTTCCGTCGGCTGCCAGCTTCCCCACCCCTACCCTGTTGACACCATCGAGTGATTCGGCTAGACTTGGCGACACGAAGGACGGAGGAGACCATGGCTCTTGATCAGAAGAGGCTCATTACGCTGATGAATGAAGGGTTGGAAATGGAATACGCCAGCCAGATCCAGTATTTGACACAGGCGGCGATCACCAAAGGGCCGTACGCGGAGTCGTTGATTGCCCGCTTCAAGGAGATCGCCTCGGACGAGATGGAGCACGCGGAGATTCTACGCACTCGTATCGCCGCGCTCGGTGGCGTGCCGACAACCCGCGTCGGAGACATCCAGATCCACAAAGACTCCCTGCAGGCGGTGAAGATCAACCTGAAGTATGAGAAGGACACGGTGGAGTTCTACCGCAAGCTCCTCAACCTCATTCCCCACGATGAGGTGATTCTCTACGAAGCGATTGAGCACGTGCTTGAAGACAGCCAGGAGCACGTGGAGGAGTTGGAGCGGGTGGCAGGCAAGTAAGTGACGAGTATCGAGTGGTGAGTGACGAGTTAAGGGCACACAATAAAAACGCCGAGGAGCTTTCCTCGGCGTTTCTTTTTTCGTCTACTCGTCACTGATCACTCATCACTCGACACTGCTCTAGACTTCGACGGCTTCGACTCCTTTGACCTCAGGGACTTCCGCTTGGATGGCGCGCTCAATGCCCGCTTTCAGGGTCATCATCGAGGATGGGCATCCGTGACAACTGCCCACTAAGCGCAACCGCACGATGCCATCCACGAGATCGATAAACTCGATATCGCCGCCGTCCATCTGGACCGCCGGACGAATCCGCTCAATGACTTGCACCACACGGTCTTTCATCGTTCACCTCCCGCTCCGTCACCCCTTCTAGCGTATCATAGCCGAGCGCGATCGGTCAATCACCGTGGACTCGTGCTCTGAGCTGACGGCTGATTGCTGGCGGGGCGACTCCCCACATGCGTGGCGACGGTCTTCCCAATCTCCGCGGGATTGTCGATCACCGTCACGCCGGCCGCTCGAAGCACGTGCATCTTTTTGACGGCGGTGCCGCGGCCGCCGGCCACAATCGCACCGGCATGCCCCATGCGTTTTTCTTTCGGGGCCAGGCGACCGGCGATGAAGGCAAACACCGGCTTGGTCACGCGAGCCCGGATGAAGGCGGCCGCTTCCTCTTCTTCCGTACCGCCGATCTCGCCGATCAACACGACGGCCTCGGTCCCGGGATCCTCGTGGAACAGGCTCAGCGCATCGACGAAACTAGTGCCCAGGACCGGATCCCCGCCGATGCCAATGCATGTGGACTGCCCCAATCCCGCTTGAGTCAGTTGGTAGACCGCGTCGTAGGTGAGGGTCCCGCTGCGTGAGAGCACGCCAATGCGCCCTGGCGTGTGAATGTAGCCCGGCATGATGCCGATCTTGCAAGCTCCTGGGGTAATGATCCCGGGACAATTCGGGCCGATGAGCCGGCTGCGACTGCCGACCAACCGTCGTCGCACCCGCACCATATCCAACGTGGGAATGCCTTCGGTGATGACGACGATGAGCGAAAGATCGGCCTCAATCGCCTCGAGGAGAGCGGGGCAGGCGAATGGGGCCGGGACGAACATCACCGTCGCAGTGGCCTGGGTGGCCGCGACCGCCTCCCGCACCGTGTTAAACACCGGCACACCATGGACAGCAGTCCCCCCCTTGCCTGGCGTGACTCCACCCACCACGTGCGTCTTGTACGCCAACATCTTCTCGGTGTGGAAGGCGCCAGCCTGGCCGGTGATGCCCTGCACGATAACCCGTGTGTTCTTGTCCACAAGAATGCTCATGCCATTGCAGGATTCATTTTCGGGCTAGCTCGACGACTTTTCGGGCCGCCTCGCCGAGATCTTCGACGCTCATCAGCGTGAGGGACGTTGCTGCCTGCAACAGCCGGCGTCCTTCCTCGACGTTCGTCCCCTGCAAGCGCACCACGATGGGGACCTGAACCTGCAGCGTCTTGGTGGCATTGAGCAGGCCCTGGGCAATCCAATCGCAACGCATGATCCCCCCAAAGATGTTCACCAACACGGCCTTGACCCTCGCATCGGCCAAGATGATGGAAAACGCGCTGGTCACCTGCTCGACATTCGCCCCCCCGCCCACATCGAGGAAGTTGGCCGGGGAGCCTCCGGCGAGTGTGATGATGTCATTGGTGGCCATGGCCAAGCCTGCGCCGTTGACCAAACAGCCGATGGTGCCCTCAAGCCCCACGTACGAGATACCAATCTGGCTGGCCTTCAGCTCCAGGGGATGCTCTTGGCTTGGATCGCGAAGCGCCGCCAAGTCTGGGTGACGAAACAGCGCGTTGTCGTCCAAGACAATTTTGGCATCGAGGGCGACAAGCTGTTGATCCGTCGTCACGACCAAGGGATTGATTTCCACTAACGAGGCCTCATCCTCGACGAACAGTTTCCACAGTCCCTCAACCACGCGCTGACACGATACCGCGAGATCCCCGCTGAGCCCAAGCGCATGAGCCAACCGCGCGTGCTGAGCGGCCGCTAGCCCTCGATCGAGATCGATGGCCTCACGCACAATCACCGCAGGATCCGACGCAGCGACCTCTTCGATGTCAACCCCCCCACGGGCGCTGGCCAGCATGATCAACGTGGCGCGAAACCGATCGAGCGTGACGGCCAGGTACAGTTCCTTGGCCACGTCGAGGCGCTCATCCAACAACACCAACGACACCGGAAGACCCTCTGGACCGGTTTGTTTGGTAGCCAAGCGTTTGCCCAACAGCCGCTGCGCGCACTCGGCGGCTTCTTGCGCGCTGCGGGCAACAAGTATCCCACCCGCCTTGCCTCGGCCTCCCGCATGGAGCTGGGCTTTGACATTACACACAAACGCCCCAGAGGCGCCGCACTGGTCCTTCAGGGTCTCATAGGCCGCCTGGGCCTCGTGGGGGGTGGTGACCGCGACACCGCGCGGAATGGGGAGGCCGCCAGCAGCCAGACGCTGCTTGGCTTGGTATTCGTGGAGCTTCATGAGAATTGCGAATTGCGGATTGTCGATTGCGGATTGCCGACGAGCAATTCGAAATCCCACATCCGCAATCCGCAATCAGTCGGGCCGCTCATGCGGCGGAGGAAGGCGCTGGTCAATCGGGACGAACTTGAGGTCGCGCGGGCCGGCATAGAGCGCCAGCGGGCGGATGAGTCGGTTGTCTGCCCGTTGCTCAAGGATATGGGCGGACCAACCGGCTGTTCTCGCACAGGCGAACATCGTGGTGAAGAGATCGACTGGGATGCCGAGATAGTACAACAGCGAGGCGGAGTAGAAATCGACGTTGATATAGAGCTGCTTCGCCTTCCAGACCGCTTCTTGCAGCTTCTCAGAGATCTCAAACCACTTCAGATCACCATGACGAGTGGCGACGTCGTGCGCCAAGCGTTTTAAATGGACCGAGCGGGGATCCGAACCTTTGTAGACGCGATGCCCAAATCCCATGAACCGCTTGTGATCCGCTAAGGTTTTCTGCACATAGGGCTCAACCCGCTCGGGACTGCCGATTTCCAGGAGCATCTCCATGGCTTTGAGATTGGCCGCCCCGTGCAAGGGCCCTTTAAGGGTGCCGATGGCTGCGACCAGCGCAGAATAGACATCGGTTTGGGTGGCCACCGCGGTGCGCGCCGCGAAGGTGGAGGCGTTCAAGCCATGCTCGGCCAGCAGGACAAAATACGCATCCAACGAGGCGGCCTCGTCATGGGGGGGCTCTTCCCCGCGGAGCATGTACAAGAAGTTGGCCGCATGGCCGAGATCAGGCCGCGGGCCAAGGAGCGGGCGATTGTTGCGCAACCGGTCAAACGTCGCCACGATCGTTGGCGTCTTCGCGATCACATCCGCAGCTTGTTGCCGCATCGTCGAGGGCTTGCCATCGTCTGCGTGGTCATCCGACAACCCCAGCAGGGAGATGACGGTCCGAAGATACGCCATGGGATTCCCAAAGGGCAGTCTCGTCATGATCTGGAGGGTTTCTGGCGAGAGGATCCGGCGGCTGGTGAGCTGCGCCGTCCATTCGGCGAGCTCCTGCCGCGTGGGCAGGTGCCCAACAAACAGCAAGTAGCTCACCTCCTCGTAGGTGGCGTGACCGACCAGTTCCTCAATCGCATAGCCACGGTAGATGAGTCGGCACCCCGCTCCATCGACGTCGGAGAGGAGCGTCTCTGCAGCGACGACGCCTTCAAGGCCTTTGTGCACGTTGGCCGACGAGGACCGGGTGGTCGCGTCAGTCATGCGCGAAGACTCCCCACCGGGAACAACACTTTGAGGCTCTCCTTGACCTGCTCCGCCGCTCGGTGCAGGGCCTGCTGTTCATCCGTCGTGAGTGGTTGCTGCACAATCCGAACCATCCCGGACGCCGCCACTTCCACCGGCACGCCGAGACACATGTCTTTCAAGCCGTACTCACCCTCGAGCAATACCGAGGCGGGCAACACGCGATGCGCGTCGTGCAGAACCGCCTGCACCATGTGGACAATGCCGCTGGCCGGCGCGTAGTAGGCGCTCGAGGATTTCAGCAACGACACGATCTCAGCGCCCCCATCGCGGGTGCGCTGGATGAGCTGATTGATCTCTTGGGCCTCGAGGCGTTTCACCAACGGGATCCCCTGGACGGTGATGGAGCTCGTGAGGCACACCATCAAGTCACCGTGAGAGCCGAGCACCATCGCCTCGATCTGCGCGGGATCCACCTGAAGCTTCTGCGCGACGAACGCTCGAAGCCGTCCGCTGTCCAACACCCCCGCCATTCCCAGCACCCGCTGGCGGGGAAAGCCCGTGCGCTGCACCACCAGGTATGTCATCACATCTAAGGGGTTCGTGACGACAAGGACCACTGTCTGCGGCGCCACACGGTGGATTGCCTCGGCGATCGGCCCGACGACCTTGGCGTTGGCCATCAGCAACTCATCACGGGACATGCCGGGTTTTCTGGCGAGGCCGGCTGTCACGATCACGATCCGGCTGTCACCGATCGCCGCAAGATCCGTCGTTCCGCTCACCTGCACAGGACAGCGCTCAATCGCGGCGGCCTGCATCAAATCCAGCGCCTTGCCCTGCGCCAATCCCTCCACGACGTCCACCAGCACGACATCCGCCAACCCTTTGAGGACGAGCAGATGCGCCACCGTCGCGCCGACTTGGCCAGCCCCCACAATCGCAATCTTGGGAAAGCTCATCCGTTGAGCGATACGTTCCTCAATTGACTTGGTGGCGAGAGATCAACGGCACAAGGACTTGTTCTTAGCGATCGGGATGTCAACAGAAAACGTCTTCGTGCGATGTCACGACGTCATGTGGAGCCTCACGGACAAGGCCGTGGCCCGATGGCAGGGTCGAGGGCTAGGGCTACCAACCAAGTCGAAAACCGACTCCGATCAAACCCATTCCTAGCACAGTCCAGAACGCCAAGCGAAACACCGCTCTGACCACGTCCGTCCCCAAGGTCATCGCTGAAAAACCGTGGAAAAACCAAAAACCCCACCCCTCTGGCATCGCAGCCATCTTGCTGCTGGATTTCTGATGGACCCGCTGGGCCCGTTTCATCCGCGTGGCGGCCATCGCTAAGCCGCTGGCGATCGCCGCCAGGCCACCAACCACACACAACACGCCAGCCATCCCTGCCTGCATCACAACCACCCCTTGCGCTCGGACTCCGTGGCCTTCGCGGTGTCCCTGTCACGACATCGATCAGCCCGGGGAATCGGATGAGAATGACGTGGCCAGCGTCAGTGTAACAGAGCCGTTCCAACGCGTCAACCGGCCGTGGGAAACCTTGGAGGCGTTCCAAATATGCCAGCCTAGATCAGCTAGGCGCTACTCTTGGGACGCCTCCTGCTTTCTCGAACAAGAAAAAACCGCCAGCCCTGTCCAGCGGTTGTTAAAACACTACATACGTTTACCCGTTAATTCCAACAATCAGAACTGGAATATCAATATCAGCAACTCCTCTTTCTTCCAGGTCCCAGACAAATTGCTCGAAGTAGGAAACCCCTGTGGACATTTGTTCAGCGAACTCCTTGACAGGCACGATCTCAATGCCCGTGTCTATGTGGCCCAGCCGATGAAAGATGGTCATCTTCGCGCTGACGTTGTAAACCATAAAGGCGTACTTGCCGAATTGCACCTCAACAGCAAAGTGTCGCTTCAAAAAGACCAACTTCGTCATAATCCTGACGTATTTCTTCGCGTAGCTTTCGTTCGCGCTTCTTAGCCGAAGCTTTGTCGGCGAAAACCTCGGCCAAAACCGGGACACCACTTCCCACCTCAACTACCACCCACACTCGTTTCGGTTGCTTCGTTTTCATGGTGAGACTTCGCCTTGTTTTCCTACGATGCGACCATGCCATCCGAGCACATCCACGTATTCCAAAAAAGTGCACAACTCACTTAAACCGCTCGTCCGAAAAGTCGGCCGATTCACCTGCCGAACGAAGAGCGAACGTCTAGCGTCGTTCGATACAATCGTAAACCTTGAAATCGCAGTTGGGGCCACTAGATGAACGTCGTTCAAACGAAGCAACCCAGAGTAGATGGGCGTTGAGTGTTCAACTTCAAACAAGGCGCTCACATCACTCGAACCTCGCCGAAACCATATAACATCCACTTCTTGCAAAACGCTTTTGATTGAGCTAAACGTACTTGGAATTTCTTCCCGACATTCAAAACTTTTAGTCAGATTCCAATCCAATCCAACACGATCTTTTGTAGGGACCCAAATATCATAGCCCTTTGCTGTTCCAACCGCTCCAAGCAACGTCTGTACTTCGGAGTGAGTCAACACTGGGACACTTCGTAGCTTTGCAGAATCGAGCAAATTATCAAGAACTCCATAACCAAAATTCCCTTCCACATTAAAGCGTCCGGCCTTTGGCAGCACGATCTCTGTTCCTTCGGTCTGTGGATAAATAACTGCTTTGTATTGTCCGTCTTTTGCAGGAAGGCATGACCGGAATACTTCCTCGTAATCGTCGAATCGAATGAATAGAGGTTCTGTCTGTCCCGGCCAGAGGAAACAAATTACTGAAGGCAATCCTTCCAGTTTACGGAGGTCATCTTTACGAAGACCGTAGAATCCTTGGTGTCGTTGGTGCAATTTTGAGTA
>Ga0114945_10001104_pt1 | contig 16970 bp, 16 predicted proteins | sample OV2TP3_FD_87194 | JGI IMG/M metagenome (GOLD analysis project Ga0114945, IMG submission 87194) | Hot spring microbial communities from Beatty, Nevada to study Microbial Dark Matter (Phase II) - OV2 TP3 | ecosystem: Environmental > Aquatic > Thermal springs > Hot (42-90C) | place: USA: Beatty...
GTTGGGAGAGGTCGTCGTCCGCGAGCTGCTCAAGCGCACGAACCTCAAGCCGGCCCTCATCGAGGAGGTCGTGGTCGGCTGCGTGGCCCAGGGTTCGGATGCCCCCAACATCGCCCGCGTCATCGCGCTGCGAGCGGGCATTCCCATCCACGTTCCCGCCTTTACCGTCCTGCGCAATTGCGCCTCGGGCCTGCAGGCCATCGTCAGCGCGTACCAGAATATCGTCAGCCAGGATCGCGACGTCCAAATCGCCGGAGGGACGGAATGCATGAGCGCTGCCCCGTATGTCAGCCGCGATCTGCGCTGGGGCAAGCGACTGCGCCATTCGGAGATGATCGACACCGTCTGGGAGGGGTTGACCGATCCCGTGTGCGGCCAGATCATGGGGCAAACCGCGGAGAATCTCGTGCAGGAATTCTCCATCAGCCGCGCGGATCAAGATCGCTTCGCGCTGCTCTCGCATCAACGCGCCTTTCGCGCCACGCGGGAGCAGCGCTTCAAGGATGAACTCGTCCCGGTCATGGTGCCCAAGCGGTCGATGGGCCGCAACCTGCCGCCTGAACCCTTCACCCAAGATGAAGGCGTCAACCCCGGCCTGAGCGAACAGCTCCTCAGTCAGTATCCTCCTATTTTTAAAGAGCAAGGCTCGGTCACGTCGGGGAATAGCTGCTTCAATGCGGATGGGGCGGCGATGGTGCTGATGATGACGGCGCAGAAAGCCCAAGCGTTGGGTTATCGGCCGTTGGCGAAGATCCGCTCGTACGCATTCGCCGGCTTGGAGCCTGAACGGATGGGGCTGGGGCCGGTCCTGGCGATTCCGATCGCGTTGAAGAAAGCCGGGCTGAGCCTGAACGATCTTCAACTGATGGAGCTGAACGAGGCGTTCGCCGCGACGTTTCTCGCGTGCGAGAAATCGCTGGGGTTCAATCGGGAGATCACGAACGTCAATGGCGGAGCCATCGCGCTGGGCCATCCGGTCGGGGCTTCGGGCACGCGCATCGTGGTGACCCTCTTGCACGAGATGAAGCGGCGGAATCTCTCGCTCGGCCTGGCGAGCGCTTGCGTCGGCGGCGGCCAAGGCGCCGTCATCGTCTTTGAGCGAGTCTGATGTACATCTATAAAACCGCGGTCGTGGGGGCCGGAGCGATGGGGGCGGAGATCGCCCAAGTCATCAGCTTCAGCGGCGTCCCCGTGCTGCTCAAAGACGTGGATCAGGCCCGCGTCGGCCAAGGGGTGGAGGTGATCCGAAAAATTTACCAGCGGCGCGTGGATCGCGGCAAGATGACGGCCGATGAACTGGAGAAGAAGTTGGCGCTCGTCACCGGCGTCACCGACTACTCCGCCTTCAAGGATGTGGACCTTGTCATTGAAGCGGTGCCGGAACAGTTGCCGCTGAAACAGCAGATTTTCAAGGAGCTCGACCAAGTCCTTCCTGAATCCGCCGTCATCGCCTCGAACACCTCCTCGCTGTCCATCTCCGCGCTGGGAGGCGTCACGCGCCGGCCGCATCATGTCATCGGCATGCACTTCTTCTACCCGGCGCACATCATGAAGCTCATCGAGGTGATCCCGGGCCTGGAGACCGCCGAGGATACGGTCGCCGATATCCTCTCGTTTGCCGAGAGCCTGCGCAAGCTGCCGGTGCGGGTGAATGAGTGCCCCGGGTTTCTCGTGAATCGCATCCTCATGCCGTACCTGAATGAAGCGGCGATGTGCGCCCAGGAGGGAGCCGCCGCGCCTCGGGACATCGATGCCGCGATGGCGGACTTTGGATTTCCCATGGGACCGTTCACCCTCGTCGATAACTTGGGATTCGATGTGTGCCGGGAAGTCGTCCATGTGCTCCTCGACGCGTACGGCTCGCGGATGCGGCCCGCCGCGATCTGGGAGCGACTCTATGACGCGAAGCGCTACGGGGTGAAATCAGGCGCCGGATTTTATCTCTACGGCGACCGAGCCGGGCAGCCGGATGCGGAATTGGAGCGCGTCATCAAGGAGCTGCGCGCCGCCGCGACCTCGCCTTCAACATTTTCCGTCCATCGGCTCATCCTGCCGATGATCAACGAAGCCATTCGGTGCCTGGAGGAGCATGTGTGCACCGCGGCCGACGTGGACCTGGCCGTCATCGCCGGACTCGGCTTCCCGCAATCCAAGGGCGGCATCCTTCATTACGCCGATCAAGTCGGCCTCGACAAGGTGCTCTCAGAACTGGAGCAGCTGACGAACACCTATGGGGAGCGGTTCTGGCCCTCGCCGTTGCTCAAGCGCAAAGTGGCGGCCGGACATCGCGGCCAATCATCGAAGAAAGGCTTTTTTGACTACACGGCCTCACCTCAACCATAACCCTCCAACAAGGATACCCATGGGACTCGCCTCCGGATCATGCGTGAAAGTGGCCGTCGAAGATCGTGTCGCGATCGTGACGATTGACCATCCGCCGGTCAATGCGTTGAATCGCCAAACCCTGCAGGAGCTGGAACAGATCGTGGACGGCCTGGGCGCGGAGCCGGCGGTGAAAGTGGTGGTGCTTGCCAGCGCAGGGTCGTTCGCCTTCGTGGCCGGCGCGGACATCAAAGAAGTGGCGCAGCTCACTTCCGTGCAGGCTGCTCAGGAACTGGCACAGCTCGGTCAACGGGTGTTCCTGAAGGTGCAACGACTTCCCAAACCGGTCATCGCGGCGATCAGCGGGGTGTGCCTGGGCGGCGGATTGGAACTCGCGATGGCCTGCCATCTGCGCATCAGCGGCGATCGCGCTCGCTTTGGGCAACCGGAGGTCACCCTGGGGATCATTCCGGGATGGGGCGGCACGCAGCGGCTGCCGCGGTGCATCGGAGCCGCCAAAGCCACGGAGTGGATCCTCACCGGCGACATCTATCCCGCGCAAGAAGCCCTCCGCCTGGGCCTCGTGAATCACGTCGTCCCGCAGGATCAGGTGCTCAAGGTTGCAAAGGACCTGGCCAGGAAAATCGCTTCCAAAGGCGGCATCGCCGTCACGCAGGCGCTGCAGGCCATCGAAGAGGGGCGGGAGAAACCGCTGGAGGCCGGCTTGGCGAATGAGGCGGCCGCGTTCAGCCGCGTGGCCGCCAGCGAGGATAGTCGGGAAGGGATCAAGGCGTTCCTTGAAAAACGTCAACCGCAATTCAAAGATCGGTGATCTGAGGGGCGATGAACGCCGTGTTCTTCGAGACGGCCCCGTGGGAACGCCGCTACTTGAAACGGGCCTTAGCGCCGCATCGCCTCCACGTGCAATTCGTCGCTGATCCGCTCACGGAGGAGACGCTGCGATCGGCGAAGGGAGCCGCCATCCTCTCCGTGTTCATCTATTCCCCCCTTACGACCTCTCTGCTGCGCCGCCTGCCGCAGCTTCGGTTCATCGCCACGCGCTCGACCGGCTATGATCACATCGATATGGCCGCCTGCCGCCAGCGCCGCATCGCGGTCTCGAATGTCCCCTCCTATGGGGAAAATACCGTCGCGGAGCATACCTTCGCCCTCATGCTGTCCCTGTCTCGCAACGTGCACAACGCGTACGTCAAAACGATCAAAGGGGATTTCTCGCTCAAGGGGCTGCAGGGATTCGACCTCAAAGGAAAGACGCTGGGCGTCATCGGAGCGGGGCACATCGGCTTGCATGTCATCAAAATCGCCAAGGGATTCGACATGGAGGTTCTGGTGCACGATACGCGCAAGGATGTCTTCCTGAGCGAAGTGCTGGATTTCCGCTACGTGCCGCTCGAGGAGCTGCTGCGCCGCTCGGACATCGTCAGCCTCCACGTGCCGTACCTGCCCGCCACGCACCATCTCATGAACCGCGCGAGGTTCGGGATGATGAAACGCGGAGCGCTCCTCATCAACACGGCGCGCGGCGGCCTTGTGGACACCGACGCGCTGGTCTGGGCCCTGGACGAAGGCATCGTCGGGGGGGCTGGGCTGGATGTCCTCGAAGGGGAAGAGCTCGTCAAAGAAGAACGGCAACTGCTCTCAAAAGATTTTTCCAAGGAGAAGCTCGCCACGGCCCTGCGCAACCATATCTTGCTGCATCGCGAAAACGTGGTGATCACGCCCCACATCGCCTTCGATAGCCGGGAGGCCCTGCAGCGGATTCTGGAAACCACGGTCGGCAATATCGTCGCCTTCTTGAACGGATCCCCCATCAACCTGGTCCTCGCCGCTCAGAAACGATGACGCCCCCCGCCACGGACCCGGCCGCGCTCCTTGGCCACGGTTCTCCCGAAGCCCTCGAAGTCACCGAGGCCGCGCGCGAAGCGGAATGGCACTATCCCAGCCTCGTCGCGGATCTGTTTATGGGGCGGCTGCGGACCGATCTGGTGTTCCCGTACCCGAAGCAGGACGACGCCGAGCGACGCGCGGGTGACGAGTTCATCGCGACGCTGGACGCGTTTCTGCGCGAGCACGTCGACCCTGATGAGATCGATCGCACCGGCCAGATCCCGCCGGCGGTCATCGAGGGGCTCGCGCGCCTTGGGTGCTTCGGCATGAAAATCCCGAAGGCGTACGGCGGGCTGGGGCTGTCGCAATCGAACTACAACCGCGTCATCGCGCTGGTGGGAAGTTACTGCGGCTCGACGACGGTGTGGCTGAGCGCGCACCAGAGCATCGGAGCGCCCCAACCCCTCATGCTGTTTGGGACCGAAGAGCAGAAACGGCAGTACCTGCCGCGCCTGGCGCGCGGGACCATCTCGGCGTTTGCGCTCACCGAACCCGGCGTCGGCTCCGATCCCGCCAACATGCTCACGACCGCCACGCCCATCGAAGGAGGAACCGCGTACCAGCTCACCGGCGAGAAACTCTGGTGCACCAACGGGCCGGTGGCCGACGTCATCGTCGTGATGGCGCGCACTCCGTCGATCACGGTGGGCGGCAAAGAACGCAAGCAGATCACGGCGTTTATCGTCGAGCGCTCGATGCCGGGGGTGGAAGCCGTCCATCGCTGCGAGTTCATGGGACTCAAAGGCATCCAGAACGGCGTCCTGCGGTTCACGAATGTTCGCGTGCCGGCCTCCAATATTCTCTGGGGTCCGGGGTTGGGATTGAAACTCGCGCTGATCACGCTCAATGCCGGACGGATCGCCATTCCGGCGGCGTGCGTCGGAACGGCGAAACGCTGCCTGCAGATCATTCGCCCGTGGGCGACGCAGCGCAAGCAATGGGGTGCCCCCATCGGACACCATGAGGCGATCGCGGTGAAGATTGGCGAGATGGCCGCGACGACGTTCGCGATGGAGGCCATGGTGGGGCTGACGTCCGCCTTGGTGGATCGCAAGACGATCGACATCCGTCTTGAAGCCGCGATCGCGAAGCTGTTTTGCTCGGAAGCGTGTTGGCGGATCGTCGATGACGCGCTCCAGATTCGCGGCGGGCGCGGCTACGAAACCGCGCAGTCCCTCCGCGCCAGGGGAGAGCCGCCGCACGCCGTGGAGCGCATGATGCGCGATGCGCGCATCAACCTGATCATCGAAGGCACGAGCCAGATCATGCGGCTCTTCATCGCGCGGGAAGCGCTCGATGCCCACATGCGCATCGTCAGCACATTGCTCAACCCGCGCCACGCCGCCGCCTCGCGCCTGCGCGCCGCCGTGATGGCCATCGGCCGCTACGCCGTCTGGTATCCGCGGCAGTGGGTGGGCTGGGGGTGGTGGCCGCGCTTCGCCGCCTTCGGTCCGGAGCTCGCCCCGCACATGCGCTTCGTCGAGCGAGCCGGCCGACACCTGGCTCGCGCCTTGTTCCACAGCGCGATGCGGCATCAGGCGCGGCTGGCCATGCGCCAGCAACTGCTGGGACGGCTCGTGGACATCGGCGCAGACCTGTTTGCGATGATCGCCGCCTGCGCCAAAGCGCACGCCATGCTCCAGCAACAACCGTCGCAGCGCAGCCCCGTCCAGCTGGCGGATGTCTTTTGCCGCCTGGCTCGTCGACGAATCGCCGGCCACTTTCACCGGCTCCATGACAATGACGATGGGCGGCTAAGCCGCCTCGCCCACGATGTGCTGAGCGGCCATCTCGGTTGGCTGGAAGCCGGCATCGTCCACGTGGCGCCACGCGCCTGATGCCAATGGATGAAACCATCCCGGCCCTCTTCGCGCGCCAAGCCTCAGCCCTCGCCGACCGGCCGTTGTTTCTCGTAAAACGCGCCGGCGCGTATCATTCCATTTCCTGGGAGGAGGCCGCTCGCGATGTCCTCGGGTTGAGCATGTTCCTGCTGCACCACCAAGTGAAGCTGGGCGACCGAGTGCTCATCCTCTCGGAAAACCGCCCGGAATGGGGCATCGCGGATCTGACCATCCAATCCGTCGGGGCGTGGACGGTGCCGATCTATCCCAGCTTGCCTGCGGAAGAGATCCTCACGATCTGCCGCAACTGCGAGCCGATTGCGGCCATCGCCTCCACCATCGATCAGGTGACCAAGCTCCTCGCAATCAGCGCCTCGCTGCCCTCGCTCCACTCCATCATTGTCATGGACCAGGGACCCCGCCATGACGCGCTGCTGACGCCCTGGGCCAAGGCGCTCGAGAAGGGCAGGGAAGTGGAACCGCGCCTGAAGAGTTTCTGCGAGCATCGGCGCAGCCAAATTCGTCCCGAACATACCGCGACGCTCCTCTATACCTCCGGGACCACGGGAGAACCCAAAGGGGTCATGCTGTCGCATCGAAATTTTCTCTCCAATGTCCAAGCGTGCCTTCAGGTCATTCCGATCCATCAGGAGGACCTGCATCTCTCCTTCCTGCCGCTGTGCCACGTCTTTGAACGGATGGCCGGATGGTACCTCATGCTTGCCGTGGGGGCCCGCGTCGCCTACGCGGAAAACATGGAGACGATTCCCCAGAATATGATCGAGGCGCACCCGACGGTCATGCTCGGGGTGCCGCGATTCTTTGAAAAACTGTACGCGCGCATTCAAGAGGGCATGCGCCAGGCCTCGCCGCTGAAGCGCCGCCTCGCGCAGTGGGCGATGGCGGTGGGTCGCCGAGCCGCCTCCGACACGCTGGCGGGTCGCCGCCCTCCTCTCGCGGTTCAGGCGCAAGCCTGGTTGGCGAGCCATGTCGTCTTCAAGAAGCTCAAAGCGCGGCTCGGAGGGCGCTTGCGGTTTTTCGTCTCCGGCAGCGCTCCGTTGTCGAAAGACGTCGGAGAATTTTTCTTCAGCCTCGGCGTCACGATTTTGGAAGGATACGGATTGACCGAAACGTCGCCCGTGATTACGGTGAACCGCCTGCCGATCCCGCGCTTTGGCAGCGTCGGCCGAACCGTTCCCGGCGTTGAGGTGAAGATGGCCGACGACGGCGAGATTCTGACTCGCGGGCCTCATGTCATGCAGGGCTACTATCGCGCTCCCGAGGCCACGGCCGAGGTGCTGAAAGACGGATGGTTTCACACCGGGGATATCGGTCACCTCGACGCGCAGGGGAATCTCTTCATCACGGATCGCAAGAAAGACCTGATCAAAACCGCGGGGGGGAAATTCGTCGCCCCGCAGAAGCTCGAGAATCTCCTGATCACCGACCCGTCGATCGCGCAGGCCTTCGTGTACGGGGATCGCCAGCCCTATTGCGTCGCGCTCCTCGTGCCCCACATGGATCAGCTGCGACGGTGGGCTCAGGAACAACACATCACGGTTGATTCCATGGAAGCCTTGGTCCGCGATCCGCGCACCCTGGACTTCTACTGGAGCCGTGTGCAGGCGAAACAACGCGGGCTGGCCAGCTTTGAGCAAATCAAGAAAATCGCCCTGTTAGATCGCGAGTTCTCGCAAACCGCGGGCGAGCTGACGCCGACGTTGAAAGCCAAACGCTCGATCATCGCCCAGCACCATGCCGCGCTCTTGCAGGAGCTGTACCAGTCAGCCGGGCCGCCCGCCACATGAGCGAAGCCTCTCCTGTCACGTCGCTCGAAAACGCGTGGGTCGACCCATCCTCACGGCGCCGCTTGCACTATCGCCTCTGGCGACCCGACGCCATCCGCGCGCTGCTCGTCCTCGTGCACGGATTCGGCGAGCACAGCGGTCGGTACGCGCCCTTCGCGCAGGCCTTGGCCGGGCAGGGGATCTGCGTGGCGGCCGCGGACTTGTGGGGGCACGGCCGCTCCGCAGGCGCGCATGGAGACGTTGAAGACGTCTCGCGATACGTCGAGGACTGCGCGAATATCACTCATGAGGTCTTTCTACCTGAATCCGGGCAACAGCGGTATATCCTCTTCGGACACAGTTTCGGGGGGCTGGTGGCGATCCTGTGGGCGCTGCGCGATTCGTCGCGCCTGACGCGGCTGATCGTCCAGTCGCCGTTGTTGGAAGTCGGCTTCCCGCTGCCTCGCTGGAAGACGACGCTCGCGCGGCTGCTCGCGGCGTGCTGGCCGACCGCCTCCTTCTCCATAGACTTGGACCTCGGAGCGCTCGCGCATGACCCCGCCGTCGTCGAGGCGTATCGCACCGATCCGCTCGTGCATCACGCGATGAGCGCTCGGACCTATCACTCCATGCTGCGTGCGCGAGACGCTGCCATGCAGTGCGCCGCGAGACTGCAGGTGCCGGTCCTGCTCTTGTGCGGAAGCGCCGATCGGATCATCTCCGTCGCCGCGGCCCGACGCTGGTTCGACCGGCTTCGGACTGAAAAATCCTTCGTCCTGTTCCCTGAGAGCTACCATGAGCTGCACCATGAACCGGTCAAGGACGAAGTGCAACGGCACGTCCTGGCATGGATTCTGGCAGCCGGCAACGATCCTCCTGCCGACGCGACAACGGCATAACCCTCACCTCAGACGATGCGCATCCGTCCTCTCCCATGGAGTCTCCGCGTTGCCGCCTGGCTGCTCGTGACAAGCTCGTGCGGCGCGGCCGAATCCGCCGATTCCTCACCAACAGATCTGAGTTCGGCCGATTGGCCGTCGATCATCGCACGCTTGCAGCAACAACTGTATGACTGGCCTGGCCATGTGCAGACGCGGCAGCAACTGGCCATTGCGCGGAACAATTATGGCGTCAGCCTCACGCAGCAGGAGCACTGGGAGTCCGCTGAGCGTGAGTTCCGCGAAGCGCTTCGACTGGAGCGTACGAATCAGCAAGTCCTCGACAACTTCACCCAGATGCACGTGCAACACGCCCGCCACGCCTACCAACACCATGAAATCCGAGAAGCCCTCCAGGCGCTGGAGTCCGCGACGGCGCTGAATCCGAATTTCGCGCCCGCGTACGCGTTGCGCGGCGAAATCCAATATTATGGGGCGCAAAACCTCAAAGAGGCCAAGGCGGCGTGGCAGCGGGCCTTTGAGCTCGATCCCGCCCAACCGGGCTTGGCCGACCAGTTGGCGCGCGTCACGCGAGAGCTGCCGGTGGAGTCCAAATTCGAGCGGCTCTCCCAGGCGTACTTCGACGTCCGCTACGAGGAACAACTGGAGGCGCCGGTAGGATTCGACGTCCGGGATGCCTTGTTGGAAGCCCGACGAACCATCGGCGCGGATTTCGCGTACTGGCCGAAGCATAAAATCGTCGTGCTGCTCTACAGCGCCGAGAGTTTTCGCGCGCTGCGGCAGGAGACCCCTGAATGGGTGAAAGGAGAATTCGAAGCGCGGCTGCAGGGGAAAATCCGCATCCCCCTGCCGAGCGCCCAATTGGATCAGGCGTCGGTGAAAAGCATCCTCTTTCATGAATACACGCATGCGATTCTCCATGACCTGACGATGGCCCGCTGTCCGACGTGGTTGAATGAGGGGTTCGCGGAATACGAGGGGGCGCGTTACCAGGCGCGGACGCTGACGCGCCTGGCGGCGGCGTTCGAAGCGCAGCGCACCATTGCGTGGCATGAACTCTCGGAGCATTTTTCATCCACGCATTCATTGGACGAGATTCAACTCGCGTACGAGCAAGCGTACAGCATCACGTCCTACCTGGCGCAACGCTACACGTTCTGGCGCTTGCGCCGAATGCTCGCGGCCATCGTCGACGGCACGCCGTGGGAGGAGGCGATGACGAAGGAATTCCGCATGTCCTTGAGCCGACTCGAACAGAATTGGCGGCAATGGCTGCCGACCATGCTCGCGAACCCCTCGCAGAATCCTTCGACGCGGTGATGAGATGACGCCGTCAAAGGCTGTCGCCGCCCTGTTCGCTCAAATTGCGGACCTCCTGGAGTATCGAGAGGAGAATCCCTTCCGCATCCGAGCGTACCGACGCGCCGCCCAGCACCTCGAACGCTTCAGCGGGGATGTCGCCGCGTTGGCGCGCGAGGGACGGCTGAAGGAGCTCTCCGGCATCGGGACCGATCTCGCTGAGAAAATTACCGAGTATCTCTCGACGGGGAAAATTGCGGCATTGGAGCGGCTGCGACGGACGGTGCCCCCCGGTGTGCTGCCGTTACTCGAGGTCCCCGGCGTCGGACCGAAATCGGCCAAAGCGCTCACTGAACGCCTTGGGATCACCTCCATCGATCGGTTGGAGCAGGCCGTGCAACGCCATCGCGTGGCGGCGCTGCCAGGGTTTGGCGCGCAAAAGGAGCAGAATATCCTCAAAGGGATTCAGATCATCCGGCAAGGGCGCGCGCGGATGCACCTGGGCATCGCCGTGCCGCTGGCGCAGGAGCTCGTGCAGTTTCTCGAACGCCTGCCCGGCGTGACGCGCGTCTCGACGGCGGGGAGCCTGCGCCGGATGAGGGAAACGATCGGGGATCTCGACCTGCTGGCCGCCGCGACTCGACCATCCGGCGTCATGGAGGCGTTTTGCCATTCATCATTTTGCGTGCGCGTCCTCGGCTCCGGCCGGACAAAATCTTCGATCCTCACCGCGGATGGCGTCCAGGTCGATCTGCGAGTCGTGAACCCCGAGAGCTTCGGGGCCGCGCTGCAGTACTTCACCGGATCGAAGGAACACAACGTGCGCGTGCGCGAGCTAGCCAGGCGCCGAGGATTGAAGGTCAACGAGTATGGCGTGTTTCGAGTGAAGACGGGCCAGCGCGTAGCGGGCAGGGAAGAGGCGGACGTCTACCAAGCCCTGGGCCTCCCGTGGATTCCACCGGAGCTGCGGGAGGACCGCGGGGAATTGGAAGCCGCCCGCACAGGGACGTTGCCGCGGCTGGTCGAGACCAAGGATGTGCGCGGAGATTTTCATATCCATACGACGTGGTCTGACGGAAGCGACCCCCTCGAGGACATGGCGAGGGCCGGGCAGGAGCTGGGGTACGAGTATCTGGCGATTTGCGATCATTCGCCATCGCTGGCCGTCGCGCATGGGATGTCGGTGAAACGACTGCGCCAGCAGATGACCAAGATTCGCGCGCTTAATCGCCGCTTCACGCGGTTTCGCCTCTTGATGGGAGCGGAGGTCGACATCCTGGCTAACGGCTCGATGGATTACCCGGATGCCGTGCTCCAGGATTTGGATTTTGTCATCGGGTCCATCCACTCAGGATTCACGCACAGTGAAGCGACGCTCACCCGACGGCTCGTCACGGCGATGCGCAATCCGTATGTGAATCTCATCGCGCATCCGACCGGGCGGCTGATGGGCCAGCGGGAACCGTATGCGATCGATCTGGAGGCCGCCTTTCGGGCCGCGGCGGAGACTTCCACGGCGCTTGAGCTCAACGCATATCCGACACGGCTCGATCTGGGCGATGCGGCCGCGCATCGAGCGAAAGATGTCGGCGCCATGCTGGCGATTTCAACGGACAGCCATAGTCGCAGCCATTTGCAGTACTTCACGCTGGGGTTAGGCCTTGCGCGGCGGGCGTGGGTGGAGCCGCGGCATCTGTTGAATTGCGCCTCCTTGGATCAACTCCTCGCGTGGGTCGCGCGGAAACGCCGCCGTCGATGACGCACCGCTCAGGATTCGTGTCGATCGTGGGTCGTCCGAATGTCGGCAAATCGACGCTGCTCAACTACTACCTCGGCGAGAAAGTGGCCATCGTCTCTCCGATTCCGCAGACGACGCGGCATCGCATCCTCGGCGTCGTCACGGGCGAGCATGCGCAAGTGATGTTGCTCGATAGTCCCGGCCTCCATCCACCTGAGCACGCACTCGGCCGCCACATGATGGAAGTCGCCAAAGCGGTGATGGCGGAGGCTGACGTCCTGCTGGTCATGATTGACGCGCGCCGTGGCGTCACGGAGGACGATGAGCGGATCTTCGCTCAAATTAACGTGCTGCTCCGGGAACCTCCGAAGGGCGAGCAGGGCACACCGCGCAAGGCCGTGCTGGCCATCAATAAAATTGACCTGGTAAAGAAGCCTCGCCTGCTTCCGCTCTTGGAGGCCTGCGCGCGAAAGGGACTGTTCGCGGAATGCATTCCCATCTCCGCGTTGACGGGGCAGCAGATGGACGTGCTCCTCGATCGCCTCGTCGCGCATTTGCCCATGGGCCCTCGGTGGTATGACCCAGCGCAGCGCACCGATCAAAGCATGCGGCAACTGATCGGGGAATTGATCCGCGAGCAAGCCCTTCTCGCCACAAGGCAGGAAGTGCCGCATGCCATTGGCGTCCTCGTCGAGGACGTGACGGAAGGCAAGCGAGTCATCACCATCCAGGCAACCGTCTTCGTCGAGCGCCCGGGACAGAAGGCCATTCTCATTGGACGGCAAGGGACGATGCTCAAGCGGATCGGGCAAGCCGCGCGGCAACAGATTGAGCGGCTGTTAGGCCGCAAAGTCCACCTGGGCCTGTGGGTCAAGGTGGTCGAGCAGTGGCGGCGAGACGAGCGCATGCTGCGTCAACTCGGCTACGTCGGAGTCCCCAACGAATGACCGCCCGCGCGCGCGTTCGCCTCGTGAAGCCCACCGTGATCTGCCAAGGCCATGTCATTCGATTGCTTCGCGAAACGCTGGACATCAACGGGCGCCGGGTCATCCGAGAAACGGTTCAGCATCCGGGGGCCGTGGTGATCATCCCGATGCTCTCCCGATCCCGCATCGTGTTCGTGCGCCAGTATCGTCGCGCGATTGATCGCGAATTGCTCGAGCTGCCGGCCGGCACGCTGGCACCAGGCGAGCCTCGGCGGATGTGCGCGCAGCGCGAGCTTGAGGAGGAAACCGGCCGGCGCGCCCGCTCGCTGCGGCAGATCGGGCAGTTCTACGCCGCCCCTGGGATCATGTCCGAGCAGCTGACGATTTTTTTGGCGCAAGGCTTGCGGTATGTCGGCGCTCATCCGGAGGCCGATGAATGCGTCAGGCCCGTCGTGCTGACTCTTCGCGACGCCCTGCGCCGCATTCGCACGGGGAGCATCTGCGATGGGAAAACCATTATCGGCGTCCTCTTCGCGCAACGGCTTCTGGCTTGAACCCGTCGTCAAAGTCCGCTACACTGGGAGCGCTCATCGACATGGCAACCCTCACGGAACGTCTGGAGTCCGATTATCAGGCGGCGATGAAGGCCGGGCAGCGGCTGCGCGTCGATACGCTGCGCTTGATCAAGGCGAGCATCCAACGCGTGGCCATCGACAAGCAAAAGCAATCTCTTGAGGATCCGGAAGTCATCCAAGTGCTTCAGCGCGAGACCAAGCAGCGTCGGGAGACACTGGAAGCCGCCAAACGATCGAACCGCCAGGATATCTTGGCGCAAACGACGGAAGAGCTCGCCATTGTAAACTCATACCTTCCGCAACCCCTGTCGGAAGACGCGGTTCGTCGCTTGATTGAAGAAGCGATCCAGGCGGTTGGCCCTCAGCAAGGACCGATTATGAAGCACGTCATGAGCAAGGCTTCCGGCGCTCTCGACGGCAAAATAGTTAGTCAGCTTGTCACGGAACGTTTGAAGAAAAACGCCTAACCGAGCCATCCCGATGGCCATGACAACCGCTCAACCGCGCAAAGGGCGACCCAAAGCGCTCATCAATCCGGATAGCTGCACCGGCTGCGAGGTCTGCATCGCCGTCTGCCCCGTTGATTGCATCTCGAAGCTCCCAGGAGCTGAGCACCCTGGCTTGAACGCCACCTGCATTGTCGAGCAGTCGAAATGCATCGGGTGCTGGTTGTGCGAGAAGATTTGTCCCTGGGATGCCATCACGATGGTCCCTCCCCAGGAAGCTCCGGTCGTAGCCACCGGCTCTCCGAGCGCATGAACGAAGAAGGGAAGAAGCCGGCTGAACCCACTCCGCACCCTCTCCCCCCTCCGCCGCAACCCTCGACGATTTCCATTGAAGAGTTTGGACGATTGCGTTTGCGCATCGGCGTCATCACGACCGCTCAAGACCATCCGAATGCCGACCGACTGCTCGTGCTGACGGTGGATGCGGGAGACGGCGCCCCCCGCCAGGTGGTTGCCGGCATCAAACAGTCGTATTCGGCCGCAAGCCTCGTGGGAAAACACGTCGTTGTGGTCACGAACCTGAAATCCGCAACCTTGCGCGGGGTTGAAAGCCAAGGGATGGTCCTGGCGGCCTCGGATGGCTCTTCACTCACGCTTCTTATTCCCGAGCAGCCTCTCCCGCCCGGCAGCACGGTCAAGTGAGGGGTGCAGCCGCATTCGCTCGCACGCCCCCGACCCCTCGTGATCCTGCTTGAAGCCGTCTTCCTCGCTGTTTTTTGGGCGTGGGTCTTTTCAGCGATTTTGTTTCTGCGCAACACCGTCCTGCCGCGCTTACCGATCACCCGTACGCCGAATGCCTTCGGCCTTCCGGCTGAAGTCGTTCATTTTGAGGCGACCGATGGCGTCCGCCTCGAAGGATGGACAATCCCTTCCGATCCGGCTCACCCGTGGATTCTCCTATGTCACGGCCTTGGATCCAATCGGGCGGATCTGCTCGATGTCGCGGCAAGCCTCCATCGCGCATCGTTGAACGTCTTCCTCTTTGATTTTCGCGGACACGGAGGCAGCGCCGGGCGAGTGACTTCGTTTGGGTGGTATGAGCAGCGCGATCTGGAGGGGGCATTGGCATTCCTTGGACGGCAGTCCGATGTGCCGCCACAACCCTATGGCATCTATGGCATCTCAATGGGAGGCGCCGTGGCCCTCATGGTCGCGGCTCGGGATGAACGACTTGGTGCCGTCGCCGCCGACAGCCCGTACACCACCCTCGAGCAAACGCTCGGACACCATGTGGGCCTGCTGTATCCGTGGCTTCCCAAAATTCCGTTCGTTTGGTTCATCTTGACGACCTATCGGCTGCGCTTCGGCGTGTGGCCCAGCCAAGTGTCTCCTCACGCCGGCGCCGCCCGCATCAGTCCTCGACCCTTGCTGCTGCTCCAAGGAGACCGCGATCCTCGCATGCCGCTGGAAGGAACCCGCGCCATGTTCGCCGCTGCGGGGGAACCGAAAGAGCTGTTCGTCTTTGAAGACGGCGGGCACCTCGAAGGATTTGCCTTGGATCCTTCGCGTTATACCGATCGCTTAATTCGCTTCTTTAGGACGTCTCTGCACAAGAAATCTCGTTAGCACCGTCTCGGCTCACCGAACTCTTCTCGCGAGCAAGACATCACTCCAACTATTTTACAGAATATATCTTATCAGACATTTTATGAACCTCGAAAACACGCACCTGTGCTAAGACGTGTTCATAAAATCCGCTGAATCTCTATGAATCTCTAACGGAATTGATTCCTCATCCAAGACCGCGCTCATCGGTCCCCAGGGGGTCGTGGCTTTCACCAGGAGTGGCAGGCGGTACGCGTCAGCCGTCAGATATGCCCAGATGCGTCCCCGTTTCACCAGGAGGCCTTTAAACGAAGCGCGAGGTTCGGCGATGAAACATGAAAAGGTTCCGCGCTTCAGCAGCTCCAGCGGCAGCACGCGACTGATCTGGATGTGGGTTTCATAGATCCTCTCATCGCTGTAGAGATTCGCCGGGACGGCAGCCTGCGGATGCAGCGCCTGGGCCCGGAACCAATATAACGCGCTCAGGAGATCCTGGACGTCGCTCGGGATCTGGATTTCCTTAACGGATTGATTCAGCAGCGAGCGGTAGGTTGCCATGCCCGTCGTGTAATTAAAGGTGACGACCTCATCGGCTCGGTAGTGCCCCTCGCGTTGATATTTTTCAAATCGCACCGGCTGCAGGGTCTGGGCATCCACATAGGAATGGAGCATGTCATGGATCGGATACAAGGCTGACAGCACTTCATTCGTATGGCCTTGGGCCTCAATGTGATACACTGGGCGCCCTTCTAGCTCAATCCGTTCCTTGACCTCGACCCACCCTGAGCCGACTGGAATGCCAAACCAGTAGCCCCGGTACCGGAGGCGTTCTCCGATGATGGGTGAGCGAAAACTTGCTTCAGGAATCACGGATTCGGGCGCAGCCGCGATGCAGGGATTCAAGATGAGAGAAAGCGCGACGGCCCTGGAGAGGATCCCCCAGGGCCGTGATCGAAAGCGGCGGTGTAATCGGATTGGGTTATTCCCACACAAAATCTGGAAGGGCCATGGGTTCATACGGCGAACCGAACCCTTTGGGGTATGGCAATAGGAAAGTCACGGTCTCATACGCCCCAATCCCACCCCGTAAGATCGCCAGCGTGATGCCTTTCAGCAACCCCATACCCATTCCAGTCACCGGATTCGGCTGCTGGCTTCCGAGATGGATATGCTTGGGCATCTCAATCCAGGAGGTCAAAACATTGGTCACGCCCCGCCCGATTTTGTGGATCGGATCCTGCGCCATGACGAGAGGACTCGTGAGTAATCCGACACCCACTATTCCAGCAGCCCATCCCATGCGCTTGAACATGTGCCTCCCTCTTAGGTTAGCTCATCGTCTTGCAACGCGCTCGTATTGTATCGGGACATACGAGCACTTGTCAATGCAGACGCTCTCTGCGTGTCCCGCGACTAGTACCGTGTTGACTAATTTCTGGAGCAGTACCGGTCATACCAATCGTGCATGGCGTTCCGCGTGAACGACCAGTTGATGGGGGCCGCATGGAAGCGGTTGTATGCCGGCACGGCCTGCCGCAGGTGTCGCACCAACGCGTCGCGGCTCGGCCACGAGCCATCGCGGAGATGCTTCCGACGCAAGATGCCCAGGAGGATTTCGGCTTGA
>Ga0114945_10001106_pt1 | contig 16957 bp, 12 predicted proteins | sample OV2TP3_FD_87194 | JGI IMG/M metagenome (GOLD analysis project Ga0114945, IMG submission 87194) | Hot spring microbial communities from Beatty, Nevada to study Microbial Dark Matter (Phase II) - OV2 TP3 | ecosystem: Environmental > Aquatic > Thermal springs > Hot (42-90C) | place: USA: Beatty...
AGTATGAATTAAGCTCAATTTAGTTCTCTAAACTATATATTGTGGTACAGAAATAAATATTAGGTAGTTAGCTATATTGTAGCTAAAATATGAAAACCAAAATTCAACTAACAGGCTACGAGATGCTTGAGAAACAAGTTAAGAAGAGCGGCAATAGCGGAAGAGTGTATGTTCCTATAGAATGGATTGGTAAAAAGGTTAAGATAATCCTAATAGAAAAATGACCATAAAAACAATATCAAAAGAGCTTAGCAAAAAATCAAAGAAGGAAATCATTGAGGAGTATATAGAACTTTATCTTGAAAAAGAGAAGCTTGAGAAAGAGCTCAAGAAATATAAAAATCCACACACACCTTCCTCAAAAAGAAGTTTTGAGAAAATAGAAGCCCAAGGCTTGAAAGTCGGCAGGAAGAAAGGCAAGAAAAGCGGTCATAAAGGCAGGACAAGAGCTAAAGATATTCCAAATAATACCGTAGAGGTAACTGCTGATATAAATCCCAGAACTGGAAACAAAAACATAAAGCCGACAGGGTATGTTGAGGAAGTTACAATTACTGATTTTGAGATTGTTAAAGTCGTTACTCAGTATAACTGCCATGAGTATCGTGATTTAGATACGGGGGAAATATTTACAGCAAGGCATAAAGATATGCCTGACAGAGGCATTTTTGGAAAAAATGTTTTAGCTTTTGCAAGTTACTTGCGTTTTGAAGGTCGTGTTATGTTTGATAAGATAGCCTCAATATTCACTAATGTTTTTAATATTCCTATGACAACACCAACAGCAATGGATATTTGTACGAGAGTGGCTGAAAAAGCTAAGCCTCAGTATGAAATCTTAAAGAAAAAGATTAGAGAAGAAAAGGCAGTTAATGGCGATGAGACATCAGCTAACAGAAATGGATTAGCAAGCTGGTTATGGGGCTTTTTCTCATTGACAATAGCATTATTTGTTTTTAACCAAAAAAGAGGCGGAGATATTGTTCAGAGAATATTGGGAAAGGATTTCAAAGGCGTTCTTGGAAGTGATGGCTGGTCAACATACAAAGTATTTTGCGAGGAATTTGGAATATTGCTTCAACGCTGCTGGTCTCATGCCATTAGGGAAGTAAAGGAAGTTTGCATGAATAGCAGAAGAAAAGATAAGAGTTTAGAATGCGCCTACAACTGGTTTTGTGATATTTTTGAGCAGGTAAAAGAAGCAAGAAAAATAAAAAGCCAGGAGATAAGAGAGCAATTGTATATAGAAATGATTGAAGAGTTGGACAGATGGATACAAGTTTATTCTGGTTACAGAACACTAAGGGAAACAGTTAATACCATAAAGAATGGTAAAGAGTACTGGTTTACTTGTGTATTGCATCCAGAGATTGAGCCAACAAATAACTTAGCGGAAAGAATGTTGAGGGCATGGGTTGTGTTTAGGAAAATAATTGGCTGCTTGAGAACAGAGAAAGGAGAGCAAACAACAGAAACAATGTTGAGCTTGTTTGGCGCATGGAAATTAAGGGGATTACACCCCTATATACAATTAAAATCTTTACTCGGAGCTTAATTCATACGGAAAAGATGAGGTTGGTGTGAAATTCTTGCTTTCGCTCGGGATAGCGTCGGTTCGCACGCAATGTTTTGCTGAAAGTTGACATGCTTGAACGAAGTTCGGCATCCACTTCGTGGATATTGACGCTATCCTTCAATTTCGCACCAACTTTGGAAAAGACGGCTCATGTAAAAATCCTACTTCGCTATACGCTCAAAATATCTTCAGAAAGCTTTATATACCGTCCATTATTCGGCATTTTTGGCAAACGGAGGCTTATACATTATGAAACATCTGGACAAGAAAAATCTGATTATAGCTGCATTATTCGCGGTTTTCTTGTTTTTAAGGCTGTTTTCAAGCTCTCCATCCTTTCTTTTAGGGGCAGACAGCCTAAAATACATAGAAGCTGCAAAAACCTTTCCTTACCATAAATTGTATAACGACCAGCTGTATTTGCTGCACCCCCCCCTTTACCCATATGCTATTTACTTAGTTAACCTTATCTTTCAGGACTATGCCGTTACAGGGCTATTCATAAGCTTATTTTCGTCAATAGTCACCTTTTTTGTTTTGTACAAATTTTTTATGATGCTTACCGGCAACTTCAACATTACCTTTTTCGTCTTGGCGTTTTATACAATTTCTGTTTCATTTATATCTTACGCCAAAATAATTTTTAAGGAAGCATTCGTTATCATGCTGATTTTCTTCTCGCTGTACAATTATGTCAAAGGGGTCAAGTTCAATAATAAAAAATCACTCATAACGGCTACAATATTTGGAAGCTTGCTGGCAGTCACATCAGACCACATTGTTTTTTTATTTCCGTCGCTAATTCTGTCTTATATCTTCTTTAACAGCGCCAAAATAAATCTAATAAAGCTTATTTTTCCCAATATTAAGTATGCTATCTTTCCATTAATAGTAATCCTGCTATCTTATTCCTTGTGGGGAGGAATCAAGTTTTATCAATATGCCGCTAACGAGTATTATCCTAACGGCCTTGGGGGAACTCCATTAAGCACAGAAGGCTTAAATCTGCTTAAAATCATAAGCCCGACAAATTTTGAGGATTATAACCTGCCATATACCACTCCAGGCCCGGTATCGATTTTGAAGAAAATAGTTTACCAGTTTGGCTACATGTTCGATATCGAGCCGTTTTCAATTCCTTTAGGCCTGAATTTCACCACTATGAGCTTTCTTTTGTACCCAAGGCATATTGTTTATATGCTGCTGATTTATCCCCCCCTAAGCCTTATAGCTCTTTTTGGATTTTTTTCAATAATTATGGACTTTATAAAAACAAAAAGGATATACAATAATGTTAATATGTATATGGTGGGTTTGTTTTTTATCTTTCTTTTCCCTTTGGCCCATAAAATGACATCACCTAGGTTCATCTATACTGCATATTTCTTCATGTTCTACTTTATCAGCTACGGCTTGTTCATTCTCATGCGCAAAAGATTGCTGAAATTCTATCCAAAACTCATCCAGGCCACTATAATTTTGTTATTGATATTAGTGCCTTTCTGGTATTACAGCAATGGGTATTTCGTTTTATCCACCAAAGCTGTTGAAAGAGCACAGAATGCGGGTAATTTTATCAACGATAACATTGATAAGAGCGATGCAATCATGGCCCAGCCAGGCTACTCAGTCAACTTAATCCATCTTACCGGGCGCAGGATCATAGGCTTGCACCAAAATCCAGAAAAGCTTCAGGAATTGATAAATTATTATGATATTAGCTATATTGTAACAGGAAGGCTTTATACTTATTATCTTGGACGTTACAGCAAAGATTCTGCAGAATATGTCAGGGACAATCCGGATAAGTTTGAGCTAATTGCAACCATACCTGAGGATTACAGCGATTTTTATGCCGCATCTGACTATGCTGGTACGGATGAGATTTACATTTACAAGGTCGTAAAGAACACCTAAAAATAAAATATCGGCTTGCTAGCCTACTTTTACTTTTGCTTCAATTTTGTTTTTGTTATACACTAGAGTCCTTTCCACTTTAAAGCTTTTTTTATTTATGCCAGTAAATTCTAAAGGCTTGTTGTTCAATTCCTGCAGCTGGAAGTATCTTGAGCTTGGAATGAACAAATTGCTGTATTTTTCCCCCAGAAAGACATCTTTTAATTTATGCTTGGAAGCAAGAGTATCAACAACCTTTATTGATTTTTTTCCTATCCAAAGCTGCCTCGTGAAATGTGCGCTGGATTTTCGGGAGGAAATTATCAGCCTCTTCCTGAGAGCATTTTTCATCATAGAGCTCAGCGTTTGGCTGTTTCCAAATGTCTTGGCAAAAGCCCTCAAGCTTATGCTCTTCAAGGTAGTCATTGGCTCGTCCCTAAGCTTTAAAAGCCTGCCTTTAACCATTATGGAATCCGGGCCTATTTCTGTCGTGTTATCAGCAATCCATGAGCTTGTTAGGATATTGCTTTTTTCGTCAACGGCCAGCATTCCGGAATCATGAAAGAAGCCGCTTACATTTTTAGGATAAAATCTGAACAAAGCACCTTTTGCATAATTTATGATTAAATAAAAATTATTATTGGATATTACCAGTAGGCGCGCCCCCAAAAAATTTTTAGTGAAGTTGCTATTGAACCTGTATTGCGGCGTTTTTAGCGTATCTTTAGCGTCCAAATATGCCTGAAGCCATGTGTATGCTATACAGCATAGGTACCTGTCATCAAGGGAATAGGGCCCGATTGCGCTGGAATCTTTTAATGAGTTTCGTATTGCATGTGCGATAGAAGCAGCATCTTTATTGTGCCCTGCGCTTAGCTCTATGCCGTGCGGTATCATGAATTCGGTATTCCTGCTTCCATATTCTCCTCCAAAAGTAAAGTTTGGGTGGATGAAGTGCGATAAAAATTCAATTCCTTTATCTATAGCATTTTTTAACCTTTGATCGGAAAATTTTTTTAGGAGCTTTGACAGGTAATCGATTGTTAAAGAATGGTAACCTATGTCTGCACCATTGTACTCATTCCACCATCCTTCCGGAGTCTGTTTTTTTATCAGCCTGCTTAATTTGTCACGGCAGGCTTTGAGGTATTTCCGCTCGTTTGTCAGCTTATACAAGTTATAAAGAAGCAATATGGCACCAGATGTTTGGTTAGTAGCATGAAAGTCGCTGCGCTTCAGCAGCCAATTGCCGGACTTTCTTAATGAGGCTACAATCTGGCTTTTTCCCCGAATGCTTTTATTGGTAAGGAGGCATTCAGATGCCGTATACGAGGAGAAGGCTGTGACGGCAAAGCTTTTCTCATTAGGATACCACTCATTAAATGAGCCGTCCTTGTTTTGGATGCTGCACCAGAATTTTAATGAGGCGTTAATCCACCTTAGGATATTGCTATTTCTAAAGTACGGATTATCCTTTCTATTTAATTTGTAAAGCAATGACAGGGTCAATGCAGCTTCCTGGTGCCTTACGCACGGAAAATCCGTTATCTTATAATGCCAGTAGTTCCTGTCGAAGCAGCCGTATGTTTTGGAATTTATATTCCTGTCAAGCAGTCCAAGAAGCCTTGCAGCCTGCGTAATTGCAACATCATAGTAAATAGTCTTATCCATTTTAAGCTTATCAATTTTGGGATTTCTTTGCCGTTATGACGCAAACCGTGCCTAATCCTATCTGCCTAAAGCCGTATATGTTTATGAGGAACGATATAATTTTTGTAAAAAAATTCTCATTTCTCAGCCTGTGAAGGTAGCTTGTGCCGCCGCTTTTTTTGTACTGCAGAAACATCTGATAGGCCTGGTCAAAAAAAGTCGGGAAAGGGAAATAGCATTCTTTTTTTATTTTGCTGAAGCCTGCTTCCCTAAGCATTCTTACAAATTTTCTTGAATGTATTGGCCTGTAAGGCCCGAAGAATGAATAAATGCCGGTTTTCCTTATATCATCTCCAAATAATAGCTGAATAGCATAATAAAACAGCCGGTATAGCACATTCTTTTTCCTGAATATTACTATAAGCTCCCCTTTATCATAAAGCAGATCGTAAGAATTATTTATAACAGTTTTTTTGAACTTATTTGACAATCTTTCAAACTTGTATATTGCAGTTATGGTCCTGAATTTTTTATTTTTCCTTTTTAGCTTCTTAAATGTAGAGTCATATATCAAATAATTTGCATTAAATCCGGACCCTTTGGCCGTTTTTACCGCTTCATTTGTGTACCTGGATGTTTCGTCAGTAAGGTCAACTGCAAACAATTCCTCATTCGGAAAGTACTTGACATAAGAGCCGTCATATGTAAACCAATCCAATATAGGACCCTTTATTTTTCCAATAAACCTACTCACAATTTCCTTTTCCTCCCTGGTCGCTATATCCATCTCCTTTCCGAGGAATGTTTTCCTGCAATAGTACCTTTGGTAGTCCTTAAGGTCCTCTAAAGTCCATTTATCCGGATTGTAGGAGAAAATATTATTCCTTTTTTTTGCAAACCTTTCAAAGTGCAGTATCTTGGAAATATCCCTTCTTGGTGGGGGATCAAGGTTTTCATAATATTTTGGGTTTTTATAGCCAAGTGTCACAAAACAGACAACCATTTGATCATCTGAAATATCAAGGATTTCCCTGATTTTTTCCTCATTGCCGAAGCTGTTCATGCTGCATGAGCCAAGGCCGTAGTAAGTTGCCGCAAGCAATAAATTCTGAATGGCTCCTGTGCCGCTCTGCAAGGCCTCCCTGAAATTAGATTTTTCGTATGTTATGACAATAAGCACCGGGGCCCTTCCTATTAGTGTGGAAGACGCGGCTTCTTCAATCAGCATATTTTTGGTTTTTTGGCTCCTTACTACGATAAAATTCCATAACTGCTGGTTGCAGGTTGTCGGGGCCCAAACTGCAGCCTCTATCAGCTTGTTGAGTAGGCTACTGCTCACCCCCCTGTCAAGAAATCTGCGTATACTCCTTCTTTCCTTAATTACTTTTATTAAGTCAGTGTTGTTCTTAGACTGCATTTTTTGTTTCCTTGGCCCACTTAACAAACCTTTTGATGCCTGTTTTCAGGTCTATCTTCGGCTCGTAATCCAGCTTCGTCCTCAGCTTTTTAAGATCCGGGCACCTTCTTTTAGGATCGGCAGACGCATAGGCATCTGTAGGACCTGTCGTTTTTTCTATTTTTATATCATTGCCGAAAATTCCGGCCACAATTTTTGCTAAATCCTCCATAGAGATTTCATTGCTTTCATTTCCTACATTGAAAACCTCGCCATTAAAATCCGAGAGCAAAACCTTGAGAAAAGCAGCTATGCCATCAGTCACATAGCAAAATGTCCTTGTGTGCGTTCCAGAGCCGTAGACAGGTATAGGCTTATTCTGCATTGCATGAGCCACAAAATTAGGCACTACACGGTAATCATCCAGTCTCATGCCTGGCCCGAATATGTTAAAAGGCCTGACAATTTTCACAGGCACGTTATGCTCCTCAAAATAGGCTATGCACATCGTTTCCCCTAACCTCTTTGACTCGTCATAGTTAGACCTTGGGCCGGTGCATGATACCCTGCCAACATAAGTTTCCGGTGTAGGGACAAACTTAGGATCTGGGTCTCCATAGACTTCGCTTGAGCTGAAGAACAAGACGCTTTCGGGCTTTTTTTCCTTTGCAAGATCCAGAATGTTTTTTGTGCCTAATGTAGCAACATCTATAGTTTCTATCTTGTATTTTCTGTAAAATTTTGGAGATGCAATCCCGGCAGCGTGCATTATAAAGTCAATTTTTTCGTCAACCTTAAATGGGTCTTTCACATTGTGCCTGATGGCTTTGAAATTATGGCCTTCTTTTATTCTGTATCTTACCCCGGTAATGAAGTTATCGACAGATATAACTCGGCAGGGCTTTTCCAGAACATTTTTGTTAAGGTAGTCTATCGTTCCAATAAAATAATTTCCAAGGAAGCCTGCGCCGCCTGTTATCAGCAAGGTTTTGCCGCTTAGCTTCCTACAGTCCTTCTCTATGCTTTTTGCAATGGCTTCTATATCTTCTTCTATTATCCTATTGGTCATGTTCAGATCAACTTGTATTTCTTAGTATGCTGCTCATATTTTCCGCTGGCACGGCTGCCCGTGGTGAGGTTAAGCATGACAGAATCTTCCAAAACATTCCAGGCATGCGCAATCATAGGGGGCGTAATTACCAAATGCCCGGGCATTATAATCTGCTTCTCAATCTGCGCGTTTTTATTCCTTAAGTCTTTTGACATGCTTTCGTATTTTCCGCTTATTAAGTAAACATATTGTACCTGGTCAGGATGGTAATGGTTGGCCCTTATCGAGCCCTTTTTTGATGTGATGATTGCAACGCTGGAAATGGGCTCTTCGAGTATATTGGCTATTATGCCTCTCTCGTCCTCAAGTACGGGCTCTATTTTCTTTATTATTTCATTTGGCATGTTATCCTCATTGAATTTCAGGACTCCAAGATATATTAAAAATCTTTCTTTTTAGACTATTCTTGGCTCAGGCAATGGTATGATGAATTTTACGCCTTTTTCAGAATACTTTTTCGTCTTTTCAAGTATTTCCTTTGCAAAGTTCCATGCAAGTATAAGGATATAATCAGGAAGATTCTCATCCAGGGTTTTTGAGCCTAAAACGGAGATATGCGTTCCCGGGGTATAGAGGCCGATTTTCAATGGATTGTCTTCAACAACATAATCTATATATTTTGTTCCTATGTTGCAGAAATTAAGCAATGTGTTTCCTTTTGCAGGCGCTCCATAAGCTGCTATGCTCTTGCCCTGCTTTTTTATGCCTTTTATATAAGATACGAGCTTCTCTTTGACTGAATAAACATCACCTGCGAATTTCTTGTAGGGCTCCAGGCTTTCTACGCCCTTTTCTTTCTCATCAGCAAGAATCTCATTTACTATGGTTTTTATTTCATGCCTGTCTTCGTTTCTTTTTATGAAAACCCTCAGAGAGCCCCCATGGGAATCAACCCTTTTGGCATCGAAAACCTGCATATCATGCCTTTTGAAGAAGTTGATTAAAGATGTCAAAGTGTAATAATAAAGATGCTCGTGGTAGATGTTGTCGAAAGTCATCTTTTCAATTGTATCCATAAGATATTGTATTTCTATGACGAAAATCCCGTCCTTTTTTAAAAGGTATTTTACATTTTTCACTACATCATCTATGCCGCTTATGTGCGCAAAAACATTTGCTGCAGTTATGACATCTGCATGGCCTTTATTTTTAATAATCTGATTTACCGCATTATTGCCGAAAAAATCATTTATCGTCTCAATGCCATTTTCTTCTGCTATCCTGGCTACATTTACGGCCGGCTCAACGCCTATTGTCCCTATACCCAATTCCTTGAATGGCTTTAAGAGGACACCGTCATTGGATCCTATATCGACCACAAGGGATTTTTTGCCAAATCCAAATTCCTTGGCTATCTCCTCAGCCATTTTTTTGAAATGAAGCTGCAGGGTCTTTGTGGTAGAGCTGACATAGACATAGTTTTTGAACATCATTTCTGGGTCAACAGTATAGCTTAATTGCACTAATTTGCATTTATTGCAGAAGCATGTTTCCAATGGAAATCTCTTTTCTTCCTTATCCAGATCCTCCTTTGAAAGGAAGCCATTAGCCAGCGGCATGCTGCCCATGGAGAGGAATTTCACTGTGCTGCTTTTGCATATCCTGCATTTCATGGCCTGAAGCATTAGCGGATAATTTATAAAGTCTTCGTAATTTTACGTGCCCGTAAAACAGCGTATTGGGATACTTGTAGTGACACTTGAAGAAACAAGTTCTTCGGTGTCCACTGCGTGGACAAGCACTCCAGTACCACGCAAGGTGGTGTCTTCGACATCCCGAGACTGGGCACTTAAAAATGAGAAAAAATGATGACTATGAAGCTTTCCATTATAATCCCGGTATATAACGAGGCAAAGACAATCAGGGAGCTTTTGAAAAGAATAAACAAGGTTGATCTGCAAAAGATAAAGAAAGAAATAATCCTTGTTGATGATTTTTCCACTGACGGCTCAAGGAAGGTTATTGAAAAGCTGGACAAGAAGTACATTAAGGTGTTCCAGCCCAGAAACATGGGCAAAGGGGCTGCCCTAAAAACCGGAATTAAAATTTCTTCAGGCGATTTTATAATTTTCCAGGATGCAGACTTAGAATATGACCCTAATGACTACAGGAAGCTTCTTGAGCCTATACTTGACAAAAAAACGAATATATCGTTCGGGACAAGGTTTGTAGGCCAGGAATTTAAGCCTTTTGGAAAGCATAAAACAATGCATTCAACTCATTGGATCGGAAACAAATTCTTGACCTTTGCATTTAATTTCCTTTACGGGACTAAATTGACGGATGTGGAGCCGTGCTACAAGCTATTCAGGAGCAGTATTCTGAAAAGCATTGAAGTAAAAACAAACAGGTTTGAGTATGATATAGAGCTTATGTGCAAGCTGGTCAAGAGAGGGCATAAAATAGTGCAGCTCCCTATAAAATACAACCCAAGAAGATTTGAAGAAGGCAAGAAGATAAACTGGAAAGACGGCATAGTTGCGTTATGGACTATGGTTAGAAATAGGCTCTGATCTATCCTATTTTATATACCCTAGTTTTAGTTTTTTTATTTTCATACACTAGCTCTGCATTCCTTTTATCTAATTCCTCAATGAAATCCTTATCTAGTATGGACATTCTTTCTAATCTAAAGTCCTGGTTTACCCACACATAATCTGCATTTTCAAGGTTGATTATTTCAGGACTGAGCGTCTGCCTTTCTATGTTGTAGGAAATGCATTGCCCAGAAATAATGAATATGCTGTTTTTGGCTGTGTTTGACTTTACCCATTCAAAATCGTCTTTGTAGAAATCCCACGATTTTGATGCTATAGCTATTTTTACAAATGATGTAAATATGAAGCCGGCAATAATTAATAATATCATGGCAATGAGCAATTTCCTTGTTTTTTCATGCTTTATTTTTTCCAGCCCATGGGCCCAGATTAAGGCTATTGCCGGGACCGCAGGAAGCATGAACCTTGTTACAGACCAGCTGGAATTTATCACATAAAGCAATACCAAGATTATATATGAACCAATCCAAACATATAATAGATTTTTATGGCTGAGTTTTTTTGACGCAATGCCTGTAACCAAAGGAATGAAGAAAATAAAAGTGCTTAGGAGCCAGATTCCGAATAAAATATTTAAGTAAGGCAGCTGCAGGAATGACAGCGTGCTTATATTCCCGTCAGGAACCCCAAAAATCCCCAAATAAAATGATGCTATGCCGCTGAGGCTGAAAATGTTTGACAGGTTTACATATCCTGTCCCCAGCTCTACAAATGTCTTTGCTTCATACCCGTTAAATATCGAATTCATGAACGGCCATACGGGGTTTCCAAGGTAAATCCAGTTCCTTATGAACCAAATGGAGCCAATCAATGCCGGAACAGCAGAAATAATTGATGCATTTCTCCATAAATTTTTTCCTTTGCTGTTTTTATAGACTATGAATAATAAGACTGGCAAAATGAAAAAGCCGTTGTATTTTGTTAGTATCGTAAGGCCCGCAGCAATTGCGGAAAGCATTATCCTATTTTTTAAGGCAAGATATATGCTTAATATTGCAAGAAATGTTATTGTGCTGTCTACATAACTAAAGATGCTATAGTCAATATGCAGCGGTATGAATGCCAGGAACAACAATGAAAAAAAGGCAATTTTTCTGTCGAATAGTATTTTTGATATGAAGAAGAAAATAACTAATGTCAGCGATCCCAATAAAGGAGAAATCATCTTGATTGCGAAATCGGCCATAACTTTGTTAAAATTCATGAATATTTTGTATATCACTGCTGCAACTACATGGAAAAAAGGAGGCGCCCAGAACGGCTCGTCCCTGCCGAAAAACTCGAACAGCGGAAACTTGTTGTTTTCTGCCATGTATATTGCATTTGAGGCCTGCCAACATGCATCCCCAGAGATATGGTGCATTGACGCAAGAGAAAATCTTATCAGAGTCCCTATTATTATGACTATTATTGCAAGCTTTGTGTATTTGTCAAGGTTTTTTATTCTGCTTTTCATCTTAGTATTTTGATAACCACATCTGCGAATTTTTGGATATTGCCTTTTTGAACTAAAATCCCGTTTTTTACAATTTCCGGATGGGACCCTACATTAAAAGCAACGACTTTTTTCCCGCAAGCTTGGGCTTCAGCAGCCGTAAGGTTGAATCCTTCCCATAACGATGCTGTAACATAAACATTGCAGGCTGCGTAGTAATACGGCAGCTCGTTATCATTAACGAATCCTGTAAATATAACATCTTTGCCTGCTAACTTCTTTAGCTTGTTAAAGTAGTTATTGAAAGTGGGCTTTCCAGCAATTATTAATTTTGCATTCGGAATTAAATTTTTTATTATTTTAAATGACTCCAGCAATAAATGAATTCCCTTATGGGGCGCAATCCTTCCTACGTACAGCAAGACCTTTTTACCCTTTAGACTGTATTTTTTAATTATTTTATCCCCTTTTACCTTTTTGTTGAATCTTTTTTCGTCTATTTTGTTGTATACCACCCTGCTGTCTAAATTCGAGGCTTTTTTCAAGTCTTCTTTAAGGTATTTGCTTACGGAATATGCTTCATCAACGTTTTTTAGCGTTATGTTTGTAAAGAAGGAAAACAGGCTCATATAGAATTTCTGCCATGTATTATTCAATAGACCTGTTGTATTGACTCCATGGTTGAAATAAACATATCTTATTTTGTAATGCTTTTTTGCCTTGTACGCCAGCCAGTTCATAGGGTAGAAATGCGAAATAATCTTGTCGTAATCTTTTAGTCTTTTATAATAATTCATTTTTTTATCGTCCAAAAAGAAAAATAATCTGTATAATCTCTGCAATGTCGGGTTTTTTGGCATTCCTAATGAAATAACATGGTAGTTTTTAGGCTTTATGCCGGCTTCCAATGCAATAATCGTAACTTCGTTGCCTTTTTTTGCATATTCCTCTGCTTGCTGCTCAACAACGCGGTCTATGCCGCTGTAATAATTGAAAGTTGGGGTTAAAATTGCTATTTTCATGTTTGATGGGGTTTTTATTTGGTAATTTATTTTTAATTCAACTCTTTTATTAATTTTTAATTATGCCTTCGGCAAATTATACTGCGAAGCCTCGCTGTCTTGCTACATCGCTCGGCTTCGCCTATTTATATCAATCCGAATAAATGCTGCATTTTCAGCTTCAAGACCATAAAATACCCGTTAGCAAGCTGATTTAATCCTAATTTTGATCTTCCTTTGGTCCTGTTTACAAATGTTATTGGTATTTCCCTGATTTTGAATTTATTCAGATGAGCCTTAAATAATACTTCCTGGACAATCGAAGGGCCTTTTGACTCCAGTTTTCCCAACTTTATCTTTTCCAATACTTTTCTCTTGAAGCACCTGAAGCCGGAATTGCAATCCCTTACTTTGATTCCGAGCATCAAGGTTATGTACAAGTTTGCTCCCCAGGTTATAAATTGCCTTATCAGGCCGCGGCCAACTTCCCTGCTGCCTTTAAGCCTTCTTGAGCCAAGGACTAAGTCAGCATCTTTCAGCCCTGCAATCAAAGCAGGAATATATTTCGGGTCATGGGACATGTCAGCATCCATCTCGACAACAATATCTGCGCCATGCTTTAGGCAGTAAATAAAGCCGTCTCTTCCTGCGCTTCCTCTGCCTTTATCCGTTTTTCTCAGCAATAAATGAATGTTTTTGTTTTTTTTGGAAATATCTTCCACTATTTTCCAAGTGCCGTCAGGGCTGTTGTCATCCACTGCAACAATATGCAGGTTTTTGATTTTTAATTTTAGGATTTTGCCTATTAATGCCTTTATGTTTTCTCTTTCGTTGTAGGTTGGGATCATTATGAAGGGTTTCATATTGAGGGTAGTATTTCAGAATTATTTATAAATATGTTTTTTATTATAGTGTTACATTACCGAGAATGAACTATGGCAAAGGTTTAAATATTACATCAATTTTTTAATACTCTAAAGTGGTAAATAAATTATTGCTTTGGCCAGCATTGTTTTTGTTATTTATACCCATAGCGTTTAGCTTAACTATCATTCCAATTTATCCTAAAAATAACACTGCAATTTCTGAAGATTCAACTTGGTTTAATATTTCAACAAATAGATATGCCGATTGCAGTTATAGTTTAGACTCAAATTCTTTTGATGGTTTCAGCAGTTCAACAGCAGATAATTGGAAGGTAAAGACCTCTACTAAGATATTAGACTTAGGTGAGGATGTTATCTCTGGAACAAATAGAGAGACAATAAGGAATATTACCACATTTATAGACGACTCGGAATTAAATGGATTAGCAAATGGCCAAGTTACCAATTCAAAAAATGCATCATCTTATTATCAGTTTCTATACACTTCTGGGCTAGGTATAGGTTTAAGTTCTAGTTATGTTTTTTATACAAAAGACCTTAGTAATATAACCGCGGATTTTTTATATTATAAATCAGGAGCTGAAATCGGAAGGTATTTACTTGAGTTACTAACCCCTTTACAATCTGATATTTACAATAGTGCCGGTGCAATATCCACAACGGGTCTTCATTTGACAGATTTTGAGAATATGGATATAACATTTTTTGGTAAATCCTACAAAATCATACAAGCAAGAAGAACTTCATCAGCTGGCAATAATATTGAGTTAATTTTTATGAGTAATGCCGTCAATAATACTTTATTGGAAGGAAATACAAACACATATACAATACTAGACAAAAAATATAACGTAACTCTGGATTTTGTAGATGCTATACGAGTTAAGTTTACTGTAAATGCACAGACAACATCTTTACTGAATAAAAGCCAATTTTATATCCTGTCAGATAATACTTCCATTTATGTTTCTGATATACTGTATCAAGATTTTGCTGGCGGCATTCATAGTGCAACTTTTTATTTGGGCAGAGACAAAACAGAATTACAAGATGCAAATATTAAAGATGTAGATTCAACGAACTTCCTTATAGTCAATAATAACACAATAGATAATGCGCATGTTATAATAGAAGGCACGGATAATAACAATACATTCAAAATTAATAGAATACATGTTAACATGACTGCTGAAGATGATTTCTATGTACCGGCAGGAAAAAGATTAAGCGAAAATCCAGACATGAACGAGCCAGAAGTGCTATTTACAAGCAATTGGGATATTTTATACAAAGGCTTAGGCATATCTGATACAGAAAAAATCAAATTAGAAACATCGGGCTCTAGTAAATATGTTCTTAGATTTAATGATTGGGGAGGACAGCAAGTTTCAGTACCAATTGCAAATAGTCCTGGTGGGGGTAATCTTTCATTTGGCGAAACAAATAAGGACTTTATTAATGTGGAAGCATATAATATAAGCAAAGATGATTATTTAGTTGTAACTAATGGAACAACAAATAGGAGTGCAAGACCAACGTATGTTTTACAATATAAAGGTGCCGATAAGCTGGCTGTAGACAATCGTGTGTTAAAGTTTCGTGATTTAGGGAGTGGTGTAACAATTGAAGTGCCTTACAACAATTCGGTACCTTTAGCTTCTTTAACTTTGAATGGAACTAAAAATGATATTTATTTAGCAACAAGTGCAGATATAAATCAGAATGACTTTAATATTCGAATGGATTTGGACGGTGATGGAATTTTAAATAATAATACCAATTCGAATGTAGTAATAACTACTAGATATGGTGCAGAAATAAATATGACTAACCATTCTGGTGTCGGCAATACAATCCAATTAAGTATCAGAACACCAGACAATCAAAAGGATGCTGGCGCTAAAGATAATGTAGATACTCTTTATCCAACTGTTTTTATGATTAATATAACTGCAAACTCTGGCATAGTTAATCATACTAGATATGGAAATTTAAATTTCAGAACACCATCTAATGAGAGTAATGTAGAATATGCTTATACAAGTTATGGGACTTACATAAAAAGAGAATTCCCAGCAGGGCTGCCAGCGACACTTGATATAGATTATCCACGCAATCAAACAGAGGCTTTGGTCTATTATGAAAATGGAGGCATGCATTCAAAGTTATTATCAAATATAAGTGAAGGACAGCATAATGTACAGATCAATTGCAGTGATATTTTTAATGCCGTGAATAATTATTACTTTTTATTTAATTTCACAACATTGCCGAATGTAACATCTTATTATCCAACAAATAGAAGTGTTAATGTTAGTGTAAAAACTAATATTGTAATAAATTTCAGCGAAGGTATTGATAAGTCTACTCTAAAAGAGAACAACATTGTAGTTAAAGAATTAAACGATGGCAAACTTAAAGGTATGTTTACCTATAATGCGACGATAAATAAAACAATTTTTGATCCAGTTCAGCATTTGAAATATAACACTACATACATAGTTAACGTAACGACTAATGTTAAGGATATTGCTGGGAATAGTTTAGACAGAGATTATGTTTGGAATTTCACGACCGCTTTAAAAGATACAGACAATGATGGCACTCCAGATTATGATGACGATGACAACGACAATGACGGCATTGATGACAATTCAGACTTTTTGAGAGGCAACTTAAGCAACATAAACAGCGACTTTGTTAATTTAAGCATGAAAATAGACGAAGATGAAAATATATCTAAGATTTTTAACGGAACCAAAAAGATTAAGTTCTATAATGGAGAAAAGAAATTATTAGAATTTAATTTCAATTTTTCTAATAATTCAATGCTGGACTTCACCAACATATCAATTTTAAATGCCTCTAATTCAACATTAGGCGGAATTGTAATATCTGGAATAAATTTACCAGGCAGCGATTTTACAAAAACCGCATATATGGAAAAAGTCGATGCAGGAATCAATGGCATTTGCATTAAAGATGAAGAAATAGAATGGATAGATAATATAACTGCCTCTTGTAGTGGTGTAAATGAGTTTAAAGTCGAATGCGATGGAAGTTCCCAGAATGGATACATTTGCACTTATAACTCTTCAAGCAATTTATATGCGATAACTGGATTAAAGCATTCCGGAGCAAAGCAATTAGCTTATACAAAACCTTCTTCAGATGATAGCTCATCGAATAATGGTGGTAGTTCTGGAGGCGGTGGCTCTGGTGGCGGCGGTGGTGGAGGAGGCGGCGGAGGATTAGGAGTATTTTATATATGCAATATGGACTGGAGCTGCACATCATGGTCAGAGTGTGAAAACGGCTGGGAAACAAGGGAATGCTCATTTGTAAAAGTCCCTCAGCACACCACAAACGAGTCATGTGCTACTATAGACAACATGCCGCAAAGGGCTAAAAAATGCAATGCTATTGGAGCTGCTGAGAAGCAGGAAA
>Ga0114945_10001107_pt1 | contig 16938 bp, 17 predicted proteins | sample OV2TP3_FD_87194 | JGI IMG/M metagenome (GOLD analysis project Ga0114945, IMG submission 87194) | Hot spring microbial communities from Beatty, Nevada to study Microbial Dark Matter (Phase II) - OV2 TP3 | ecosystem: Environmental > Aquatic > Thermal springs > Hot (42-90C) | place: USA: Beatty...
CCGTGACCATCGGGCGCGCCCGGGTGGTTCCGTGCGACGACGGGGGGACGGATGCACGCCAGGCCGCTTCCCCGCAGGCAGATGATTGAAGCTGCACGTCGAACGTCGCACGTTGCACGCCCTTACCTGACTTCTGAGCACTGACGGCTGAAAGCTTTCTTGGTCTATGGATGCTTGCATGATGACAGAGGGAAACCGAACCCAAGGGGGCGAAGCCTTGCCGATCAGCAGCAGAACCGAGATGGACGGACCAGATAGCGAACAGCTGGCACAAACGGGACCGAACGACTCAACCGATGCCCAATGGTATGCGCTTTACACCCGTAGTCATTGTGAGCAATTGGTCCGTGATCAACTATGGGCCAAAGGCTTTCGGCTGCTGTTGCCGACCATCGAGGTGTGGTCCCGTCGCGGCGGTCTGCGACATCGTATCGCCGTCCCGATGTTCCCAAGCTACCTCTTCCTGTACCAGATGATGGACAAAGCCAGTTACCTTGAGGTGCGCAAGGCTCGGGGCTTGGTACGCATCCTGGGCGAGCGTTGGGACCGCCTGGCGGTCGTGGACGTCAAGGAGATCCAGGCCATTCAGGGGGTGTTAAGTGCCCAGCTGCCGGCCAGGCCGTATCCATATCTGCGCGAGGGTCAGCGAGTGCGCATTACGCATGGGCCACTGGCCGGGGTGGAGGGAATCCTGGTACAAAGTAAAGGAAGTAAAGGCCTGCTCGTGCTCTCAGTTGAGCTGCTACAGCGAAGCGTGGCGGTGGAGGTCGATTGCACGGTAGTGGTCGCTGCTTAATCGTCTGGGCCAAGGCCCGCCTGTGGTTCCTCGAAGCTTCCATCGTGGATGTCCCTTCCAGCGAATAATGACGGCGCTCGCCTGTAGAAAAGCGCTGACAAGAGTGCCATAGCGATCTCATAACATTCCCATGCTCCGGATCTTTCGCCATCATATCTCCGGGATCCTGCTATTTACCCTGGTGGGGGACCTTGCCGTCCTTGTGGCCTCGGTCGCCCTGGCGCACTGGGGGTCGGAATGGATTGGGGACGGGCCCCTCTGGCCCAAAGCGGTCGGCTTGATCGTCACGCTGACGCTCGTCCTCTACCTCGCCGATCTCTACAATGTGCAGGTGAAGCTTGGCCGCAGCGAGCTAGTCGTTCGGTTGGGGCTTGCGCTGCTCATCTCGGTGGTGTTGATCGCCGCCATCGGGTATGCCCTTCCCCCGCTGGGGTTTGGACGAAGGGCATTCCTCACGACTGTGGGATGGTCTGGGCTGGGACTCATGGTGTTCAGGCTCATGACGCACAGGCTCGGCTCCTCCCAACGACTCCAAAGACGGGTGCTGGTCCTTGGAACAGGGTTGGCCGACGTCATCATCTCTCATGAAGGCCCGAACAGCGCGATTCCCCATAGGATCCTCGGCTTCCTGGATGATGAACCGGCTGCGCACGACAACCTTCCTCCCGGGTACGATCTGCTCGGCAAAGCCAAAGACCTGGTCTGGATCGCGGAAGATCTCCAGCCCGATATTCTATTGGTCGCCCTCACCAATATGCGGGGCGCGTTTCCCGTCAGCGAGCTCCTGGCATGCCGGTTCCGCGGCATCCGTGTGGAGGAATGGCCCACGTTTTACGAGAAGCTTACAGGGAAGATCTTCGTCAATGGCCTTCGCCCCAGCTGGCTGATCTTCTCGGAGGGTTTTGTGAAAACTCGCCTGACGGAGACGCTCAAACGCGCCCTCGACGTGACGCTCGCCAGCGTCGGGCTGATCCTTGCGGCCCCCCTCATGGCGCTGGCGGCGATCAGCATCAAGCTGGACTCCGTCGGACCGGTTTTGTTCCGCCAGGAACGCGTTGGGAAAGATGGGAAGGTATTTACCCTCAATAAGTTCCGGTCCATGCAGATGGATGCAGAAGCGTTGACCGGTCCCGTCTGGGCGAGTGAGGATGACCCCCGCGTGACTCGAGTGGGGCGTCTGCTTCGCAAAACCCGTTTCGATGAGATCCCCCAGATGTGGAACGTTCTGGTGGGGGACATGAGTTTTATCGGGCCACGCCCCGAGCGCCCCGCCTTCGTGCAGGAACTGGAGGAGCAGATCCCGTTCTATCGCCAGCGGCTTTCGCTGAAACCAGGCATCACGGGATGGGCGCAGGTCAGATATCAGTATGGCAGCTCGATCGAGGATTCGATGGAGAAGCTGCAGTATGATCTCTACTACATTAAGAACATGTCCATCTTTCTGGATCTTCTGATCCTCCTGAGCAGCATTCAGGTGGTACTCTTCAGCCGGGGTGCGCGATGAGTGGCGATTCAACCTGCTATACAGCGGACCTCGACTACGTGTTGGTCGCCGAGTGGTCCACGCTCGTCGTCGACACCCGTAATGAGGGGTGACCATCGATGAGCCTTCAGGTCCGGCGGATTGAAAAAGCAAGGGACTTTGTGGAGCTGGCCTCGATGTGGGGCAAGCTGGCCTATGAGAGCGGCCAGACCTCCCCCTTCCTCAGCCACGATTGGTTTTGGTGTTGCTGGCACGCGCTATGGCCGCGGTGGCGTCCTGAAATCCTTGTGGTTGAGGAGGCAGGCAGTGCGGTGGCGATCATCCCGCTGATGCGCTGGAGGGAGCGAGTTCACGGTTTACCTGTCCGCTGTCTCGGCCTGCTCGAGTGCGCCGCCACTCCCATGGTGGATATCCTGGCGCTGGGCGAATATGGGCGGATCATCGAGATAGTTCTCGACCACCTGGCGGCTCGGTGGGATTGGGATACAGTCTGGCTGCAAAAACTTCCGTCCACGTCGCCGACCCTGGAGGCGCTGGAAGGGACCCTGCCGGGTCGCCTCCCGTGGCGCCGTGCCGGCCATCTGCTTTCGCCCTGCCTTGCGATTGCGGGAGAATGGGCAGACTTTTGCGGCTCCAAGAAGCAGCGGTTCAAAGAGACCTATCAACAGCTTCAGGAGGGGCTCGAGCACGCAGGCGATGTGAGTATCGAAGAATATCGTGCCGTAGACCCGGAGAGCCCTTTGTTCTGCGAGGCTGTCGGGGTCATCCGTCGCAGTTGGAGGGCGGACCGCGGAAGGGCCATGGCGACTGTGCCCCGCATGACGGAATTTCTCAGCGAGCTGACCCGTCGTGCGACGAAGAACGGCTGGCTGTCCCTGTGGCTTCTCAGGTTGAATGGACAGGCGATCGCCATGGAATACCAGCTGCGGACGGATCGGAAGGTCTATACGCTTCACGCCGATAGCGACCCCGCCTACCGGGAGCTCTCGCCAGCAAGCGCCCTGACCTGCGCCATCATCCGCTCGCTGTTCGAGCATGGCTGCATCCAAGAGTACAACATAGGGCTATGCCCGAACGACGACACACTACAGTGGGCCACCGGAAGCCAGGAACGAGTCCATCTGAAACTCTATCGGCCCGCCCTTTACTCGCGTCTGCTCCATAGGGTGGAGATGGCGGCAATTCATGGAGTCTGGAAGTGGCGAGGGCTGGGAGAGTCGCGTCAACTGGCCCCTTCGAGCTCCCTGGGTCGAGATGGTGCGACTGCAGGGGAGATAAGAGACTGATATGTGTGGGATCGTCGGCTACATCGGGAATCGAGATGCCATCGAGATCATTCTGGATGGCTTAAGGCGCCTGGAATACCGTGGGTACGATTCGGCTGGGATCGCTGTGCTCGACAGCAGCGGGATTCAGATCCGCCGCAGCTCGGGGAAGATCGGAAATCTGCGAGAGATTCTACGGCAACGGCCTATCGAGGGGACCGTGGGCCTCGGCCACACCCGCTGGGCGACGCATGGGCGCCCCTCTGAGGGCAATGCCCATCCACATGCCGATTGCCCTGGGCGTCTGGTCTTGGTCCACAACGGAATCTTGGAGAACTACCTCCCCCTGAAGGCCTCGTCGGGGGGAGTAGGATGGGGGAGGCCGCGCTCGTGCCGGGCCAAAGGCACGAGGAATCTTATATTGGAACTTCAGGCAACCTTGCCAAGAGCGTGACAGTCGAATGAGGTCGTGAGGAGGCAGTCAAAGCCATGAGAAAACCATGGAGGATCGGTCAGCGTAGTATGTGTACTTCTCTGCTAGGCTGGGGATTGTTGTGCTGGACCCTTTCCTCATGCGCCAATACGGATGTTCGGCCCATGCTCGACCCCGTCAGGGACGCCGAAATGTCCTCGGCGTACCTGATAGGGCCTGAGGATGTCTTGGAGGTCCTCGTCTGGAAAAACGAGGCTCTCTCAAAGGTTGTAACCGTTCGTCCCGATGGAAGGGTCTCCCTGCCGCTGATTGGAGATGTCCAGGCTGCGGGGCTCAGTGCCATCCAGGTAAAAGAGGAGATCAGCGAAAAGCTCAACCCATTTTATAAGGAAGCCCCGGACGTCTCCGTTATCGTCCAGCAGGTGAATAGCCACGCGGTGTATCTGGTAGGGGAAGTGCAGCGTCCGGGCAAATATGTCGTCAAGAGCGGGACCACGTTTCTTCAAGCAGTAGCTTTGGCGGGTGGGCTTACACCTTTTGCATCCAGCAATAAAATACTGCTCTTACGGCGAAGCGGTATGGATCACAAAGAGCTGGCAATGAGGATCCGATTTAAAGATATTGCTTCGGGCCAACAGTTGGAAAGTAATATCTTCTTAAAACCAGGCGACACGATAGTCGTGCCTTAAGATAAATCAACAGATCATTACGATAAAAGGGCAAAAGAAATTATGTCCTTTACATGTCGGATGTTGAATACTACGATTCTGATATATGTGATTTTATACTCATAGTAGGGATAATCAAATGCAATGGACAGTACAGGACTATATCCATTTCTGTATCCGAAAAAAATGGTGGCTTATCACCTCATTGCTTGTGGGGACAAGTATTACCATTGTATACAGCTATTCGTTACCACTGATCTACCGCTCTTCAACACTTATTCTCGTAGAACCACAAAAGATCCCAGTTGCATATGTGAGTTCAACAGTCACCTCTTCTGTACAGGAACGACTGAATACCATTAGTCAGCAGATATTGAGTCGAACGAACCTGGAGAGGATTATTACACGCTTTGGCCTTTCTAAGATGGAAGGCAAGGAAGGGGGTGAGCTGCTTCACAGGCTCGTTCGGCAGATCGACAGTTGGGCTGGGCTGAGTCTCGAAAACATTCTCGGGCACCACGCGCTTGCCAAGTCAGAGGGGACCATTTCCCTGGAGGTAATGGTAGAGGCCATGCGAAAAGATATTGAGGTGAAGGTCGTTGGCGCGGGAAATGCCTTTACGATCTCCTACATTGGAAAAGATCCAATGACAGTGATGAATGTTACTAACACCCTGGCTTCTCTCTTCATCGAGGAAAATCTAAAGATCAGAGAACAGCAAGCTGAGGGTACCACTGAGTTCTTGGAGAGCCAACTCGTAGAAGCAAAAAGGCAGTTAGAAATACAAGAAACCGCCTTAAAAGACTTTAAAGAAAGACGGATGGGGTCACTCCCAGGACAAATGGATGCTAATCTCAGAACACTCGACCGACTCCAGCTTGAACTACAGACCACTAATGACACTCTAAAGAGCACTGAAGAGCGTAAACTAGTTCTCAAGAAGCTCAAATTCGAAATTCAAAACATAACTGATCCATTAAGGAGTGGTGGGGAACAAACTTTGACTGTGCCAATCTGGGCGAGTCCAGAGCGCCAAGCAGCAGTACTTATAAGGTTGAAAGAGGAATTATCCAGACTTCAAGCAGAGTTTAACGATAATTACCCGGATGTGGTTCGACTCAAAAGGCAGATCCGTGAAGCTGAGGAAAATGCCGGTGGCATGGAGATGTCCCTTCCTGCAGGAGGACCCCCCAGGCCGCCTGTAGCGCAAGGTGACAGCAGCCAGGCCCAACACCTCAATCCATATTTTTCGGAGTTGCTGACGATAGATTCCGAAATCGAATCATTGAAAAGAAGGCGAGAGCGAATTGTCGGGCATATTAAACAATATGAAAAACGGGTTGAAGATACATTTACGAATGAGCAGAATTTCTTGAATCTTACCAGGGACTACGAAATTTCACAGCGGAACTATCAGGGACTGCTGGACAAACGGATTAGTGCTAAGATCTCCGAAAATCTGGAGAAGAGGCAGAAGGCGGAGCAGTTTAGGATATTAGACCCAGCAAACTTGCCCCAGAAGCCTTATAAACCTGATCGTACTAAAATTGTACTACTTGGAAGCCTATTGAGTGGTGGTCTGGGCGGTGGACTCATTCTCTTGCGAGAATATCTCGGCCCGTCCTATAGAAGACCAGAGGATTTTCAAGGGGTCGTTGATATACCCATGTTAGCGACGATCCCCAGGACCAAGATAACTCGGAAGGAAGAGCCTCCGCTCATTACCTTGCAAGAGCCCGACTCGTGGATAGCGGAGCAGTATAGGCTCCTCTACACGAGAATTGAACAAACGAACCAGGGAAGACAGCATGGTATTCTTGCAATATCTAGCTCGATACAGGGTGAAGGTAAAACGATTACAACTCTTAATCTGGCACTTGTATCAGCTAGAGATTTTGGGAAAAAGACACTGGTAATCGAAGCAGATCTCAAGAGTCCAAAGATAGTAGCATATATACAATGTAATTCCAGTGTTGGTCTTGTAGAACTTCTTACGAATAACATAAATTCTCTGCCCTTTGATATGTTAGAATTTGGAAACAAGAATCTTTCGATATTGCCTGTAGTAAAGAGTATAAAAAATTCATCAGGTATCTTAAGCTCATCGCGTATGAAGGATCTTTTATCTCTATTAAAAGAAAATTATGAGGTCATCTTACTAGATTCGCCACCCATTTTAGCTCTCCCAGATATGAATATCATCGAGTCACTGTCAAATGGTGTCATATTAGTAGTTAGAGCAGAAAGAACACGAAGAGAGGTAGTGAAAATGGCCATAGAGTCATTGAACAGAGATAAAATAGTTGGAATAACATTCAACGATGTGCAAGAATCAACATCACGGTACTATAGGTATGATTACTTGAAGTCTTGAAAGGAAAATTCCCCCTTGTTAAATGCTCTAACGATAGATGTAGAGGATTATTATCACGTGTCTGGCTTTGAATCGGTCGTCCGGTTTCAGGACTGGGAACGGTATGAGAGTCGGGTGGAGCGGAATACAAATCGACTCTTAGATCTCCTGGACGAGTATCACACAAAGGCGACGTTCTTTGTACTAGGATGGATAGCCGCGCGCTGTCCGCTGCTCGTGCGCACTATCTATGCGCGCGGACATGAGGTGGCGTCGCACGGCTACGCGCACCAGCGCATCTATACGCAGACACCCCAAGAGTTCCGTCAGGAAACGCAGCAGTCAAAGCGGATCCTGGAAGCTGCCATCGGCCAGCGTATCTATGGGTACCGTGCGGCGAGCTACTCTATCACAAGGGAGAGCCTCTGGGCGCTGGACATCCTCGGGGAGGCGGGCTTCGCCTACGACTCGAGCATATTCCCCATCCGGCACGACCGTTATGGCATCCCGGGCTACGAGCGGTTTTGCCATCGGATCACGCGGCAGAGTGGAGGGGAGCTGATCGAGTTTCCACTCTCCACCGTACAGCTCGCTGGTGTCAACATCCCCATCGCCGGCGGCGGCTATTTGAGACTCTTTCCATACACACTCATCCGGTGGGGCATCAGGCGCATCAACGTAAAGGAACGTCAACCCGTCGTAGTGTATCTACACCCATGGGAGATCGACACGGGTCAGCCTCGGATTCACGCTGGTGCGGTGTCACGATTCCGTCAATACGTCAATTTGGAAAAGACGGAAGGAAGAATCGCTCAGCTTTTGCAAGATTTCAGGTTTGGGACTGTATCCACAGTCTTGCGGGATCGCGGCCTGCTGGTGGGAGTTGGCCAATGTCATCACGAGTGCTAGCAAAGACCCCTCATGCGCACAGCATGGCCAGAGGGGTGGCGGGATTTCGCCACGACTTGGCAGCCCCCTGATTGTTACGCGGGCAAGCACGAGAGGGGAGCGAGACGTCTCACGTGGAACGATCTTCAGGGATGACAATACCAGGCCCCAGTGTGGTGATTCAGCCGGGCGAGACTCTTCTGCATTTGGATCTCGGGGGAATTTGGCAATATCGGGAGCTCCTCTACTTCCTCGTCTGGCGGGACGTGAAGGTCCGTTATAAGCAGACAGCCATCGGCATTGGGTGGACTGTCCTCCAGCCGCTGATGACCATGGTGCTCTTCACGATTGTGTTTGGCAACTTCGCCCAAATTCCATCGGATGGCCTGCCCTACCCTGTGTTTGCCTATACGGCCTTGTTACCCTGGACTTACTTCGCTCAAGCCCTCGGCCGTGGCGGTACCAGCCTGGTGGGCAACGCGAATCTCATCAGCAAGGTCTACTTTCCCAGACTGATGATTCCCCTTGCGACAGCGGTGGCGCCCATCGTGGATTTCTGGTGCTCCTTTGTGATTTTACTAGGGCTGATGGGTTGGTTTGGCATTGTTCCCACGTGGGGGGTTCTGATGCTGCCACTCTTCCTGCTTCTTGCGGTGATGACGGCTTTGGCCATGAGCCTCTGGCTTGCGCCACCCAATGTGAAGTATCGAGATGTTGGGCACACGATTCCATTCCTCATCCAATTCTGGATGTATGCCTCGCCGGTAGCATACCCAGTCAGTCTCGTGCCGGAGCAATGGCGACTGCTGTACAGTCTGAACCCCATGGCCGGGGTTATCGAAGGCTTTCGTTGGGCTTTGCTGGGAAAGGCCAGCCCGGATTTCATGGTGATGGCCGTGAGCGCGGCCATGGAGGTGGCATTACTGTTTGGTGGCATACTGTACTTTCAGCGCATGGAACAAACCTTTGCCGATGTGGTGTGATGGCTGACGTAGCGCTACGCGCCGAAAACCTTTCGAAACGGTATCAGATTTCGGCCGTGCAGCGCCGCCACGATACGCTGCGTGACCAGCTCATGGACGGCCTGAAAACGATGTTTCGGCGCAACGGCCGACCCCAGGCGAGCGCAGAGACGTTCTGGGCATTACAAGGCGTCTCCTTCGAGGTCGCGCAAGGCGAGGCGGTAGGCATCATCGGTCGGAACGGAGCGGGAAAGAGCACACTGCTCAAGCTCCTCTCCCGCGTCACCAAACCGACGGCAGGGCGGGCGGAAATTTATGGAAGGGTGGGTTCGCTCCTGGAGGTGGGCACAGGTTTTGATCGGGAGCTGAGTGGGCGGGAGAACATCTACCTGAGCGGTGCGATTCTGGGCATGACGAGGGCGGAGATCGCCAACAAATTTGATGAGATCGTGGCCTTTGCCGAAGTGGAGCCATTCGTCGATACCCCGGTCAAGCGCTACAGCAGTGGGATGTATTTACGGCTGGCATTTGCGGTGGCGGCCCACCTGGAGCCGGAGATCCTGCTGGTGGACGAAGTCTTAGCCGTGGGCGATGCGGCCTTCCAGAAAAAGTGCCTCGGGAAGATGGGCGAGGTAGGCCGGTCAGGGCGCACGATCCTGTTCGTGAGCCATAACATGGTGGCCGTCACCCGGCTGTGCAATCGCGCTTTATGGCTGGAACGGGGACGGCTGCACGCCTTCGGCGGCGTCGATGAGGTGATCGCTCGGTATCTCGCCGCTGGCGCGGACGGGCGCGGGGAAAGGCGCTTCTGCGAGGACCTGGACCAATGCCCGGGGAGTGAATATGTGCGCCTGACCGCCGTTCGGGTTCGCAACCAGGAAGGCGCGGTCGCCAACGTGCTTGATGTGCGCCTTCCGTTCAGCGTCGAGATGGTGTATCGCATTCTCCGCCCGACGGCCAACCTCCGTTTGGGACTTCGCATCGTGGCATACGATGGAACCGTGGTGTTCTCGACGCGGGACCTGGACGATGGGAACGAGGAGCAAGTCCGGAACCCCGGCGACTATATCAGTCGTTGCACAATCCCGGGCAATTTTCTGGATTACGGACAATACTTCGTTTCGTTCGGAGCGGACTTCCCTATGACCCGAAGCCACTTTGCTCTGCAGCAGGCGTTAGCGTTTCAGATTGAGCCCACAGGAGGTGTGGGTGGGCACGTGGCCGATGGTCGCAGCGGCTTGCTCCGTATTCGTCTTCCTTGGGTCATCGAACAGCTCAGGTAATACAGGGCCTCGCCTCAGCCGAGGATTAGGATCAACCCCATGGCTCAGCAAACAGCTTCCCCACTACTGCCGCTGGCGAATCAGTTGGTGGGACGAAAGCCTTTGTTCCGCCGGGTAGCTGGGGTCGGATTCCGCCTACTCCGTGGAGGGGTGCGACGCCTCCGGTGGGCGCTTTTCTCCTGGGTGAAGATGGGGCGAAACCTGGTCCACCGGCTGCTGCATCGATCCGACTACCCAAGGTGGACTAATCTCGACAATTATGAAACCTGGTGGGACAGCCGGACAGAAAAGATCGCCCGGCTTATCCCCCCCACCAGCCGGGTCATTGAGTTCGGGGCGGGACGCCGACAACTGGAGAAACACCTCGATCCGACCTGCACCTACGTGCCCTCGGACCTTGTGGACCGTGGGCTGGGGACATTCGTTTGCGACCTGAATCGGCGCCCGCTCCCGCACCTCCGCCACCTGAGCGTGGACACGGCAGTCTTCGGGGGTGTCCTGGAGTACGTCCACGACCTTGAATCACTGGTCGAGTGGCTCGCCCACCACGTATCTCTCTGCGTGGCTTCCTATGCCTGCGTCCCACCCGGGAAAGGGATCGTCCGGCGGCTCCGGGGCAGGTTTGACCGGTTCTATTACGGGTACATGAACAGTTATGGGGAAGAAGAAATGGTCGATCTCTTCCAGCGGGCGGGGTTCCGCTGTATCGCGCGCGATCCCTGGACCTCGCAGCGCGTCTTTCTCTTCGTCAACCAGCGGCCGCGTGGCTGAGGAACGCGTCGTGAACTTGCTGGTCCCATGGGGCTTTTACGGCTCGGGCAACATAGGCGACGATGCGACCCTGCAGGGCTTTGCCCGGTTGGTGGCCCGGGCGCAGCGGCAGTTCCGAGTTTGGGCCGGATCGCGCAACCCCCGGCACAGCGCCCGCGTTGAGCCGTCGTTTCGATACTTCTATCATCCGTTCAGTGACTGGACGCGCCGCTGGGCGAATTACCGCACGTCTGCGGTGGTGGTAGCCGGGGGGACGCCGATCATGGATTGCCATGGGGATTGGCCCTTGGACGAAGTGGTTCCGCTCATCGAGTGCGTTCACCAGCTGGGGAGGCCGATTGTCTTTGTCGGGTCGGGCACGGAACGGCTGCAGCGCGAGGAGTCTCGGCGGATCATGGCGGACCGCGTCGCTCCTATTGTCCGTTACTGGACTGTCCGCAGCGAGCCAGACGAAGCACGCCTCATCGAGTACGGCGTGCCCCCCAAGCGCGTCCGTGTAGCCGGTGACATGGCCTGGCTGTTGGAGCCGGTGAGCTCAGACTGGGGAAGACAGCAACTGCACTCCTGGGGGGTATCGACAACAGGCCGCCTGATTGGCGTTAACCTGATGAATGAGAAACCGGTCTGTGAACGTCACCCCTATCTCTTCGAGACAGTAGCCTTCTTTTTGGACAGCTTGGTGGAGAACTACGATATTTCCATCCTGTTCCTGGCCAACGACGTACACGAGATCAGGGGCTTTGATAGGTCCGCTACCCTGCAGACGTTTGCCGCGATGAAACACCGAGATCGGACCTTCCTTGCGCCCAACGAGTACTGGCCTCCGCAGAGAATGATGTCGCTGATCGCCAACTGCTATGTGACCGTCAGCATGCGGTATCATTTCTGCTTGTTCTCGGCCCTGCAGGGCGTGCCGTTCATCGCCCTCAAGCGGTCGGATAAGGTCGCGGACCTATGCTGGGATCTGGATTGGTCGTTTGGCACCAACCTGGATGGGCTGAGGGTTGAAGAACTGATCGCATTGTTCGAGACGCTCGAGAGTCAACGCGCATCAGCGGTCAACCAATTGGGCGTGCGGATCCCGGTCCTGCGTGAGCGGGCTGGCCGGAACACGGTCGCCTTGGAAACACTTCAGGATTGCTAGCTCATCATCAGAGAAAGACCGTAAGGAGAGTCAGGATATGGCGGAGGCTTCAAATGGAGGGATGAATTCTCGAAACCGCCCACACATTGGAATGTACCTCCGGAAATTCGGTCACACCGGTGGGGCATCTCAGTCCTTGATGGGATTGATCCACTCCCTGGGCAAACTGGATGACGGGCCAGAGCAGTATACGATCGTGGCCCAATCCCCCGCATTAATGGAGTGGCTGAAGCCTTACTGTGGGCCGAACCAGCGAATCGTGGTGCATCATTTTGGAGAAAGAAACGGTGCATACTCCGCGAATGATCGCCGTCTCAGTGCTACGAAAGTACTCAAAACCGTTCTGGCGCCGCTGCTCCCCGTAGCCCGTTACGTCAAGTACCAACTGTGTCCCCCGAGAAACTGGCCAGAGATTCCGCTATCCGACGGCTTTGTTGAAAGCCTGGGTTGTGATGTCGTGCATTTCCCGGCATATTGGTTCATGCTGTGCAACTTGCCGAGCATTTACAATCCCCATGACCTGCAGCACCGGCTCTACCCACAGTACATATCGCAGGACGAGCTGACCATGCGCGAGGTGATTTTTCCGGCCGGCTTCCGCTTTGCCCACACTGTGGTCGTCGGGACGCAGTGGGTCAAGGACGATGTAATCCGCCATTACCGTATCCACCCCGACAAGATCCAGATCATTCCCTGGGCATCACCGACCCAGTTTTATAAAGAGCCCAGCGCGGACCACCTAGTGGCCGTGAGCCAGAAGTATCAGGTCGAGAGGCCATTCGCACTGTTCCCTGCGAACACCTGGCCGCACAAGAACCATCTGCGCCTCCTTGACGCGTTGGCCTACCTTCGCGACACGCGAGGTCTGGTCATTCGCCTGGTCTGCACGGGCGCCCTCGTGAACTGGTTTTGGCCGCAGATCGAGGCCCGGATGCACGAGTTGAAACTGGCGTCGCAGGTGAAATTCCTGGGGACCGTGCCAGACGAGGATTTGCGGGCCCTGTATCGCCTGTCGCAGTTCCTGGTGATGCCGACGCTCTACGAAGCCGATAGTAACCCGATTCACGAGGCCTGGTTTGAAGACGTGCCCGTTGCCTCGTCGAACGTCACGGCCCTGCCAGATCAAGTAAAGGATGCTGGGATCCTGTTCGACCCCAAGGATGTCAGAGCCATCGCTGATGCCGTGGCGCGACTGGCCACCAATGAGGCGCTGCGCGAAGAACTGCGTCAGCGCGGCCGACGGCGCGCGAAGGACTTCGACTGGGAGCGCACCGCCAAGGCATACCGCGCCGTTTACCGGCGAGCAGTGGAATATCCTCTGACAGAAGAGGACCGTTGGTTGTTGCAGTGGGACTGGCTGCGTGAACCGCACAGGACCTTTACCCCAACCGAAAAACTCGTTGAAGCAACACCCATGGCGGGACAGGTGACCTCTCCCGCCTGACCACGTTCGCCGTCCACGGTTCGGGGTGTGACCTGCTTTTCCGGACCCGTTATGGACGCCGCTCTGTTATTTGATCCCTGCGACGCTGGGTCGATTGGTCGCACCCTTGCTCGGATAGCAAACGATGAGGGGTGGCGGTGCGATCTGCAACAACGGGGATACCGACGAGCTAGGACTTTGATTGAAAACGTACCACCAAGGTCTACCGAGATGTCTACCGACGTTCCGAGGGTTACCGCCTCTCGGGGGAGAATTGCCCCCTCATTGAGTGAGACTGGATGCGAGACCTCCAGGGGAAGGATATCATCCGGAGTAGTTCTGTCGCGGGTTACGACGGCCATTACGATTTGAGACTGGGAAACGATCCACCCGCCAATTTGCAGCGTGGCTTGCCAGATCGGCAAGGCGTTCCTGGCCACGGCCCAGCGCCCTAAGGCGCTTTCTTACTGACCCTGGTATGTTGACTACGTGATTGGTCACATGTTGGCTAAAACGAAACGGATGCGTGTGCTCTACCTCGCGAACGCCGCTCACATTGGTGGCGGGAATCGCGTGCTTTTGCAGTTGTGGGCCGGGGTCGTGTCCAGAGGCGTCGATCCGTTCGTCGTGCTCCCGACGCATGGCCCAATGGAAGACGAATGCGCCAAACTTGACCTCCCCTACAGGGTCGTACCCTACATCCAGCCGAGTTGGCACGCCCCTGTCGCGTCCTGGCTAGCGATGCGGGCCTGGCGCCGCTTGCTTCTGGAAATTGGGCCTCAGGTCGTCCACGCGAACGACCCCTTTACGGCTCGGATCATCTCTCTCGCCAGCCGCCTGGAAAAGGTTCCGCTGGTTTGCCATGTTCACTTTCCGCCTGGAACAAGGGCGATGGCCTGGTTGTTTCGCTTCCTACCCAAACCCGCCACCTTCGTATTCTGCAGTCGCGCCCTTCAGGAAGAAGTCGGGCTGTCACTGCGGCGCTGCTTTCCGAACTCGCAACAACTCGCGATCCAGAATTGCATTCCTCTGGATGCCTTCAATCCGACTCCCATAGCCCATGGCCCGGTCAACCGCGTTGGGATTGTCGCTAACCTTCTTCCCGTGAAGGGCCACCTCGATTTTTTGTCAATGGTCGCGGAGTTGACGGCCCGCGGAGTTGAAGCGGAATACTTGATTATCGGAGACGACATCCATCAGACCGGGTATAAGGCGGTGCTGGAGAACCGGGTTCGCGAGTTGGGGCTGTCAACGCGGGTCCGTTTTCTCGGTCATCGCCGGAACGTGCGTGACATCCTGCAGCAGTTGGACATCGTCGTGTGTACTTCGCACATTGAGCCGTTCGGCATGTGTGTGCTCGAGGCACTCGCCTGCGCCAGACCAGTGGTTGCTACCCGGGTAGGGGGAATCCCCGAGATCGTGGAAGATGGGCTGAATGGGTTCCTCGTGCCTCCCCATGCCCCGGCGCAGCTTGCCAATGCCGTGGAGCGATTGCTCCGGGATTCGGACCTCCGCCGTGAGTTCGGACGGTCTGGCCGGCTGCGGGCGGAAAGGCATTTTAATCAAAACGTTTACGTCGAGAAGATTCTGACCGTTTACCACCAGGCGACGCGAGTGCACGTCTGTGGTTGATGATCCTCATGGTATCCGACACGCCGCACGCCGGTTCGCTGAGAGGCACAAACGGTACCACTAGTCACAGAGCAGGAGGCTCGGAATTGCTGATGACAACTGCGCGGAGGCGGAGGGGAATTTGGGCGGCGCTGCGAGCAAGGTGCCCGTACTGGCCGCCCTGACAGCTGGTATCCCCGAGGTGGTACACGACGCCGAGACCGGCTTCCTGATCAACGCTGACGACGCAGCGGGTTACGGCAACCGACTGCAAACCCTCCTCGCCCAGCCGGATCTAGCCTGGCGCTTGGTGGAGGCTGCCCATGCCTAAGTCGTGGCCAGGCACTGTTGGCCGGCCTACTGCCGGTGCATCCAGGAACTGTACCAGGAGGTCCTCAACGGCGACTGGCGTGGCCCGTCCCGCTGAGCCTCCCCGGTGCCGAGACGGGGACGGACGCGCCGAGCCGCACAGGACCTTTACCCGCCAACCTCACAATTCTTTGGAGCAGCATCCATGACGAATCGACAAGAGTTCATTCCTATTTCGAACCCCGCGCTCGTCGGCAATGAGCTGAAGTACGTGACCGACTGCGTCCAGAGCAGTTGGATCTCCTCCGTCGGCACGTACGTGCAGCGGTTCGAGGAGGCGTTTGCGGAGTTCTGCGGCACCGAGCACGCCGTCACGTGTTCCAACGGCACCACCGCGCTGCACCTGGCCCTGCTCGCTCTGGGGGTCCGGCCGGGCGACGAGGTAATCGTCCCCACGCTGACCTACGTGGCCACGGCCAACGCCGTCGTCTACTGCGGCGCGCGGCCGGTGTTCGTGGACAGCGAGTCGGAGACCTGGAACATGGATCCGGCCCACATCGAGGCGCTGATTACGCCGCGCACCAAGGGGATCATCGTCGTCCACCTGTTCGGCCATCCGGTGGACATGGACCCGATCATGGACATTGCCCGGCGCCATGGCCTGTTCGTGCTGGAGGACGCGGCGGAGGCCCACGGCGCTGAGTACAAGGGCCGGCGCGTCGGGTCGATTGGCGATGTAGCTACCTTCAGTTTCTTCGGCAATAAGATCATTACCACCGGCGAAGGGGGCATGGTCACTACCAACGACCGCGCCCTGGCGGACGAGGTCCGCCGCCTGAAAAACCACGGCATGGACCCTCAGCGCAAGTACTGGTTCCCGACCGTCGGCTACAACTACCGGCTCACCAACGTCGCCAGCGCCATCGGCCTGGCCCAGCTGGAAAAGATCGACTGGCACCTGGAACAGCGGCAGCAGATCGCGTCCTGGTATCGTGAATTCCTGGCCGACGTGCCAGGGCTCACCTGGCAGGCGGAGAAGGAATGGGCCAGGCATGTCTGGTGGCTGTTCACCGTGGTGATGGATCGGGACACCCCTTTGGGGCGTTTTGACACCCTGGCAGAGCTGAAAGCCCGCGGTGTCGAGGGCCGGCAGATCGTCTACCCCATCCACCAACTGCCGCCCTACCAGGATCTCGCCTACGACGGCCGCTTCCCCGTGGCCGAACGGATCGTAGATCGCGGCCTGCACCTGCCCACGTGGTCGGGCCTGACGCGGGAGCAAGTCCGGCATGTTTGTAACAGTTTGGTGGAGTGCACGAACGCAGCAAGGGCCGAGCGAACTCCGGCCGCCGTTTGAGAGAAACGATCACACTCGGATCAATCTCACCAGGTAACAGCAGATCACTACTCACGGTTAACATGCGACTCCTCCCTCAGCCAAAGCACTCCTGGGTCCAGCTGATTTGCGCTCTGTTTATCCTCGCGGTCCTCGCCCTGCCAGCCCTGCCTTCCGGTGACTCCAATACGGGCTTGCTCACCTTTCGTTGGC
>Ga0114945_10001108_pt1 | contig 16932 bp, 13 predicted proteins | sample OV2TP3_FD_87194 | JGI IMG/M metagenome (GOLD analysis project Ga0114945, IMG submission 87194) | Hot spring microbial communities from Beatty, Nevada to study Microbial Dark Matter (Phase II) - OV2 TP3 | ecosystem: Environmental > Aquatic > Thermal springs > Hot (42-90C) | place: USA: Beatty...
AGGCCCTTGGCGGCGAGGACCTTCGTGATCGCGGAGGTCAGCGTCGTCTTGCCGTGGTCGACGTGGCCGATCGTCCCGATGTTCACGTGGGGCTTGGTCCGCTCGAACTTGGCCTTGGCCATCATCCCACCGCCTGGGTGGGGCCGCCACAAGCGGCCCAGCGATCTGCTCTGTGCTCCATGCGCTTATCCGCCTCCCGCATCGCCAGATGGCTCACGGCGGCTCATGACGCAATCCCGTTCGCCGCCGTGACAACCCGGGGGGATCATCCCACTACCTGCCGGTGTCCGCCGGAGGCGGACGGCCAGCTCCCATAGGTATCCGCGGCGCCGCTGGCGCGGCGGCGCCTCGATAAGGATGGGCGGCACGCGCCGCCTCCGGCAGGTAGTGGGATCAGCGCTTTTTCCCTCCGTGCCCGATGAGCTCGTCTGCAATGTGCTTTGGCACCTGCTCGTATCGCGCCGGCTCCATCGTGTAGGCGGCCCGCCCCTGCGACAGGGACCGGATGGCCGTGGCGTAGCCGAACATCTCCGCCAGCGGCACATACCCGCGGATGACGCGGCTCGAGCCGCGCTGCGCGATGTTCTCGATCTTGCCGCGCCTCGACTGGAGATCCCCGATGATCTCGCCCATGAACTCCTCAGGCATGACGACTTCCACCAGCATGATCGGCTCCAGCATCACCGGACGGCCCTTGAGCACCCCCTGCTTGAAGCCTTCGATCGCCGCGATCTTGAACGCGATCTCCGAGGAATCCACCTCGTGGAACGACCCGTCGTGGAGCGTCACCGTCACATCGGTCACCGGGAAGCCGGCCATGGGCCCGGTCATGGCCGCCTCCAGGACGCCGTCCTCGACTGCGGGGATGAACTCCTTGGGGATGCGGCCGCCCACGATCTTGCTGATGAAGGTGATGCCGCTCTTCGGCGGGGCCGGCTCTAATTTCATCACGACGTGGCCGTACTGGCCGCGGCCGCCGGTCTGCTTGATATGCTTGCCCTCGGCCTTCTCGACAGGCTGGGTCATGGTTTCCTTATACGCGACCTGGGGCTTGCCGGTCAGCGCTTCCACGTTGAACTCGCGCTTCATCCGGTCGACCAGGATTTCCAGGTGTAGCTCCCCCATGCCTTCCATGAGGGTCTGGCCAGTCTCCGGGTTGTAGCGCACCCGGAACGTCGGGTCCTCATCCTGCAGCCGGCCGAGCGCGGTGCCGAGCTTGTCCTGATCCGCCTTGCTCTTGGGCTCGATGAACATCGCGATGACCGGCTCCGGGAACTGGATCCGCTCGAAGACCATGTGGGCGTCTTCCGGGCAGAGGGTATCGCCGGTCGTGGTGTCCTTGAGGCCGACCGCGGCGGCGATGTCACCCGCTTTGATCTCTTCGATCAGCTCCTGCTTGTTCGCGTGCATCCGCATCAGCTTGCTGATCCGCTCCTTCCGGCGCTTCGTCGCGTTGAGGACGGTTTCGCCGGAGCGCAGGACGCCGGAGTAGACCCGGAGGAAGTACAGCTTGCCCACGTACGGGTCGGTGGCGATCTTGAACGCCAGCGCGGCGAACGGGCCTTGCTCATCCGGCGACAGCGCCACCGGATCGCCGGTGTGCGGATGGTGCGCCTCGGGGATCGGCACGTCCAGCGGCGACGGCAGGTAATCGCAGATCGCGTCCAAGAGCGGCTGCACCCCGATGTTGCGGAAGGAGGCCCCGCACAGCACCGGCACAAACATCGGCTCCCGCTTGTCGCCTCCGCCTCGATGCTGGGCGCTGCGGATGGTCGCCTTGCGGATGCCGGCCCGCAGCTCCTCCTCGGTCGGCGCCTGTTCGTGGATGTACTTCTCCATGAGCGTATCGTCGTATTCCGCCGCCGCCTCGAGCAGATCGTGGCGGGATAGGGCGGCCTGCGCTGAAAGCTCCTTCGGGATCTCGCCGATCTCCGGCGCTGTCGAGGGATTGGCGGAGTCGAACTTCACGCTCTTCATCGTCACGAGGTCGACCACGCCGACAAACGCGTCCTCGCGGCCCCAGGGGATCTCCAGCGCCACGGCTTTCGCCCCCAGCCGCTCCCGGAGTTCCTTCAGCACGGCGAAGAAATCGGAGCCGACCCGGTCCAGCTTATTGATGAAGGCCATCCGCGGCACCCCGTACTTGTCCGCCTGGCGCCAGACGGTTTCGGATTGCGGCTCCACCCCGCCGACCCCGCAGAAGACCACGACGCAGCCGTCCAGCACCTTCAGGCTGCGCTCGACTTCAGCCGTAAAGTCCACGTGCCCCGGCGTGTCGATGAGATTGAAGCGATACTTGCGCCAGAAGCAGGTCGTCGCGGCGGCCGTGATGGTGATGCCCCGCTCCCGCTCCTGCGCCATCCAGTCGAGCGCGGTCGTGCCCTCATCGATCTCGCCGATCTTGTGGATGCGGCCCGTGTAGAAGAGGATGCGCTCTGAGGTCGTCGTCTTGCCCGCGTCGATGTGGGCGACGATGCCGAAGTTCCTCGTATACGTCAGCCGCTCAATCGCCGCTGCGCTCAGCTTCGTCTCGGTCGTCATGATTCGGATAGAGCGGGCCGTTTCCCTTCCTCCCTGCCGGCCGGCAGGGAGGTCGATCGACTGCGGAAAAAGGGAAATGGTCCGGCTGTTGCGCTAGCGGTCCGGCGGTTCTCGGCCCCGGTGCCTGGCACCGGACCTGTCACCATCGGTAGTGCGCAAACGCGCGGTTGGCTTCGGCCATCTTATGGGTTTCCTCCCGCTTCCGCACCGCGCTCCCCTCGCCCTTGTACGCGCTCAGGAGCTCATCGGACAGCTTCTTCGCCATCGGCGCGCCTGTGCGGGTCCTGGCCGCGTTGCGCAGCCAGCGCAGCGCCAGCGAGAGCCCGCGATCGTGCCGCACTTCAATGGGGATCTGATACGTCGCGCCCCCCACCCGCCGCGCCTTCAATTCCACGTGGGGCCGGACGTTTTCCACCGCCTTGTGGAACACGGTCAAGACGTCGTTCGTGCCGACCGCCTTCTTCAAGGTGTCGAAGGCGTCATAGACGATCCGCTCGGAGATGGACTTCTTGCCGTCCAGCATCAGCATGTTGATCATCTTCTGCACGAGCCGGTTGTTGTACCGCGGATCCGGGGGAAGCTCCGTTCGCCCTGACCGTCGCCGTCTCATCCTTGGGCTGAAGGCTCCAGGCTGAAGGCTGAAGGCTGTAAGGCGCTGCTGCCCTGAGCCCTGAGCCCTGAGCCCTGAGCCACCCTCTTTGTGCTCATGCTGATGCGGCCGCAGCCTTCGCCGCGGGTTTCGCGGCTCCGCCCGCTCCGGGCTTGCCGACCCCCGGCCCCTGCGGGGACTTCGCCCCGTACTTCGAGCGGGACTTGCGCCGCTGGTTCACGCCCGACGCGTCCAGCGTGCCTCGCACAATGTGGTAGCGCACCCCGGGCAGATCCTTGACGCGCCCGCCGCGCACCAGCACGATGGAGTGCTCTTGCAGGTTGTGCCCCTCGCCCGGGATGTACGCGGTGACTTCGATCCGCGTGGTCAGCCGCACCCGGGCGATCTTGCGCAGCGCCGAATTCGGCTTCTTAGGCGTCATGGTCCTGACCTGCACGCACACCCCCCGACGCTGCGGCGAGGCCTTCAACGCCGGCGCCTTCGTCTTCTTGCGCAGCGCCCGCCGGCCGATCCGGATGAGCTGGCTGACCGTCGGCATCCGAAATCGCTCTAGGCTCGAGGCTCTGGGCTCTGGGCAACTGCCCCCAGCCCTGAGCCCCCAGCCCTGAGCCCAATGCGTCCCCTCATTCTGCCTCGCCTGCAGCTTCCAACGGTTCGCCGTTGGCGCCTTCGGCCGGCTCCTCCAAGGCCAGCGGCTCGGGGGCCAGCTTCAGCATCTCCCCGAGCCGGTTGGAGGAAAAGCCGGTGCCCGCCGGGATCAGGTGGCCCATGATGACGTTCTCCTTCAAGCCCACCAGCCCGTCGCGCTTGCCGCTGGTGGCTGCCTCGGTCAGCACCCGGGTGGTCTCCTGGAAGCTGGCGGCTGCGATGAAGCTCTCGGTGGAGAGGCTGGCTTTGGTGATCCCCAGCAGGATCGGAGTGCCCTGCGCGGGCTTGCCGCCTTTGCCCTTCACCCGGTCGTTTTCCTGGTGGAACTTCCACTTATCGGCCTGCATGCCGATCAGGAAGTCGGTGTCGCCCGGCTCATCGATCCGAATCTTGCGCAGCATCTGCCGGACGATGACCTCGACGTGCTTGTCGTTGATCTTGACCCCCTGCGACCGGTACACCTCCTGGATCTCGTTCACGAGATATTCCTGGAGGCCGCGCTCCCCGATGACGCGCAGGATGTCCTGCGGCACGATGGGCCCGTCGGTCAGGGCCGAGCCGCTCTGGGCATAGTCGCCCTTGTACACGTTCAGGTGCTTGCCGTGCGGGATGAGGTACTCCTTCGTCATCCCGGAGGCGCTCTTGATGATGATGCGCCGTTGGCCCTTCTTCGCGGTGCCGAAGTCGACGATGCCGTCGATCTCCGCGATGATGGCCGGGTCCTTGGGGCGCCGGGCCTCGAAGAGCTCCGCCACGCGCGGCAGACCGCCCGTGATGTCTTTGGTCTGGCTGATCTTCCGCGCGGTCTTGGCGATCATGTCACCGGTCTTCACGGCCTGGCCTTCCTTGACCAGCACGTGGGCGCCGATCGGCAGGCCGTAGATCGCGAGCAGCTCGCCCTTCTCGGTCTCGATCACGATCTGCGGGTGGTAGTCGCCCTTGTGCTCCACGATGATCCGGTTGGTCAGGCCGGTCGCCTCGTCGACCTCCTCGCGCATGGTGAGCCCGGACTTGACGTCCTCGAACCGCACGTTGCCGCTGAACTCGGTCAGGATCGGGGTCGTGTAGGGATCCCACCGGACCAGGAGCTCGTCCTTGGTCACCGCCTCGCCGTCGCCCTTCGAGAGGACGGCCCCCTGCGGGATGCGGTGCCGCTCCAGCTCGCGGCCGTCCGGGTCCACCAGGGACAGCTCGCCGTTGCGGTTGAGCACGAGCAGCTCCTCGGGTTTGGTCTTGACGGTCTTCAGGTTGTGGAACTTCACGAACCCCTTGTGCTTCGTCTTAATCTGCGACTGCTCGATCACGCGGTGCGCGGTGCCGCCGATGTGGAACGTCCGCATGGTCAGCTGCGTGCCGGGCTCGCCGATGGACTGCGCCGCGATGATGCCGACCGCTTCGCCCAGCTCGGCCCCCTGCCCGGTCGCCAGGTTGCGCCCGTAGCACCTCGCGCAGGCGCCGCGGTCCGACTCGCACGTGAGGACGCTGCGGATGCGGATTTTCTCGATGCCGGCCTGCTCGATGCGCTCGGCGATCTCTTCGGTGATCTCCGCGCCGGCCTTCACGAGCACCTCGTCGCTGACGACGTCCACGATGTTGTCCAGCGCCACCCGGCCGATGATCCGCTCCCGCAGGGGCACGATGTCCTCATCGCCCTCCCGGATCGGCGTCATGAGGATGCCGTTGAGCGTGCCGCAGTCGAGCTCGGTGATGATGACCTCCTGCGCGACATCCACGAGCCGGCGGGTGAGGTAGCCGGAGTCGGCGGTCTTCAGCGCGGTGTCGGCCAGCCCCTTGCGCGCGCCGTGCGTCGAGATGAAGTACTCATGCACGGTCAGCCCCTCGCGGAAGTTCGCGGTGATCGGGCTTTCAATGATGTCGCCGGAGGGCTTGGCCATGAGCCCCCGCATGCCGGCTAGCTGCCGCACCTGCTGCTCGGAGCCGCGGGCGCCGGAGTCCGCCATCATGAAGAGCGGGTTGAAAACGTCGAAGGTCTCCATGACGTGCTCGGAGACCTCCTCGGTGGTGCGCATCCAGATGTCGATGATCTTGTTGGACCGCTCGCCTTCCGTGATGAGCCCGCGCCGGTACTGGCCTTCGACCGACTCGACCTCCTTGTTCGCCTTGGCGAGGATCCTCTCCTTGTCCGGCGGCACGACAAGATCCGCGATCGCAATGGACATCCCGGCCCGCGTCGCCCACTCGAACCCGAGCGCCTTCAGATCGTCCAGCAGCTCCACCGTCCGCGCATGGCCGCAGAGGCGGTAGACCTTGGTGATGAGGTTGCTCAGGCGGCCCTTGTCGATCAGCTCGTTGACGAACCGGACCTCGAGCGGCAGCGCCAGGTTGAACAGCACCCGGCCCGGCGTCGTGTCGTAGATCTGTCCCTCCCACCGCAGCTTCACCTTGGCGTGCAGGTCCACCTGCTCGTCCTGGTAGGCCAGCACCGCCTCCTCCATGTCGCTGAAGATCAGCCCGTCCCCCTTGAGCTTGTCCCGGGACTTCGTCAGGTAGTAGCAGCCCAGGATGATGTCCTGGGTCGGGGTCACGATCGGCTTGCCGCTGGCGGGCGAGAAGAGGTTATTCGAGGCGAGCATGAGGATGCGGGCCTCAAGCTGCGCTTCGATGGACAGCGGCACGTGCACCGCCATCTGGTCGCCGTCAAAGTCGGCGTTGAACGCGGTGCACACGAGCGGGTGGATGCGGATGGCCTTGCCCTCGATGAGGATGGGCTGGAACGCCTGGATGCCCAGCCGGTGCAGCGTCGGCGCGCGGTTCAGGAGCACCGGGTGGTCCTTGATGACGTCATCGAGGATGTCCCAGACCTCCGTGCGCTCCTTCTCCACCATCCGCTTGGCGGTTTTGATCGTTTGGGCGAAGCCCTGCTCGCGGAACTTCCGGATGATGAAGGGCTCAAAGAGCTCCAGCGCCATCTTCTTGGGCAGGCCGCACTGGTTCAGCTTCAGCTCCGGGCCGATGACGATGACGGAGCGGCCGGAGTAGTCGACCCGTTTGCCCAGGAGGTTCTGGCGGAACCGGCCCTGCTTGCCCTTGAGCATGTCGGCCAGCGACTTCAGCGGCCGGTTCATCGGCCCTTGCACCGGCCGGCCATGGCGGCCGTTGTCGAACAGGGCGTCGACCGCCTCCTGGAGCATCCGCTTCTCGTTCCGGATGATGATCTCGGGGGCCTTCAGCTCGATGAGCTTCTTGAGCCGGTTGTTGCGGTTGATCACGCGGCGGTACAGGTCATTGAGGTCTGAGGTCGCGAACCGGCCGCCGTCGAGCGGCACCAGCGGCCGCAGGTCCGGGGGGATGACCGGGATGACCTTCAGGATCATCCATTCCGGGCGGTTCCCGCTCTTGCGGAACGCCTCAACGATGCGCAGGTTGCGCGCGATGCGCTTCTGGGTCTGCTCCAGGCGCTGTTTCGCCAGCTCCCGGTGCATCGTCCTGGCGAGCTGGTCCAGTTCGAGCGCGGTCAACAGCTCGGCGACCGCTTCGGCGCCCATCCTCGCGGTGAAGCCCTTGCCGTAGGTCTTGAGCGCTTCCTGGTACCGGTCCTCGGTGAGGATCTCCTTGAGCTTCAGCGGGGTGCTGCCGGGATCGGTGACGACGAACGCCTCGTAGTAGAGGACCCGCTCCAGCTCGCGCATGGTCATGTCCAGCAGCGCCCCGCTGCGCGAGGGCACGCTCTTGAAGAACCAGATGTGGGACACGGGCGCGGCGAGCTCGATATGGCCCATCCGTTCGCGGCGGACCTTCGAGTGCGTCACCTCCACGCCGCAGCGGTCGCAGGTGATCCCCTTATGTTTGATCTTGCGGTACTTGCCGCAGTTGCACTCGAAGTCCTTCGTGGGGCCGAAGATCCGCTCGCAGAACAGGCCGTCCTTCTCCGGCTTGAGGGTCCGGTAGTTGATCGTCTCCGGCTTCTTCACCTCGCCCTTGGACCAGCTGCGGATGACCTCGGGCGACGCGACGCGGATGGTGATCGCGTCGAACATGTTCACTTCATCGAACATGGTGGGGATCGCCGGCGTCGCGGTCGCCATCATCCCACTACCTGCCGCAGGCCCCGCCTATGGGCGGGGTCCAGGCCGGCTTTCCGGTGGTCTTGTCCTGGCGGCCGGCCTCGGCGGTGCCGAGCCAACCGCGAACCGTGACGACGTTCTGCATGTGTCTCATCCTCGCACCGCCGGCGGCAAGTAGTGGGATCAGTCGCGCCCCTTCGCCTCGCCGTCGCCGCCTTCCGACACGCCGACATCCAGCGGCATCGACGGCTGCTCTAGCTCCCGCCGGACCAATTTTTCAAACAGCTCGGCTCCGGTGACGACGCGCTCCTTGCGCTCCAGCCGCACGTCGAGGCCCAGGCCCTGCAGCTCCTTGACGAGGACGTTGAACGACTCGGGCACTGAGGGCGACAGCGCGTGCTCGCCTTTGACGATCGCTTCGTACACGCGGGTGCGGCCGACGACGTCGTCGCTCTTCACCGTCAACAGCTCCTGCAGCGTGTAGGCCGCCCCGTACGCCTCGAGCGCCCAGACCTCCATCTCGCCGAAGCGCTGGCCGCCGAACTGCGCCTTGCCGCCCAGCGGCTGCTGGGTGACCAGCGAGTAGGGGCCGATGGAGCGGGCGTGGATCTTGTCGTCCACCAGATGGACGAGCTTGATCATCTGCAGGTAGCCGACGACCGTCTGCTGATCGAACGGCTCGCCGGTAAACCCGTCGCTCAAGCGGATCTTGCCGTTCGACGGCAGCTTGGCTTTCTTCAGCTGCTCCCAGATCTCTCCCTCAGTGGCCCCATTGAACACGGGGCTGACCGCATGAAATCCCAGCACCTTGGCCGCCCAGCCAAGATGCGTCTCCAAGAGCTGCCCCACGTTCATCCGCGAGGGCACCCCGAGGGGGTTCAGCACCACCTCCACCGGGGTGCCGTCCGGCAAAAACGGCATGTCGGCCGGCGGCAGGACCTTGGCGATGACGCCCTTGTTGCCGTGGCGGCCGGCCATCTTGTCGCCGACCTGGACCTTCCGCTTGGAGGCCACCTGCACCACGACGCGCTTCAGCACGCCGGGCGGCAGCTCATCCCCCCGCTTGATCTTGTCCACCTCAAGGTCCTCTTCCGCGCGCAGCTCGCGGATCGTCTCATCGAAGAACTCGGCGACGCGGCGGATCTCCGCCTCCAGGCCGGGCTCCTCGTGCAGCTTCACATCGGCGAAATCGGCTCGCGCGAGCTTTTTGAGGTCGCCCGCCTTCACGGTCCGCCCGGCGTCGATCAGGGTGTCGCCGCTGTCCAGCTCGCTCAACGGGGCGGCCAGCTTTTTGCCTTCGAGCAGCTTGACGAGCTTCTCCAGCCGCTCCTCCACCAGCTTGGCGATCTGGCCGCTGTACTGCTTGCGGATCGCCTCCATCTGCTCCTGCTCCTGTTGCTGCTCCGCCTTCGTTTTCGGCCGGGCGCCCTTGCGGGTGAGGATCTTCACGTCCACCACAATCCCCTCGACCCCGGCGGGGACCTTCAAGCTCGTGTCCCGCACGTCCTCGGCCTTCTCGCCGAAGATCGCGCGCAGCAGCTTCTCCTCCGGGCTGAGCTCGGTCTCGCTCTTCGGGGTCACCTTGCCGACCAGGATGCTCCGCGGGCCGACCTCCGCCCCGATGCGGACGATGCCCTGCTCGTCGAGATCCTTGAGCGCCTCCTCCCCGATGTTGGGGATGTCCCGGGTAATCTCTTCGTTGCCGAGCCGCGTCTCCCGCGCCTCGGCCTCGAACTCCTCGATATGGATGGAGGTGAAGGTGTCCTCCTTAACCAGCTTCTCGCTGATCAGGATCGCGTCCTCGAAGTTGTATCCGCGCCAGGGCATGAAGGCCACGAGCACGTCGCGGCCGAGCGCCAGTATCCCCCGGCCGGTGCCCGGGCCGTCCGCGATGACCTGCCCCGCCTTCACCCGGTCGCCGGGCCCCACGAGCGGCTGCTGGTTCAGGCAGGTGTTCGCGTTGGAGCGCTGGAACTTCTTCAACTCGTAGGTGTGCCGGCCGATCACGATCCGCTGGGCGTCGGCATAGGAGACGGTGCCGTCGTCCTTCGCGACCACGCACGCGCCGGAATCCACGGCGACGCGCCCCTCGATGCCGGTCGACACAAGGGGCATGGCGCTGGCCATCAGCGGCACCGCCTGGCGCTGCATGTTCGAGCCCATGAGGGCGCGGTTCGCGTCGTCGTGCTCGAGGAACGGAATGAGCGCCGCCGCGATGCTCACCGTCTGATTCGGCGAGACGTCCATATAGTGGACCTGCTCCGGCGGGAGCATGACGATGTTGCCGCGGTAGCGGCAGCTGACCAACTCATCCACGAAGCGGTTGGCCTTGGTCAAGGGGCTGGAGGCCTGGGCGATCGCATAGCGGTCCTCCACGTCGGCGGTGAGGTAGTCGACCTGGTTGGTCACGACCCCGCTGTCCACCTTGCGGTAGGGGGTTTCGATGAAGCCGTGCTCGTTGATGCGGGCGAAGACCGTGAGGCTGGAGATGAGTCCGATGTTGGGGCCCTCAGGGGTTTCGATGGGGCAGATCCGGCCGTAGTGGGAGGGGTGGACGTCGCGGACTTCAAAGCCGGCGCGCTCTCTCGACAACCCGCCAGGGCCGAGGGCGGAGAGGCGCCGCTTGTGGGTCAGCTCGGCGAGCGGGTTGGTCTGGTCCATGAACTGCGACAGCTGCGAGCGCGCGAAGAAATCGCGCACGACCGAGGCGACCAGCTTGAAGTTCACCAGGGTGTGCGGCATGACCTTGTCGAGATCATAGACGGCCATGCGCTCGCGGATCGTCCGCTCGAGCCGCTCCAGCCCGATCCGGAACTGGTGGTAGACGAGCTCACCGACGGACCGGACGCGCCGGTTGCCCAGATGGTCGATATCGTCGATCTCGCCCTCGCCGCGCCGCAACCCCAGCAGGTACTTGATGACCTGGACGACGGTCTGCCCGCTGAGCAGCCGCGCCTCCAAGCCCTCGTTCATGCTGAGCTTGCGGTTGAGCACGTAGCGGCCCACGCTGCCCAGGTCATAGCGGCGCGGGTCGAGAAACAGCCGCTGGATCAAGGCCTCGGCCGAGGGCAGGTTCACCAAGTCGCCGGGGCGCAGCCGGCGGAAGACGTCCAGGAGCGCTTCGGCGCGGCTGGTCGTGTGGTCCTTCTCCAGGGTCTTCAGGATCTCGGCCGGCGCGTCGCTGACGAGCCGGAGCTCCCGCTTGCCGCTCTGCCAGATCGTATCAAGCCATTCCTCCGTGATCTTGGTGCCGGCCCGCAGGATCACCCGGCCGGTGGCCGCATCCGTGATCCGCTCGCCGAGGAAGCTGCCCACGAGCGGCTTGAGATCGCTCGGCTCGCTGAAGCTGACGGTCTCGGTCTTGCCGAAGGCGTTCAGGATGTCTTCATCGCTGGAGAAGCCGAGGGCCCTGAGGAGGATCGTCCCGACGATCTTCCGGCGGCGGTCGATCGACACGTGGAGCACGTCGGCCATGTCGAAGTCCAGCTCCACCCAGGCGCCGCGGTACGGGATGAGGCGGGCCGAGAAGAGGCGCTTCCCCGTCGGGTGGACCGTCACCTCGAACGTGACGCCGGGCGAGCGGTGGAGCTGGCTGACCACCACCCGCTCATCGCCGTTGATGACGAAGGTGCCGGTCTCCGTCATCAGGGGGATCTCGCCGAAGTAGACCTCCTGCTCCTTCGTCTCTTTCGGGCCGACGAGCCGCAGCTTCACCTTGAGCGGCGCGGCGTACGACAGGCCGTTGCGCAGGCACTCGCCCACCGCGTACTTCGGCTTGCCCAGCGCGTAATAGAGGAAGTCCAGGCGGTACGTCTTGTCCGGGCTCTCGATGGGAAACGTCTCCAGGAACGCCGCCTGCAACCCGGCGTTCTGCCGCTTGGGCTTCGGCACGTCCAGCTGCAAAAAGTCCCAGTACGAACGCTTCTGGACCTCGACGAGGTCCGGCGGCGCCAGCCCTTCAGACAGCTTGGCGAAACTGACGACTTTCATGGATGCCATGTCATGACCCCCAGGCGACGGGTCCTGCCTGCCTGCCGGGCAGGCAGGCCGCTGCGCGACCCCACGCGTCCTCGCCGCGCCGCACGATCGGCGTCGTCGGCTGTGGGCGCGCGGGGCCCCCGCTCCGCGTCACCCGCTGCCTAGGCCTCCTGACAGCGCCCCGCATGGTCACTTCAGCTCGACCTTGGCTCCCGCGGCTTCCAATTTCTTCTTGATCTCCTCGGCTTCCTCTTTCTTCGTCCCGGTCTTGACCGGCTTCGGCGCGGACTCGACCAGCTCCTTGGCCTCTTTCAGGCCCAGGTTGGTCACCGCCCGGATTTCCTTGATGACCTGGATCTTATTGGCGCCGGCGCTGGCGAGGATGACGTCGAACGCGGTTGGCTCCTCGGCTGCCGCGGCCGCGCCGCCCGCCGCCCCTCCGCCGGCGGCCGGCGCTGCGGCGACGGCCATGGGGGCCGCGGCGATGCCGAACTTGTCGCGCATCGCCTTGGCGTAGCTCGACAATTCAATGGCGGTCATTTCCTCCGTCAACTTCAGCGCCTCTTCCACCCGCTTCGTCAGTTGCTCAGCCATCCGATGGGCCTCCTCCCGGTTGCTGCGGCTCAGCCGGCGGCTCAGCAGCAGGCGGGGTTGGCGCCTGCGCCGCCGGTTCAGCCGGCTTCTGTGCGGCGGCCTGTTCAGCTGCCCACATCACCTCTCCGAGCAAACGCTCGAGGGTCCAGGTCACATCCGCTAACAGCGATTCGACCACGCCGACGACGTCAGCCAGCAGCATCGGTTTCGGGGGAAGCTGCGCCAGCTCCTCCACCCGGTGCGTGTCCAAGAGTTGGCCATCGATGAGCGCACCCCGGAGGGCCAACCGTTCCTCATGGCTCTTCCGGAACTCGACGATGATCTTGGCCGCCTGCAGGACGTCCTCGCCGGCGAGGACAAACCCCACCGATCCCTGCAAGAGCTCGCTCAGGCCGCCGATCTTCAGCGCCTCCGCCGCGCGGTGCCCCAAGCGGCGTTTGGTCATGATCAGGCGCGCCTGCGACGCGAAGAGTTTCTGTCGGAGCTGGTCCGCCTCCGTGGCCGACAAGCGATTGATCGTCGTCACAAAGAAGTTCGGCCGCTCAGACAGCCGCGACGAGAGCTCCGTCACGCTCGCTTCCTTCACCATCCGCCCGATCCGGGCCATGCTCAGAGCGCCTCCGCGTCCGCGGTCTCCAGCCCCTCGGTGGTGATCGGAATGCCGGGGCTCATGGTGCTGGATAACACGATCCGCTTGATCAGACGCCCCTTCGTCGCCGAGGGCCTGGCATGGACCACCGCCTCGATCACCGTCGTGCCGTTCTCCACCAGCTGCTGCGGCTGGAAGGAGCGTTTGCCGATCACGACATGGAGGTTCGCCAGCTTGTCCATCTTGAACTCCACCCGGCCCCGCTTCACTTCCTGCACGGCCTTGGCCACGTCATCGGTCACGGTGCCGGCTTTGGGGTTGGGCATCATCCCCCGGGGGCCCAGGATCTTGCCCAGCCGGGAGACATCCCGCATCATGCTGGGGGTGGCGATCGCCACATCGAAGTCCATCCAGCCGCCGAGCACCTTCTCCACGAGGTCCGCGGCGCCGATGACGTCGGCGCCGGCCTCGCGGGCTTTGAGCTCATCTTCGCCTTTGCAGAAGACCGCCACCCGGCGCATCTTGCCGGTCCCGTGCGGCAGCGTGACCGTGCCCCGGACGACCTGATCGGTCTTTTTCGGATCGATCGTCAAGGCGATCGACAGCTCCACCGTCTCATCGAACTTGACCGCAGGCATCTTCGCCAAGGCCGCCACTGCGCCGTCAAGCGGGTAGGCGGTCGTCCGATCCACGAGCGCCACGGCCTGCGCAAACCGCTTACTGTGGTGCATCCCAACACCTTCTCGGAAGCGGGTCCTGCCTGCCGGGCAGGCAGGCCGCTGCGCGACCCCACGGCCGTCCTCGCCGCGCCGCACGATCGGCGTCGTCGGCTGCGGGCGGCGTGGGGACCCCGCTCCGCGTCACCCGCTTCCACAACGAGGTGTTGGGATGGCTCCGGGTCATCACGCTGCGACCTCGATGCCCATGCTGCGGGCGGTGCCGGCGACCATTCGGCAGGCCGCGTCCAGATCGTGGGCGTTCAGGTCTTGCTGTTTCTGCTTGGCGATGTCGAGGACCTGCGCCCGCGTCACCTGCCCCGCGGGCTCCCGCGGCGGATTGCCCGACGCTTTCGCGATGCCGCAGGCCTGCTTCAGCAGCACCGAGACCGGCGGGCTCTTGACCACAAACGTGAAGGAGCGGTCCTCGTAGACCGTGATGACCGCCGGCAGCACGAGGCCCTCCTTGCCTTTCGTCTCCTCGTTGAACTTCTTGCAGAACTCCATGATGTTCACGCCATGCTGGCCGAGGGCCGGGCCCACCGGCGGGGCGGGGTTCGCCGCGCCTGCCGGGCAGTACAGCTTAATGATCGTTTTGACCTTCCTGACGGCCATGGGGTTAGAGGCGCTCGACCTGCCAGAACTCCAGCTCGACCGGCGTCTGCCGGCCGAAGATCGAGACCAGCACTTTCAGCTTGCCCCGCGCGGTGTTGACCTCCTCGATCGCGCCGCTGAAATTCGTGAAGGGCCCCTCGATGACGCGAACCCCCTCGCCCTTTTGGAAGATGACGCGGGGGCTGGGCTTCTCTTTCCGCTCCTGCGTCTGCCGGAGGATTTCGTTGACTTCCTCTTCCGACAGGGACACGGGGCGCCGGCCAGCCCCGATGAAGCCGGTGACGCCCTGCGTGGTTCGGACGAGGTGCCAGCTGTCGTCCGTCATCTCCATTTCCACCAGCAGGTACCCCGGGAAGAACTTCCGCTCCGAAATCCGCTTCTTCCCTCCCCGAACCTCCGTCACCCGCTCGGTCGGCACCAGCACCGTGCCGATCCTCCCGCCGTCCAAGCCCTGCTGGATCTTCCCCTCCAGGGCGCTCTTCACCTTCAGCTCCTGGCCGGTCTGCGTGTGGATGATGTACCACTGTTTTGCCCCCCCACCTGTCTGCCCCACCTGTGGCGTGGCCGAAGGGGCGAGCAGCCGGGCTGACGGGTCCGCCGCTGGCGGACCCGAGACGGGTGGGGGGGCGGGCTCAGGCGTCGTCTGATCTTGCGTCTCGTTCACCAAAGGCGACACTCCGTTCGCGGTTGGGCCATCTGGGGTGCTGCGCAGACTCACCGCAGCAACAACTGGGCGGCTTTGGACAGGAGAAAATCACACGCGCTGATGAAACTGGCCAGCAACGCCACCCCCACAAACACGACGAGGGCCGACCCAACCAACTCCTCGCGGCTGGGCCATGAGACCTGCTTGAGCTCCTCGCGCACCGAGCCGAGGAATGTCGTCACGCGCGCGAGCCGGCTCATCTCCGGTTAAGTCCTCAGGGCTCCCTTCGATTCCTGCCGCTAGGCGACAAGAACAGGAGCGGCAGGAATCGGCCTCTCCGTCCCGCCTGCGGCGGGACTCCGATGGCCGCCCGCGCCTCGGCGGTCGCCAGGCTCCTCTTCGTCGCCTGGCCTCCAGCCGGGGCTCGGCGCTCCCTTCGATTCCTGCCGCTAGGCGACAAGAACAGGAGCGGCAGGAATCGAACCTGCAGTCCCGGTTTTGGAGACCGGTGGTTTACCGTTAACCGACGCTCCTCCGAGCTCATGATTTCGTCTCGCGATGGAGTGTATGCTTGTGGCACCACCGGCAGTACTTGCGAAGCTCCATCCGGTCCGTCACGTTCTTCTTGTTCTTGCTGGTGTGGTAGTTGCGTCGCTGGCACTCGGGACAGGCCAGCGTCACGTGATCCTGCGCCATCAACAGGTGTCAGACACTTTTCAATCGGGGAAAGGTGCCTGACACCTTCCAAAGCGGGAAAAGTGTCTGACAGCTGTTGCGGTCACTTGACGATCTCCGTGATGACCCCGGCCCCGACGGTCTTGCCCCCCTCGCGGATGGCGAAGCGCTGCTCCGGCTCCATCGCGACCGGCTGGATGAGCTCGACCGCGACCGCGACGTTATCCCCGGGCATGACCATCTCGGTGCCGGGGGGGAGGGTCACGTCCCCGGTGACGTCGGTCGTCCGGAAGTAGAACTGGGGCCGGTAGCCCTTGAAGAACGGGGTGTGGCGGCCGCCCTCCTCCTTGGTCAGGCAGTAGACGTTGGCCTTGAAGGCGGTGTGGGGGGTGATCGTCCCGGGCGCGGCGAGGACCATCCCCCGCTGCAGGTCGTCCTTCTCGATCCCCCGCAGCAGGACCCCGAGGTTGTCCCCGGCGACGCCTTCGTCGAGGAGCTTCCGGAACATCTCGATGCCGGTGACGACGCTGCTGCGGGTCGCCTGCAGGCCGACGATGTCGACCGTCTCGCCGACCGTGACCTTGCCCCGCTCGACCCGGCCGGTGCCGACCGTGCCCCGGCCGGTGATGGAGAAGACATCCTCGACGGACATCAGGAAGGGCTTGTCGATCGCCCGGGTCGGGGTCGGGATGGCGCTATCGACCGTCGCCATGAGCTTGAGGATCGCCGGCTCGCCGAGCTCGCCCTTCTCGCCCTGGGCGGCCAGCAGCGCCGAGCCGCGGATGACCGGGGTCTTCTCCCCGGGGAAGCCGTACTTGGTCAGCAGCTCCCGGACCTCCAGCTCGACGAGGTCCAGGAGCTCCGGGTCGTCCACCGCGTCGACCTTGTTCAGGAAGACGACGATGGTCGGCAGCCCCACCTGCCGGCCGAGGAGGATGTGCTCCCGGGTCTGGGGCATGGGCCCGTCGACCGCGGAGACGACCAGGATCGCCCCGTCCATCTGGGCGGCCCCCGTGATCATGTTCTTGATGTAGTCGGCGTGGCCCGGGCAGTCGACGTGGGCGTAGTGGCGGGCCTCGGTCTCGTACTCGGCGTGGTGGACGTTGATCGTCACGCCGCGCTCCCGCTCCTCGGGGGCGTTGTCGATCTCCTCGTAGGACTTCGCCTGGGCGAGGCCCTTGGCGGCGAGGACCTTCGTGATCGCGGAGGTCAGCGTCGTCTTGCCGTGGTCGACGTGGCCGATCGTCCCGATGTTCACGTGGGGCTTGGTCCGCTCGAACTTGGCCTTGGCCATC